>SDBT01004820.1_pt1 | contig 22817 bp, 19 predicted proteins | sample 2277101 | NCBI WGS metagenome assembly SDBT01 (sample SAMN10404973, study PRJNA504765) | marine sediment metagenome | isolation source: marine sediment core GS10_PC15, 103 cmbsf | place: Arctic Ocean: Southern Knipovich Ridge | collected 2010 | reverse complement strand
TAAAACCTGAGGATTTGCAGAAAAAAATTGAAAGGTTTTGGAATCTGTCCGGTAAAAAAATAGACATGATTAATAAAAACTACGATACAAGAAAGGGATCACCGGTATTCACGGTGGAAGGACAATATACAACAATAGGCTGGACCGAATGGACGCAGGGTTTTCATTACGGATCGGAGATATTGCAGTATGAGGGGAGTGGTGATCAGCGATTTCTTGATATGGGTAAAAAAAACACACTTGAAAATATGGCGCCTCACGTAAGTCATACCGGTGTTCATGATCATGGTTTTAATAATGTGAGCACTTATGGCAATCTTCTACGCCTCATGGTAGAGAAGAAGATAGCTTATGATGAATGGGAAAAAAATTTCTATCAGCTCGCTCTTAAGTTATCAGGTGCGGTTCAGGCCAACCGTTGGACTGAAACAGTCAATGGGGGTTTTATTTGTTCTTTTAATGGTCCTCATTCACTTTTTGTGGATACGATACGATCCTGCCGGGCGCTTGTGCTCGGTCATATGATGGGCCATTATTTGCCGGGAGAGAATGATATCAGGATTTCATTGTTACATCGGGCGGTTCAACATCTGATTTCAACGGCAAAATATTCAGTCTATTACGGGGACGGCAGGGATGTCTATGATGTCCGGGGCAGAACCGCCCACGAATGTATCTTCAACGTAACGGATGGTGTTTATCGCTGTCCGAATTCACAACAAGGTTACACGGGGTTCTCAACCTGGACCCGTGGTCTTGCCTGGGCTATGCTGGGATTTGCCGAGCAACTTGAGTTCTTTCAAATAATTGAAGGGGATGAATTAACTGAATTTGGGGGCAAAAACACATCTGTTGATCTAATGTTAAAAGCGGCTGAAGCGACTTGTGATTTCTATATTGAAAATGTCTGCACGAATGGCATTCCTTATTGGGATACAGGAGCCCCGAATCTTCATAAAATGGGGGACTATTTAGATCAGGAAGCCGATCCATTTAATGAATTTGAACCGGTTGATAGCTCCGCAGCCGCCATTGGGGCGCAGGGATTGATGAGGTTAGGACAATATCTCAAACAAAATGACAATACAATCAGAGGAGATCATTATTTTCAAGCAGGACTCTCGGTAGTAAACCGGCTCCTGGAAGAACCCTATCTCAGTACAAATCCAAACCATCAGGGCTTATTGCTCCACACCATTTATCACCGCCCGAACGGCTGGGATCATATACCGGAGGGAAGTAAAATTCCCAATGGCGAATCTTGTATGTGGGGTGATTATCATATCCGTGAACTGGTGCTTTATGTGCAACGGATGATTAAAAATGATACCTATTATACTTTTTTTAACTGTCTGAAATGATATGAGCGAATTAAAGGATCTTTCTAAACTATGTCTTCATACGATAACGACCAAACCCTGGTCCATTGAGGAGGCGATTGATAAATATGCCGGGGCTGGTGTAAAGGGTATATCCGTATGGCGGGATACATTAAATGAACGCAATATTTCTGAAATAGGCGATAGAATTCGCAAATTGGATTTGAAAATTGTTTCTACCGTTCGGGGTGGATTTTTTCCCGCGCCTGCTGAGAAGAGTCGCCATTTGGTGATTGCTGATAATCTGCTTTTTATAGAAGAATCTGCCGTTCTGGGTAGTCCATTAGTTGTTTTAGTTTGCGGAGCCTCAGAAAAACAACCATTATCAGTATCCCGGGATCAAATTAAAAGGGGGATTGAAACAATTTTGCCCTATGCCGGAGAGGCGGGGGTAAAACTGGCTATTGAACCCCTGCAGCCTATGTATGCCGATACACGATCTGCAATAAATACCATGAAACAGGCGAATGAAATTGCTGAATACTTTAATTCACCTTTTCTGGGAGTCGCCGTAGATGTTTACCATGTCTGGTGGGATCCGGATTTAGAATATGAAATTCAACGATGTGGTAAAAATAATAATCTTTTTGCTTTCCATATCTGTGACTGGCTAACTCCGACCGTTGATATGCTTAATGACAGAGGCTTGATGGGAAACGGGTGTATTCCAATCAGGAAGATCAGGCAATGGATGGAATCATCCGGTTTTTCGGGTTTTAACGAAGTTGAAATATTCTCCAACAAGCACTGGGCAGAGAATCAGGATGATTTTTTGGAGAGAATTATAAGGGCGTATTTGGAGCATTCATAAATTATTTTTCTTTAATACTCAATCGAATATTGTAGTGGCCGTTCGCGAACGGCCACTACGGTGACCATGTGCTCTTTGTGGATTCTTAGTGACCTTTGTGTTTAATAACAATATTTAATAAGCAAAGGACTGTGTATGAAACGAAAAAAAATAGGTATCATCATGAATGGTGTAACAGGTCGCATGGGAACAAACCAGCATCTCATGCGGTCAATCGTTGAGATAATCAACCAGGGTGGGCTTAAATCAAAAACAGGTGAAATGATTATTCCCGATCCGGTTTTAGTGGGACGAAATGAATCAAAACTGGAGCACTTAAAAAAAATATCCGGCATTGATAAAATTTCAACAAATCTGGATGAGGTCTTAACCGATAAAAACTATTCTGTTTATTTTGATGCACAGGTAACCGGTCGCCGGGTTGAGGATGTTAAAAAAGCAATAAAATATGGCAAGCATATCTACTGTGAAAAACCAACAGCAACAGATACCAAATCTGCCATGGAACTTTATAACCGGGCCAAATCGGCCAGAGTTAAAAATGGCGTTGTCCAGGATAAACTGTGGTTACCTGGTCTCATAAAACTTAAAAGATTGATTGAGAATGATTTTTTCGGTCGTATATTCTCAATAAGGGGAGAATTTGGCTACTGGGTATTCGAAGGTCAAACCATTCCTGCTCAGCGACCTTCCTGGAATTACCGCAAGGAAGATGATGGTGGTATTATCCTTGATATGCTCTGTCACTGGCGTTATGTTCTGGATAATCTTTTTGGCAAAGTGAAAACCGTTTCATGTCTTGGGGCTACGCATATCAAAGAACGGGTAGATGAAATGGACCGACTTTACACCTGTACAGCAGAAGATGCAGCTTACGCCACATTTGATCTGGAAGGGGGGATTGTTGCTCATTTTAATTCTTCCTGGTGCGTACGAGTCCGACGCGATGATCTGCTCACGATCCAGGTAGATGGAACAAAGGGATCGGCTGTAGCAGGGTTGAGGGAATGCTTTACCCAGCATTATGGTAATACACCCAAACCTGTCTGGAATCCGGATGTCCCCCAGTCTATCGATTTTTATGAGGGGTGGAGCCGGGTCCCCGACCAGGAGATGTATGAAAATGCCTTTAAGGCCCAATGGGAATTATTCCTTCGCCATGTCGTTGATAATGATCCTTTTCCCTGGTCTCTGAAGGAGGGGGCTAAAGGGGTCCAACTGGCTGAGAAAGGTATGGAAAGCTCGGAAAAGAGAGCCTGGGTGGATATCCCGGAATTATAAATATATTTGATTATTTATTTCAAAACACCTGATTTATCTGAATGTGTATCTGTAGAGACGTCCCGGCGGGACGTCTCTACAAACCAATATTATGATTCAAACAGGATAACACTACCTCTCATTCATCGAGGATTGAAAATGAAAAATTCGGAAAATAAAAAGCAAAAAGTTGCTCTTATAACCGGAGGATCACGTGGCATTGGTTTAGGCATAGCACAATGTCTGGCAAATGATGGAATTAATCTGGCAATCAACGGTGTTCGGGAGGAAGAACAGGTTGCTGCAACATTGGATAGATTGCGAGAGTCCGGTGCGGAGGTGATTTATTGTCAGGGTGATATTGCTTCTCCTAAAGCCCGGGAAGAAATAATCAGTAGAGTTCGAAAGCATTTTAAGCGTTTGGATATCCTGGTGAACAATGCCGGCGTTGCGCCAAAAGAAAGGAAGGATATACTCGAAGCTTCCGAAGAAAGTTTTGAATATGTATTAAAAACCAATCTGCAGGGACCTTATTTTCTTAGCCAGACCGTTGCCAACTGGATGGTTGAACAAAAAAAAGAGGATAAGAGCTTTAATGCCTGTATTCTCAATATATCCTCAATCTCATCCACGATTGCATCTGTGAACAGGGGAGACTATTGTCTGGCGAAAGCAGCTCTAAGTATGATGACCAAACTGTTTGCGGTACGGTTGGGTGAATTTAATATTCCGGTTTTTGAAATTCGGCCAGGCATCATTGATACGGATATGACCTCAGGTGTTAAAGATAAATATGATAAACTGATTTCGGACGGTCTGATGATCCAGAAACGCTGGGGTAAACCGGAAGATGTCGGCAAGGCCGTTGCGGCATTGGTTAAAGGATCACTGGCGTATTCTACCGGCCAGGTCATCATGGTAGACGGTGGGTTAACTATTCCCCGTTTATGATCAATCACATATAATATATATCAAATCTGATACCGAACGTTTCTATCTAATAATTTACAGCCTGCCTATAAACCTGTTCTCTTTCTTTAATGGCTTTATTTAAAATTCTTTCTTCTTGCTGTCTCTCTTGTCGTAGTTTTAAGATATAATCAATGCTGATGGAAATAAAGGCTGTAATAATAACGAGTATGATGATCATCTTAGACCTCCCTCTTTTAGGTTATTAAGACATACACAGCTCATATTTAAAAGTTTGGAAGGCTTGTGATGATGATCACCGGAATGTTGTAACGAGCGTCAAAATTTGTCACAATATGATAATAAAATTTTTAAAAATCCTCTGTCACCCCGGCTATTATGATAAATGATTAAGCCTAGATTTTTTTTATTCTGGTCAGGTTCTTATTATGTTTCTACAGGATGGTGGTCATTCAGCTAAATTCTAATTATCTGGACCAAGAAGAATACTCAACCAGCGCGTTCCTTCATAGTGCTCAAATACAATTTTTGAAATAATCATCATTGGTACTGATAAAACCATGCCAACCGGGCCCAGCAACCAACCCCAGAAAATCAGAGAAGCAAAAATCATCACGGTAGATAGTTCAGTCGCTTTGCCCATTATTCGCGGCTCAAGGATATTTCCCATTACCATATTAATGATTACATATCCGGCAATTACGCTGAGCGCCATCTCTAAACTGGATTGGAGCATAGCCATCATAATTGCAGGAATAGCAGCAATAATTGATCCGATATTGGGAATATAGTTTAATAAAAAGGCAATAAATCCTAAAAATATGGCATGATTGATCCCGGCAATAAGCAAGAAAGCAGTTACGAGAATGCCCGTAATCAGGCTGATTATCGTTTTAATAGCGATGTAATGATTTATACGCTGGATTATGTTATCGATTTCTTTGAGTGTATTTTTATTTGAGGACATGGCCATAATCTTGGCAGGAAATTTATAAGTAGCCAGAAGCATAAATATAACCAGGATGTTCAGAGGTTTTGATATGGGGGATCTTTCGCCCATCTTGTAATCCTTACTTAAGATAGCTATGAGGATAATGGTGGATTTGAAATTAAAATCCAGAAATAACGTAATGGCCGTTTGCGAGCGGCCATTACGTTATCAAATATAAAATTTATTGTTTAGTGTGATTCCGCCGCAAATCGGCTGCTATGGTTTTTATTTCAGTCAGGTCACGTTGCATTTCACTCCAACCGTACCAGAGGGCATAGTCGGGATTAGCATGATAGACACCCTGAAATGCCCGCATGCGGTGTTTTAGATGCATCTCAAACAGACGTTGTTCTATGACTGTAGGTGCATCATGGAAAGTGAGCAACATAGGAAAATCGAAAGGGTAGCTATCAGGTTTGGCAAGGATTCCGTCCTTATATAAACCGGCAATTTCTCGGATTCCCTGGGCGAGTAGAAAATCGGCTTCTTTAATCATCTGGTCCCCGCGTTCTATTTGCTCTTTGGCAAAATTAATGGAATGGCAGGTCTTGCAGGTCTTGATCATTTTATTTCGTTCCCGGTCAAAATCCTCTTGCGTTAGCCGCACTACATCTGCTGCCTTAATCACATCTAACAGAGCAGTTGGATTGCCCTGCAGATCAAGCACTCCGAGGGCCTGCAAGATGGTTATCTGGTCTGCTTTCCATTGCTCATCCTCAGGCAGAGGTAAGCGTACGGCTAAAAAACCCCAGGCGGTGCGGACTTCATGGTTTCCTTCCTGCATATGACAAGTCTGACAGGTTGGGGCCGGTGTATCTTCATGGAGGATGCCATTTTGTTTTAACAAATACCGCACGCCATGTTTGGAGGATGAATACATTTCCCATTGGGGGTGATCAAAACCCATATGACAGGTTTGACAGGCTTGTGGTTGTTTGGCTTCTTTGGTTGAAAAAGTGTGACGGGTATGACAGGCATCGCAGGAGGCCATACCGAATCCGCGGCCTTCTTCTTTTAGTTTTTTAATATCCTGTTCGCTTTTAAGCCCTATTTTGTGGCAGCCCCCACAACCTTTCATACCATCAATCAGGGCGGCGGGTTGATGGTGAATGGTTGGCATGGCCTTCATGACCGCCCAGGCCAGGGCATGTTTACCTTTTGAGAATTGTTCTACCTGTGTATCATGACATTCAGCACAGGTTTCGGGTGTTGGAATTTCCGCTTTGGCATAGTCCTGTTCTGTGGAATGGGCATCACCGTGACAGGTGGCACAGTCCACGTCATTTTGGCTGTGCTTGCTGATTTCCCAGTCGATAACAATGTTCGGTTGATGTTTCTTGTGGCAGTCTATACAAGTATCCGCAACAAGAACAGTAGAAAAAGTGAAAATGAAAAAAAGCACAAAGAGTTGTTTAGTTCTCATAGAAACCTCCCTTTATTTATAAAATAGTGGGTTTAACAGATTAATATTTGACATTTTTTACATGGTCTATGTCGTCAAGAGTCGTATTATAGATAATATTCCTGATCTCATCTTTTTGATGTGCCCAGACATGGTGCATGGAACAGGGATTTTCATCAGAGCACTCGTTAAATCCGAGAATACAGCGGTCGTAATTTTCCAGATCTTCTACTAAGTTGATAATTTCGTGCAAATATATGGGTGATTTCCTGAGATTGATGCGAAATCCACCCTGTTTGCCTTGGGAAACATCGACTAATTCTGCTGCGGCCAGTTTGCTCATTAAACGGCCCAGATATTTGTAAGGAATCCCCAATCGTTTATGCAGTCGATTTACCGAATACCGTGTTTCTCTGTTGTTAGCAAGAAAAACCATCACTCTAATTGCGTATTCCGTAGTTCTGCTAAAAATCATATCCTACCCTGAGGTAGAATATAAAAATACAAATCAAATATGTCAAGGTAAATCTAACTAACCTGGCCTATTCTTAAATTTTGGTTTGGCAAATGGCATTTATTAATTATATTTCCTTTATGGAAAATAATTTGAGAAACACTGCAATCGCACCTTTTTCTAAAATTCAAACGACCTTTTTAACTCTTCTGCGGATTATCATAGGATGGCATCTTCTCTATGAAGGGATTGCAAAGCTGCTTATCCCGGACTGGACTGCTGCCGGTTTTCTTTCGATGTCACGCTGGTGGTTCTCCGGGGTTTTTCACTGGATGGCAGCCAACCCCGAAATTATGAAGATAGTCGATGTCCTGAATATCCTGGGTCTAATTTTAATCGGGCTTGGCCTTATCCTGGGAATTTCAATTAAAGTGGTCTCCATCTCCGGTATGACCCTGCTTGGATTATATTATTTAGCTCATCCACCATTTGTTGGAATGGATATGGGAATCCCTCTGGAAGGTCATTATCTGATTGTGAATAAAACACTAGTTGAAATCTTTGCGCTTGGGGTGATCGCCTTTTTTCCGGCCGGCTCAGTATTTCGTCTGGATCATTATTTATCAGGTTGGATGAAAAGAAGTAAGAATTTCAAATTCCGGGAAAGTAAGGAATCAGAAATAGCAAGCCCCGCAGCAATATCTCATAAATTTTTGTACCGGCGGGAATTTATAAAAAATCTGGCTTTACTCCCTATCTTCGGAACATTTTTTTACGGTGCTTATAAAAAATATCGCTGGGAGAGCGTCAATGCTATTACCGGAGCCACAATAAAACTGAGTAATAGCAAATTAAAGGATATTAAAGGAATCCTGCCAACCGGTCAGCTTGGAAATATTCAGATGAGCCGTCTGACGCTTGGCTGTAATCTGATCGGCGGTTGGTCCCATGCCAGGGATTTAATATATGCCTCCTCACTGTTTAAAGCCTATAATACGGAAAAGAAAGTATTCGAAACGATTGAGTTGGCCGAGCAGGCCGGGATCAATACGATGAATATCGTCAATAAACAATTCCCTATATTACATAAATACCTGAACATTACCGGCGGTAAAATGCAAACCTTTTGCCAGGTTTATCCCTCCCTTGATGATATGAAAACCGATATTGATAAAGCGATAGATAATGGAACAACCACCATGTATATCCAGGGTGGCTGGTGTGATCGTTATGTAAAGGAAGGTCATATAGATTTTTTGGCAAGAACAATTGATTATATAAAAAGCCAGGGCTATCTGGCAGGTATTGGTGCGCATTCGATACAGGTGCCTATTGCCTGTGAAAAGGCTGGAATTAATCCCGACTATTATGTCAAAACCTTACACCATGACCGTTACTGGTCAGCGCATCCAAGACATAATCGAGAAGAATTTTCTGTTGACCGGGAAAGGTTTTTAGATCACGATAAATTTCATGATAATATGTTTGATCTGTTTCCGGAAAAGACGATTGACTTTATGAAAACAATCAAGAAACCCTGGATTGCATTCAAAGTTCTGGCAGGGGGAGCCATAACACCGGAAGATGGATTCCGCTATGCTTTTGAAAATGGAGCGGATTTTATTTGTGTCGGCATGTTTGATTTTCAGGTTATTGATGATGTCAATATTGCTTTAGGCGTATTATCTGATCTTCCTAAAAGAGATCGTCCCTGGTTGGCCTGATATCAGGGTTTATTTGATCGGTGGGGGTAGGGGATTAGGAATTAGGAATTGGGAATTGGCTCTCGATTCTCGATACTGGACACTTGGCTCTCGGTTCTATGTTCTGGTTGCCAGGTACTGGCCAAATCTTGTCCCAAAGGGATTCCTTCGGAAGATGATTTGATCCCGACTTGTCGACCGGAGGGAGGCGTCTTTATCGGGAATACCTGGTACTCGGTTCTCGCATCTGGTGTTAAGGATGGTCAAACTTTTTGCAAATTATACTTGACAAGAAAGGGAAATGGACACAACTTTTGCATCCAGCATCCAGCATCCAGCATCCAGCATCCAGCATCCAGCATCCAGCATCCAGCATCCAGCATCCAGAACCTACCGTCCTGTATCACGTATAGCTTACTTGCGTCTCTGCAGTGATCGCGAAAGATGTGGACATAGCCCTCGTTGAAAGGGTGGCTCAGCCTCTATGACTTTTCTGACAAACTCCCTGAACTGTATAGCAGGAGCACGCCAGCTACTTTGCTGATCCATTTCACTCAGGGCTTCAGCCGGTGACAATCCGGAACGGTAAGTTAATTTAAATGCTTCTCTGATTTCATTTCGATCTACGTTTGTAAGGTCGGGCCGGCGGCGTAATCCTACCACATTAAGGGCAATGACATTATTAATTCCGGAACATACAACATAAGGTGGAATATGCATGCTGGCGCCGCTGCTTCCCTGAAACATGGCATTCTCACCTACCCAGCAAAACTGATGTATATTGCCGTTGGCCGGCAGAATAACACTCCTGCCGATAGTACTATGGCCGGCAACCAATGAGCCATTTACGAAGATAACATTGTCGTGAATAATTGAATTATGACCGGCATGAGAATTGGCCATCCAAAAGGTATTGTTCCCGACAATGGTTTTTTCACCCTCACCGGTTGCCCGTGAAACGGTCACACCTTCTCTGAAAGTATTATTATTACCGATTTCAAGGTAAGAAATAGTATTCTCATCAAACTTGAGATCCTGGGGATTACCGCCGAGTGTGCTGAACGAATCGACAAAATTGTTGCTACCCAAGGTTGTATATCTCCGGATTACGGCATGAGACCGGATAATAGTCCCGGCCCCAATCTTTACATGGTCTTCGATGACAGCATAAGCGCCGATTTTGATATCATCTGCCAGATCGGCATCTTTGTGGATTACTGCAGAAGGGTGGATATTAGTCATAATCAGGCTCCTGACCATATAAAACGGCAATTATTCAGATTATAAAATAAAGATATCGGATTAAACTTAATATTAATATGTTGTTTCAAGCAAAGTTTTTCATTAATTTTTTCAATAAATCAATTAACCACAGAGCGCAAAGCCTATTTAATTTAAATAAAATAATTAACCTGATCTATTCATAACGCAGCACAGGGCTGCAAACAAAAAAATTAAAGAAAGCAGAGAGCGGAAAGCAGAAAGCAGAAAAAAATCTCTGCGGTCTCTGCGTTAGATAAATATATCCAGTTTGTAAAATTTTTGCTATAATAACAAAGTTTTTGGCTGTAATAGCATATAAATTGTATATACTACTTGAAGGTAGGAGTTAAAATTTGTATATTCTACCAGTAGGTAGGAGATAAAATATTTCTGCATTATTTTAACAAACGATCAATAATAATTGATAGAGAGAATCAATATGAGTGAAATAATTAATAACCGTCAGCAGCGAATCGATATTATGAAAGGCCTGATTCGGCAACTTCATAAGGGAGCCGCAGAAGATAAAATTAAGAAACAACTGGAAACGATGCTGGATGAAGCGGATTATTCGGATGTGTTCCTGATGGAGGTTCAGTTGATGCAGGAGGGTATAGAGCAGGAGAGCATACGTGATTTATGCGATACCCATACCAAGGTATTAAAAAAGCATCTTGATTTACAGGAGACACCCAAGACGATACCCGGGCATCCGGTGCATACGTTTGTAGAAGAGAATAAGGCCCTGACCAAAACAACACAAAAAATACGGTACCTGGTAGAGCAGATAAATAAAATAAAACCGGGTACGGATGTCACGGAGAAAATAAGAGACATTCAGTCAGAACTCAACTTATTGATGGATGTTGACAAGCATTACCGCCGCAAGGAAAATTTGTTGTTTCCATTTTTTGAGAAAAAAGATATGCCGGGTCCGCCGGCGGTGATGTGGGGAAAGCATGATGAAACACGTGAACTATTGAAGTTAACTTTGGATGGCCTGCAAAATATTGATTCTATCGGGAGTGAGGAAGCCCGGGCCTATAATATCTTTGCTGTATTGCCATCCCTGGATGCCATAGAGGATATGATCTATAAAGAAGAAAAAATTCTTTTCCCCACTGCAATGGATCTGTTAACCGAACAGGATTGGTATGAGATTTATATCCAGAGTGAGGAGATCGGGTATTGTATTTTTGTTCCGGAATTCGAATGGCAGCCTGCCGGTGGTGTTCATAATGAAATTAAACAGTCTGCAGCGCAAGGAAATCGAATCCAGATGCCGACAGGAAGTTTTAAACTGGATGAATTGATCAGCGCATTTACCGTTATGCCCTTTGATTTGACATTTGTGGATAAAGATGATACGGTACGTTATTTCAGTCCCGGCAAAGAAAGGATCTTCGACCGCACTCGCGCCATTCTCGGCCGTAAGGTACAATATTGTCATCCACCCAAAAGTGTTCAGATTGTCAATCGGATAATAGCAGATTTTAAGGCAGGTAAACAGGATAAGGCCCGCTTCTGGATTCAAATGGGACCAAAATTTATTTATATTGTTTATTATGCCTTACGGGACGAAGAAGGAAACTATGATGGTACATTGGAGGTGACCCAGGAAGTGTCTGATATCAGAGGATTAGAAGGAGAGCAGCGTCTGTTGAAATATGATGGGTGAATGCAAGAATAATTTTTCTCACGCAAAGACACAAAGATATTTTCCACGAATTAGCACGAATTTTAACGAATTTCACGAATTGGTTAAAAAATTAAAGAAAGCAGTCCCGACAAAAATATCTCCTTCCCCCGTGGGACGGGGTCTTCGAAGAGTCGTCCTGTCGGGATAAAATCATAGATTTAAGGTATCTTGAAAAATTATATTTAATATATTCTGTTGAAAAGTAACAATACAATTAAGCAATTATTTCTTTGAGACTTAGAGTCTTTTTCGTGCCCCACACCATACGCTTCAGGCGTGGTGGCTTAAGTTTATAAATTAAACAGATTTAAATTATTTAATGTGATTTTTTGAAAAAAATAATGGAGAATAATATGAATATAGAAGCTAAAAGCAAATTGTTTGACGTATTAGAACAGTTTCCTGAATTGGAAGAAAAAATAATGACAATTGCCCCGCCGTTTAAAAATTTAAAAAATCCAGTCTTGCGTAAAACGGTTGGGAAATTAGCAACAATTGAGAAAATTGCCCGAATTGGGGATCTGGAAGTCATAGATCTGGTTAATCAATTACGCCGCAAAGTTGGGCAGCCAGAGATCAACACGAGTGTTGAAACCGAAGTTCAATGGCAGGAGGGGGAACCGCAGTGGATAAAGGGTGAACCCAGTCATATTATTGATGGCACGGAGATGCTAAGCCGTGGGGAACACCCCCTTCAATCGATCATCAAACTGATGCGCGAGATAGAACCGGAGCAGTTTTTACTGCTTAAAACCAATTTTAGGCCAATTCCCATGATTGATGAGATGCAGAAACAGAATTACACGGTATTTTCCCGGGAATCAGGGGAAGGCTCTGATCAACACCAAACCTTTATTAAAAAATAAAATAATCAATTTAAAAAGATATTATTTTTTTCTTGACAATAAACGAATGATCATTTAATTTAGAGCCATGAGAGTCAAAGATGAATTTAAACAGGATGCCTTATTTAACGCCACGATAAAGTTAGTGAACGAAATCGGCTTTGTCGCCAGTTCCGTGTCAAAAATTGCCAAAGAAGCGAATGTATCGCCGGCAACGATCTATGTCTATTATGAAAACAAAGAAGATCTTCTGGTCTCAACCTATATGGCAATTAAGAAAAAATTAGGTGCGGCGATATTAAGCGACTTTGATCCCCAATTACCCATCCGCGATATTTTTCGCAATCTTTGGATGAATATGTTTGTGTACATTAATGAAACTCCTGAATATTTCCAGTTTACCGAGCAATTCTCAAATTCACCCTATAGTGATCTTGTGGATAAAAAGGAAGTAGAAAAATCATTTGAGCCTGTGATGAAAGCACTGCAAAACGGAATCGAGCAAAAGATCATAAAGAATGTTGAATTTGATATTCTGGCTGCGTTTATGTTTTATCCCATATATAGCCTCTCGAACAAACGTCTTTGTGCCAATTTTGACAAGGCTGAAAAAAATATTGAAACTGCATTTAATATGGCTTGGGACGCAATAAAACTATAAAAAAAATTTGCCTAAGTAACTAAATGAACATTCATTTAAAAAATATGGAATAAATATACAATGAGCAGGATTATAAAACTTTGGAAGAGTACCAGCTCGATGAGAATCTGATGATCGCGGCCACACCGGCCCAGCATTTTTCCGGGCGGGGGTTAACCGATCGTGATGAAACCCTCTGGGCCACTTTTAATTTATCCCTGCATACCTGGTATGATCCTATGGAAAGGTTGACCAAATCTGCTGATTCTCTGGGAGTTTTAGCAGCAACACCAGTTGTCGGAGAAACAACCATTTATGGTGAATATATACCCACTACAAAGTGGTGGAATGAAATTCTGGCAGGTAAAGATTAAAAAATATATTTAAAATACTCTATTGAGAAGTCACAATATAATCAAGTGATTATTTCTTAGAGACTTAGAGACTTAGAGGCTTTGCCGTGCCCCACACGCCTCAGGCGTGGGCACGGCGCCTTAGACGTGGTGGTCCCCCAGGTGGGATGAATTAATCAGGTTAGTTAAAACAAGGTAATTAAAATCGTGTTATTAGCATAAAATCAATATTATACCAGTATAAAGGAGAATTAAAATGCCACAGCAAAAATGGGATAGCAGCAATATCGAAGATCAAAATGGACGGGTGGCCATTGTTACTGGTTCCAGTTCCGGAATCGGATATGAGACAGCCCGCATATTAGCAAATAAAAATGCCGAAGTAATTATAGCTGTACGTAATCAGGAAAAGGGTGAAAAAGCCCTGCAAAAAATTAAATCGCAAAATAAAGATGCAAATGTAAAAGTGATGTTTCTCGATCTGGCCAGCTTACATTCGGTTAAAAGTTTTGCCACTGAGTTTAAACAGCAATATGCAAGACTCGATCTGTTGATTAATAACGCAGGCGTCATGATGCCTCCTTACTCAAAAACACAGGATGGATTTGAACTTCAGTTTGGTACTAATCATTTGGGGCACTTCGCCCTGACTGCACAATTGATCGATCTGATCAAAAGTACGCCAAACAGCAGAATTGTAAACGTGAGCAGTAATGCGCATAAAATGGGAAATCTCGATTTCGATGATCTGAATTGGGAGAACCGAAAATATAAATCAATGAAATCTTACGGTGACAGTAAAATTGCAAATATTTACTTCACTTATGAACTGGCCAGAGGGATTGATAGAACTAGCGAAGGACCGGTTGTTGCCTGCGCACACCCGGGATGGACCGCAACTGAATTGCAGAGACATACCGGAGTATTTGAATTTCTGAATACTTTCTTTGCCCAGGATATTCCTATGGGTGCATTGCCAACACTTTATGCCGCCCTGGGCTCTGATGTCAAAAGTGGGGACTATTTCGGCCCTTCCGGATTTATGGAGATGAGAGGCTACCCGAAAAGAGTAGAAACCAATCAACTATCCAAAGATGAAAAGATTGCAAAAAAACTCTGGGATGTTTCGGAAGAATTGACGGGCGTAAAGTTTAGTGAGAATTGATAAATCCACAGTTCTACTTCTGAGTGAATTTAAATTCGTAATTGGAAATTTATTGTTACCAGATTTATGGAATGATTGTGTGCAAAAGAATGTTAATATCAATGTTTTTGTGTAGAGACGCTCCGCTGGAGCGTCTCCATAGAAATATGAATTATTGTATTAAAGTAAAAATATTATTGCGGTTAATCGTGTCGTTGCAGAATCTCAGAATCAAATGAAAAATCTACCTTTCAGAAAAATATCAAGATATATATTTATTATCATGGCAATTCTATCATTGATATCCTGTGCCCCCACTACTCATTATAAGCCTGCTGTCAATGATCCCCTCGTATTAACCAATATCAATCAGGATCAGGTAAGTCTGTTAACTTACAATATCCAGGCCATCTTTGGTAAGGATGAGAGCAAATTAGACGCCTTAGTGGATTACATCAACACAGAAGAATACGATTTTGTTGTATTCCAGGAATTATTTGACGAGGAGGCGCGCGATTATATCCTGTCAAATATTGATACAAATACCTACAGAAGTATTGTTTCCCGGGTGGACTATGATTCTTTCCCAGAACTTTTGTTCCAGGATGCCGGGCTGTTCATTATGGCGAAATATCCGCAGATTGATTTGTCGGGGATAAAATTTGATGATGAAGTAAGTACCAGTGATGGAGCCATCCATATGATATTGACAAAGGAACTCTCCATCACGACTGATTTTCTTGCCAATAAATCCGTGGTGGGGGCACTCTATCAAATCAATGATTCGACCAATCTGTTTTTGTTCACCACCCATGTTCAGGCGATTGGTTCAAAACGTCAAAAAAGAAGACAAATTAAACAAATTAAGAATTTTATTGATTATGCCATATATGCTGTACTCAAAAGCGATACTATTGAAAATTCAGCTAATATGGTGGTGATCTTAAGTGGTGATTTTAACTCAGATGCTTATGATCAGGAAAATCTTGCACAGTTGTTAAATGATCTGGGTTCTCCCCGGGAGTTACATAAGGAAATACACGCTACAAAAAAAGAATATACCATAATTTTTAAACTGATCAATATGTATATGCGATTTGATTATATCTTTGCCTATGATAATATTGGGGGTTTTCCGCTTAAGAAGGTAAGAGTACAATCCATAAATGCGACAGATGTTAAAGATAAAAATAAGGAAAGTATTTCAGATCATATGGCCTTAAAGGCGTCGCTGGTATTTAATGAAGCAAAGATTCAAAAAACTGTATATTCTAAAAAGGAACCGAAATGAAAATAAAAACAAGAAGGATTCATGAGAAGCAATCCGGTATTAGCTGTTACAATATTTAGTGTCATTATTCTGGTGATAGATGTCTACTCTTTTTGGGGCATCAGGAAAATTATAGGCGATTTCAGCCAGAAGATTATAAAGATCATTACTATTCTGTTCTGGATGATTCCAGTGGGTCTCATTCTTTCCATGATCATTGTCTTTAGCTTTCAATTCCAAATTCCGGGAGACCGCATCTCTTCCTATTTCCATCTTATCAGCGGTACTTTCATCGTGTTTTATCTTCCAAAACTCATTTTTGTGATCTTTAATATCTTTGATGATATCATTTTTCAAAGTCGAAAGTTAATTACCTTTTGGAAAAAGAAATCCGCCCAAACTGAAAGCCAGGGCAAATCGATTACCCGACGAAAGCTTCTTAACCAGGTTGGATTGGTGTTTGCCGGTGTACCCTTCCTGACACTAATTTATGGTGTTGTTTATGGCCGCTTTGACTTCACTAAAAGAGTGGTGAATCTGAGTTTCCCCAATCTTCCTGATTCTTTTAACGGGCTTAAAATTGTGCAGATATCTGATTTCCATATTGGAACCTTTTTACATCATCCTGAACAGGTTCAGGAGATTGTACAGAGAGTTAACCTGGAAAAACCGGATTTGATTTTATTTACCGGCGATATGGTTAATAATCTCTCAACTGAGGTGGATCCTTTTCGTGAAAAGCTTAGCTCGTTACAAGCGAGGATTGGTAAATATTCAATTTTGGGTAACCATGATTATGGTGAGTATTATCCCTGGAAGAACAAGCAGGATAAAGAGGAGAATATTCAACGATTGATCAAAATACAGGGCGAGATTGGGCTTGATCTCCTTTTAGATGAATCGAGAAAAATTCAGATAGGAAAGGAAGCGATTGAATTAATCGGGATTCAAAACTGGGGTTTGCCGCCCTTTCCTCAATATGGTAACCTGGTAAAAGCGATGAGAAATGTCGATAATAATTCATTTAAGATCTTGATGTCCCATGACCCAACTCACTGGGATGCGCAGGTCAGAGAAAAAACCGATATTGATCTGATGCTGGCCGGACATACCCATGGGGCTCAATTTGGCATCGAAATACCCGGTTGGCGCTGGAGCCCTGCCACGGTTCGCTATAAACAATGGGGTGGACTATATACAGAGGGCGAACAGAATTTATATATTAATACCGGGTTAGGATCGATCGGTTATCCGGGCAGGGTGGGCATGCCCCCGGAGATCACTGTTATCGAACTGCACAATGCCTGAACAAATTGAATCCAGGATCCAGAACCAAGCGCCGAGAACCCAGTCCCTAATTCCCAATTCCAAATCCCGCATCATCCATTTTCTTTCAAATATTACTTGAGGTGTCTCAACAACGGTCGACTATTAGTGTATATATTGTATGGGGCATATAATATATTCTAAATACTATCAATTTTATTAATCATTTACTAGTCTGGTAAATTCATAACGTAGCACGAGGCTGCAAACAAAAAAATTAAAGAAAGCAGAGAGCGGAAAGCAGAAAGCAGAAAAAAATCTCTGCGGTCTCTGCGTTAGATGAATATATCCAGTTTGTAAAAATTTTGCTAATTTCCCGAGGCGATTCGCCAGGCGGAAATAACAAAGTTTTTGGCTATAATAGTATAAATTAATCAAGCTAGATAATTTACATAACGATCATGATAGCAAGGGAATACATCATGAAAAATCTTATTATTTCCATTCTCATCATCACTTTTTTTGCAGGGTATAGTTTTGCTGATGGAACAAGTGGTAAAACTGAAATTGGTATTAAAGCAGGTGCTAACAGTTATTGGGGAGATATAAAAGATCGACAGGTCAATGGAACAGCTGCACTTTCGATGTTCTGGTGGCTTTCAGATCCGTTTGCATTAGGAGTCAGCGGCGGGGTATCGTTCCTGCAGGCAGAAAATGGCGACCAGTATTTTAAGACTATGGTTTACAGTTTTGCACCAATGATTAAAGTAAAACTTTTTCCTTCCAGTCCCTTAAATCCGTATCTCACAACAGGATTCGAATTTATTTATATCAATCCACAAGATAAAAATGGCAGCAAATTACCGAATAATGCAGCAGGTGAGTACAAGAACCTACAATACACGGTCCCGGTAGGGGGAGGACTCTCAGTTCTATTCTCTGAGGTTGTGGGAATGGAAATAGAGGGTATGTACCACCAGGCTTTGACCGATTATCTGGATGATATAAAAGCAGGATCCAGCTACGATGGCTATTTTACCATCACACTTGGTTTATCATTTTATCTTGGTGCTCCGAGAGACAGCGACGGTGATGGAATCCCCGACAAATATGATGGTGATCCTGCCCGGCCAGAAGATTATGACGGTTTTGAAGACCAGGATGGAATACCTGATCCTGATAATGACCAGGATGGTATTCCGGATTATCGTGACCAGGCCCGTAATGAACCTGAAGACTTTGATGATTTTAAGGATAAGGATGGCGCACCTGATCCTGATAATGATGGTGATGGAGTATTGGATATTAACGATAAAATGCCCGGAACCGATGCAACGCTTGCTGCAGGTATCTTAACCATGGAAGATATCGATGGCTTTCAGGATGAAGATGGGGTACCCGATCCTGATAATGATGGTGATGGAATTCTTGATGTGGATGATAAATGTCCCAATGCTCCGGAAACGGTCAATGGTTATCAGGATGAGGATGGTTGCCCTGATACCAAACCTGTCCTCGAGGTTGGACAGGCGATGGTTCTGGAAGGTGTCAATTTTGCTTCGGGCAGTGCCGAATTAACAGTAAATTCGATGAAAATTCTGGATAATGTGGCCGAAAAAATAGAAAAATTTCCGGGAGTAGAGGTGGAAATTCGCGGATATACCGATAATACAGGCAGCTACCAGGGTAATGTAAATATATCACAGCGAAGAGCTGACACGGTAAAAGAGTACCTGCTGCGGCATGGCATTGCCTCATACCGGATTATTACAAGAGGGTATGGACCGGAAAATCCCATTGCACCGAATAATACGCGGGAGGGCAGAGCCAAAAACCGAAGGATAGAATTTTATCGTATCAGGTAACTGGTAGATTTTTCTATTGCATGTGATTAAATTTGTCGATAAACTTATGTCTGTTACAATTAAAATCATGGGAATATATAGTGGCCGTTCGCGAACGGCCACTACTTCAATTTATAAATTCTAATCAAAAATCAAAATTATATTGACTGGGAGGGAAAGTACAAATGATGAATCTATTTAAAATGTTATTTAGTGTGATATTGGTTGTCTCACTATTATCCTGTAAGGAGAAAGAAGCACCTAAGACCGAGGTCGAGGCAGAAAAACCCAGCAGAATTATTGATCTCACTGAGGTGACAACAGAAATGACTGTCAAGGAAATTGATTTGCCTACGCGTATGTTTACACTTGAATATGCCGATGGCAATGAGATTGTTGTGGAGGCTGCAGAGGACCTTACCGGTCTCGAAAAAATTGAAATTGGTGATAAGGTGCGGGTTACCTATTTAAAGTCAACGGCTGTTTATGTTACCTCTCCGGATGCCGACAGACCGTCCGTTGCTGTGGCCCGTAGTGTTGAAGTAGACTCCGAAGGTGAAAAACCCAGAAAATTGACTGTTGAGGTCACAGAGAGGACCTCCACTGTGGTATCTATTGATGTGGCAAACAGAAAAGCAACCCTGAAAAATGCCGATGGAATAGTTGAAACTATTGATGTTTCCCCGGAAGTGAAAAATCTTGAGAATGTCAAAGTTGGTGATCTGGTTGTCTATCAGGTAACAACAGCAATAGCCGTTGAAATCGCAAAAGTAGATTAACATATCCCACAGTTTCAGATAATGTCGACGCTAAGATCAGTGTTTTTAAAAAGATGTTTGAAGAATAAACAAAAATTATAGTAGTGGCCGTTCGCGAACGGCCACTTCACTAAAATTTGAAATAAATCAGAGATGTAGTCCATCTCCAAGATGGACTACATCTTTTAGATTCACCACCCCGGCTCTAATCTATCTTCTATAAATTAAAATACCCCTTCCCAAAATTATTTGAATGGAAAGATTCTAGGTTTGCCCAATCCGATTTGTGAGAATAAAATCGGTTCACTCAGAGATATTAAGAAACCAAAATGACTTACGCCTTCCGGAGCTTTGGGATAATAGGCAAATCTCAGATTGATTGTTTGCAGGGCGAGGCCTTCATTTCTAATCTGGCAGCCCAATCCGATAGCAGAAGATAAATTCTTTTCGCTGAGAAGATAATGTCCATCTGATATTAATCCGAAGTCGAAAAAGGATAAAAGCGCAAAACGGAAGCCAATCAGATTCCATGGAGTAAAGGTGCGGCTTTCAAGTCGCAGTACAAATCTTTCCGTTCCCAGCAAACCATCATGTGATAATCCTCTGATACCACCGTTATCCTTGATATCGATCAACTGATCATTATTTCTGTTAAATCCTGTTAGATAATTTGCATATAAAAAATGCCTGAATTTATAACGACCTAAATCCATAAGAGGTGTAAAATAAGTAAGACGAAATCCCAGAAGACCATCTTCGGCTTTTTCACGGTGCATATAAGATGCTGCCTGAATTGAAAATGCCAGATAGCCGAATTTTTTAAACCAATAGGCAGCCCAGAATTGCAAACCACTGTAAAGACGGTCCTTAAATTCTTCATCACCAAAACCACCGGTAACTTCCAATGCATATCCTTGCGGAATATCTTCTGTGCGGCCAAATCCCAAAATCATATTACTGGTTAAATGTTTCAAACGGTTAAATATAATATTTCCCAGATATATTTTTTGCTTATGATAGGTAAAATTGCTGTCTGCCTGAACCGGAGGTCTGTCATCAAAAGTCCTTTGCAAATACCTTAAACCAAGTTTAATGTCGTTCCGGTTCTCGATGTCCCCGATAATAAACGATCGCCCAGCCCACAAATCGAAAGTGTTGGACCGGTAAAGCAAGGTATGATAGTTATAAAGTTCATCCTTAAAAGAAGTCTGGATAAGTTCAAGGCCCCCGGCATATTTTGTTTCCTGGGTCAAATACTCCTTCGAGAATAATATCCGTCCCTGTTCAATATCATAAGCACTCAGGTAACTTATTGTTGACGAAATAAAAGAACCTCTGATATTTCTTATGTCAAATATACCCTCATATCCAAAGGCAGGGCTTCTATCAGACTGATACCTGAAAGTATTGCGAAAATTCCATCCGTTGCCAAAAAGGTTCCGGTCATACACACTTATAGCGATATCATTTATTGCGCGCACTTTTAAACTGGCCCCGATGGAGAATACATCACGCGTCAGAATCAGGATATCCACCCGATCATCATCAGATCTGGGAATGACGAGAATTCTGGCATCACGAATGAAGGGTAATTGGCGTAATATGCGCTCATTATCTGCTAGTCTGAAAGCCTGAACCTCATCTCCCTCACGGAACAGGAGATTGTCATAGATTACCCAGTCTTTGGTGTTAGCATGTAAAGAATTTCCAAACTTTTCGATTCTCGATATTTCGAGTAACAGGCTGTCATCAACTGAACCACCAAATACAGGTATCTTTTTCAAATAAATATTAGCGATGGTCTTATTTTGATGGACTCGAAACCGTTCCTCACTCTCTTCCAGGTCATTGTTAAAAGAATTGTTACGATTCGTCGTATCCCTGAAGATTGCACCGTATACCAGATCGAGAATATCATCTTTTATCGATTTCTCTTCAATTAAAAGTTTTGTGGAGTCCTTATCACCGATTTGAACCGATAGGGTATCCGATAAATTATAAACTTCTGTGGTATCTGGTGTATTTAATACCCCGAAATCAGGATTACCCATATCTTCTGCATTCGCCAGGCTATTCCGGGCATACAGGGAAGAAATCAATAAGGCTGATGTTAAAATTAGATGTTTTATTGAACTATTTAGCATGTAATTATCACAATGCAGGAGCGGAGATCGGGCTTATTACTCCTGTTAGGAATTCCGTGTTTATCAGATCATTAGCCGGAAAATTTATAAAATCTGAAATTTGATACCATCAAATTTATTTGAACTAAGTATCGGTACAGCTAATTATGATTCTTTATATTAAAAATCGTACAGAAAGTTGCATGACAATTTTATCGAGACAGCACAAATTAGGAATAAATACAGGGTAATTATAATTAATATAATAAGACCTAAGAAAAATGCAATTTTCTGATCCAATGTCATTCTGGAGTCAAGATATACTTTTACCTTATCGGCGGGATTTTCTGATGAGGAATCATGGCTAATTAATTTTGGCTTTGGAGCGGTTTTTAAATAAAAAGATTAGTATACACTTTGGTAAAGTGATTATTGGACAAATTGGAGACATAAAAAGAGAAATTGTTTTTAATGGAGATGTTTTAAATACGACATCCAGGATACAGGATTTAACGGATGCAGTTTTTGTGATTATATTCGTATAATAAGGAATAAGGCTGGCTTTTACCCTTGACAAATAACAGTACTAAAAAAGGATACTTTCAATAAATGGTATATAGTTGATTAATAAAAAAGCCACCGCTAATATATTGTTCAGCAATGGCTTATCGCTCCGGCGGGC
>SDBT01004819.1_pt1 | contig 22818 bp, 21 predicted proteins | sample 2277101 | NCBI WGS metagenome assembly SDBT01 (sample SAMN10404973, study PRJNA504765) | marine sediment metagenome | isolation source: marine sediment core GS10_PC15, 103 cmbsf | place: Arctic Ocean: Southern Knipovich Ridge | collected 2010 | reverse complement strand
TTGCATCAGTAGCCACGACATTAAAAACGTAATAAATAACTTATCTTCGTACTTAGAAGAGATTTAAGTTGTTGTAAACCCCATTCGAAGCCAGGCATAAATGAGTTTAGATCTTTTACCTTATGCTCAAAGCAAAGCCGCTTGAGGATTATAGTTATATAATCCCTAGATGAATGACTATTAAACACAAAATCCGGCTTACTGCCTCTTCTTTTTTTTAAGCTCTTGGATGAGTCTTATCATAAACTTTTCTTTTAAGTTTTGAAGATACCTGAGTGTACATCGTAGTCGTTGCTAAATTCGTATGTCCTAGTAATATTTGTATCGTTTTTAAATCCATCCCATTTTCAAGCCAGTGAGTAGCAATTGTATGTCTTATTGTATGAGGAGTAATTTTTAAATCTAAATCAGATTTTAAAAGATATTTTTTGAAATTTCTATCTATAGATCTTACTGTTATTCTCTCTCCAAATTTATTTAAAAATAATGCTTTATCATTTTTTTGTTTTTTATTAATTTTATTATCTTCAAATCTACTCTTATGATCTAAATATTTTTTAAGCCAATTTTTTGCTGTATTTGTAATTGGAACAATTCTTTGTTTTTTTCCTTTACCATAGATATTTAATAAATTATTTTTTTCATCCAAATCTTTTTTATCTAATAAAACAAGTTCAGATAGCCTAAGTCCTGAACTATACAAAACCTCCATAATAACTTTATCTCTTAAACCTAAATAATTAGATGTATCAGGCATATTAAAAAGATGTTCAATTTGTGAGTAATTTATAGCGTTTGGAAATGCTTGTTGTTTTTTAGGACTGTCAATTTCATCTAGTGGATTTTCTTTAATTATTTTTTCTTTCATTAAATAATTAAAAAAAGATCTAAGTGTTGATATTTTTCTCATTATAGATCGACTTTTTAATTTTTGATCATATAAAGATGCTAAATAACTTCTAAGCGTCCATTTGTTTATTGAAGAAATATTAATATTTTCTTTTTTAAATTTTTTTTTTAAAAACTGTGTAAAATATTTTAAATCAATCAAGTAATTTCTAGTGGTATGATCAGATGCATTTTTAACAACTTTTAGATAATTTAAAAAATTATTTATTTTTTTCTCAAAATCCATGAATAATAATTCAATTTCTTGTTTTTTCTTTACAATATGCTATAATAATTTAAATAAAAATTAATTTTATAAGAAAAATGATTACATTAGATAAAATTTCAAAAAAATTTGGTTCAAGAACTCTTTTTGAAAATGTAAGTATTACATTTCATCCAAACTGTAGATATGGTCTTACAGGTCCTAATGGATGTGGCAAATCTACTTTATTTAAAATAATAATGAAAGATGAAGATTCAACAGAAGGCCATGTTTCACGACCTAAAAAAATAGGTTTTTTGAAACAAAATATTAAAGATTTTAAAGATTTTACAATTTTAAATTCTGTTATTTTTGGAAATAAAAAATTATATAAAGCATTAGATGAAAGAGATACTTTATATGAAATAGAAATGACAGATGAAATTGGAATGCGCCTTGCTGAATTAGAAGAGGTAATAGCTGATGAAGAAGGGTATACTGCTGAAGCTGAAGCTGAAGAGCTTTTAATTGGAATGGGGATTGAACAAGAGTTGCATAATTTAACAATGAAAGAAATTCCAACTGATGCTCAATTTAAAGTAATGCTTTGTCAAGCTCTATTTGGAAAACCAGAAGCTCTTTTATTAGATGAGCCTACGAACCATTTGGATTTAGAGTCTATTACATGGTTAGAAGAATTTTTAAAAAAATACACAGGGACATTAATTGTTGTATCTCATGATAGATATTTTTTAAATACTATAACTACACATATTGCTGATATAGATTATGACACCATTATTTTGTATCCTGGTAATTATGATGATATGGTTCTTATTAAAACTAAAGTAAAAGAAAGATCAGAGCACGAAGCGAAAAGTAAAGAGAAAAAAATTGAAAAATTAAATGAATTTATCACTAAATTTAGAGCAGGAACTAGAGCATCACAAGTGAAGTCTAGATTAAAAGAAGTAGATAAACTTCAAATTCAAGATCTAAAAAAAACAAATATTCAAAGGCCTTATGTTAGATTTATCCCCAATGAAATAACCCCTGGAAAATTGATATTCAAAATAGATAAAATATCTAAAAGTTACCCAGACAAAGAAGTAATTAAAGATTTTACTTTTGAAATAATGAGAGGAGATAAAATTGGTGTTATCGGAAATAATGGTATGGGTAAAACAACACTTTTAAAAATGCTAGCTAATGTACTAAAGCCTGAGAGTGGCGATGTACAGATAGGACATAATGTATTTTTAGGATATTTCCCTCAAGAACATAGTGATATCATTAACAAAAATAGTGATCTGAATGTATTTGATTACTTAAAATCAAAAAAACCTGATGCTTATGATCAAGATATAAGAGGAGTACTTGGTAAAATGTTATTCGGGGGTGATGATGCTTTTAAAGAAGTTAGATCATTATCTGGTGGAGAAAGCGCTAGAGTTATTATAGCATCACTTATGCTTACAAATCCAAATGTATTAATTTTAGATGAGCCAAATAACCACTTAGATTTAGAAGCTGTATCAGCTCTTGCTTGGGGAATAGAAGAATTTAAAGGAACCGCTATTTTCGCTTCTCATGATAGAAATTTAGTATCAAAAGTTGCAAATAAAATAATTTCTTTTGAAAAAGATCAAATCCATCTATTTCAGGGAACTTTAGATGAGTATTTGGAAAAAAAAGGAAGCTAGATGTTTTCTTTTACCAAAAAAAAATTTTTGAATTTAGAATTAAAAGCGCGTCATAAAAAATGCTCCGAAATATTAAGATTTATTTATGAAAAGCTTCTTTTAAAACAATATATAACTCATTTGTTTAAAGAATATAATGAATTATTATCATGGATGGATATTAAAGATTTTATATCTAATGATATAAAAGAAATTTCTAATCAATATCATTTTCATTTAAAGTTAGCTAAAATAAATCTAAAAGAGCATAACCTACTTCCAACTCTCACCTCTTTAGATGGGAAAAGAGAGCAAAAAGATTTTTTAGATGTTTGCATTTATTTAGATAATTTAAGATCTGCATATAATGTTGGGAATATTATTAGAACTACTGAGGCACTCAGAATTGGGACTATTTATTTTTCAAAAAACACTCCTTTTATTGACAATGAAAAAGTTCAAAAAACATCTATGGCTTCTTATAAATTTGCTAAATGTAAAAATTCTTTTGATATTAAAAATCTACCAAGACCTTTCATTGGTCTTGATACTTCAAAAAAATCTACTCCTATCTATGATTTTATTTTTCCTGAAAAATTTACATTAGTTTTAGGAAATGAAGAAGTAGGAATTTCAAATGAAATGTTAAAAGAATTAGATTATATAATAGAAATTCCAATGCTTGGTTTTAAAAATTCTATAAATGTAGCATCAGCTTATGCTATTGCAGCTTCTAAAATAAGAAAAGAATTAAGTTAACTATGATATATTTTAAATAATATACTTCCACCAGAAGGATACTCGCCTTCTTTCCATCCACCAGCTGGTTTTTGATCAATTGTTGGCATAGTCTTTGTTAAAATGATTTGTAACCCTAAAATAGTTTTATTAATAGCTTGCACTCTTTTTATTAAATCTGAAATTGCTAAATTAATTGATCTTTGAAAGGTTTGTTTATCTTCTATTAGGTGTTCATCATCAGTTTGAAAAACTACAATTTCACCTTTCATTTCAAAAAGTTTAAAACCCTGATCGCCAAATATAATTTGATGATTTGCCTGAGTTACTTTTGAATTGAACACCAAGCTAATTATGGGATTAATTTCATCTTCATTTAATGGCAATAATCTATCTGTCTTAATTCCATCTAAAAGTAATTGACACCCTAATAAAGCAGACATAATTATAAATATTTTTTTTTAATAAAGATAATATCATTTATTATCTTTCTTTAAAAGAACTTTTAATATTATTTTTTTAGATATAAAAATCTTAATTTTTAAAATATTTAAGCCTTAATATAAGCAAATTGAAAATCAAAATTTTTTATCAAATTCAGATAATTAACTTTTATAATTTCTCGATATTCTAATGCTTTTCCTTTGTTTTTTTTGCTTAAAAATAAGGATAAATTTACAAAAGCATCATTAAATTTTTCTAAATGTTTTGGATCTATTTGATTTTTTTGAGTAATTAATTTTTTACCATCAGAAGAAACTTCCAAATTAATATAAATCCATCTTTCTAAATAATAATAAGAGTTTTGCTCAAAACATAAAGACTTTATACTCATGAATCTACCCTTTCTAATAACAATTTTTTAATCAAAAAAACTTTTCAAACTTGGATCTTGTTGCTGCCCTTCTTTTTGATGCTCCAAAATAGCTGGAGATGAAGAAGTTTGCTCCAATCCTCTTGTATCTTTTTTATACCCTATTCCAAAAGCTCTTTGTAAATCTCTAAAAATCTCTTCTCTTCCTAAAAATTCAGTTGGTAGATCTTCCTCTATTACTCTTTGCTCTTCTTTCATCTGAGGATATGAAGCCGATTTCCCTCCTCGCATTTGCTGAGATAATTCATCATTTGTAATTTTATCATTACCATCTTTGCAATCTTCACTTGGGAAATGTGAAGATATTTCATCACTTCTTTCACTATCAGTTGGTATAACATCAACTCTCATTTTTTTTATATATTTTTTTCTAACAACTACCGCTATTGCAATTATTGATAAACAGCCTAGAAAAATAGCTGTTATTTCAAAAGCTATTAAAAGATAATTATTTGTTTTATCGCTATTATTATTTTTTATATTTGCCGAAGCTTTAGTAATGTTTTGTGAAGAAATTATAGGTATTATAAAAAAAGGGATAATTGAAAGTGGTTTAAAAAAAGATCTATATGAAAAGTTTATTTGCAAAATTATCTCCAAAAAAATCTATAAAAACTTAAATGAGTTTATAAAAAAGTTAAAGTTTTTTTTTTGAATTTTAAAAAGTAAACCTTTCTAGATCTATTGCTATGTTAGTATTTTGAAAAACTTCTTTTGCTTCATTTTCAAATAAATTAAGGTCAGTATATCTAGCTGAAAAATGAGTTAATATTAACATATCAACCTTTGCTTTTTTTGCTACTAAAGCAGCTTCTTTGGCTGTCATATGTAAATATTTTTTTGCTAAATTTTTATGCTCTTCTAAAAAAGTAGATTCACATATTAAAACTTTTGAATTTTTAGCAATATCTACCATTTGATCGCAGTACTTTGAATCTAAAATAACGCAGATGCTCTCAGCTTTTTTTAACCAAGAAACATCTTCTAATTTAACTGTTTTGTTATCAATTTTTATTGTTTTATTTTTTTCTAACTTCTTAACATTAGAACCAAAAACATTGAATTTTTTTAATTTTTCACGATCATATTTGATTTTATCTTTTTCAGTAATTCTATAAGCAATACTATCTATTCCATGCTGCATAAATGAAGCTTCTATTTTAAATTTATCATCTTCGTGAACAATTCCATCTTCCTCAACAGGATGTTCAACTATTTCTATTGTTTGATGATAGATACATCCATATCTTAAATAATCAAAATTTTTCTTTTGAGATTTTGGATAGTAACAATGCACTTTATGTCTGACCTTATCTAAATTTAGCCGCATAAGCATAGATCCGAGTCCTAAACAGTGATCCCCATGAAAATGAGATATAAAGATTCTATTTACACATGTTGGTGCAACATTGGCAAAAATAAACTGCCTTTGAGTACCTTCACCTGGATCAAATAAAAGACCCTCTTCATTCCATCTAAATAAATAAGCTCCGTGATTTCTATATCTTGTAGGTTGTTGAGAAGATGTGCCTAATATTATTACTTCTTTATTACTCATTTTTCTCTCCATGAAAAATAGGGAATCTTAGCTAACATCATACCAAAAATAGCTCCAGATATATGAGCTGAATTTGCAATAGCCGGATTAAATGATATTGATGGTTTAAATACTTGAAAAATAAAAGATGTTAGTTGAAGCAAAAACATAGCAAGCACATAAACCGCTATGAATAAAAACACCCCTCTTGGCACCATATACCCTTCCCAAGGAGCTGCTTTTTCTCTTATATAGATAAACCCTGCCATGCCGAGTATCACTCCTGAAAAACCTAAAAAATATGGTCCTCCCATTAAATATTGAACTACGTTTGATAAAACTCCTACTATCAGAATAAATAGAATATATTTGAAAAATTTAAGTCTAGGCTCCATTTGTTTCCCTAAAAACCAAAGCCAAAGCATATTAAATAAGATATGTAAAAATCCTGCGTGCAGTAAACATGGAGTAAATAATCTCCAAATTTGACCTTGTTTTATTTTTTGAAATAAAACCCCACTCTCAGTAGGCTTTTTTTGAAACTTTGATAAAATAATATGATACAATCCTTGAAAAGTTGGCATGCTTTCTATCTTTTCAATTTCTTTTTGCGCATCTTCAGGTGGATTATCTAATTTTTTTATAGTGTCTAGATCATATTTTATTATCACTTCATTTAACTTTAATCTAACTTTAGGAAGATCAAATAAAAATAATTCTTGAATAGGTGTAAAAATCACAAGTTGTTTTAAATCATATTTTTTTTGAATTTTTTTTGCTTGGTAGAAATTCAAAAAAAATAGTCCTACACATAACATTAAAATAAAAAAAGTTATTTTATATGGGTATTTTTTTCTTTTAGCTAGTGGATCTTGAATAATAATTTCTTCTTCTTTTTCAACATTTTCTTTCTTATCCATTTCCTTTAAAGGAATATCTTCTGTTAAAGCATCAAATTTTAAATCTTGTGGGTTATTTAAAAAATCTTGAAAAATATTTTCTGCTTTAGAAATACTCTCTTCTTCTACAACCCAAATATTAAAAATAGTTTTATTATTATCAAAAGTTTTATCTAATGAATTTTCAATTTTTAATTTTGATAAATATTTAGAAAATCTATTTGCTAAATCTTCTTGATCAAAAGTTGCTATTATTCGCATTTTATTTTCTCTATAATGTTAGTAGTTGAAAGAGATGGTTTTTTGTTTACTATGTGTATAATCCCACCGTTTTTTTCAACAATGTTTTTTTCAATGCAATTTTCGCCATACTCAGAACCATTTACATGGATATTCGGTTTGATTATCTCTAATACTTTAATTGGATTTACTTCATTAAAATAAGTAACATAATCTACAAAAAAAAGAGCTGAAATCATTTGCATTCTATATTCTAAAGTAATAATTGGCCTATATGGGCTTTTATATTCTTTTATTGATAAATCACTATTTAAAGCAACTATTAAAACATCCGCTAGAGTGGAAGCTTCATAAATTATTTTTAGATGCCCTGCATGCAAAAGATCAAAAGAGCCATTTAATGTGACTATACTTTTTTGTTCTTTTTTTAGAGCTTTAATTTTTTTTTCAAGCTCTTTTGGCTCTATTACTTTTTTTTTGTACTCTTTTTCCCACATATTTTTTTTGTAAATGCTATTTTAAATACATCTTCATAATATTCTACAAAATATACTTTAAGATCTTTTTTTAAATAATCTGGCAATTCATCGTAATCCCTGACATTTCCTTTTGGGAAAATAATATTTTGTATTTTTGATCTTCTTGCTGCTATTAATTTCTCTTTTACTCCACCTATTGGAAGAACCTTTCCTGTTAGGGTGATTTCACCCGTCATTGCTAAGCTATCTTTTATAGGTTGTTCTAATAATAAAGAAAGGAGTGATGTTACCATAGTTATGCCCGCAGAAGGTCCATCTTTTTTTGTTGCTCCCTCTGGTATATGTATATGTACTGTCGATTTTTCAAAAAAATCTTTATTAGGAGCATATTTTTTAACTTGTGATGCTAAAAAACTCCAAGCTATTTGAGAAGACTCTTTCATAACATCCCCTGCTTGACCTGTAAGTTTCATATTCGTTTTATCTGAGGTTGCTTTTCTAGCTTCTATATAAAGTGTTGCTCCACCAAGAGCAGTCCAAGCAAGACCTGTTACTACACCAATTGGGGTGTGGGTATAGTAAACATCTGATGTAAATAAAGGTTGACCAATGTAATCTTTTAAATTATCGGTTTTTAAAGTTACCTTTCCCTCTTTTTTTCTCTTTTCTATTTGCTTTGCTTTTTTTAAAGCTATTTTTCTAAATATTTTTTTTATGTAATTTTCTAAAGTTCTAACTCCCGCTTCTCTAGCATATCCTTCTATCATTTGTGAAAGAGCTTCTTTAGTAAATAATAGATCTTGAGCTTTGAGACCCATTAATTTTCTGTTTTTAGGAATTAAATATTTTTTTGCTATTTCTACTTTTTCATTTTGTATATACCCAGAAAGTCTCATTATTTCCATACGATCTTTTAAAGGATCTGGGATAGTATCTAAAACATTCGCAGTTACTACAAAAAGCACATTAGATAAATCACATGGAACATCTAAATAATGATCATTAAATTCTTTGTTTTGTTCTGGATCTAACACTTCTAAAAGAGCTGATGCAGGATCTCCTTGATAGCTTACTCCCATTTTATCAACTTCATCAATCATTATCACTGGATTCATAGTTTCTGTTTTTTTTAAAGCTTGAATCATCTTCCCAGGCATGGCCCCAACGTATGTTCTTCTATGCCCTTTGATTTCAGCTTCGTCTCTCATTCCGCCTACTGAAAATCTAAAAAACTTTCTATTTAAAGCTCTAGCTATACTTTTTCCAACAGATGTTTTTCCAACTCCTGGTGGACCTACCAAACAGATAATACTTCCTTTCACACCGCCTGTTAATTTACCAACTCCGATAAATTCTAAAATTCTCTCTTTTATGTCTTTTAATCCATAGTGATCTTTTTCTAAAATATCATGTGCTTTTTTTAAATCATGATTTTCTTCGCTTGTTATGCCCCATGGCATAATTGTTAACCAGTCTAAATAATTTCTACAAATTCCATATTCTGGAGAATGCATTTCTAAAGTTGAGAATTTATCTTTTTCTTCATCTATTACTTTTTTAACATCACTTGGTATCTTTCTTTTTTTTATTCTTTCTTCAAATTTTTCTAAATCTGATGTCTTGTCGTCCTTTTCAACTCCAAGCTCTTTTTTAATTGCTTTTAATTGTTCTTTTAAAAAAAATTCTCTTTGAGCTTTGGATATTGTAGCTTCTATTCTTTGATTAATAGAGCTTTGAAGTTTTGATAAATCAAGCTCTTTTTTTAAAACTAATAGAGCTTTATCAATTCTTTTCTGAAGATCAAAAGCTTCTAGTATCTCTTGAAGCTCCTCTCTGGAAGCTGTTGTTAAAGCAACAGCGAAATCTGCTAGTCTTCCAGGCTCTGTAAAATCAGAATGCGATAAGAAAATTTGAAGCTCTTCTTTAAATAACGGATTTAATTTTAAAAGATCTTTAATATTAGTAATAACGCTAATTGAATAAGCTTTTAATTCTTTTGAAATTTCTGAAAGTGGTGGCTCATCATGATATTTAACTTTAGCAGATAAAAATTTTCCCTTAATTGGATTTTCAAGTAATATTCTTTTTTCCATATTAAATACAACTTGAGCTCCGCCTTTCTCTAAGGGAATAATTCTTAAAATTCTTGCAACTATGCCAACTCCATATAAATCTTCTGCTTTTAATTTATAAATATTTGCGTTTTCATCTTTTGTTAAAAAAAGACCTAAACATTTATGTGATGTTTTAGCTACTAATTTTAATACTTCATAGTATATACCAGGCTCTATTACAATAGGCGCTGCCATTCCAGGAAAAAAAGGTCTTTTATTTAATGGTAATATAAAAAGCTCTTCTGGATATTTAGGATTAATTTTAATTTTTGGTTTATCTGTTATAGTCTCTTCATCACCAGGAATAGAAATAAAATCATCACCCTGCTTGTCGTCTTTATTTTTAGGATCTATCAAAAAAACACCTCTATATTTTTAAATACAATATTATAAATAATATGCCATTTTTAATCTTTTTAATATAAACATATTATGATAGTATATTGCATCTTTCTTAACATTTAAAAATTAAAAGATCTCAAATAAATTATGATAAGTTTAATTTTAGATACCACTCTTGAAAGTTCCTTTGTTATTATATCAAAAAATAGCAAAGTTATTTTTTTAAAAAAAATAGAAAATAATAAACATTTATCTACGCATTTAATGCCGACTATTAATAGCGCTTTCGAAAAGTTAAATATAAAACTTGATAACTTAAGTTTTATTGGTTGCTCTATGGGTCCCGGATCATATACAGGTTTAAGAGTTGGGGCATCTATAGCAAAGACTTTTTCATATATAAAAAGAATACCAATAATTCCTTTTAGTAGTTTAAATGTATATCACATAGAAAATGAAACATCTTATCTTTCTTTAATTAATGCGAAAACCCCAGGTGTATACTTAGTAAAAACTAAATTAATAAATAATAAAAAAATATTTACTACCCCAGAGATTATTCCTATTGAAGGATTAAATAAATATTTTGAAAAAACTAATAATATAGTAAGTTTTGAAAATGATTTATTAAAAATAAGATTAAAAGAATATTTTACTTTAAATAGCCTAAATTTCTTTAATCCTCATGAATATGAGAATAATCTTATAAATTATTGTGAAGAAAAATTTTTAAATAATAAAGGTTTGAATTTTGAAAATTTTAATCTTTTGTATTTAAGAGGTCCAGTTGTTGCAAAATAATTTAAGATAATTTATTATTTTAACATTAAAACCTAAAAAAAATATTGGAGCTAATAATAAATGCCAAGTATTAAAGTGCGAATAGGAGAACCTATCGATAAAGCCCTTCGAATATTAAAGAAAAAACTTGATAAAGAAGGAATAATGAAAACAGCAAAAGCTAAAAGATTTTACGATAAACCCTCAGTTAGAAAAAGAGCTAAATCTAAAGCTGCAAGAAAAAGATTAAAAACTGTTGGAAGAAAAAAAAGAAGCTTCTAGCACTCTTTGTTTTAATTTGCTAATTTCATCTTTAAAAAATCTATTTTTTTTGATAAACTTAGATTATAACCAATAAAATTATTTTAATATGACTGATTATTATGATGTACTAGGAATATCCAAAACAGCAGATGCTCAGGAGATAAAAAAAGCTTATAGAAAACAAGCTTTAAAATTTCATCCTGATCGTAATCCTGATGACAAAGAATCTGAACAGAAATTCAAAAAAATATCTGAAGCATATGAAGTTTTAAGTGATGAAAACAAAAGAAAAACTTATGACCAATATGGAGAAGAAGCTGTACAAGGAGCCTCCATGGGTGGCATGGGTGGTATGGGTGGCGCCGGTTTTTCATCTATGGAAGAAGCGCTAAGAACTTTTATGGGAGCTTTTGGGGGCTCTGAATCCCCTTTCGAATCATTTTTTGGAGGAGGAGTTGAAGGATCTTCTAGATCTTCAGCTAGAAAAGGGTCTAGTAAAAAAGCTACTATCTCTATTTCATTTGTGGAATCTATAAAAGGTGTTCAAAAAGAAATTATTTTAACAAACTTAGTTGAATGCTCTTCTTGCAATGGACAAGGAGCAAAAAACTCTAGTGATATAAAAACATGTTCTTCATGTGATGGTTCCGGTCAAATTTATCAATCTAGAGGATTTTTCTCTATGTCTTCAACATGCCCAACATGTCATGGCGAAGGCAATGTTATTACTAATCCTTGCACCAATTGTCAAGGGTATGGAAAGGTAAAGGAAAAACAAAAAGTAAAAATAAAAATACCTAAAGGCGTGGATAATAATATGCGCCTTAAAATGTCGGGATATGGTGACGCTGGAGAAAATGGTGGTCCTGCAGGTGATTTGTATGTATTCATTAATGTTAAAGAACATAATACATTTATAAGAGAAGGAGATGATATTTACCTCTCACTTCCAATTACCTTCGCTGAAGCCTCTCTTGGATGCAAAAAAGAAATTCCAACTCCACTCGGTGAATCATATAGAATTATCATTCCTCAAGGAACTCAAAATAACAAAACTTTTAAAGTTAGAGGAAAAGGAGCTCCTAATGTGCATGGTCATTCTTCTGGAGATCTTCTAGTAAATATTACAGTTGAAACTCCTGTCAATTTATCTAATGAACAAAAAATCATTTTAGAAAAGTTTCAAAGTTTAGAAATACCTTCTAATCATCCAAATAAAAAAGGATTTTTTGATAGAGTAAAATCTTTTTTTAAAAATTAACTTTATTCGTTATTTGCATTTATTGACAAAATCTCATTAGTATCTAAATCAATTGTAATTATAATATCTCTAGAACTAAGCTTAAAAATTGAGTCATATTCATTTATTTTAATTATGTTATCTGGTTTTTTTATGATATCTATTACTCTAGAAAAAGGAATATCTAAATCTATTAACTTTTGTTTTTCCTCTTTATTAAAAGTAATACTCATCTCTTTTGATTTACTAAAAGAAAAAATACTCTTTATCCTATCTTCAATAGGCTGCAAAACATCTGGTATTTCAATAGGTTCTACAATTTTACTTATTAAATTAGTGTTCATAAGATTTAATGTAATATTTATTCTATCCACATTTAATTGATTTTTGATATCAATATTTCCTTCCAGTAAATCAACTTTATATTTATTTTGTATATCTTGAAGATTATTAAAAAAAGGTAGATTTGCGTCATAGTTATAATCTTTTGAAAAATATAAATCCACATCCTCATCATAGCGTTTTGATTTATATTGCCACGGATTGGAATAAAAAGATTTTTCTCTAACTTTGCCAGTAGCCTCACAAATTAAACTTTTACCAAAGACATTGTATCTGTATGTTTCTACAAGACCATTATTCAAACTAAGAAGTGAGCTTATGTTTCCATTGATGTCATATAGAGGAGCAAATATTTCGCTGTTTAACTCCATTGCTATTGCTTTTTTTTCATTTGTTGAAATTACTTTCAATTCTGTAAGGACGTCATTTTCATCCACTGATCCAATTTCTTCCATGTCATCGTAGATAAAGTTTTTTATCTTATCAAAAGTCAGTTCATTATTATCATCATATTTATATAGTTTTTTGAAAATTAATCTATTAAATGGATCATAATAGTAATTAGCTACTATTGCATTTTCAATTTCTACTTTTATTAATCTATCTAAAGCATCGAATGAATATGAAACTTGTTTTCCATTAATACTTTTTGAAATTAAATTATGATTTAAATCATATTTAATATCATTTGCGTTAAGTAATTTGGTTTTTTGATTATATTCATACCTATTTTCAAAAAGACCACTTTCATAGGATATATTACTATAATCATCGTATAGATAATTTGTTGAATCATATCCCCAAAAAATCTTCCAGGTTATTTTTTCTATTCTATTTTTTTTATCATAGCTTTCTACTTTTTGAAGACCAAAAGGTGTCTTTATTTCAACATCTCTACCTAAAACATCTTTTCTTGTACTAGCTTTTCCAAGGTCTCCAAGTAACTTTTCTTCTAAAAGATTGTTTGATAGATCATATTTGTTATATTGATGTGTATATATATTATTATTTCTTACATCAAATCTTTTTATTTCTTTTAGATGCATTGGGTTATATACATATTCAATATAAGATTCATCAAATAATGTTGCTAAAATGCACCTAGATGATTTATCAAACTTTTTATCTATTGAAAACCCATTTAAAAATGTTTCTTTCTCTAAATCATTAAAATAAGAGTATTTTCTATATAAAGATTGATTCAAATTTCTATCATAGATTTTTGTTAATTGATTATACGCATTATATTCATATTCATATTCTATAGTATTATCAGATGATGATAGTTTTGTAAGGTTTACATAAGGATCGTATTCGTAAAATATTTTTGTTTTATCAGGCTTTATTTTTGTAATTATATTATTTTTTGCATCATATTCAAAAAGATAGATCTTATCATCAAAATCCTTTTTGATATCTTTTTGTAAAATACATCTATTCATATTATCATATTCAAAATGTGAAGATCTGCTTTGAAGTAATTGATCGTCGTATAAATCATATTGACTTTCGCTCAAAGCATTTGAATTTTTATCATATTTTATTTTTTGTTTGGAAAAAGTTGTTTGAAATGGATTGATATATTCTTTTTCTAAAAGTTTATTATCATATGTAAAAAAAGATATCTCTTTATAGTTTAAAGGATCTATTTTTATTATTTTTGATGAAATTATTTCATCAGAGTTATAAAAATCATCATATGTATAAGTTGTAATGTTTTCCATTGCATCTATTATTTTTTTAACCCTTCTAAAATCATCATATTCTTTTTTTTCTATGCTTTCTGTTCCATTTATATAAGATGTTGTTTGAATTAAATTATTAAACTTGTCATATGAAAAAAGTTTTTTATAAAAGATATTTTCAAAATCATCTTTTTTTATAATTTCTTTAGTTCTATCCACTAAATCTTTTTTTTCGACTGTTATTAGATTTGTTGGATTTTTAGTAGCATATAATCTGTTTAATTCATCATAAAAATACAAAGTTTTTCTGTTTTCTTCATTTGATATTTTTTCTTCTGAAATTAATTGTTTTTTATCATTGAAATTATATTTTGTTAAAATGAAATTATCATTTTTTTGAATCATTGCGTAATTATTATATTTATAAGTCTCTTTTAAAAAAAATTTATCATTGAATGATTGGATTTTAGAAATTATTCTTTTTTTATAATCATATTCATAACTTGTTTCTAATCTTACTTTATCTACATGGATTTTTATCATCCCATTGGGATAATAAACAAACTCTTCAATTGTATTATCTGGGTATTTAATTTTGGTAATTTGATTAAGCGCATTGTAACTAAACTTGCTTTTATCATTTAGAGTTTGAATTTTTCTTCCCATATCATCATAAAAATATTTTTCTATTTTTTTTTGCTTTTCATTTATTGAACAAATTACATCTTCTTTTTTTTCTATTAAATTTGAAAAAGTATCATATAAATAATTAGTTTCATTATTGAAAGGATCTATTTTTTTTATAATATTTCCTTTTGGATCGTATTTGTAGTGAGTATTATATTTTTGTTTATTAGCTATAATTTCTTGTTTTTTTAAGTTGTTTAAAGCGTCATAAGTAAAATTATTTATTATCTTTTCATCAAAATCTTTGCATGAAATAAGATTGTTATTGTGATCATATTTATATGTTTTTTTTCTTCCTATTGGATCTGTTTCGCTAATTAAATTATTTGAAGAATCATATGCATAATGAAGCGAATAACGCACACTATTATTTGAGTCGTATACGTCCTTTTTTTGAATTTTTAAATTATCTAAATAATGAAACTTTTCTTTTTTTATAAGCTTTTCAAATTTGTCATTTAAACAAAAATATTTTTCTTCTATTTCATTAATTAAATTTGCAAATTTTAATGAAGTATTTAGCGACATTCTTTTTATTCTTCTATATGTAATATCTGAAAAATTATCTTTATCGTTTAACGACCCATCGTCTTCTATTTCTTCTATTAAAATATTATCTTCATTGTATTTATAAAAATTTCTTTGCTTTATTTCATCTTTGTTTAAAGTGAATTTTGAAGATATAAGATTGCTATTTGAATAGTAGAAATATTTGTATATTAAATTCCCTTCTTTCTCCATTAATAAATTATTTCTTCCATCCTTAGAATATAGAAAAGTCTTATTATTAATTTCTTGGTTGTTATCTATAATCTTAGCTTCAATAACATTGCCATATAAATCGTAGAGGTATTTTTTTTCAAAAATTATATTATTTTTTGAATCTTTGAAAATTTTTGAAAAAAGTAATGGACTTTCATAATTTTCTATATCTTTGTATTTAAAAATAACTGTGTTTTTTAAAGTTTGCTCTTTATTTATATTTTGGAATCTTTGAATTTTTTCTATTTTGAATTGTTCATTGTAATAATAAACAATTTTATTATCATCTCTATCTAATACAGTCGTAGATCCTTTTTTTTGATTATATATTCCCGGCTCATAATAAAATCTATAGGCCAAATCTAAATTATTTTCATATAAATATTTTATGGCGCTTACTCTTTGAAAAGTTAAATCTTTAGGATCTTTTAAATTCAAACCAACTTCAGGATTTTTAGCTCCTAAAAAATAATATTCTATTTTTTCTTTTAAAGAGTCATTTGTATAACAATCAGATAAAAGAGGATCTGTTCTTTTCAGATCTTTGTGGTAATTGAAATTTATAGTTTTACTATTTGAAATTACTTTTTCTAATATATAAAAAGGAGCAGTTGATCTCTCCTTATTTGAAATTTTAGGATAGTATGTTCCGTGCTTAAATTCATATTTGTTCCCATCACTTGTAGTTATAATAAAATCTTTTCTTTCTTTTATGTTTTTTGATAATGGATCTGGATAAGAATATGAAAATTTAGCATAACCATATGTTAAATTTCCTTTAAAATTAGAACTTCTAATTTCTGTTAAATTATTATATTTATCATAAAAATATGAAATTTTATTTTTATTAATCGTTATTTCATAAGATAATAAAAATACATTATTTTCTATAGATCTTTCATATGCTTTTTGAGTATCGTTTGGAAAAATAACTTTGATTGTATCATGTCCTATAAACTCTACTTTAATTTTTGAGTAATCTAAAATCTTATTATTTTCTAAGTTAAAATAATAAGGTTGATGGTTTTTTTTAACAAAATTTAAAGCTCTTACTCTATTTCTTTCTATCTCTTCTTTTTCTTTCCTTTTTTTCTTAGCTTTTTTACTCTCAAAAAATCCTTTATTAATCGTTTTTACATTTGGTGGATTAAAAGTTAAAATAGTTCCATTTTTTAAAGTTATATCTAACCTGTCCCTGTATAAAAAAGCTTTAAGGTAATCAAAATATTTCCATCCAGCAAAAAGATATTCCTCGTAGTTATATTGATCGATTAATCTTGAGTCCATATAAGATAAATTTATATAAGATGGGTTTATAATAATCGGCTCTATAGAATTTACTGTTATTTCAAAATCATGATAGTAATTTCCTGTTATTACATTTACAGAATTAAAAAAAATGCTAGGTTCATCTTCATTAAGCATTTTTTCATAAAAATTAGTATTGGCAAATAATGTAGAAAAAACAAAACTTAAAATAATAAAAAATTTCATGAAATTTTCCTTAAAAAAATTTAAGGAAATATATTAATAAAAATTTAATAAAATTAAAGAAAAAAAACTCTTAAATTTTCTTAATATTTAAAAAAAATATTATTTTAAAACATTTTATTTTCTTTTTAATTTTGCTTTCTATAGAATTTTTGGCTATTTCAAAAAAGGAAAAAAATGAGCCCTTCGTTACATGAATTAATACAAAATCAAAGATTTGCAAAAAGAAATATTTCATTGCCTGAAAAAGCGATAATTTATATGCACAAACATCCGACATTAATAAAAACCTTAAAATTAGGTTCTATGGTTTTAGGTTCTATTGGATTTATGTATCCCCTATTAAATAAAAGCTTCACTTATCAATCTTTATCTCTAGCGACTTGTTCCTTTTCTTTATTTTCTGTTGGATGTCTCGCTCATAAAGTATTAAATATTATAGCCCCACCAAAACATTCAATGAAACATCATCTAATTAAAACTGCAACAACTAGGGATGCTCAAATTTATTACAAAGGTGATATTCCTATTTTAAAAATAACAACTTCAGATCCATATAGAGCAGGCTTTGCTCATGGAAAGTTACTTGCTGAAAATATCAATAAATTAAGAAACTCTTATCAACTTGCTATGCAAACGCTTCCTCCTCTTATGCCTTTTATTCATACAACTCCAAAAGTAGCTAAATTACAAAAAGTAATTCAAGAAGTAAAAAAATCTCTGCCAGAAAAATATATCAAAGAAATGCAAGGAATTGTAGATGGATATAATGCTTGGGCAAAAACAAAATATTTTTTTGTAAGACCCAAACCTTTAACTTTAGAAGAAGTAATCTTACTCCATTTAGAACCCGATGTTCCTCATTTTAAACATTTACAAACTGAAAGAAATTTAAATAAAGCAACTGCTGCTTGTTCAGCTATTGTTGATAAAGAAAAGGATGGAAAAATTGTATTTGGAAGAATGATGGATTGGCCTACTTTAGGGAATCCTGACACTGTTGTTATTTTAAAACAAGATCCTGAAACTAAAATTAAAACAGCAGAGGTATCAATACCTGGCACTGTATTCACTTTAAGCGGTATGAATGAGCATGGACTTAGCTTATGCATGAATATTTGCTATGGCAACACAACTTCTGTAAATGGGCTTCCAAATGCTCTTATAACAAAACTTGTTCTTTCAACTGCTAAAACTTCTCATGATGTAAAAACAATTTTAAATAAAAAAAGATATAAACCTTTAGGCCCCTTTCATTTAATATGCGCAGATCCCAAAAAAGCGAGTGCATTTTTTCTTAAACAACATCCAAAAAATCACTGCTTAAAAGAAAGCTTAAGAGAAACTCCAATTGTTGTTACTAATTTAAGTAAAGATCCTACAGTTGAAGATAATGTAAATTTTGCAAAAGAAAGAGAAGGAAGAATCCAAGCTTTATTTGAATTTGCAAAAAAATACCCTCGATTTACAAAAGAAGAAGTTATAAAAGAATGTTTACAGTTGCCTTATGTGAATAATATTTTAAGCGCTCATAGAATAGTAATGATCCCTGAAGATAGAAGTATTGAGCTATCTTTCGATACTGCATATGCAGGAACACAACCTATGCAAAAACTTACTAGAGCCGATTTATTTTAATTAATATAACAAATTATTTAAAAAATAAATTAACTATTTTTAAATTCATTACTTTGGTATAATTAACCGAACTTTTTTAATATAAAACATAGGATTAATATGGCAGCAGCAGTAATAAAATCAGAAGATTTAAATCAACTTATTGAAACATACAAATATCAAAGAGAAACTTTCAGTTTAGAAACACAAAAAAATAATTTTTTATTAGACAGAGAAAATCTAAGACAATTGTACGCTAATGCACGCATTACAATAAAAGATTTAAATGCTTTTTTAGCTACATTTGACAAAGATCATGTTAGACAAGAACTTGAAAATAGATTCAAAGAGTGGGATAAAAAAATTATATTAAAATCATTAAAAACATCTAGTATTATAAAAACTGAATTAGAAGATTTAACAAAAAAAATATCTGAGTTTGTAAAAAACCATAGTGATTTTATGTGTTCTTCAACATACCAAAACTTTTTTGAATCAAAAAAGAATTTAAGATCTAGTTTTATTCAATACACTCGATTTCAAATACAAATTAAAGGCCTGTCAAAAGAACAAGCTATAGAAAACTTTAAGATAGAATATAAGATAGCTATTGATAATGATACGGAATTACTAAATAGAATTGATAGAGAATGGTCTTGGAAAATATAAAATAGATTTTAATTCTCATTACATTTATCCGTTGTTTTTTAAAAGATACTTAAATTAATGCATTTCTTATCAGAATAAATCTTGACTATAAGGATAAATTTGATATTTTATTACAATTAAAAATAATCAAAGGACTAAATCAATGACTATTGATGCACTGCCGGCTTCACAAGCCTTATATAATAGAAATTTCTCACCAAAATCACCTTTACTTAACTCTCATATTACAAGAGCATTGAAAAAAAAACTAGAAGCTTACAAAGCTTCAAGAGCTTCTTTATTGGAATCATCTAAAACAGGCTCTTTAGATTTAAGTAAATATTTTTTTCATTTATACCCGAGCACTATCAACAATAAAGATGAGACAAGCCTTAGCTCATTACATTTTGCGGTAATGAGTGGTCATTTAAAAGTAGCTCAATTTTTAATAAAATCTGGAGCTGATGTCAATTCAGTAAATAATAAAGGCATTAGCCCACTTTATATTGCTGCCATAAAAAGAAATGATCAAGTCGTTGAATTATTATTAAGATGTGGAGCTAATACCAATTTAGCAAATAATAAAGGAAATACTCCCCTTCACCTAGCAACTCTAATGGGACACCAAAAAGTAATTGAGTTATTAATAAAGTATAAAGCTAACATCAATGCTGTAAATAATGAAGGCTTTACACCTCTTCAATTGGCAAAAGAAAAAAAATCATTAAGTCTTGATCATTTTTTGTTAGTGGCATTATTTGGAGCAAAGCAGCCTTTAAAAAATGCTGAGTTATCAAAGAAGAATCCTACCTCTAGAAAGGAAACACAAAATCCTATTAACTTAAAATATTTTTTTATTAAATATAATTTATTACTTGTCTCCTTAATTGCTTTATCTGCTTTATCTGCTACAATAGTCTTTAGCAATTATTTTTACCGATCCAAATAAGAAAATATTATATAAATTTTCATTATTTATTTTTTTAAGTATAATATAAATCTATAATAAATATTAAAAGCTATGCTCAAAGGAGACCTAAATGTCTAAAGATAACTTAGAATCTAAAATATTCAAATATAATGATATTATTTCATATCAAGATGGATCAATCGTTAGTAAAATTATTCTAAGCAAAGATGTTGGCACAGTTACACTTTTTGCATTTGATAAAGATCAAAAAATAAGCACACATACAACACCATATCAAGCACTGTTGCAAATTATAGAAGGAACATGCCAAGTAACAATAGACAAAAAGGAATTTAACCTTTCAGCGTTAGATTCAATAATTTTACCTGCAAATGTTCCACATGCTGTTTTTGCAATAGGAAAATTTAAAATGGTCCTAACCATGATAAAATCTAAGTAAACTTTATTTTAATTTTAAGTTTGATAAGTTTCTACAAGCACTTTTTGAACTTCATAACTTGCTCTTGGATCATTAGTTTCTATCCAAGCTTGAACAGCTTCTGGCATTCCACCAATAGCAAGATATTGTCCCAAAAGTTCTAGTACTTTATTATGAATAATATCAGATAATCTCTTTTTTTCTCTTTCCACTTTAATAAATGCCAATCAACAATTCTTTTCATGCCTGAAATACAAACCAAAATATATGTTCTTTGTCTAAAATATAAACCAAAAAACAAATAAAACTTTTAATCTTTCAACTAAATACTTAACAGCTGGGGGTTTATGGCGAGAATTTTTAAAATCACAATAAAAAAACACAGAGCGGGGATTCAAACCCGCATGGAATTTTAAGTCTTATAAATTAAACTAAGTAAGATTAACCAAGACACATAAAAAAATTATTGTTAATTAGTAAATAAGTTGATTTGTTTATATAAAAATAATATAATCTTCTCCTCATCCTAAGAAGGATTCCACTATGACTCAAAATATTCATAATACCACTATTCCTTTTGCTCATTCTCATAACTTTTTAAAATCTCATCAAACTATTAAGATAATAGCAGTTGCATTGTCTTGCATTGCTTTTTTTGCTCTTCAAATGGGCTTCTCATGGGCTATTTCTGTAAGTATAGCTTCTGTTTGCTGTTTAACAACTTTATTATCAGAAAAATTTTTGAGAACAAATCATGAAAAAGAAATTAATTGGTTTAGCATATCGAACATTGATAAAAAAAAATTATTGACAACCATAAAGATAAAATTATTAATAACTCCTGTTTTTATTGGTCTTTTGACTGTATTAGGATTAAATTTTCCCCAAACAATTATATCATTAATCTGTGAGAAAAATTTAGAAATCTTACTTCTTGTTAATTTAATTGCTCCTATTGTTGAAGAAATATTTTTTAGAGGTTTTATTCAAGAACGTATTGAAGATATAACAACTTTTATTATCAATCCAGTTTTTGACTCAAAAATAAAATTTATTAGTACTTTAGCAACATCAATAATTTTTGGATTTATTCATATAATAGGATCTCAAGTACCAACACAAATTGGAAAATTTTTTGTTTTTACTTCAATAACATCCCTTGGACTTACTTTAGGATTATCAAAAAATAAAGATTTATCAATACTTTCTCCTATATCAATCCATTTAGCTAATAATATTGGTATAACTATAGGACTATTGGTGTTTTCTAATAATCGACTCCATAAACTTTAGAAAAACATTTATTAAAATAGAAATTATAAATTAATAAATAATTTATCAATAAGACTTTCCAAAATTTCACCTTCAATTGTAGGCTTGTAATCAATATCAAATTCTTCTTTTTGTAGTTGTCCCCCACAAAAATCTCTTAATAATCCATATTCCTGATAAGTAATTATCCCTATATAATTATTATTTTTTTTGATTTTAAATAACTATATTCTTGACTATCTAAAATAATAATAAATTGTTTATTCATTAACTTCTCCTAGACCCTTTATCAATTTTTTAACCTTATAAGGATCTATATTATGCAAAGATATTTTTTCTAAAGAAATTCCAAAAGCTTCTGCTTGCTGCTGCATCAAAGTAATAATTCTATGAATTCCCATTAAATATCCTTCTTCATATGAAGAGTCTATTAAATTTGTTTTTTCATTCACAATTTAAATTTTTCAATTTATTTATTAAATAATTTTGAGAAACAATAATTAGATTTAAAATTGTTTAAAAATAAGAAATTAATCTTTTTAAAAAAATAAAAGAGCTAAAGGCAATAAAGACTTTAAGCTCTTTTAATAAAGAAGATAATTAAGCCTCGTTAAAAGACTTATCTTCTTTTCGATTTGCCACACTCGAAGCGAGACTCGACCCTTACGCAGGATTGCACGCAT
>SDBT01004818.1_pt1 | contig 22819 bp, 21 predicted proteins | sample 2277101 | NCBI WGS metagenome assembly SDBT01 (sample SAMN10404973, study PRJNA504765) | marine sediment metagenome | isolation source: marine sediment core GS10_PC15, 103 cmbsf | place: Arctic Ocean: Southern Knipovich Ridge | collected 2010 | reverse complement strand
CATCTCTGTGCATCTGTCAAGCAGGTTGTTGCCTGAGTACCAAAACCAGGAACGACTTGTGGTTCAATCTTGTAAGCTGTACGAAGAATGATTTGATCAAGTGTACGAGTCAAAGCATCAACCGTTGGTTCTACATACTTATGAGCAACTTGTTGTGTACCCATACAGTAGTATGATGTTGGAACACTACAAGCTGAATAAAAGACATCATCCAACTTCACTGGAACCTGGGCATCAAAACCATGACGTGTTCTAAAACTATCCGGTTGCTGCACATACACTATATCCTTGTAAGAAGCAGGCGAGTCTTCAAAGTCATGGTGTACCAAACCGCCCACCACTGAGTTGGCCACAAATCTCGAACGGGCAGCATCGACTAGTAATGAAAGATCAAGCATCAAGTTTCTCCCGGTAGTTAGTCTCGCACTTTTGAATCAGGTCGTCCAACAAAGCTAAATAAGCTTTTGTAGCCACCAACATCTTATCCTGTGTGTCAAGAATCTCCTGTTTCCGTTGGTAATCAGTCACCAACAAATCCATCAAGGCACCTGTGAGAACCGTTTGTTCCGACGCATAGGTTGCTAAAGCATCGCATTCCTTTTGCACTACTTCTGCTGGCGCCCGGTCCACAAAACTTTGATTGGCTAATTTCTTCTCCTTGGCAGCAACATACTTCTTGAGTTCTTGGAGTCTCTTGGTCTTGCCATGTGCCAAATTTTCCAATACCAAAGCACCAGTGAGATCAACTGTCAGGACACCAAACGACAAAACTTTGGTCACCACAATCTTGGGCATCACTGCTGGCCACTTCGACATCGAGGTGCCAAGAACCTCGATCGCCTGTTTCACTGTCGCTGAACTGATGATATTAACCGACTGCATCAGTTGTCTCCGGATCTTCGATGAGAATCCACTCGCTGCCATTAGCCCAGCGTAGTTTCAGTACCCGTGTGCCAAGTTCCTCTGTCTCGACACAATCATCAAGATCAGAAGAATGGGGGACATGCTCGAAAACCAGCAAATCTACCGCCAGCGATTCCACAGCGTCAGCTAACTCGCCACCAGTAGCTGGGAAATTCAACATGCTTCCCAACACCGGGTCGCCATCAACAGTCCAATACCGATCCGGATCTCTCCGAAGCCAGTCAGCAATCTCGCGGTAATCAATCCACATGTAACCCATACGGGCCTCCGAATAGCAAAGCGGGCGGGCAGCGACTAGCAAAGAGGATTTGAACCTCCGACCCTCAGGCTTTGAACCCTGACGAGCTAGACTACTGCTCCACCCACGCGGTCTCCAAATAGCGGGGGAAGGATTTGAACCTCCGACCTCCAGGTTATGAGCCTGACGAGCTAATCCACTGCTCCACCCCGCTTCGTTCCTTATCGCTTCTGTATGTCATCTCCCAGATGCAACAGCGGAAGCGGATTCGGTGAGTTCCCATCCATGAAGTACAGCTTAGAAGCCGGGTCCTTAGAGATAGCTTCCAGGGCCTTCAAAGCTTGGAGCTTGATGTAAGCCGGATTCCCAGCGACGGCCTTGTTGATAGCCATGATCGCATAGGCATCAGCATCGGCCAGCACCTTAATCTGCTCAGCCTTCTCTTCTGCCGCTGCACGTTCAGCTTGTGCCTGGGCTTTCTTTTGTTCCAACTCGGTCTTGAATCGCGCAAGCTCGGCTTTTTCCTCCTCACCCTGCTGTTCACGGACCTTTTTGTTCTTGATGGCCTCCAAAATATGTTTGGGAAGCACAATGTTGCGCAGCAACACTGCCTTGATTGTCACATATTTGCCAACCTTGGTTTGAAGCTGTACCTGCAAACTGGTCTGCATTTGCTCCTGGATCTTATTCGAGAACAAGTCTTCACAACGGAGAACCGACTTGCCAACCGATCGGACCAACGATCGCATATTGGGCACAATCTTCACTTCTCGTACTGCATCACCATTGCCCACATCGCTGCGAGCCGCCGCACAGGCTGAGTCATTCAACTCATAAATCACTGTAAAATCGATCCTAGAAGTCTGTTGGTCAGCAGTCGGTACAGGCACTGCCTGCACATCCAACTTCTGTTCCTTGACATTGTAGTCAGTCCAGGCATAGAAAGGATTCACAGGGAAGTGAAGCCCCTCCGTGTAGGATTCATCCACCACGTCTCCGAATAAAGTGGCCACTCCAACCTCCCCGGCATCGATGACCTTGAAAGAAGACAACCCAACCACCAGTAGGACAATGACCAAAAAGCCCCCACCAATCAACAACCCAATTTGTTTCTGACTCATCACATGGTCTCCATAGAAAAGGAAAAAGAAACGTAACGTAACAACTCAAGTCTACCACATAACGTGGCTTGTGTCAAATAAAAACTGCTTCTCCGGGTCCCCTTTATCGGATGTCACCACCCGTTAAGGCTAGGGCAAACCTGCCCGGAGTTCCCCTAGTCAACCTCCTGAGCGTCCTCGTTCGGTAAGCAGCATATCACAAATCTATCACACTTCAGGTTCGTTGTCAAGCGGGATCTATAGATTCAGAGGTGAGTACACGAAGGCTGGCATGGTAGTTATCGCGCCACCGCTCGGCCGCCTCCCGCCATTCGGGAGATGCCAGTGTCCAATCGCCTCCATAGGCATTAGCAATCAAACCCCAAGCAAGCTCTTCGGAGAGTTGGCGTTGGCCCACAAAGGCAGCAATTTCGTGCATCATGCCCATAGGGTCATCTGCGTCCATGACCATTGTTGGTGGCCCAAATGTTGTAGCCAAACCAATCGCTTCTTGTAACTGTGACAATTCACTCATCGTTTTTCTCCTTTGAATACGCGACAAATTTCAAGAAAATCGGCATTCCAATGTGGTAACGCCTGCCAAGCTCCGACAATACAATACATCGGAGCCATGAAAACAAACAGAATCAAAATGATAGGCAACGGAACCCACCGTGTCCAGTTGGCCCAGTAATCGGGTCTCTTCATGGCCATCTCGCCTCCAATTTACACACACCCTCATGGTAATGTGCCCAACAAAACGGTGTGTTGTCTTTTATTGTGCCGGCAGGCTTGCCACAAGCTATACATGGTGGACGAAAAGCATCCGAATGCTCAAAGCAAACTGGAGGTCCGCCCCATGGAGCACTACAGGCGGGCTTACCACAAACGTCACAGGGTAGTTCTTGAAACCCAACACGATAACACCCATAATCACTATCGATTAAGACCACACCATCGGCCGCCTGGTAGACTTCAATAGGTTTAATTTGACCTTCCCATGTACCGGCGACCTCCGCCGCCGGATCGAACTGCTGCAACTCGTCAATAAGATCTTGAACTTTCATGGATACCAAATCTCCCCATCAAAAAGGTTAGTAACACTACCACCAATACTGCCATCAAACAATACCAACTCGACCCCGGCGATCTTGAAGATTTTTAGTCCAATAGCAATGTCGTCCCGCCAACGATCAGGAACACGATCCATAGTCTGTTTGTGTGTCACTACTCTTTTGATGCCAGACATGACAATCGCCCTAGCACAATCAGGGCAAGCAGCCCACGTTGAATAAAGCGTGCTGCCATCAAGTCGGGCTCCAAGCTTGGCAGCCTTGTAGATAGCGTCCCGTTCTGCATGTTCAATCAACTTGTACTTCAAGGGACGCTCAAAGTTAGCCGGATCTTCACAGAACTCAGAGGCCACCATGTGATTGACCCCGGTTGTCAGAATGACATCATCGCGTACAATGATAGAACCAACTTGAGTGCTGGGATCACCAGACTTACCGTAAGCTAGTATGTAAGCGTGCCCCAAATAGTCGGCCATGTCATTTTGGCGCGGTCTTGACAGTAAGGACATTGTGTCTCCCACAAAGGACAAAGATCGGTGGGGTCATATCTAAAGTCCCCAAAATGTTCTATCTCAGCAGCTACCCGTACTGCCTTAGCTTCTTCGATGTCTTGGTACGAACCAAGATACACCGATGATCCGCCCACACAGATTGAAACTCGCCACCATCCGGGTCGGTGTAAAGTCACCCCTGACAAGCCAGAGATATTCTGTGCCGTGGGTCGCCGTGCCCTACGATGCTGACTTAATGTTGCCATCCTAAGGTTTTCGACACGATGATCCATCCTGCAAGAGTTTTTGTGATTTACAACCTTATTCGGTTCCCATAGTCCCGCATGTTTCATGATTTCTGCGTCCATGCATAATCGTGATTTGTCCCATGATCGTCGGCAAACATACCCGGACTTACGCACTAAGCAATTTGCATAGTCTTCATACGTCCACTCGAATAATGAAAGCCATGACATCAACTCCTCGTCTACACAAACGAAATGATTGTCTGTCAGTTCAAGAACAGCCATGCAGTGCCTTGCAAAAAGAAGGAGAACCGCCGAGCCCTGAGAGTGAGCGCCGACGGTTCTCAAGGGTTGTTACACAGCACGACCGCCAGCGGCAGGAGCTTCCACCACAGTCCCGCCTTCGGGTTGTGGATGAACGAACTTCTCCACGGCAGCCACAAGTTTCTCTGCCGGAATCAAAACATCAACAGGTATGGAACACAGCCCAGCCACAGGCGCGTGCCAATTGAATGCCTTCTGAATATACTTGACACTCAGTGTCATCGGCTTCATAGGCTGAGGCTCGATGATGTTACCGGCTTCAGCGGCTGCTGCCGCTTGTTCCGGCGAGATTGCCATGAAGGTGAGAATCTTCTTGGATTCCGACTGTGCCGATTTGGAACCACAGTAGAACTCGTACAACAGGTTGGTACTGGACTCATACATGAGAAACGACAAACCACATTGGCAATGGCTGTCCTTGATCCCAGACTGGGTCCGAATTCGCTCGAACTCTGCTTCACCGGGCTCGTACCTACTTTTGATGTTGTCCTTGTCAACCATGTCAAGAGATTTGGGTCGCACGGCCATCACCAAGACATCCAATTCTGTGCTCAAATCAATGACCTTGTCATTTTCGACAGTGCCATAATGTCCGGGCGTGATCAATCCTTGATCAACGTACTTACCCTTGGTAAAGAGTTGCAACCGAGGCAAATAGCTGGTAGAGGAAGTAAACTCCGCGAGCACGTTCATCGGAACAGTTGCATTCACAGGAAGTTGTGCCGAAAGCAGGGCCAGCGGATTTTCTTCGGGTTTCTTTTTCGCCATAGGTACGGTACCTTTCTTCTGAGGAGGAAACAAATTACTTGATGACCCTATTGTAACATGCCGATTTATGGTTTGTCAAGCATTTCTCTCGAATTTGGTACCAGAATTTTTGTGCTGTCTACGAATTGACTCCAATCGGCGTGTTTTTCGGTGCTCAATGAATCCCAGTCGTCTTTCATGTGCGGCCTGAATATCCGCTACTGTCCCAGCATCCATATGAACCACCCACGTAAGAGCCATCCGCCACCCATCCATCGGGGTCTTGCATCCGTTGGTAGCCAGAATCTCCCCGGCGGCCTTCAAAGAGGTACGTTCGATTTCGAGTTCTTTCAAAGCACGCAGATGGGGTGTTGGACTATACATGGTGGCATAAAAACTCTCCAAAGAGCCCTTTTTGACAGCTTCTCTGAATGCCTTGATCCTATCGCGTGCCAACAGTCGAAATTCAATGCCTGATAGCATAATGGCTGACTCCACATAACTATCACGATACGACTTATGCATCTGGGTCAACCAGTATGCATTACCAAGACCAATCTCCCCACGATCGACACAGCGTTGAATATCCGAACTCAAATTCAACAAACCCAACATCCGTGATACCCAAAAGACGGACTTATGGACCATCAAGGCAATGTCAGTCAGAGTGTAATCTGTATCGCTGTCCAAGATTTTACGCAACTGGCGGGCATACTCCATCCTGGTAGTTTCTGGCCTGATAGCATTAGCTTGTATCTGGATACTGAGGAGGGTATGGTCATCAACCTCCTTGATGATGCATGGAATCTCCTTGATCTTGAGATCGCGGTGGCAACTAAACCGATATAGTCCATCAACAACCTCATACATGTTTGGGCCACGATTAGGAGCCGGTCGTACACAGATGCTACTGAAAAGCCCATGCTCTTGGATAGAATCGCGCATTTCGAGATAATCGGTGTTACCGGTATCAACCACCCTCAAAATGATAGGTGCCTCGAAGATATTTACTGTGGGCAATAATTGTACAGAATCCATTGGGTCCCTCTAACGGGGTTGGTGACGTTGGAATTTGGAAAGCACCTGGCACCATTTTTCGCATTTGTGACCCTCATTGGGCTGACATATCTATTACAGAATTTGTATGGGGTTCATTCGGAAATTACCACGAATTCTGAAAAAGTTTTTTGCCAAACCACCTGAATCTGGTCCATGGTGATGTGCAAAAAGGAGGTGTCAGGTGTTTCCAAATTTGCACATCACCATGGACCAAGCCATAAACTGTTTCATAACCACGAGTTATCAATTTGAGTATGTTCAAAATGATCGTTTTTCACTTTTTCAGATCAAATCGGAATGAGAAATCTGCGTAGTAAAAAGAGACCCTTTAGAGCGCTTTTACTATATGAACACTACCGCGAGCGTTCGGCGCTAAAAAAATGCGACCAGTTTGGCGACGTGGGAGTCGAGTGTACACCAACTTGTTGTCCTTTGTTCACTACCGGTCTAACTTGTATCATCAATTTTATGGGAAAATCCTTGACAACCCCACCAGATTCATGTTACACTAGGACAATCCATTCAGGGTTGTCCGTACCAGCAATCAATTTGTCGATTTTGCCGAAGATTTGCCGAAGATTTGCCGAAGATTTGGTTTAGAACTCCCGTATAGATAGTAGAAAAGGAGCCAAACTTTGCCAGCACCCCCTGCCGTGACCTCGGCGATCCAATACTTTCTGGAACACAATTCCCCTAACTCCGCCGATCTCGCCGCCCTGTACAATCCAGGGATGGAGTGTCAGGTTAATGTCTCGCGGGCCAATGGTGAGCCCGTTGAAGGCCGTCGTAACACCTATGAAGACGGCGAGACTCGTTGGTGGAATATCCGTATTCCAAAGAGTGCGGATAAAGAGCCGCATTTCAAAGACTACCCTCTAACTTTCGATTTGGCCAAGTATGCCCAGGCCATCGGTATGTCAGGTTGGAACTGGCAAGAGAGACGGAGTTATTTTGTTGGGTACGACTTTGATTCAATTGCTGGTCATGCTCCAGGCGTGGGTATCACTGACGAAGAACTCGATAGAGTCCGCGAAGCCGTCCAAGGTATCCCTTGGATCGAGACTCGTCATAGTACAGGTGGAAGCGGACTCCATTTGTATGTGCATTTTGAGAACCCACCTGAGACAACGACACACACTGAACATGCAGCCCTGGCTAGAGCCGTGCTTGGTGTTATGGGTAAAGAGTCAGTATTCGATTTGGCATCCAGTATGGATGTTTGTGGTAACATCATCTGGTGTTGGCGCAATGATGTTCAAGAACCAGGCCACCAAGGCTTGAAGATTATCAAGGCAGCCACAGAGAAGTTTACTAAAGTCCCTGTCAATTGGAAAGACAACATTGCCGTCATCTCGAAACGACAACGGCACATCAAAATACAGGGTCTTATTGGGCATGAAAAAGAAGAGACGCCATTTCAAGAACTGACCCAGGCTAGAAAACGTACTCCGCTAGAAGATGCCCACAAGTCTGTTATGTCTGATCTGGAGAATTCTGGATACTCTACGATCTGGGTTTCTGATCATTGGTTACTCCAAACACATACTGTTGCTCTCAAAGAGCTAGCCGCCAAGTATACTAATGAAGGCCGCTCACTGAAAGGTTTCTTTGATACCCTGTCAAGTGGTGCTCATCCATCAGAGCCCAACTGTTTTATGTTCCCGATCAAACATGGTGGGTGGCGTGTCTTTCGGTTTGGCATCGGAGCAGTGGAAGCTGAGACTTGGGAACAATCAGCGAGTGGCTGGACGCAATGTTATTTCAATCAAGATCCGGTGTTATCAGAAGCCGCAAGAGCCTTAGGTGGAGTCGAAGACGGGGACAAGCCCGGAACATTTGTGTTCCCGACAGGAACCGCCGCTCTTGAGGCTGTTCGAGTTATGGGCCGCAAGGTTGAGATACCAGAGGTGATGAAAGATCGACAGACCTCACTGAAGATGAACAAAGGCAACAGAATTCATATCAAAATTGAGAGGGAAAAGTCTGATGAAGCCAATGGGTTGAAAGTGCCAGGGTGGTTGGCCAAAAAGGGATGCTGGACAACATTGGAAGCTGTGAATACACCATCGGTTGATATCAGTCAGGAGCATTATGAGCATGACAACTTTATTCGTTTTTGTTGGCAAGACAAAAACGAACAGGGGTGGTCTATTTTCACAGACGGACACTGGAAGCAATTCCGAAAAGATAACGCACGCAACTCCTTTAAGGGACTGGGATACAATGGTCCGGAAACAGAGAGACTTCTTGGTGATGCTGTTAATGACGGTTGGAATCTGACTACAGTGCCGTTTGCACCCGAGTATCCGGGTGGTAGACAATGGAACAGATTTGCTCCTCAATGGACCTATCAACCCGCCAATTTATCAATCGATGAAGAGCCATATCACCCACATTGGGACTCAGTATTGGGGCATTGTGGGTACGAGCTTGATCAAGCTTTGAAGAGTAACACCTGGGCTCAGAAAAATGGTATCCACACAGGTTGTGACTATCTTCGGATGTGGGTTGCCAGTGCAATACGCGAGCCACAACACCATCTCCCTTACTTGTTTCTATGGGGCCCACAGAATAGTGGGAAAACCATCCTTGGTGATGCTTTGAGTTTGTTGGTGACAGGCGGTGTGAAGTCTGCCAACCATGCGATTACAAGTTCGGGCGGATTCAATAGCGAACTTGCTGGTGTAGTATTTGCTTTGATCGAAGAATTGGACTTACGCGAAGCATCGGGTAAGTATTACAATCGGGTGAAAGACTGGGTCACTTCCGAGACTTTCATGTCTCACAAAAAAGGTCAGGAGCCATACGTAATTAGAAACTATCTGAAACTCATTCACACTGCTAATAACAGAAATTTCTCGCCTATCTTTCCGGGTGATAGCAGAATCACAGCCATTAACGTTCCACCTTTGCCACTAGATGCAGATGGTAATTCGACAGAAATCCCGAAGCCAATGCTGCTGAAGAAGTTGGCTGAAGAAGCATCGCATTTTATGACCACCATTCTTCGCACCATACTACCTGAGATGACGACTAGGTTACGAATACCAGTCGTCACCACATCGAGCAAACAACAAATGGCAGCGGCGGCAATGGACCCGTTCCAACTCTTTCTCGCCGAACATTGCCATCATTATCCTGGGAAGATGGTCCCGTACAATGTCTTCAAAGAAACCTTTGAAGCATCGGTGTCATCAATCGAGCGTGCCTCATGGAGTTCGGCAAAAATCAAACGCAGCATTACCTTCCCGTATATGTTAGGTTTTGGTGGCAAACAACAAATTATGTGTGTTGGAAACATATCCATGAAACCCGTGCCTGAGGATATCAATGTTGCTCAAATGCCCGGGTACATTCTGGACAACGGTACTCTGATCATGGAGGACGAGCTTTGATTGTAGATATTTATCGCTGCGACAGCCGTGCCAGCCGCTCTGTTCTATTTGCATCACACATAGACACAGTGGAAACAGCCGAGTCAGATCCGCCAGAGGATACAGAGCAATTTGCGGCACAATATGATGGAGATTTTTTAACCTGTATGGAGTGACATTTGGCACATTTTATTCCGACACAAGGTGCAATGCAGCATGGCATCCCGACACCGTTGTCTATCGTCGATCTTCAGGAATATGTGTCAGGATTCGTGAAATTCATCAACTTACCTGGCGGTGACTGTATGGTGGTGAACGAGGAGTCAGAGAGGTATGTCGAACTCAATCAAACTGCAACCGTGTTAGCAAAGCAACCCATTTGTGGCCCTGCTATTTTAATTCATCCCGGCGAGATAGAATGAGTGACTATAAAGAACCACCGGATGCTGCTCAACCCTACTACAAGAAAAAGCGTGGCAAGAGATGCTTTGGTGTTGAATACAAACACCTGCGAATACATTTTGCTGCCATACCACATACTTACTCATGGGAGTGGGCTGTCTGGAAATGGTATGACACAGAAAAGAAACGTGACACCGCACTGCGGGGTCTTTTGAAAAGCCAGTGCGCAATATACAAGTTCCGATCGGTGCGATTAAACTTAGACCCCAGCGAGCCCCCTTTCAGAAAGATTGACAAATGACCAAACCTCTTATTATTGGCCTCGGCCATGCGAAGCGAGTTGGTAAAGACACACTGGCCCGGATGTTGTCCACAAGTATCCGAATGATCCAACCCGATTGTAAAGTCAGAATTGTTGGGTTTGCTGACAAACTCAAGGATATCTGTGAGCAATTGTATGGGTGGGATGGTCTGCGTGACAAGGACTTCTACAACACTGAGGAGGGGGCAGCTTTACGCGAAGTGAAGTTGCCAGAAATCGGATTGACTCCAAGAGAGATCTGGATAAGGATGGGTACCCCGGCGGTGCGCGAACAAGTCTATCAGCAGACTTGGATCGAATGTGCTTTGCGCCCGGTTGATCCACCAGACATGCTCATTGTTCCAGACGTTCGGTTCCCAAACGAAGCCTCTCGAATCAAGGCCCTGGAAGGTTTGCTTCTGAAAGTAGCACGACCTGGCTATGAGCCTGCTAATGATGTAGCGGATCGTGCGCTCGCAAACTATATGGGGTGGCATGCTGTGGTCCACAACGATGGTAACCTGGATTTGTTGGACCACAAAGCCACCACTATTGCTGCCTATATCTGTGGTGGTTATCCAGTCTCTACACTCCCCCTGATGCTCGGAGGTCAATGATGATGCCCAAGTCTGATATAGAAATAGCCCGACGCTTGATTGCAGGGGCCCTAGCTGATTTCCTTACTTACATCTCGACTGTCAAGGACCCCCTAATCATAGGGGGCCAGTACGACCCAAGGCGTTTGTTGAGGATCTACGCTGAGTGGTGTCAGGAACGTGGCTTTGACAACCAAGAACCCGATCCAACAACTTGGCTCAGGCTGTGTACATCGGGATATATGCGGAGAAGTGTCACCAGAGGCTCACAGCCTCCGCTGGAGGGCCTTTTGGGCAAAGACTCGGTGGAAACTGACGAAAAGCCTGGAAGGCTTGATTTAGACGCTGGCGACGATCTGGATATGGAGGGTAGCCGTGGGTGAAGTTTACGATTTACATGACGCCATTAGTCATCTAATGGGCAACTTGATGTGTGCCATAGATGTGGAAACCACAGGGAGGCGTCCCGGTTACCATGAGATCATTCAGATTGGCATCCAACCGCTTGGGGCAGATATTCGTCCACTTCCGGGCATCCGGCCATTCTATACCGAGATAGCCCCAGAGTATCCACAGCGGGCCGAGAGAGAGGCTACAAAGATTCATGGCCTTGATATTGCTGAGATTTGTCAGTATGCCCCGGGCCAATTGAAGGGCGCAGACATGTTCAGCGAATGGTTTGACAAACTGAATATGCCGCTAGGAAAGCGAATAGTGCCCTTAGCTCATAACTGGTCTTTTGAAAAGGGCTTCTTGTTGGCATGGTTGGGCCTGGATGCTTTTGATGATCTGTTTCACCCACACCCGCGTGACTCAATGCAACTGGCCATTAGCATCAATGATCGGCACACCTTTAGATGCGAGCACCGCCCTTTCACTCTAGTAAATCTTCGCTTCTTGTGCGAAAAGTTGGGCGTCGTGAATGAACAACCACATGATGCTTTATGTGACGCCAGGGCCGAAGCGAAGGTCTATCGTCAGTTGCTTCTTTATCCCGTTATGTGATCGCATCGATCGCATTGACGACATTGTGAGTCTAGGACCTTGAGAAGCTCGCCGCTTTGATCACAATACAGTGTCATACGCATGCAACCGCATGACATGACGTTGCCCTCTTTCAGAACTCGGTGGGGGCACCTCTTAAATTTGGGGACAAAGACCCAGGCATCCGGGCTCTTCAGATTCTCTGATTTCCTGACAAACCCATCGGGGACGGGCGGCGGTTCCCATCCCCGTTTAGGGTAAGCCAGGCTTCCATCTTTGTGAATCCGTGGTCGGTTGATCATTGGTTTCTTCTTTCGCGGCCCAGGCTTCGGTCTTGGTTTTGGTTTGGGTCGAGCAAGCTTGCGAGTTTGCTTTCGCAAAGCCCGCATACGTTGCAGTCGTTCTCGCCTACGTTGAGTGCGTTTATTCATCACAAGGTGGTCTGTAGTAATGCGGTGGCCATGGAAGATCCGGTGGCCTCTCGTCATAGGGTATATCACATTCCTCTGCTACATAGTTTAGTTCTCGAAAATAATGCAACAGTGGGGCTCTTTCTGGCGGGGCACCGAGATGGTCGTTTCCTATTCCACCACACCCATCAAGACCGGTGTTGTGAAGCACGCCATTCAGAGTATAACGCTCACGCAGGCTGGGGTAGCTAGGGACTGTTGGCATACTCTCGATGGCTTGACATGTAGGATCGGATACACCCACCCGCTGTAAGATTGGGGCTCCATTAGCAACATACCAATCACACCGGCCATAGTGTCTACCAGACGGCGGGAGTCCCTCAGAGCTAGTAAGGTTCCAAGCGGTTCGGCACTGGTTTGGCTCTGGGCTCCAACAAGTAGTGTCGCTGAGTGGAATCAAGGCCACCCATTCTTCCAGATCCTCTGGTTTTGGACCACAAGGAGTTTCACAGTCTTCTCGCCAACCAACTTTGCTGCGGTCCCACCGTTCGTCTAGTGGTACAGTGTGGGGGACCAGGTTGGTAAAGTTGTCTTCACATCCTGGATATGGTGGGTATGAAGCAGCAGCGGCCCAATTAGCGGCTGATTCTTCAACAAGCAGGTCCCAACTATCTGTTGTCAAGTCTTCTAAACGGAGATACTCGGCGTCAATCTGCGCTTTAAGGTCAATGATGGTGTCCACTTCGTCTTGTTGTTCTTGGACGGCTTCTTCGGCAGCATCACAGGCTGGCTGACGACCAGGATCAGTTTGTGCTTCTTCGCATATCTCATCCCTGATTTGTTCCAGTTCTGCAAGTGTGGCTTCCGCTTGTGTGAGTTCGTCTTCTGCTTGTTGTTTCACTTTTTCCCAACCAGCTTCTAGGAGTACGTTGTCATTCCAGTCGTTATGGGCAGCTAGGGCCGTCGCGTAGGTTGCTATGACTTCAGCCCTTATTTGCTCACGGCTGGCTTCCAAACCATCAAGGTCAAAATTGTTAATGAGAGTATTTTCATAACACCTCTGCCCAGGAGAACATGGGCTATTATCCACTCTGTCAGGATTGTTAGTTACATTCGAGATGGTGGGCGAAATCGTAGTTGTCAAATAAGTCCAAGGGTCCTCCCACGGGGTTTGCCACAAGTCCCCGGGACTCCCTGGACCACGAATAAATGGAAGGTAGCGGGCATTAGGACAGTCCCAACAACAGTTGCACCATCCGGCTGCGATCGCGTCTTCGATCTCATTTAGAAGAGTGGTGGTCCATAATTGATCTTCTTCATAGTCTGTCCAGGCGGTTTCGTTCTCCTCACAAATCTCGTCCAGTTTATCTCTGACCTCAGTGATGTCAGTCTTCTTCCAGATATGCGGTGCCTCTGGACAGTCCAGAATATCTAATGTTGGACACTCGCCGTCTGGGACCGTTATGAGACTATTTACGCGGAAGTAGATGTCACACCAATCAGCATGGGTGAGAAGATCATCATCGGCCCAGTGATCAGAACCTGGTTGTCTTGGCATCAGATTTCCTCCTCGGTTGGAGGTGGCATCTGTGGGAGCCCGTCACTGAGTATCTTGTACACGACGGCTGTGGAGAAGTCAGTGAGGGCGGCCCGTTGTACACGAACTCCAAATTGTCGGAGTCGCTTTTGTACACGTCGGGTAAGTTGGTTCTCCACGCTCCCAGATATGTTTTGCAGCAGGTTGTCGAGGGTCCACTTAGTTACCACTTCGACTATCGCGGCTTGAGTAATGTCATAGACTGTCGCATCTATGTCATAATTCCGCTTGCCGATAGCACGCACCACGTCACTGACGGTATAGACGGCTAGTGCGCCAACAACAACCTGCTGCTTGTCGCTTGTCATTAAGGCTTGTGTTTTGAGATTAAGAGTTTGACGGGCTGTAGGTATGACTTCCATTTCTGTTGAAAATGGCCAATACCAATGAAAGCCTGGCTTCATTTCTATGGCATTAGCACCCCATCGCCATTTTACCCCACTGTGAGTAGCACGTACAATAATCCGTCTTGGCACAAAGCTCAGAAGAGCCGAAATGATGTCGTTAATCCAATCAAGAAAATTCATGGCCGCCTCCAGTTAATTCGTATCGATTCATATCAGTCTTGCAAGAAACATGTTCCGCAACCCCACAGAGTTCCTTCGTCATCATATTCAAAATCCATTGGCTTGTTAGGCCGGTCTTCGTCCTCTTCTGGCCCCGACACATGGGCATCTGCCGAGATGCATACCTGTTTGGTTGCCTCGCCATCTTCAGTGTCCTCTTTTGGCACCAGAATTATGGTGTCATCCAGATGTCCATAGCCATCATCAAAATGTTCGGATTGCACACGAGCATCAGCAGCAATGGCCAATTTACCACCGTTCTCTTTGCTTTCAGTTGGGACCAAAATGATATTTTCCAACGTCCAGGATGCTTGCGAGTTGTCATTTCTACCAAGTTTTACTAGCGTTGAGTCCAGATAGATTACATCGTCACTGACCGTTGGTATCTCTACGACAGGATCGGTAATGGCTTCCATAATGGTCATTCCTAACCACGGATTTGGATTGACACTAGAATCTACCTCGCCATTGGATGTGTTGACATACACGGGGGCTGGTGTAAAGCCAATGTCGGACGGGTGTGGATCGCCACGATCACTTTGTGGACCCATACCCTGATTGGGGCCACCATAGTAGACTAAACCTGATTGGTTCAATGATGCATAGTAACCCACAGGTAAGTCTCCAGTGGCATTGGCTCCTATCCCGTCACCACCAGCCAGACCCAAATCAATTTCGGACTGTGTGGGGAAAATCCATTCCGATGGGACATTGGCGGGCCATGCAAAATCGTAGGCTTCCATTTCGCCAGACTTTACTGGAAGCCAGCATTCCATCTCCATAGTTTGGTTACCAGTGTCCAAATCGGCAAGTTCTAGGATGCCCTTAACAGCCGTGTTGGCAATATAGGGTGTCTGAAAATCCAACAGGACAGCATCAAAAGCTTCCAGGTTCAATTTCTGAAGGAAGGTCTTGAATTTGATCCTTTTCCATGAGTTGGCCTTTCTGATAAGCCAGAAGGTCGCAATCTTATGAATGATGTCGGGCTGGTTGTAGATGTAATACTCAATCTCTTCTTCCTGGATGCCATACTTTTTGACATTAAGCCGAAGAATCAACTGATTGAGTTCTGGCTGTGCATAGCTCACGCGCCAATTGACCATATACTTTGTTACCAGATTCTCTGTGGAAGTCAATTCAACAGAGATAGAATCGAACTCGATGTCTTTTTCAACAATGGTGTCCACAGCATCCGGCTCTTCAGCCAAATAGCTTATGTAGAAAACCCCATCGATCAATCGGAGGCTACAACGGGCTTGAAAAGCAATCTCGTGCAGCACCTGGATGATGTTTGTTCGATCCAGGATAGCAAAATTGGCGGGGAAACGTTCCAGCTTCAAGGCCACAGCATCGAAGCTGACTGAGTCGTATGCCATATCAGAATAGGTGGTGATCAGATACTGGAGAATATCACATATGTTTGGACCCACATCAGATCGGAATGTGACATACAAATCATCCCCCCACCCCTGGTCCGAAATAGTGCTTAGAGCTTTGGCCACCACAATCTGTACCGTATGGATCGGGCCATAATTCACATGCTTCACGGTGTAGAGATGCGAGGGCACATAGGTTAGCACCTTGAGTCCATGGAAGTCCTTAAAGGCCTTGACTTGAAGAACTGTACCAGGGACGATGCTCACGATGTATGTAATAGGCTCGTCTCCAGTGATAGAAACGCTAGCACCAGCGTCGGCCCAAAAATGCTTCAGTACATCCTTGCGTGGCGGATTCTCTGGTTCCGGTCTGGGGCCAAAGTAGGCCACATCTCTTTCGATACATTGTCCTTGGGTGTCGACTCCTTGATAACCCCCAGGTGTGCCAGGTGGTAAGGAAAATGGTTCCGGATCGTCTCCACTGTCTTTTGAACTCTTGCCGCCCTCATCAATTCCAGTATTAGTTCTGGTATCGAAATAAGCACGTTGGCAGGGAATTGATGTCTCCATGACAACACGGGTCCATGGCTTGGGGGAACTGTTTGGATTACATATGTCCAAATACCCATGCCACAATGGCAGCCCCGTGTCCTGTACATCACGTTCCGCTTCTTCCGTATCGGGTGGATAGCTTCTGCGAGAAATGGTGAACTGATCCTTTTTTCCAGCCTGAGTGCTGAAGGCCCCCGTAAAATAAGCCTCATTGATGGTGAGTGTGATGACGCCATGCGGGAAATCTTCCCCACCAAGAATTCGTACCGGGTTGCATCCTTCTCCTTGTGTAACAGCCTCGTCCACTGTTGCTTGGCGTTGTTGTTCTGCACACCATTGCGCACGTGCCCAATTCTCAAGAGCCCAGTATCTTTGTGAACTGGCCTCGTCGCTTTTTTCTCGATATTCAGATACTTTAGCATCATCGACGCCAATCCAATGTGTCCCAACAGCATTGTAATGATTGATAGACATCTGAAGTTTACGAACGTCGGGCGGATTTTGACCATACGGAGCATCCATATGCTGGTTTATCCCACTGATGATACCCACGGGACACAAGGTTGTCCCTGTGACCGCTTTGTTGCATTGGACAGCAGGCACGTCTAGTGGTGTCCCAAAAATGGACGGCCAAGGAACGCCCACCATATCTCTTGGCACAAATGGGAATTGGCCCTCTTCTGGCGAAAAGCCAACTTCTTTGTCTTCAAGTTGTGTGACGACACCAAAAGAAACAGATTGTTCACCTTCATTCCATGCCACCGGGGAACTGATCTTGCCTCGCATGAGGAGGAATTTGTCTGCCAGATCCATCCCCTCGAACCAATGATACACCCAAACATCCCGCTTGTGAATGTCGTTGGAATCCATAATGGTTTTGATGCTACCATCAGTGTCATCCAATACAAGATCCAATTCTGCGGTGTCCTCACTCAAGTCCAAACTGATCACATTGTCAATCGCACTAACCTCCAGAATCTTCCCTGGGACGTTGGGTGCTACCTCGCGGTCTGCATATGCTGTTCGTTGGTCTGGATTATTAGGGTCCCAAGCAATCTCGACGATAACAATGGGCTCGGTTCCCAAGCGTGTTTTGATAGCCTCAATGGCGGCCGCTGACAAGTCTCTCATTGCATGATCCCTTCAAACTCCAGAGTAATTGTTTGCTTCACGCGCCCAGCATACTCTTTTGCTAATCCTGGCGTACTGAATTCAAATGGGTCATTGACAAGGTTGCCGATCCAGATACGATCAAGGTGGTCTGTAAGCCGCATCTTTGACGCAAAGTATGAACGTATGAATGCCTTGAGTTCAAGAGCTTTCATACGACCCATGATGAATTCCATGACAAGTCGTCGGCGTGAATTCTTTGTCTTCACGTAAGTGTAAAGAGTACCTTCCATGGCCCGCTTTGTGATCACCTCGTCGGTCAGATTCTCGCTGTCTCCCAGTTGTGGATTAGGGAAAAAGGAGGTTGTTTGAATCGCTGGGTACGGTGCTTCAAGTTTCAGCATGCTAGTCTCCTTATGCGAAAATCACCTGACCGGTACTTTGTTCATCCACAGTCATATCACCCTGGAACTCCATCGTCGGGCTATTCGTGGTGGTGTCTACAGTCAAGTCACCAGTGCTGGTACACCGATAAACTACGTCCCCAGTAAACACATGGGTTCCAGTACCATATCGGATCTCGCGGCCACTGGAATCAAGCGATTGCACAGAAAGTGTACCCACGTCGATGGTACCGGCTACAAAAGTCGTTGAGGAAGCGGGATTATCTATATAGCCTGTGGTGGTGTCCCAAGTTCCATCCAATGTAGCAATACCACCTGTGGCTAGATCCAAATAACTTCCACCCGTGATTGACCCACCAGAATTAAGATCCAGATTGCCATTCAGCATGTAGTAAAATCCAGTGAGTGTCAAAGTGCCATCAACTTCTAACCCGCCAGTTTGGGAATTGAATCTCTTGGTGCTCGGAACTGTGTACGAGCCAGTGATCCATACTCTGTAGACATACATTCCGACTTTGCCAATGAGCGTCTTACTGCTTCCTGTGAGTTTCAAAACTGCGGTGCCACGGATTACGGTGGTGCCTGATTCCCAATCAACGTTGCCGCCACATTCCCATACACCAGAACCCATTGTCATAGTGTCGCCTGCGAAAGTGAAGTCTCCAGTGATCGTAACATCATAGCCGTTGGCATCAAAGTTTCCGTCTTGGATGTCTAGGCTGGTACAACAGAGATCGTTGGTTAAAGTGACGGTGCCACCAGTCTTGTTGATTACCACGTCACCGAGACAATTTACAGTCCCCAGATCCTGATCAGCACTGCCGGTCCAAGTGAAATCACCTGTGCCCCAAATTACAATTCCAGTGGAATCATTTAATTCAGTGTAGTCTCCTTGGATATTGATGGTCGGGCTATTGAAGGTATCCATATACAAATCGGTAGCATTGTATGTGTGCAAGTACAGATTGTTGAAGGTGTAGGTTCCCGCAGAGAACCGAAGCGTCGAATCACCAACAGGCACAGCAAGCTCCCGTACATAGAACTGCCCAGTGACTCCGGAGTAGTCCCCGGGGTCAAGAATAGCGCCCAACACTGGGTCGTCAAAGTACACATCACCACAGGTTAGGGTACCATCATTCCCCAGAAATCCGTAGGTGTTTTGGGGGTTATAAATCTCGATGGCGCCAGCACCAGTCACGCTGCCATTGATGTCAAGTTGACTGAACTCATAGCCGGTCATCAAAAGACCCGAGCCCAGGGTTAGGGTGCCGTCGATGATGGCCGCATCGGTATACTGAACATTACCTTCAGTGAGAGAGTATGTGCCAGTGACCCACAGGTTATTGAATGTACTGGTGTCAGCTTGGGCCAGGATACTCTTGCTGGTTCCCGTAAGTTTGAAGGTACTGGTTTCTTCTGTCAAGTCAAGAATCTCAGTCACATCTAGGTTGCCTGAGATCTCCCAGGTGTTTGACCCAGCAATTACTTTATTGGAACCAAGGAACACGTTGCCACGCAAGTCCAGCCCGTATGTAGCCGCATCAAAGATACCTTGATAGACATCAAGCCCTGCGCAGTCAACTGCGTTTGTCAACGTCACTGTACTCATACTGGGAACACCGGTACTGTTGGTTATGACCAGCGTGTTGTTCACAGATGTATAATTTCCACGGACCATTTGACAGCACCATTGCAGACTGGCAACACCGACTAACTCACATGGGGTTCCCGCCACCAAAGCGGCCCGTTCTGTGGATGTCAAAGCCGAGTCCCATTTGCCCCATTGAGACATGTATCCCAGTAAGTGTCTACTTGTTGGGACATTGACTTGGGTGCCCAAATGCAGGTCTGCCACAGGGGCGACTTCATCAAATCCAGTGATATCCTGCGAACTCCCTTCAACATTGTTGACATAAAATTTCAAAGATGTTCCGGTTCGGACAAACAAGATATGTTGCCAAGTATCCCAAGCAAATGTACCCCTGTCTAGGCTAGCTAGCGACATTCCGTTTATGTCGTTCCAATTGGCCTCAAGTTTCATACTACTATGTACTAGATACCAGAAAGTAGAATTTAATCCCGGCACTCCGGCCGAACGGTATACCAAAGCAGTATGGGTATCGCCATTATCCATTGGATACAACCAGCCACCCATGCTCCAGTCTCCATCGGGCCAATCCAGAAGACCATTATCGTCAAAGATTATGTCATCATAATCCCCGTCAAAATACCAGCCGTCTATTATCTCACTGGTGACTACTAGGGTGTCGTCAATGGTGGAATAATCTTCCGTTCTCATTGGGCAACACCACGTCCGGTTGGCAACATCAATGACTCTGGCATCAATTCCGCCCGCCAAAGCTAGTCGATTAGTTACAGACAAGGCGGTGTCCCATTTGGCCCAATTAGACATAGTACCCGTGAAGAATCTGGTACTAATTAGGTCCGTGCGTGTGCCAAGAAACATGTCAGTATCTGGGTTGATGGCGCCCAATCCTGCTGGCAAGGAGAAGGAGTCCACCTCGATGCCGTTGATATACAGCTTGATTAGCGTTCCGATACGAATAAACAAAAGGTGTTGCCAGGTGTTCCATGTCACGGTCCCCATGGATTCATAGTATGTATTCCCAACGGCGTCTATGTTTCTTAGGTCCCATTTATCAATAGCTGTATTAGCGAACATTAAAAATAGGTTGGTTGCTGCTAGCCCATTTCGGTTCAGGATATTGGCATATGCATTCGAGTCAATAGGCTTTATCCAGCCACCAATGCTCCAGTCCCCGTCAGGAAAGTCCAATGCTGGATCGTCATCAAAAGTTACATAGTCATCGGTGCCATTGAAGTACCAACCTTCCAATAGATTGACACTGACTTTGTCAGTTTGCATTGACTCGTGATTGATGTTTCTGTCGGTTGAACCGGTATACCAAATACCCATGTTACTCCTCCACCCAGATTACTGTGCCAGTGCTGGTTTCATTTACATCAATATGGCTGTCTTGCATAATGATAGTGGCGCCCGCTGTGTTGTCTATTATCAAGTCATCCGCCGTGGGGCAATACAATTTTAGTCCTGTGCCTTTGAAGACATAGGTTTCCCCGGACTGGAAGACAAATTTGTTGCCTCCAGTCGTGCTACGAATTTGGACTAATGTGAGATCATAGATGCCGCCAACAAAAACTGCGGTGCCGGCCAGATCTGGATAGTTGACATACAGATATTGGCAATTCAAGACCCCATCAAAGACATCAATGCCACCTCCAGTATGGTTGTTATTGCATTGGATGTTTCCACCTGCCCCATCGATTTTGCCATCGGTGTTAATTCGCAACTTGCATGAGCCATCCACCAGTAATGTTGTGACCAGCGTGAGTGTACCATCAATGGTGGCAATACCGTCTTGGACATAAGCTCCTGCGCCAATGCTAGAGATAGTAGCCCCATCTGGGACCCATAGGTTGGAAATGGACCTGGGATATGTCTCTATCGTGCGTCCAGTACCAGTCATTTTGACAACAGCAGTACCACGACTACCCGAGGTCGAATTTGAGCAATCGAAGTTGCCATCAATTTCCCAAGTATTCCCGGTGCCCATATTAAGGACATCACCAGAACAGTCTACATTCCCATCGGTGGTGATATTGTAAGTGATTGCATCAAAGTCGCCATCATTTACTGTGAGTCCTTGGGTAGCCAGACTGCCAGCAAGCGACACCTTGCCCGCGCTTTTATTGACAAATATGTCTTCGATCGAAAGCCCGCCGAAGTCAATTTGCTGATCGGCAATCCCGGTACAGGAAATAGTCCCCGCGCCTGGCGTCCATGTTACTGTGCCAGCACCAGTTTGGCTCACATTGCCTTGGAAAATGAGCGACGGATTGTTGGTGGAATTTTTGAAGTGGACGGTGTCCGACACACCTACCGCCCTGAGGTTGGCATTGCCAGCGAAAGTTGTGTTGCTGCTGGCAAAGTTGAATTCGGCCCCTACCATATCTGAACAGAGATTGACTTGGGCACTATCATACTGAGCGGCCACCATGGCGGTCAGCCCAGTGGTGGACACTGTGATACAAACTGTCAGAGTGGCTACGTCGATGGTGCCTGTCAAAGCCGTCACGCCCTCACCAGGGCCGCCTACGTTGGTTTGAAGCTCGCCATCGCCTGTGATAGTCCCAAACACCTCAACGGCTCCCCTGGTCGTCAGGAGGGACCCTGAAGGCACTGTGGTCACTGCATTGGTGTCAATTCGGATGTTATAGTGGTACTGACTGGCCGAGGAATACATAGTGCCAGTGCCGTACATAACCAATGTCGAGGTGTCCCGCACGATTGTTCCATCGGCTACATCCCAGTCGCCATACACATTCCAGGTTGACATGGTGCCCATTTCAAGGGTGCCATCGTCCATAATCAATCCGAGTTGTGTCGTCGAGTCCCCTACGGTGATTGTTTTGCTGGCTGTATTCACATCCACTGTGCCTGTGAAGCCAGCATGCATATTCCAACTTCTGGCATTAGCATCATCATCGATCAGACAGGTGCCCAAACCGTTTGAGTCAAAATGCACATTGTCATTCAGCGTTGGGATATCTGCCCCACCCGGGCCGTTGCTATAAAATGCCCAGGCCGAGGCATCATGCCAGGCATTTGATGATCCTTTGATCCAATATCGTTGCCGATTGTCGTCAGCAATCTGATTTACAGTCAACACTGTGTCGGCAGTATAATGGACACTGGATATTTTGTCCCCGCTGTCAGAAAGGGTCAAAGTATTGCTGGCCAAAAGACTAAGAACTGTGGTTCGGTCACCAACACTTGTTGCTGCTAGAATGTTGTTGGCATATCGATCAAAGATGGCATCAAAACTGGCACTATGACTGGATGCAAGTGTGCTGTTACCGGATCGTTGTAGGTTGTAATTTACATCAAGATCGTCTGATAGGCC
>SDBT01004817.1_pt1 | contig 22821 bp, 14 predicted proteins | sample 2277101 | NCBI WGS metagenome assembly SDBT01 (sample SAMN10404973, study PRJNA504765) | marine sediment metagenome | isolation source: marine sediment core GS10_PC15, 103 cmbsf | place: Arctic Ocean: Southern Knipovich Ridge | collected 2010 | reverse complement strand
TGCTGCACGAGACGGATTTTACCGAACCGCAGGTAAGCACTGGTAAATAGTATTTTCGTTAACCGCATATTTAAAATAGAACGCATTTTATAAGGGGTTTGTGATGGATTACAAGAAATTTATCGAAGACCAAATTGCTCAGATTAAGGAGACGGTCGGCAGTGCCAAGGCAATTAACGCTTTAAGCGGCGGGGTGGACAGTTCCGTAGTAACAGTGCTCGGACACCGTGCGCTCGGTGAGCAGCTCAGAACAGTGTTTGTTGATAGCGCCCTGATGCGAGAGGGTGAACCGCAGTGGACAGTTGAGATTTTCGCAGAGATGGGAATCACAGTCGAATTGGCCGATGCACGTCAAGAGTTTCTTACTGCGTTGGCCGGCCTGACCGACCCGGAAGAGAAGCGCAACGCAGTTACGGAGACTTTTTACTCTAAGGTCTTCGGCCGACTCGTTAAAGAATCCGGCGCGACCTTTTTGATGCACGGCACGATTCTTACGGATATCGAAGAGACCGTAGCCGGTATCAAACGTCAGCATAATATTCTAAGCCAGATTGGTATTGACCCGGAGTCTGCTTACGGATATTCGGTTCTTGAGCCGCTCAAGACGCTGCGAAAAGACGGTGTTCGTGAGGTTGCCAGGCTTTTGGGTTTGCCGGCGGGACTATCGGAGCGTATTCCTTTTCCGGGCCCGGGCCTTGCGACGCGGATTGTCGGTGAGGTGACGCCGGAGCGTCTTGAGACGGTGCGCACCGCCACCAGCATTGTTGAGGAAGAACTTGCCGACAGTGGTGCTTTTCAGTATATGGCTGTTCTGCTGAGCGACCGTGCAACCGGCATCCGAAACAACAAGAGAGAGTTCGGTGACATCATAGTTGTCCGCTGCATCGAGAGCACCGATGCGCGAGAGGCAACCGTAACAGAACTTCCCTGGGAGAAACTAAACCGTATTTGTGAGCGGATTACTCAGGTAAATGGCGTCAATCGGTGCCTGTACGACCTGACGGGGAAACCGCCGGCTACAATCGAGTACGTTTGAGATTTTTTAGGATTCGAGGGCTGAATTTCATTTCTGAAGTTGTAAGAAAAATAACCCGGCCGGCGAAAAGCCGGCCGGGTTATTATCAAATGTAACCACAGTTTTGAACTGTGTTTACAGACAAAACCTCATAAGCACAAACCCTTTACAGTGCCGTACCGGTAATCTCAACATCGTCAATTCCGGCATATTCACCGTTACTGCTAGCGTTGGTGCGGAACCTGACTCTAAAGCCGGAGTTGTTGTTCGCACCTGTTCCACAGGTTTTGTCCTGCAGGCCGTCACCGTAGCTGGCGGTCCGTACCGTTTCGAGATTGTACCAGGTTTGGCCATCTGTTGACCACTCGACGTATAGGTTTTCGCCGGAGTCCAAACCTTTGGTTTTGCGTCGGTACTTGACGTGTATACTGGTAAATCCTTCGGTGCTGATGGTCTTTTCTATCCAGGTTGTCTTCTTGAGTTTTGCACCGTAGATGCCTGTATATGCCACTGAGCTTGAAACACTGGCACTGCTGTTTTGTGTGGTCCATTCGCCATAGGTGAAGTTTCCGCTTTCGAAGCCGTCACTCCACGGCAAAGCAAGTGCTTCATCGTTGTCGGTGACGTTGGCAACCACGTCGTCGATGCTAATACCGTCATAATCGTTGTCACTACTGGCAGCGGTGTGGGTGATGGTCGAAGTGTGAGCACCTTCTACGTCCACATCGTCAATGGCTGTGACGGTAACCGTCTGTGCAGTGTCCCAGTTTGTCGTCAGGAAAGTCAGATTTATAGAGTTGCCTGCGCCGTTATTGTTGACTTCGGTATCGATGTCCGGGTCAACGGTGATGGTAACAGTCGCAGTTGGCAGGGTGTCGAGCACAACGGTGTAGGTGTCGGAGGTGGGACCTTCCTCAGCCACGTCTGTGGAGCCGCCGGATTCGGTGATTGTCACGCCGGCAACATCGTTGTCGGTGACGTTGGCAACCACGCTGTCGATAGTGATGCCGTCATAGTCGTTGTCACTACTGGCAGCGGTGTGGGTGATGGTCGAAGTGTGATCACCTTCTACTTCCTCGTCGTCGATGGCTTTGACGGTAACTGTCTGTGCAGTGTCCCAGTTTGTCGTCAGGAAAGTCAGGTCTATAGAATTGCCTGCGCCGTTGTTGTTCACTTCGGTATCGATGTCCGGGTCAACGGTGATAGTAACGGTTGCAGTCGGCAGGGAGTCGAGTACAACGGTGTAGGTATCGGAGGTCGTACCTTCTTCGGCCACGTCGGTGGAACCGCCGGATTCGGTGATTGTCACGCCGGCAGCAAAATCGTTGTCGGTAACGTTGGCAATCACGCTGTCGATGCTAATACCATCATAGTCGTTGTCACTACTGGCAGCAGTGTGGGTGATAGTCGAAGTGTGAGCGCCTTCTACGTCCACATCGTCAATGGCTTTGACGGTAACTGTCTGCGCAGTGTCCCAGTTTGTCGTAAGGAAAGTCAGGTCTATAGAGTTGCCGGCGCCGTTATTGTTCACTTCGGTATCGATGTCCGGGTCAACGGTGATAGTAACAGTTGCAGTTGGCAGGGAGTCGAGAACAACCGTATAGGTATCTGTTGTGGGACCTTCTTCGGCCACGTCGGTGGAGCTGTCGGATTCGGTGATTGTCACGCCTGGCGTCGGCGCACCAGTGGCAATAGTTGCGGTAATTGAATAAGCAACGCCATTGAGGACGCCGGTAGCTCCTGTATATTCATAATACTCACCGGAGGAGTGTACAGCTGATGTAACGGTAGTAACACATTTAACACCTATGTACCATGTGCCGGCCGCGGGACTGCTTTTAACAATCTCTTCATCAGCGCCTGAACCGTTGGTCGCCTCAGTGACGCCGGTACCATACTTAAAAGGAAAATCTCCCTGCCTGGCGAAAAGATTAAGGTCATAGGAGTCATCACCATCGAGGGTAATCGTCAACGAAGTAGTTTGTGAAGGCACGTCGATGGTAAATTGATGATACTGTTTGTCACCTATTTTTTCGTAGCCGGCACTGCCGTTGTCATTCATCTGACGGGTAACACCATCGCTTAAAGCCGCCTTTACGTTTGGCAAGCCCTGGCCGTCCATTCCGTATAGAAACATTGCCGCCTGGAATTCGCGTTGTTCGCCGCTGGTTATAGCTTCCGGATGCGAGCCGCAAATTGCTATCCTTCCGGAGTTGGCATCCTTCTTGTGTGCCCAGGCGCTTACATTACCCATAAAAGGCTGATATTGTGTGTCATCACCTTCAATAGGTTCAGCATATGTGGCGAGAACTTCAGTGCCGGTGCACCAGTACATGGGATCATCCTCGATGACGTAATTACCTCCATTGGTGCGCACATGGTAGATGTAGTAGTCACCGCCGAAATCAAAGTAGTTAAGCAGCGGCGAGCCTGTAGGAATATCGTGGCCTGTGTAAGAGTCGGCCAACTGCGTGTAGTGAGCTACGGAGGGCCAGATACGATAGTATTCGGTGCGAGGAGAAGTGTCACCGCTTGCTGTTACCCTGACTGTTGCCAGAGCAGAGCCGGCACAGGAACCACTGTAACCGCCTCCGTTATAATAGAAGTCTCTTACTCGCTGTCGGCCGGTTTCGCCGAGAGAGGTTCCATGGTCTATAGAGGCGCCGCCGTTCGAATAGAAATGGCGGAATCTCGGTTCTCCATCAGGATAAAGCAGCGCTCCGTTATCGTCATTGCTGTTTGAAACCATCACATTGTTTTGTGTAGATTGGGTGGATGTGGCAATGAATTCCATCGAAAGTCCCAGAAGCTCTGCAGCGGGCAGGGTTATCCTGCTGGTAAGGCTTACGCCTCCATCCATAAAGATGTCTTTGAAGAAGCCTTCACCTACTGTTTTAAAGCTCCAGACTGTTCCCAGCCAAGGACTATCACCGTGAGAGTCATTGACTTCGTCGACGACCCAGAAATATGTTGTGGCCGGCTGCAGGTCGGGGTCATAACTGTTATTGTCCTGCTTGCCGATATGCACGGCAGAAATACCATCATTTACATCAGCCCAGTTGGTGCCCAAATACAAATCGTGCCCCTGTGTAGTCGCTGCGAAGTCTCCCGGCGTCCAGGAAAGCACTGCGTCTATGTCCACATTGCCGGTGCCGTCAGGAGGAGACGGGTTGTATGCTGTGCCGGTACTAACAAGGCTGCGTACCTCGTCCTCGGTCAATGCAGTATTATAGAGACGGACATCGTCGAGCCGGCCGTCCCAGCCCCTTTTGTCGTATGTCTGGTTCTCATCAATTCTTCCGGCAATAATGAGTTCTTCGTTATTGGTGCTGATCGAGCCGGACGGTGTGTCATCGGCGACTGGAATGCCGTCAATGTAGATTATTCTTTCCTGTGCTGCCGAATCATAAGTTACTGCAAGGTGATGCCATTTACCGTCCATTACCGGTGTCGAGGTTGTGATAGTGGTGGTACTCAATCCAGACAGATAAAACCTCATTCCGTCTGAGGTGCCGTTGCTGGTAATCTGATAGGCGCTGCCTTTTGTGAGCATATATATGTTGCTGGTGTGAATATTTTCGAGAGTGAACCAGGTAGCAATTGTGATTTCATCGGTTATGTCGCACCAACTGCCGTCTCCACATTTAACGACACTGTTAGTGGTGCCGGCTATGTTGTCGGCATCCACTACTTTGCTGCCCCTCTCGGAGTCGTCAATTATACTGATCCTGCTGCCGGAGAGAGTTCCGTCGTGTCCGTTGCCGCTGCTGTCGTCGGCGGTGCCATCGTTAAAATTATAGTAGGCCACAGGGTCGGCGGCGAGTGCAGGCCCTGACGCAAGGCCTGCGAGCAACAGAAGTGAGATTAAGAAAGTAAATTTTTTGTACATCATATTTCTCCTTAAAGGTAAAAATTGTTAATACCTTCTCCTGGTAACACACACCTTATGCGTTACCAATTATGATACACGGCGTCTTCGCCACCTGTTTTTTCTCACCTCCTTTCTGAGATGGCACTTAAAGACTTGAAAAAATTATAATTTCATTCGCTTTTATAACTGTCAGTGATACGAATTTAAGCTCTCACAGCTTTTTTACCTCCACGCAAAAAAAGTAGTCTAAATTAAGCCCCCAAAAAGGCAATCAAATGTTGTTCTTCTTTAGCCTCATGGGTGAATTTCCTTCACCATAGAACAAATCAAACGTTTCTGCAATCTATATTTTATAAGTGTCTATTCCGCCCGGCTGGGTTTCCATAACTTTTCTCTCAATAACCTCTGCCGCCGTTTTGTGTACCATAATGAGCCATCGCGAATGATTTGGCTAAATATTAATCCGGACAGTGACAGCTGTATGTCACTGCTCATGAAAAAAAACGCAAATCTTCCTGGAATGCACGATTATGGCGTTGAAAAACCGCTTTAGAAATGAAAGTTAAGTTTAGAGGAGCTTATCGCAGCAAGAAGCCCCCAAAGACGGTTGTCCATAGTGTAAAGACTATGAATCTTGCTTAAATACTGTGAGCGGAGTCTCTTCTGAGGACGATGTCGGAGAATCGCCAGATTTTTGCAAACTGCTCATGGGACATCGACATCCTTCCAACCACAGGGTCTGCAATGGTGACTTTATGGTCTGAGACTTCGAGAACGGCAACACAGTGAGAGGAATTTGTCGATTATCGGGATTGTATCGGACGTTCACCCTTTTATTTAATAAAAAAATATGAATCTCCAAAAGAAATTTGGAAAAAAGCTTGACATATTCAAACGACTGTTTTATACTTTAGTTTGAAACGATTGTTTGAGGGTTATTGTTATGAATAATGCAGATAATGTTGCTAAAAAAGGCGATTCGAGTAAACAAATCCGTGAGCGTCTTATCGATGTGGCAGAGGGGCTTTTTTGCGAGAAGGGTTTTGACGGCACAAGTGTGCGCGATATCACCTCAAGGGCCAAGTGCAATGTGGCGGCGATAAACTATCATTTTGGTGGAAAAGAAAAGCTCTACTACGAAGTTTTCCATCGACATATGCGAACATTGCGTGATATTCGCATTGCAAGTATCAAGAGGGTAATGTCACAGGGCGAGGGTGAAGTTACCTTAGAGCAATTGCTTCGTGCATTTGCAAAGGCATTTATCGAACCGCTTATAGAAGAAAGCAGCGGACGGCGGCTTATGAAACTGATGGTACGTGAAATGCTGGACCCGTATTTGCCTAAAAAGATGTTCGTGGAGGAAGTGGGCAGACCCACTCTAAGTGCGCTTGGAGAGGCAATGGCAAAAACTTGTCCGCAGCTGGAGCCCAGAGAAACTGTGATGTCCATACTTTCTGTCGTCGGGCAATTAATGCATGCTATTCACATTAATGAAATATTTAGAGCCGAGGAGGATTTCGGATTACAAATGCCGAATCTTGCTGAGATGGTCGAACATATAGTCGCCTTTTCTGCAGGGGGTATTCTTGCGGTCGCTGAAGGAAAGAACAGAAAAAACGACGGCGAGTAACAATTGGTGCAATATTGCGATAGTGCTAAAAAAATGAAATATCAATTAAACGAACGGTAAATTGAAGATATGAGTGTGATTAAAAAAGAAATAATATGGTTGGTGTTGGGTGTGCTGATAAGTTTGCAGTTGTCAGGATGTGTGAGCAAAGAGCAATTTTATGAGGATGTAAGTTTGTCAAGGGATGCTGCATACCAGCAGTGGAAAAGCAGGAAGGAGCTGGCCAAGCAGTCTCAGACGTATATAAGCGGCAAGCTGAGTATTGAGGATTGTTTAAAACTGACCCTTGTGAACAATAAGGGACTCCAGCGAGTCGTTGAAGAAAAAGAGGTTGCCCGCGGGAAAGAGCTTGGTTCCTATTCGGCGATTTTGCCTTCAGTATCGCTTACGGGAGAGTATCTGCGGAAAGATGAGGTTGCGTCTATTAGTCTTCCAGGCGGCGGCCCGGCTGTAGTGCTGGGAGATTTGGATAATTATTCGGCGGGACTTAATGTTACTCAGCCGATTTTTGCCGGTGGTGCGATAGTGGCGAATATAAACGCCGGCAGGCTGTTTTCGCTGCTTGCTGATGAATTGGTTCGTGCGATGGTGCAGGAGGTAATTTATTCGGCGAGCCATTCCTATTATGATGTGCTGCTCAATCAGCACTTACTTCAAATCAGCGCCGATGCTGTTCGCTCGGCTGATGCGCATTTGAATGACGTAAGGCAAAAGCGGCGGGGGGGTGTTGCCTCGGATTTTGACGTTCTGCGGGCTGAGGTTGAGCTGTCGAATTTCAAGGCGGAATTGATACAGAACAAAAATGCCATCGATATTTCCAAGGCCAATCTGCTTAAAGTGATGGGTGTTTCGCAGGACAGCGACGTTGCGCTATCGGATGAACTGGATTACAGTGCTTTTAAGATGTCAATGGAGCAGGCGGTTGAGACGGCTTATCGCAATCGGCCTGATTTATTCAGTCGTCAGTTTGATATAAAGCTGCAGAAGGAACTTCTTAATATTGCCCAGAGTCGATACTGGCCGACTGTCAGCGGCTTTTATAACAATATCTGGTCCAAGCCCGACCCTCATAATTCTGTGGTGATTGATTGGGGCAGGGCGTGGCAGGCAGGATTTATGGTGAGTCTGCCTGTATTTGACGGTCTGGCGCGAGAGGGTGAGGTCATTGAGCGGAAAGCACGATTGAAGCAGGCGCAGATAGATTTAATCGATGCAGAGGAAACAGCTTTGTTTGAATTGACCAAGGCACAACTAAGTATCGAAAATGCCGAGGAGTTTGTTGAGTCGCAAAGACTAAACCTTACCAGGGCAAAAGAGGGGCTGCGGCTTGCAGAAATAGGTTATAAAGAAGGGACAAACACGCAGGTTGAAATGATAGACGCCCAGGCGGCCCTGACACAGGCAAGAGCATTCTATTACCAGGCGGTTTATTCACACCTGATAGCTAAACTGGATTTGCAAAAAGCTATGGGAACGCTTAATTGAATATTGAATATTGAAGATTTTGTAACAGGCTGGAAGTAAAAATTATGAGTTACAAATTGAAAACCCTGATGGAAAAATTTGGTCAGCTCTTTTTTAGAAAAACGGAGTCCGGCAAAATGGAGGTGAATAAAAGGACTGTGTATTGGACGGCGGGCTTTGCGATAGTGTTGGTTACCTTTTTGGTTGGGCATTTTTACAAATCGTCAGAGACGTCCTCGGTTGCCAAGACAGTTCCTGTCGAGGTTGAGACTGTAATGGCCGGCCCGATAAAAGAGACGATAGAACTGACCGGCTGGATAAAAGCGAACAAGATTGTAGAGGTGAAATCCAAGGTGCCGGGGAGGATTGAATCTTTGCAGGCCGTTTCAGACGATGGCGGTTTTGCAGATGTTGAAGAGGGCTTGGCGGTCAAAAAGGGCCAGCCCATTGCAGTGATTGACCATGAGGTTTATTTGGCTGAGGTGGCCTTTGCCGAGGCCAATTTAAGAGCCAGGGAGGTGGAGCTTGCCGATGCCGAGCGTGAGAAGAAGCGCATTGTCGCCTTATATGAAGGGGGCTCTGCGACAGAACAAAATAAAGATAAAGCTATAACTGCCGCGGCTTTGGCTGAGGCAAGGTTAAATTCAGCCAGAGCCGGTCTGGAACTGGCTAAAATCAATCTGCGTGAATCGACAATAGTTTCTCCTATCGGCGGGATAGTAACAGCGAAGCACATTGACCAGGGCAATCTGATTAAGGCGGGAGACCGGATTGTTACAATAGCCGATATGAAGACGGTGAAAGTAATAGCTGCTGTTGCAGAAAAATATGGAGGAAAAATTCGTGCCGGGACGGCGGCAGAGATAAAGGTTGACGCATTTGGCCAAAGAACTTTTGAGACGAAAGTGTATTCGGTTTATCCTGCTCTTGATGAACAAACCCGTATGGTGCAGATTGAAATACGTTTGGACAACGGGCAATTACTGCTCAAGCCCGGGATGTTTGCAAGGGTGACTTTAATTACGAATCGGAAAGATAACGTTGTAGTTATTGGTCGTGATGTTGTTCTCGGGGGTAAAATAAGTGATGAGTATTACGTATATGTGGTTGAAGGGACAGTTGCCCGTAAGCGTTTTGTAAAGATTGGCATAGCCGAAGCTGAGAAATATGAGATAAGCGAGGGGTTAAAAGCGGGTGAAGTGCTTGTGGTTAACGGGATGCATTATCTGACCGACGGAATAGGTGTAGAGATTGTGCAAATAGGGGATGTAAAATGAAGCTTGCTCAGTTGTCTGTAAACAGGCCGGTAACCACTGCGATGATATTTATCGCAATGGTAGTTTTGGGGCTGGTGTCAATGTCGCTGCTTGGGCTGGACTTGATGCCGGATTTGGAGATACCAGCGGTTTCAGTTTTGACAGTGTACGACGGGGCCGGTCCTGAAGAGATAGAGACGCTGATAACTGAGCCGATGGAGGAAAGTCTAAGCACGATATCCGGTGTTGATGAGGTAATATCAATATCGAAAGAGGGGCTGTCCGCTGTAACGCTGAAATTTGATTGGGGCCAGAATATTGATGAGACGATTAACGACGTGCGTGAGAAGATTGACCTTGCTAAAGTGAGGCTGCCGGAAGAAGCTGAGAATCCGTTTCTTTTTAAGTTTGACCTTGCGATGATGCCCATCTTAATTATTGTTATTACGGCTGGTGACAGTTACCCTGATTTGCATGATATAGTAGATGATGCGATAATTGACCCTATCAAGCGTGTTAAAGGGGTTGCCGCTGCGTCAGCTCGTGGTGGTCTGATTCGACAAATCCGGATTGATATTGACCGTGATAAGCTGGCGGCATTGAATATATCGGTTGAGCAGGTTAATTCGGCGCTTGCCGCTGCAAATATCAGTACTCCCGGCGGTAATTTAAAGAGCGGTTATAAGGATTATCTTCTGCGGACGCCGGAAGAATTTTCGAGTCCGGATGAGGTTGCTGAAGTTGTTATTGTCCGGCGGGGTGGAATTGCCGTCAGGCTCAAAGATATTGCTGATGTGAGGGACTTTTTCAAAGAGAGGACTTATGATGTTCGCATCAACAAGCAAAGAGGGATGGCGGTATTTATTCAGAAACAAAGCGGTGAGAATACCGTTGAGGTGGCAAGGAGAGTTACAGCCGAGCTTGAGACAATAAAAAAGAATCTGCCCCCTGATGTTGAGCTCAAGGTTGTAATGGACAATTCAGAGTTTATTCTTGCCTCTGTTTACAATCTTCGCAATACGGTTTTTTGGGCGGCATTTTTTGTTTTTATCGTGTTGCTTTTCTTTCTCCGAGACCTTCGGGCCAGTATTATAGTCGCTACTGCGATACCGTGCTCACTGATAATAACGTTTGTTTTAATGTGGCTGTTCGGCTACACAATTAATACTGATTCACTTGCCAGTCTGGCGGTTGCGGTTGGGCTTGTGGTTGATAATGCCATCGTGGTGGTTGACAACATTCATCGTCATCGTCAGAAGGGGCAAAGGCCGAAAGAGGGTGCCATTTTCGGTGCCAATGAAGTAGCGAGGGCTGTTTTCGCTTCGACGCTGACAACGGTTTGTATCTTTATTCCTATTATCTTTGTCGGCGGGATAACGGCGATTATATTCGGCCAGTTTGCAGCTATTATTACGATGGCATTGGTGGCGTCATTTTTTACAGCCCTTATGCTTGTACCGATGCTTTGTTCGAGGTTTTTGAAGGTTGACAGTGAAGAGAGGCGAAAGTCGGTTCTGGACTTCTTTTACAACTGGGGCGGGAGAGTTTTTGCGAGAACCGAAGAGCTGTACACGAGGTTTCTTAAATGGTCTCTTAGAAACCGTAAGTCGGTTTTTGTTTCCTGTGTACTTTTATTTGTATGGAGCATCGGACTGGTCAGTTTTGTTGGGACCGAATTTATCCCGCAGCAGGACCAAAGCAGGTTAACGGCACGTTACGAATTGCCAATCGGAACACGTTATGAGCGTACCGGAGTGGTGGCACAGCAGCTTCAGAAGATAGTGGAAAATAACGTTCCTGAGAGGCGGGACAGCTTTATTCGCTGGGGTGTTTATGGTTCTGCTGAAGGCAGTCATTTTGCTATCGAGGAAGAAAGCTATAAGGGTTTTCTATTTGTCAGTCTGAAACCTAAAAAAGAACGTGATGTTTCACCCGATGATTTAATAGAGAGACTCCGCAAAATTACGGACAAAATACCCGGAGCGACTATCCGCTATAGTGCCGAAGACCCTCTTACGGCGATGATATTCGGAGGCGGGGGGCAGCTTTCTGTTGAACTTTACGGTCATAATATGGACGATGCGCGCAAATACGCACGAGCGGTTCAGTCTGCGATGGCCGGAGTTGAGGGAGTCAGGGATGTTGAAATCAGCCGAAAGGAGGAAAAGCCGGAACTCAAAGTTGTTATTGACCGCGAAAAATCGTCACAGCTGGGACTGAATGTGCGGACAATTGGTAAAACAATAGAGACGTTTTTTGCCGGTACCACAGCTACAAGGTATCGTGAGGGCGGTGATGAATATGATATTGAAGTTCGCCTGCGTGCCGAAGACCGCGACAGAATCGAGGATTTACGGGATGTATTTATCAATATACCGGAAGGAGGTCAGGTTAGTCTGGCCAATATAGCTAAAATTGAGCGCGGCGTTGGCCCAACGATGATAGAGCGCAAAAACCAGGGCCGGTATATCACGGTCTCTGCTGAGATAATGGGCAGAGACCTTGGGTCGGTGGCAAAGGATGTAAAAGAAGCAATCGATAAGATTCCTGCGCCGCCGGGTTTTAGTTACAAATTTGCCGGTGCGGAAAAAGAGAAAAAAGAAGCGTTCAGACTGTTGATTATTGCAGTGGGTTTGGGAATGGCGCTGGTTTATATGGTGATGGCTTCACAGTTTGAGTCGTTCCGTGACCCGTTTATAATATTTTTTTCCATACCATTTGGGATTGTAGGGGTGATTATTGCACTGACACTGACGGGTCAGACGATGAGTGTCATTAGTTTTCTTGCGATGATTATGCTTGTCGGAATTGTGGTAAACGATGGAATTGTTCTTATCAGTTATATAGGCATCCTTCGGAGGCGCGGGTTTGACGTTTATTCGGCGATTATTGAAGGCGGCCGCAGCAGATTGCGGCCTGTGATATGTACCAGCGTTACCACGATGCTGGCGATGACGCCACTTGCATTGTCCCGAGGTGAAGGAGCTGAAATCTGGGTTCCATTCGGCGTAACGGTAATTGGCGGTTTGTTTATGGGGACGGTCATTACGCTGGTTTTGATGCCGACACTTTACAGTGTCTTTGAAGGTTATAAAAGACCTTATGAAAAGGGATAATTATGAAAGCTGTTTTGATTGTGCATAATGCGGCGATAGATGAAGAGGTAAACGAAAGTCTGGCGTCATTGGGGATTAATTGCTATACCAAATTCACTAATACCTTGGGCAGGGGCGAGATGAGTGAGCCACATTTGAATACGGATGTTTGGCCGGAGATAAATTACGGCACCTTTGTTGTTACTGAGCAGGCCGAAGCGGCGGCGATAATGGATAGAATCCGCCAGATGCGGGAAAAACTGGGCACCGAAGGGTTAAAAGCGTTTATGTGGGAGATTGAGGATATTACCTGAGGGAAGGTTAGGGGGCTGGTTTTTTGCCTTGTAAGGGCTGTTTTTAGACTGGGAATCGGCGAATAAAAATAATTTTGAGTATTTCCAAAAATTCTCTGGCAAAATCACCCTTCAGGAAAGATAATAACGACGATTTCGTTCTATGTGACAAGAAGGGGAGTAAGCATGGGAACTTCAACAAAATACAAGCCAAGTGTCAAAGTTGTCTCTGACCGTGAGAATCTTGCATGCCAGAGTGTTGAGTATTTCGTTGCTGATGCGGAAAAAGCAATAAGGGCCAAAGATATATTCTATGTAGCCATATCAGGCGGGCATACGCCGAGACATTTCTTTGAACTGCTTGGCGAAGAGCTGGCGGCGAGAAATCTTTCGTGGGATAAAATACATTTGTTCTGGGTTGATGAGCGGATAGTTCAGCCGGATTCACAATGGAGCAACTATAAACTGGCTGCAGATACTTTTCTGCCTAAGGTTGGTATTCCGGAGGAGAACGTTCATCGGATTCCGACCGAGCACGACGATTTTAAGTTTGCGGCCTGTCGTTATGAAGAAACTATCCGAAGAGTGTTTGGTCTGGGGGGGAATGAAATTCCCGAGTTTGACCTGATTGTACTCGGTATGGGAGTCGAGGGACATACCGGTTCTCTGTTTCCCGATAGCTATGCCCCCTTCGACAAGGACGATTTGGCATGTGTTGTCTATGTTTTAGATGAGAAACTTAACAGGATAACCCTGACGCACCCTGTTTTGTGTGCCGCATCTCATTTGGTTGTGTTGGTTTCGGGCGAAGAAAAAGCTGATATTCTCAAAGAAGTCTTGACCAGTGAGCCTGATGAAGTGCGTTATCCTATTCATACACTTTGGCCTGTTCTTGATAAGGTAACATGGCTGGTTGACAGCGATGCCGCCAAATTTCTGTAGCGTCTGTATTTAGGCAGGCAGTTGAGCGGTACTTTGGCATTTCTCTTGTAGTTTAATCGGGAATAATTAATCTGGTTCCCAGTCTGATTTTGTCCGGACTTTTCAGACGAGAGCGGTTGGCGTTGTAAATTTTTTGCCATTGGTACTCGAAGCCGTAATATCTGCGGGCGATGCTGGAAAGGGTTTCGCCGTTACTTACAGTATGAATTCTTGGGGATTTAGTTGTTTTGGCCTGTTGGTGTGCCGGAGGTTTTAATTGCGGCTGATGGTTCTCTTCGGGCTGAATAGGAACGGGTGCTTCGGCGGTAGGTGTGCTCGGTAAATTTGTAACAAAGCGAGGCGATTCGGCGGGTGGTTGCTCAGATACGGTTTTTGGGGATTGCAGTAATCTCGATTCTGTCATCAGGCTGGGGCGGGTGGCAAACCAAAGTGCTGCGGCGACTACCACTAACAGACCGAAAAACATTCCTGCTTTCAAATCTTTTTGCATTTTAAACATATAGCGGACGGCAATCAGCAACCAGGAGAAGCTAATCGCCGTTTGCTATATTCCATTGCATATTTGTTTTTTATTTTTTGCCTTTGGCATTTTTGGAGCCGGTACCAAACAGTAAAATCGGAGCGGCTATGGCAATGGAGGAATAGGTACCAACGATAATGCCAAGACCTATTGCAAAAGTAAAGCCTCTGAGGCCCTGGCCTCCAAAGACATACATTATCAGTACAACAATAAACGTTGTGAAAGACGTCAAGAGCGTTCTGGAAATAGTCTGGTTAATGCTGTTTGTAATTATCTGTGGATTGAGAAGGGCCTTATGGCGGTTTTCTCGAATACGGTCAAAAACGACGATTGTATCATTAAGTGAATATCCGATGAGCGTCAGGAAAGCGGCTATCATAGCAAGGTTGATTTTGAAATCTCCAATCAGCAGTGAGGTGCCTATAGTGGTTTCGGCGATGTAAGTACAGGCGGTAACTGCGCCGAGGGTGATGCATACGTCGTGGACCAATGCGACAATTGCGGCAATTCCATACTTGAGGTCTCCGAATCGGAATCCGACATAAGTAACGATTGCGAACAACGAGAGAACAATCGCAATCAAAGCCCTTGTTTTTTGTTCTGCACCGACGGAGGGATTAATCTGTGTTACTCTCGGTAGAGAAGTTGCCAGTGTTGCCGCTGCTGTAATTTTGGTAGTTTCATTTTCAATGAACTGTGTCCATTCGTTCTCGGTTAGTTCACGCAGGCCGGCCTCGGGTGGGGCACTCAGATAAACAAAAGTATTTACCGGCTTATCGGGCTGCATTTGGTTCAGGGTGGTATCGAGGATTTGATAGGGATAATAATTAAGGTTCTGTGTATCGGGTTTGAAGCGGAGGGCCTTGAATCTTGAGTCAATATCTTCTGCGGTGGTGCCTCTTTCGAGTTCGCAGGTAATTCTGATACCGCCGAGAAAATCTACCAGTTCAGGGAAAGAATCTATAAGCTCTTCGGTTATTTTTTCCTCTGAGGTTATTTCAGGCAGGAGGTTTTGCTGGATTTGAAGTTCGTCCGCAAAAGCATTTAATATCGTGTTGTTGACGACCTCATCCACCTTCGGCTGAGAGATTTGAGCATCCGGAAAAGCCGTTTCCAGGACGCCTTTGACCAAAGATTTGTTTGTATTACTTGTCTCTATAACAAAATCAGCAGGGTTACTTTTTTGGATTATTCGCAAGTTGCTCAATTTGCCCTCGAAGCGGCCCTGGGCCTTTTTAATCGCTAAAGCCATCTCTTCGGGGCTTTGCTGCTGAGATTCGCCGAAGGTTACTGTAACAGTGGTTTTATTAGTTTCGGTGGTGTTGATTTCATATTGTCTATTTGACTTTCCTATACTGTACACTTTTGCCGCTGCGAGGGCGGGGTTGTTCAAATCAATTGCTGCCTTATGGATTCTGTCTTCCACATCCTGTCTGCTGAGATTTACATTTTCTTTTAAGTTGATTTGGACAGAAGTTCCGCCGGTAAATTCGATATCATATTTGTTGTTTACAGCGGGGTCTCTTGTAAAGAAGACAAAAAGCCCTGCGGTGATAAGCAGAGTTGAGATTGTCAGGAAAACAGGTCTCAATGCCATCCAGTTTACGTTCGGCTTGTGTATGAGACGGAGCATAAACAGATGGTCTTTGATGATTCGTTTGGCCAGCAGCCAGTCGAAGACTATACGTGTTACAAACAGTGCGGTGAACATACTCGATGCGATACCAAGCATAAGCACAATGGCGAAGCCCTTTATTTCTTCCGAAGCGACCCAGAAAAGGATTGCAGCAGTAATAAAGGTGGTTATATTTGCATCCAGGATGGTTCTAAGGGCCCTTTCATAGCCGTTTTTGATGGCTATTCCAAGAGAAGAGCCTCGCTGCTGCTCTTCGCGGATTCTCTCAAAGATAAGTACGTTAGCGTCAACGCTCATACCGATTGTAAGTATCATGCCTGCGATGCCGGGCAGTGTGAATGTTGCCCTTACGAGTGCCATTATCGCCAGGACAAAGAGCAGGTTCATAAACAATGCGACGTCAGCGATTGAGCCGGCAAGCATATAGTAGAAGAGCATACAGAAGACTACTACGATAAATCCGATTATGCCTGCTTCGATACCTTTGTCACGATTGTCGGCGCCGATTGATGGTCCGATTGTTTTTATCGAGATGGGCTGCTCAATCAACATAGCAGGCAAAGAACCGGCTTCGAGCTTGCTGATCATATCTTCGGTTTCTTCCTGAGAGAAGCTGCCTGTAATTTGGCCGTCAGTGGTTATTTTTGTCTGTATATTCGGTGCCGAAATTGCGATGCCGTCGAGCAGGATGCACAAAGGTCGTCCAATATTCTTACCGGTAACGTTACCGAATAACCTGCCGCCTCTTTCATCGAGTGTAAAGCTGATAGCCCTTCGTCCCATCTGGTCGGTTGACGGCCTGGCCTTTGTTAATTTCCAGTCGTTTTCATCGGTGCCGTGCACCACAGTCTCATCCTGCTGGTTGCTTGCCAGGACGTAATATTTCTCACCGAACTGGCCGATAACGGCTTCTGTTGCCCGTATCCAGCCTGTGAGTTCCTCCTGGGTTGTGTTTTCTATCTCGAACCATATATGTTTACTGTCAGAAGCAAACTTCGGGCCTTTTGTTTTAAGGGAATCGACATAGGCCGATAGTTCTTCAATGTCGAATTTTGGGTTTGTATCGGGATTGGTGGTCGGGATTATTCTAAATTCGAGTATGCCGGCGCCTTTTAGCATGCGCTGAAGGTCTCTGGGGTCGTCAAGTCTTCCTTTGAATGGTCGATACTCATCGGATGCTTCGACAATTATGTCGATTTTTTCGGCCCGTTCGGGGAACTCCTTTTTGAGCTCGTCAATAATCTGTTTTCTTTCTACTGATTTTGGGGGCGTTTCAATGGCTGTGTTTATCTGGTCTCTGGTGAGGCTTAATTTATCGAGGGCTTTTTTGGCATTTTTGTATTGGATATTTTTGCCTGTTTCGGGTTCGGTTAGCTTTTCGGCGACATCAGCCCATTTGGCATATTCTTTTATATAACCGGTAAGTAGAGCAAGATTATCAACAGAGCCGAGGAAATCGCTGAGCGATTCTGTGAGCTGTTGTTCGTCGAGTTTGAGCCACTGGCTGATATTTTGGTTTACCTTATCGAGGTCAATTTCGGCCGATGATATTGCTTCTTCTTTGGCCTGAAGTTCCGAGAGGAATTCGTCCCTTTTGTCGCGGGCGGCTTTTCGCTCATCGTGAGCGGCAGCGAGTTCCTCGAGTATTGTTAGTCTGTCGGAAGAGCCTCTTGCAAAGTTTTTAAAGTCCTCGGAGCGCTGTTCATTTGTTTTTTGCAGGGAGCGCATAATTACTGCGGCTCTGATATTTTCGGCGAGTAGTTCGTCGAGCACTTTTTCGAAGTTCTGTCGTTTTTTGCGTGCTTCTGCGCTTGCCAGAGGCATTTGAATCTCAAAGCGGGTGGCGCCCTGCGGCCGCCATATGAGGTTTTGAATGTTGGCCGGGTCTATCCGCCTTCGCAGAACAGTTATCATTTTTGTTGAGAGGTCTTTCTTCTTGGCTGCGGTGAGTCCCTGGGCGTCAATCTCATAAATGAGACTGGTTCCGCCGGCCAGGTCTATTCCGGGCTTTAAGGTTTCATTAGGAGGATATAAAGTCCAGGCCGCAACCACTACCAGAACAATGACTAAAATAATTTTCCAGGTCAAATTTTTGTTCATAACCGCTCCAAGGTTTAAATTGATTATTGATTATTTAGTTTCTCTTAGAAGGAACAATTATCAATCGGCCTTTAATCATTCGATAGATTCTTTCCAATTGCGTTGGTGCTGATTCTTATCTTAGTATTATTTGACTCATCAATCTTTACGGTAATCTCGTCGTCCTTAATGTCCACGATAGTGCCCAGAATTCCGCCGATAGTCCGAACCTTGTCATTTTTTTTCAGGGACTTGACCATTTGTTTGTGCTGCTGTTCCTTTTTTCGCGGGCCTCTGAAAATGAGAAAGTAAAACACAACAAACATCAGGCCAATCATAAGCATAGTTGGCAGAGGAGACCTTGGCTGCCGGCTTGGCGGAGCACCGGTATCGGGGTAAGATTCATCGCCTGTTTGGGTTGTGGTTTGCTCAGTATCGGCCGGCTCTGAAGAGACTCCCGGTGCCTGAGCTAATATCCAGATATTGTCCATTTTAATTTTCCTTTCGTCATTAGATTTTTGAAAACCTGATTTATAACCTAAATTTGCTGTAAATTACAAAGAATTCTTTAAATAGTGTATATTTGTAGCGGATAACGGGCAGAAAAACAAAGATTAAATTCTATCAATAGAGGGTTTCATATTTTTTCAGTTGCTTATCCGCCAGGTTGGCAAATTGTTTTTTTTCGATGCTTTGGCGAATTCCGGCCATTAGTTTCTGATAAAACCTGAGGTTATGCAGAGAAACCAGGATTGGACCAAGCATTTCTGATATATTAAAGAAATGTCTGATAGAGGCCCGACTGAAGTTTTTACAAGCGTAGCAGTCGCAGTCGGCTTCGATGGGCCTGTCGTCATCAATGTTGGAGCTGTTTCTCAGTCTGACGGGGCCGTTTTCGGTGAATGCAAAGGCATTTCGTCCATTTCTTGTCGGCAGGACGCAGTCGAACATATCGATACCGGCGCCTGCAGCGGCGATAATATCAGCAGGGGTGCCGACACCCATTAAATAACGAGGTTTATCCTGCGGCAAAAGCTGCGTTGTGTGAGAAACTGTTTTTATCATATTGTCGTGTCCTTCGCCGACACTTAATCCGCCGATGGCGTAACCGTCGAAGTCCATTTTGACAAGCTCACGCCCACAGTGTGTTCTCAAGGTTGTATTTATACCGCCTTGAACAATGGCGAAAAGGAGTTGTTTGGGGTTGGAGTGGGCCTGTTTACATCGGCAGGCCCAGTGTATGGTTCTCTCTACGGCCTCTTTCAATTGCAAATTTTCACAGGGGAAGGGCGTGCATTCGTCAAGACACATTATTATGTCGGCGCCGAGTCGGTTTTGGATTTGAGTGGCGATTTCAGGATTTAAGTGTATTTTTGTTCCGTCGATATGGCTTGCAAATTCGACACCATCATCAGAGATTTTTGTGAGCGGGTTTAGCGAAAAAATCTGGTAGCCGCCGCTGTCGGTAAGTATCGGCCTGTCCCAGGCCATAAGTTTGTGCAGTCCGCCGAGCTTTTCAACTACTTCGACTCCGGGTCGAAGTAGTAAATGGTAAGTGTTGGCTAAAATAATGTCGGAGCCGATTTGCTCTAATTGTTGTGGTGTGATTCCCTTTACGGCTCCTGCGGTGCCTACGGGCATAAAGACGGGTGTTTGAATCGTGCCGTGAGGTGTGGTTAAAACAGCCCGCCGAGCAGCGGAGTGATGATCCTTGTTGAGAATTTCAAAGTCAGCCATTTCAATAAATACTTTCGAATTTTGAGCCGGGATAATAATGAAATAGAATCTGCTCTGTGGTTTTCCGCTTCCTTGCCATTGCCTCGGCGCCGCATTGACACATTCCCACGCCGTGTCCGTAACCTCTGCCGGAAGAGAAGACCAATTTGTCAGAATTCCCCTGTGTATCGTTTTGTGTTTGGGAATCCTCATTTGCATCGGTGATTTTGCAAATAGTGCTTCTTAACTTTCGGCCGGTCGGGTCGATTGCCAGGCGCAGGTCTTCGGCTCGGAGGAAATCAAATTTTTCGGTTGAGCCGATGAGTTTGAGCTTTGTCAATCGGGAGAACCGACCATAAATACTTTGTTGTACAGGTATGATATTTGTAATTTTGCCGAGCCGCTTTAAAGTTGGGTATCTTTTAAGGAGTCTTTTTGTAACCTCGGATTTGTCGATTTGAACTGTTGGCCAGAAGAAAAATTTGTTCCTTGCTGTGTCCCTGCAGTATGGGCACTCGACGCCGGTGAGAGGTTTGAAAGGGTCTCCGCCGAACATATTTTGGCTGTTTTCAGTGTGGCCGCCGCAGATTGAGCTGTAGTAGGCAGGGAAAACATCTATTGTGCCGTTATTATGCTCGCAGACGAGGATCTTACCGTGTGTTTTATTGACGGCATCCCAAACCTGGGCCGACTCTGCGGCAATACCCCGGTAAACCTGGTTTGCCTGCGTTTTCAAGACATCCCAGCTTCGCTTGCCGCCGAACTGTTTTTTGATGTACCAGCAGTATGTTCTTGCCGCAATTGTCTGGGCCCGAAGGGCGGCCGGCTCCCAATAATCAGGCATTTCGGCTCCTACGACACCGGCTAAATACGATTCAGGCGGAACAAGGTTGACTGCATCAAAAGAGTTGACATCAGGATTGAGTATTAGTTTGAGTTTGCCGCGATAATCGTCGCCGTTAAGGTTAAAGACGTACGGCTCATCAGGGGCAATAACTACTTCGCTGCCCACAGATGACCAGCCGGCAATAGTAATTCTGTCGGCAGAAATCTTTGCTCTTATCGGTACATCAACACGGTCGAAGTGGGCCTGCAGTGATTGTTGCTGAAGGTTAACAATACTAAAGGATGAAGGAATCTTTAATGTGCAGCCACTGACGTCATCAAGAAGCAGAACCCTTACCCAGAATTTTGGCTCGATATCCATTTGGGGCGTAGGGCTGGTTGGCTGTCTTTTGGTGCAGCCATTCAGAATTACCAGACAAAGCAGGTAAAGTATCCAGGGGGTGAGCTTACGGGAGACCCCCAAACGCGAAATAATGCGTTTGGGGAATCCCCTGTGATTTGCAGTTGGTCGGACGGCAGCGGTCAATACAGGTTTTACAGTTTGTTTTGCATTCATTTTCGTTGGGATTGCTTATTGACGATTCTTTATGGGTTCCCATTTTGCGACTTATTGCAAAATGAGGTCCCTTTGCAAAATGGGGTCCCTATTGATAATTTGAGAAGGGACTAAAAATAATCAATATAAAACAAGGGTTTAGTTTTGCGGCTTTGTTCAAAACGTCGTCCCTACCCAATAATCGTTCGCTTAATCCAGGTTTCGCAAGGATAAACCGAATTTACCAATTGCTTTTTTAATTTCGTTAAGGCTCGTTACGCCGAAGTTTTTACATCCGAGCAGCTCTGCGTCCGTTTTGGATATTAAATCGCCGAGTTTATGGATGTTTAGATTCTGGAGGCACGTTCGAGCGCGCATAGACAACTGGAGGTCATCGGCGGGTTTGTTCGAGATTTCAGCATACTCGTCCCTGACAGCAGGGTCGGATGTTACAGCTAAAACGCCCTGTTTTTCTTCCAGAGCCATACCGAGGTGCAGAGATTTTGAGTCCAGGATAACCTTGATTTCTCTGAGTGAGGTTTCACCGAAGTTTTTATAAGACAAGAGCTCCGTTTCTGTAATATTCAGCAGGTCGCCAAGTGTTCTTATGTTCATTTTTTTCAGGCAGTTTCTGCTGCGAACCGACAGTTCAAAGTCAGAGATTGGGGTTTCAAGGATTTGGACCTTTCGGTCCTTTTTCTTTTCTTTTTCCTCGTCGTAGAGCATTGTTTTTGAACTTTCGACATCTTTTTTGAACAGGATTGCCCTCTGGTGATTGGGATGATATTCCAGCACCTTGTCCACACATTTAGATGCCTTTTCGAACTTGCCCATATCTTCATAAAGCACGGCTAAATTCAACAGTGCACTTATATAAACGGGGCTGGTTGAGACGATTTGTTTGTAATAATCGATAGCGGCGTCTTCGTCACCGGATAAGTCACAGCGATAAGCCAGGTGGAAAAGGGCCTTTTGATGATTCGGTGATAATTCCAAAGCCGTTCTGTAATTGTCCGTTGCCTGTTCGTAAAAGCCCCGGGCTTCCTGAAGCCGTCCGAGCTGGTAATGGTATTCTGCGCTTACATTTTCAAAACTCGCACAGGCTTTGAGTTCTTTCTCTGCCGATTCGAAGTTGTAGGCATAGCGATATGTTGCAGCTTTTTCCACTGTTATGATTAGAGTGTCGGCTTCGTAATTGAGACTGTTTTCGAGATTATCGATTGCTTCATCAAATCGGCCCATTCGTCGAAGCGCAAAGGCAATGTATATAAATTTTTCTTTGCAGTCCTTTGCCTTTTTGAGTTTAGCGATAGCTTCAGCATTTTTGCCGAGAATAAAAAGGCCGATTCCCACGGCCAAAGCGCCTCTTGGAGAAGTTTTACCCACATTTTCCTCTACTTGTTCAGCAAAAGTCAGCTGGTTTAGTTCACTGGAATGAATAAATTCAGAAAGTTTCTTTACTTCGTCTGTTGAAGGTAAAGTGTCGGCAAAAAGGTCGATTTCAGGCTCAGTAATCGGTTCCATAGCACTTCACTCCTAATTATTTTTTTGTTTGTATGGCATTTTCTACAAAGCAAATCTTACACAAAGTGCAATATTATAAGGCTATGGATAATTTTTGCAACAGATTTTTTTGCTTAAAAGAGCGTGTATTTAAGGTTTTTGTGGCAGGATTGGCAAAATATCCGGCTGGATACCACGACTTCTGAATTTGACTCGGTAAAAACTTAAAAACCGTTGAGCCACTGATTGGCAAATATGCGCAAATCAGCATAGTCAACGTTTGTACTGTGATTGAAATCAGCCCCGCCGCACCAGTTCGGCTCACCACAGTTGGTAGAAAAAAGGTAATTTGTGAATTCGGCGTAATCAATGAAATTGACTACCCCGTCTTCGCCCTGGATATTGCAGTCGACAGGA
>SDBT01004816.1_pt1 | contig 22824 bp, 18 predicted proteins | sample 2277101 | NCBI WGS metagenome assembly SDBT01 (sample SAMN10404973, study PRJNA504765) | marine sediment metagenome | isolation source: marine sediment core GS10_PC15, 103 cmbsf | place: Arctic Ocean: Southern Knipovich Ridge | collected 2010 | reverse complement strand
CCGACGATGCCATAGGTAGCTATCTCAAAGATAGGGGCATGGGGGTCGTCATTGATAGCGACAATAATATCCGAGGTCTGCATACCTGCCATATGCTGAACCGAGCCGGAGATGCCGCAGGCAAGATAGAGCCTGGGGCAAACCGTTTTACCCGTCTGCCCCACCTGATGGGAATAGGGAATCCACCCCTCATCTACCGGGGGGCGTGACGAGCCGACTGCAGCTCCCATAACCCTAGCCAGTTCCTCTATTAGCTTGAAGTTCTCGGCTTTGCCAAGTCCCCTTCCCCCCGAGACAATAATATCAGCATCCTCAAGTTTTACGGCTTCAGTAAGGTCTTCAACAAAATTGAGCAATTTAGTTCTTGAGGTGATGCGCTCATGATTAAAGTCCAGCTTTATTATCTGTCCCTTCCTGCTTTTATCCGGTTCATTCTTCTTAAAGACCCGGGGACGGACAGTTGACATCTGTGGCCTCTTTGCCTGGCAGATAATAGTTGCCATGATATTGCCGCCAAAGGTAGGGCGAGTCTGCCGGAGAAGCCTGTTCTCGGTATCAATGTCAAGTCCGGTGCAGTCAGCGGTGAGTCCTGTCTTTAGAATAGCCGCTACGCGGGGAATAAACGCACGCCCCAGCGAAGTCGCCCCGGCAATAACTATTTCCGGCTTATGTTGCTGAATCAGCTCAACGAGTTGTCGGGTATATAAATCCTCTTGATTATTAGCCAAGTCTGGGCTATCTACCAGATAGACCTTATCCGCACCGTAAGCAACCAGTTGATTAACTTCATCAATACCGTGACCAAAACATACCGCACTTAATTCAGTCTTAAGGACATCTGCCAGCTCTCTACCCTTGGATAATAGCTCATAGGCAACGCTTTTCAACTTTCCATTTCGCTGTTCGGCAAATATCCAGATTCCCTGGTGGCTATCGCTTACTGCCTCAACCTCAGGGACAGCTTCAATGAGTATCGCCTCAAAGTCGCAAGTATCCTGACAGGCACCGCAAAACGTGCAACCTTCCTCTAACTGAACCTTATCATCTACCACTTCCAGCAGACCAAAAGGACAAGCTGGTACGCAGTTACCGCAGCCAGTACACTTATCAAGGTCAATTTGGATTCCCATACTTACCCCAATTCTAGACTAATCCGGCATCCTTAAGCCTGCCAACCAGGCACTCTGCCTGACTCTCTAAATCTCCTTGGAATATCTCACTACGACAGACTCTCTGGGGAAAGAACACTTTGATTACTTTGGTAGCTGAGCCGGATAAACCTACCATGCCTTGGTCAGCACCTAGTTCCTTAGCCGTCCAGACCGGAATAACGGCGCCCTTTGACTTCATAATGCCACGAAGTGATGGGAGACGGGGCACGTTAATCTCTTTTACCACTGTGATTACTGCCGGTAAGGGAGTCTCAATAACCTCATGCCCCTCCTCAACCATTCGCTGGACACGCATATATCCATTAGCTATTTCTTCTAGTTTGCTGACATAGGCAACGAATGGTATCCCCAGCATCTCCGCCAGCTCTGGTCCCACCTGTCCCGTATCCCCATCCACTGTCTGCCGGCCACAGATTATAATGTCACATTGCCCTAGTTTATTAAGTGCTTTAGATAGAGTATAGGCGGTAGCCAGGGTATCAGCGCCGGCAAAGGCACTATCACTCAACAAAATGGCTTCATCAACCCCCAGCGAAATCGCTTCTCTCAGTGCTGCTTCCGCCTGAGGTGGACCCATGCTGATAACCGTAACCTTACCCCCACCCCGCTCCCTTATTCGAACCCCTTCCTCCAGAGCATAGGTATCAAAAGGGTTAATGATATTTTCAATTCCCTGTCTGATGAGAGTATTGGTCTGGGGATCAATCCTGACCTCGGTGGTACCAGGAACCTGCTTCAGGCAAACGACAACGTTCATTCTGTTCTCGCCCTTCTCTTCCTGAGTTCAATGGCGATGGCATTTCTCAAGACCTGATTAGAACCTTCATATATCTGGGTGATTTTGGCATCCCGCATCATCTTCTCAAGGGGATAATCCCTCATGTAGCCAGCACCACCGCAAATCTGCACCGCGTCAGTAGTTACCTTCATAGCAATATCCGAGGCAAAGACCTTAGCCATAGCTGATTCCTCAGTAAATTTCTTTGCCCCGCTGTCAACTGTTCTAGCGGCAGCATAAACTAGCGCCCTGGCGGCTTCAACCTGGGTAGCCATGTCGGCCAGGATATCCTGGACCACCGGGAGAGAAATCAGGGGCTGCTCAAACTGGATACGCTGTCGCGTGTAGTCCACGGCGGCTTCCAAAGCCCCTTGAGCTACTCCTAATGCTTGAGCCCCTATCCCCGGACGTGATTTGTCAAAGAGCTTCATCGACATGATAAACCCGGCACCCTCCTTGCCAATCAAATTCTCTTCGGGTACCAGGCAGTTCCGAAAAATCAGCTCCCTTGTTGCCGAAGCACGGATACCCATTTTCTTCTCCTTTTTACCGAAAGAAAAGCCGGGTGTATCCTTCTCCACCAACAAGGCACTGGCGCCGCGGGCACCTTTAGTTTTATCAGTCAGGGCAATAACCGTATATATCTCGGCTTCACCGCCGTTGGTGATGTATTGTTTAGTGCCATTAAGCACGTAGCCGTCATCAACTCTTTCCGCAGTTGTCTTTATGGCGCTGGCATCGCTGCCCGCCGTAGGCTCAGTTATAGCAAAGGCAGTGAGCTTCCTGCCATCGGCAATATCGGGGAGATACTTCTGCTTCTGCTCCTCAGTCCCGTAATCCATCAGGGTAAAGCAGCCCAGAGAACTAGCCGCATAGCTAACGGCAACCGCACTACATACCCGGCTCAGCTCTTCAACAATCAGACACAGTTCCAGGCAGCCGCCACCTAACCCCTCATATTCTTCCGGAATAAAGACACGAAACATGTCAGCATCAGCCAGCTCTTTCATTATCGCCCAGGGAAACTCTTCTTTCTCATCAAGCTCCGCCCGAACCGGTAGAATTCTTTCCTCAGCGATCTTTCTGGCCAAGCTCTTGATCGTCTTTTGCTGTTCAGTTAAGAAATACTCCAAGAGAATACTCCCTTCTCCCTATTCGGCCATGATTAGTTAAAATATAACTCCAATGTTACAGTATTAAACTTGGCAATTAGTATTCTTAGCGGCTACCTCAGAGGATATTCTAGAAGTTGTTGAAGTTCCCATTAAATTCAAACTACTAATTATAAGCAGAGGCACACTCTTACTGTCAAGCCGATTGCCAACAATAAGATTGTTTAGCAACCTATCCCCCTGACCCCCTTCCCTTAATAAGGGGAAGGGGGAATTATTATTTCCGAAGGGGGTGAGGTCAATAAACAACCTCAGAGCAATATACCTTGACATAGCTTATTGCCACGGTTATACTACGAATTACTGAACACACTGAGGGGATAATTTGGTAGAAAGGGGGTAAATTCAGTGGCAGCAAAGGCTTTTGTTCTAATTGAGACGGCCGTTGGTAGAAGTAAGGAGGTCGTTACTACTCTACGCAAGTTAGAAGGGGTGAATTCAGTTGATACGGTGACTGGTCCCTATGATATTATCGCTGTCATACAGGGGGAAACTCTGAATGATATTGGAGACTTGGTTACCGGTAGGATCCATCCTATCGCTGGCATTTCCAGAACAGTGACCTGCTTGGCAATATAGACTTATGCTTCTAGTTTCATCAATACTTCATTTACCGTCTCTTCAGCAGTAGAAGCGCCTGCAGTTATACCTATATGGTGTTGATCCCGAAACCAAGAGGACTCAATGTCCTCTGGCGTTTCAATGAGATATGTTTTAGTAACCGTAGAACATAGCTCAGCCAGACGATTAGTGTTAGCGCTGTTTCGCCCACCGATAACAAGCATTAAGTCCACCCTATTGGCTAGTTTGAGGGCGGCTGCCTGTCGTTCTCTAATATCATGACATATGGTATCAATAATCCGCAGCTCAGAGTCCCTGGTAAAGGCAGAATCAATAAGCTTCTTCACAAATCTGGTAAAATGAGCCGGTACCTGGGTCGTCTGGGATAAAACCCCCAAGCGACGGGGCAGATGGTCAAGTGCTGCTAAAAACTTCTCATCTAAAGTAGCTATTCCGTTACCTTTGGCCCAACCAAGAATACCCTTAACTTCAGGATGGTCAGCATCACCATATATAACAACAAAAAAGCCAGAATCGGCTAGTCTCCGAGCCACAATCTGGGCCCGGTGAACGAAGGGGCAGGTGGCACTAATAATATCAATATGCCGGGCTCGAATCTCCTCCTCCAATTCTGGGCTTATCCCATGAGAGCTAGTGGCTATAGTGTTACCCTGTATATCATCTACATCCTTGACTACCCTAACCCCAATCTTGGCTAACCTCTGTAGCACCTGTTGGTTATGCACCACTGACCCCAATGTTTCCACCCCACCCCGCTCTTTGGCAACCTTCTCCAAAATATTAATGGCTCGCCTGACCCCGAAGCAAAATCCTATTTTATCCGCTTTTTCAATTCTCATATTTTCTGGTTTTCTTCCCGGTATAATTTCCCCTATATTCGGTGGGGAGAAGCTCGGCGATGTGCTCCATTATGGAATCAGTGAACTCGGTAAGCTCTACCTTAGTCAATCTACCATTCACAGATGGCAGATAGAAAGGATACCCGATGTTAACCGTTACCCGAGGACGACGAAACAACCAAGCTATACCCTCAATATTCTCTGTTCCGGTAATGCCTACAGGGAGAATAGGAACACCGTTATGCGAGGCGATTAGTGCTGGGCCGGAGAAAGCCGACTGTAATTGGGCGTTCTTGCTTCTCCGTCCTTCGGGAAACATGATTAAAGCCAGACCCCGTGCCAATGACTGCTCTGCCCAGCGTAACGCTCCCCTGTCCAGTCGTCCCCGGTGTACCGGAAATGCCCCAAATTTGCGCAGAAAGTAGCCCAAGAATCTGAAACGAAATAGCTCCTCTTTGGCTATAAACGCCACTCTTCGGTTAAGACTAACACCAACTATAGGCGGGTCAGCTAGATTAATATGATTAGCTACAATTAGCAGAGGACCTTGTTCAGGGATGTTCTCTTTTCCCCTGACCCGCCAGCGAGTCAGGAGGAGCAGTAACACCTTTACCACTGCTTTACCTACATAATAAAGCCAAGACACTGCTTGCCTCCACAGAAGGACTATTTGCCAATTATACCCCACAGCTAAAGGCAAAGACAAACAAGAGTACTCGTCCATATAAGAGACATAACCTCTTCTCTCTTGTAATCTTTACATGAAAGGTAATCGAGAGAATAACATCAAGGAAACAAGATTGGGCGGGCTAGTGGTTACGCTACCATCCCGTTATCATTTTGCTTGGTAGCCAGGTGATTATCTGTGGGAATGTGACGAATAGAGCAAGGCCAACCATTACGAGCAGAACGAAGGGAATTACCCCGCGGATTATGTCGGCCATGGTTACTCCTAACTCCGGCGCAGCGGTGCCCCGGCAAACGAATATAGACATGGCGAGGGGAGGGGTCATAAATGCCATTTGCAGGTTAATGCATACCATCATGCCGAACCACAGTGGGTCAAACCCCAGAACGACAACAATGGGCGTTATTATGGGAACTATGATGAAGACAATCCCTATCCATTCGATAAACATGCCTAACAGGAAAACGATGAGCATTACAGCGGCAAAGGCACCCCAGCGTCCGAAGGGGGCACTCATGATGGCATTTGTTACCACCTCTCCGCCACCAGCGCTCATAAATATTCCGACAAAGGCATAACAAAGGCATCCTATCAATAGGACAAAGGCGCTTACTCTCAGCGTCTCAACTCCGACATATTTTAGGAGTCCAAAGCTAAACTTTCGGTAGCCCATGCTCAAGATGAGGGCAGCAAAGCTTCCCACCGCTGCCGCCTCGGTGGGAGGGGCTATTCCGAAAAATATAGTCCCGAGGACAGCCATGATAAGCGTTACCGGGGGGACCATAGCGGTAAGGAGTTTGGTCGCTTTCTTAATAAAGGGGACTCTCCTTTCTTCAATGGGAATAGGAGGAGCTATCTCTGGCTGGAAAAAACATCGTATTGTAATGTAAGTAACATATAGACTGGAAAGGATAAGCCCGGGGAAAATAGCGGCTATAAGCATCTTTGCCACCGATAAGCCAGCCATTGGTCCGTAAACAACCAGCATAATACTGGGTGGTATGAGGATGCCCAGGGTTCCGCCAGCAACAACTGAGCCAGAGGCTAAAGATTTATCATAACCCCTCTTGATCATGGGGGCAAGAGCGATGAGAGTCAGTATGGTGACAGCAGCGGTAATCACTCCCAAACAGGCGGCAAGGATAGTGCCAAATACCACGGTGACTACCGCCAGCCCGCCTCTAAAGCCGCTAAACCACAGGTATAATGCGTCGTACAGCCCTTCGGCTATCCCCGAGCGCTGCAGCACCACTCCCATAAAGGTGAAGAGGGGAACAGCCAGAAAGGGGTAGTTCAGTGACAGTGAATAGACTCGCGTGTACATTATTTCAAGTGCCGGGTCCCCGAATACTAGATAGCCCACTATTAACCCGACACTACCTACCACAAGAGCAATGGGGAACCCGGTCATGACAAACACCAAGATACCACCCAGCATTATTACGGTGATGACCTCTGGACTTAAGTTAATCAAGTTTTTTATTCCTTATAGCAAAATATAAATCACGGATGAATTGAGCCAAACCCTGAAGGGCAAAGAGACATATTCCTACCGCAAATACTGTTCTATATGGGGTAGCTGGTGGATACCAATAGGTATACTTCATTACCTCATCCATTGACCAGGCCCTTAGCATCCACGAAATAGAAGTCTTGACCAGTATGGCCATTAACGGGAAAAAGAATATTGCGGCGGCAATGACATCCATAATCGCTTTGCCTCTTGGGGAGAAGCGGGCATAAAAAATGTCTACCCTAACGTGTGAGCGGCGCAAATGGTCATATGCCCAGCCCAGGACATAGATTGTCCCGCCCAGCATGACAGAGGTCTCATATGCCCATAGTGTCGGCGCATTGAAGGCGTATCTCATTATGGCGTCATATGTCCCCACCAGAACCAGGGCTAGGCAAAGCCAGCTTGCTGACGACCCCATTCGCTGGTTAATAGAATCAATTACCTTGAGTATGGTTCTCATTGTTCCTATATCAACACCCGACTGCCCCGAGAATATCGGGGCAGTCGGGTAAAACTGAGACCCTCCTGATACCTATTCGGCGACAAGTGGCGTGTTGAGAGCTTTTTGCTCGCCGTAGGCCTTCTTGAAGGCGCGCATTGATTCCAGCATCTCTTTGAAGATAGGCGGCTCCTTGGCAGCTTTATCATCATAGAACTTTTTGGCTTCTGCCAGTAGGGCGCTTTCTACATCCGCAGGGAGATGGGAAACTTCATTGCCATAGTCTATGAACCTCTGTGTAGCCGCAATATCGTTATAGACCAGGAACTCGTGCTCTGCCTGCGTCCACTTGTCCATCAGGCCCTGCACCAGTAGCTTGAGGTCGTCAGGAAGCTCATTCCAGGCATCCTTGTTGACAAAGAATACCTGAGGGTCACTGGGAGCCCGGACTTCAGAAAAGATAACATATTTGGCTATTTCCTGGAAGGCCATATCCCAGTTTAGCGCTGGAGTGGAGTATTCAAAGGCCTCAATCACACCGGTTTGCATAGCTTGAACAATTTCCCCGCCGGGTAACATGACCGTGGAGCCGCCCATGCGGTCTATAATTGCTCCACCATCACCTGCAGTGCGCATCTTTAATCCCTGAATGTCGTCCATTGAGTTTATGGGGACAGTGGAATGAGCAAATACCTCCGGCGGCAGGGGAGCCAACGCACCGGGGAAGGTCATTGCGTTGAAGTCTCCCAGCATTTTATTCATCAGGTCGGCACCGCCACCGTAGTTAAACCACACGCGCAAAGCCTCCCCAGCCAGTCCACCCGGCCTGGAACTGATGAGACCAGCCGCTGCCCACTTATCCTGGTTATACATCGGGCAGGTATAAGTAGCCTGTAGGACGCCCGTATCTACCGCATCAAGCTCCTCTGTTGCTGGTGCCACCGAACCACCAACAAAGCTCTTGATAACTAATCGCCCGCCGCTCGCCTCGGTAACAGCAGCTGCCCACTTGTCATGATAGACCTGAGATTTGTCAGCAGCAGGACCATGCCCCGAAGACTTCCAAGTAATCACCTCTACCTCTGGCGCCGGTGTGGGGGCTGGAGCAGGCGCTGGGGCTGGGGCTGGAGCGGGTGCTGGAGCGGGTGCTGGGGCTGGAGCTGGACAGCCAATAGCAAGCAGGCTCGTGGCTAATAACAATACCAGCGGAATTAACAATAATTTCTGTTTCACCAATTAACCTCCTTAAAACTCAAAATTACCAATCATTCACCACTGCTTCATACTCTCATAGCGCTCACCCCCACTAGAATTTTTTGTAGCCGACATCAAGTAACCTTTGTACTCCCTCTTGTATTTCACTCCTCGCAAAATAAGAAACCGACCCCTGGGTCGGTTTCACTATTGGCTCCCCGTCACTCAAGTGACCAATTATGGGTGGCGGTTCAACACCCCCCCACCGGCACTTCCATGCGACTAGCTTCGAGTAATATTTATATTCTCCTTATGTTTCACTCCTTGAGCTATATAACTCAACAGAATAGTATTACCTTTACGGTCAATTACTGTTCCTTTACGGTCATTAACCGTAGCAGAATATCACTGATTTGTCAAGAGCCCGAATTGACTCATAATAGAAATTACCGAAAGTGGTATCGCTGACTCAAGAAATATGCAGTCAAAGCAAGAAGCGTGATAAGAGGCAGCCGACAGGAGAACCTGAAGTAGTTTGAGAGTGCTATATCCTGACAGTAAAGAAGGATATGGGCCAATTTACTCAGGTCAGGGCTACTACCGCCAGGAAGTAAGCCGTTTATTGCCCACTTTGTTCCGGTTGTAAATTTACCCTTTTACTCCACACAGAAATAATCGAATGGCACACTCTGCGGTATCAGTGATTAATCTTTCCGCTTCTGCCATAGACTGTTTAAGGCTGATAGGCCCCGGAGCAATGCCAAGAACAGCGTCTATCCCATGCTGGTAGACTACCCCGTAATCATCGGCCACCTCACCAGCGATGGCAATAACCGGTAATCCAAATTCCTTGGCTCTCTTGGCAACTCCCGTCGGTACCTTGCCACGAGCCGTCTGGCTATCAATCCTGCCCTCACCGGTGAAAACGAGGTCAGCGTCTTTTAAGTGTTTAACGAGATTGGTTGCTTGGATGACAACATCTATGCCAGGTTTCAGCTTAGCCTTGAGGAAAGCAATAAGCCCCGCCCCTAAACCTCCGGCCGCTCCTGCCCCTGGTACATTCTTGACCTCGACACCGAGGTCTCTTTGAATAACATCAGCATAATGAGCCAGCGCCGCATCAAGCTGCGCAACCATTTTCGGAGTGGCTCCCTTCTGGGGTCCATAGACAGCCGATGCCCCTTGAGCACCACAAAGGGGATTAGTGACATCAGAGGCTATAAGAACCTCGCAGTCGCCTAACCTGGGGTCTAGAGTAGTAACACCAATACTTTCCAGTTTGGCCAGTGCTGCTCCACCAAAAGGAAGAGCTACTCCCTTGGAATCCAGTAATTGAGCACCTAAGGCTTGAGCCATCCCGGCACCACCATCATTGGTGGCACTCCCCCCAATGCCAATAATCAGCTTCCGACAGCCACTCTCAACTGCGGCCAGAATCAACTCTCCAGTACCATAGGTAGTAGTCAATAACGGGTTGCGCTTCTCGGGTGAGACCAAGGGGAGACCAGAGGCGGCCGCCATCTCGATAACCCCGGTGACCGTATCACTCAAAAACCCCCAATGGGCGATGACATGCCCCCCTAGCGGGTCAGTTACCCCTGTCGCCATTATTTCCCCCCCGGTGGCATCAACGAGAGCTTGCACCGTTCCCTCCCCACCATCGGCCATTGGCGTTATGGCGGTCACCACATTGGGAACCACCCGTCTAATTCCTTTATCAATAGCCTGGGCTACTTGGAGAGCACTAAGGTTTCCTTTGAAGCCATCAGGGGCAATGACAATCTTCAAGTCTCACTCCATTTCGGCAAAGTCAACTGGAGAAAGGTAACCAGTGCTAGATTGGCCAAGTAATTTGCTCATAATAGATAGGCTGAGTTTACTCAGTGAACATCTTAGGCTGCCTGATAGGCATGATCAAGCAGCTCGACAATCTCAACAACACGTATCGGCATCTTCTGCTGGCTTGCTCCCGAAGAAAGCTGCATAACACAAGCCGGGCAGCTTGATACCAGTATATCAGCGCCGGTTTTCTCTACGTTGCCCATTTTCCGAGCCCGAACCTGCATGGATAAATCATAATTCTTAAAGGCATAGGTTCCGGCGGCTCCACAACACATATCCGCCTCGCTCAGCTCAATGAACTCCACCCCCGGAATACTCGTTAATATAGTGCGTGGCTGTGCCTTTATTTTCTGGTAGCGACCTAAATGGCACGGGTCATGCCAGGTGACTTTTTTCTTAACGGTGCCCATCTCAGTGACCAGCCCAATATCAATCAGGAACTCAGTTAAATCCTTCACCTTGGAAGCAAAATCCTTGGCTTTCTCCGACCACTCAGGCTCATCAGCCAGGAGTTTACTATAATCCTTTAAGAAAGAGCTACAGCTGGCACATGGAGTGACAATCGCGTCCACGCTCAAGTTGCTAGCAATGTCAATATTGGTGTGGGCGAGACTTCGTGCTGACGGCATGTCTCCATAACCTACAGCTGGTACTCCACAGCAGACAAATTTAGGTATGGTAACATCTACCTGGTGTCTATGCAATACGCGTATCGTAGCTGCTGCCACCTCAGGACAAAAATTAGTGGCATGACAACCGACAAAGTAAGCTACGCGGTACTTGGGGTTTTCAATCTTTTTAGCAAGATGGGCAATAGTATCTAGTCCCCCACCGGGAGGCACTTTGGGCACAACGACTTCAGCTTTGCCGGCATCCCCGAGTAGCAATTTCGTCAGGCCCGTCTTCCTTCCCAATGTACGCAAGCCAACTACATCGGCCAACCTCAGGAACCTGGACGCTCCGTGCACAAGAGACGGGTTGGCTAATACCTTTTTGAAGAGCAATCCTTGTATCCAAGGCTGCCCCTGCCGCTTGAGTAGCTCTTCCCTAGTGTTGAAGATAATGTCTGCAGTCGCTATCCCCCCCGGGCAGTCCTCAAAACAAGCATTGCAGGTTAGACAGTTGAACACGGGGTCTTTAATCTCATTAAGCTCCAATTGGTCGTCAAGCAGGGCACTGCTAATCAGGGCAATGCGCCCCCTGGCTGCTGTCCATTCCACACCGGTAACCTTATAGATAGGACAATGGGCTAGACAAAACCCACATTTATTGCACTGCTGTAAAGACTCTGCTAGTTCTTTTGCTACTACTGCCATACCTAATATTCACCTCCTACCACTCTGCCTGGGTTGAGAATGTTATTAGGGTCAAGCTTTGTTTTCAGCCGTTTCATCAATGGGTAATCGTTTCGGTGAGGCAAGCCGTCAAGATTTTTTCTGACCTGAAGCGGGGCAACCTCAACAATAAAGTACCCTCCCAAGTCTGCCGCGGCTTGTCTCAAATCACCTATAATATGGACATCAGCGTTTCCGGCAGCAACATAGGGATAGAGGATGCCACTGCCACAATGTGCCGTAATGCCTATTCCCACGCTGTGTCTGTCGCCGACTTCCTTTACTGCTTTAAACATATCCTTTAATTGGCTAATGGGCACCGAAGCCTTCCCCTGAACAGTCGATGGCTCCGCACTCAGAATTGACTGATGTACTCCACGATAAACATTCAACGCCCGGCTTGCCTCTTCACCCTCAATGGCAACAACATGACGTGCCTTATTCGCCTCAGCTATAGCGCTGATTTCTTTCAAATGTCGGGCAACTGTCTCGTTGTCTCCCTCAATATTAACTATCAGTAATATCTCACCTTCCTCCAGGTGCGAGCCGTATCCCAAGCTGCGACCAGCTACTCCGTCTATCAGCTCGATTGAACTTGGTGTTAACACTGAATTCAAGAGCTGGCTTACTGACTGGAAGGCATCTTCAAATTTAGAAAAGGTTAACCACTGGCTCTTACTGGCCTCTGGCAAAGGAAATAGCCCTAGAACCGCTTCAGTAATAATCCCTAGGGTACCCCATGAACCGATGAACATCTTGCACAGGTCTAACCCGGCAACGTTTTTCATTGTTTTCCCACCGGGATGGATGATATCTCCAGTGGGAGTGACTACTGTTACCCCCAAAACTAAATCACGAGCCGTCCCATACATTAACCGTCGCGGTCCACTGGCATTGGCGGCTAGTTCCCCACCAATAGTTGATGTCTCCATATAAAGCGGGTCAAGAGGAAAGAAGAGTTTGTGTTCGACTACCCGCTTTTGAAGTTCACTGTTGACCATGCCTGCCTCTACCTGAACCGTAAGATTGCCAACGTCAAAATCTACAATTTGATTCATATGCTTTAGGCATAGAACCACATCAGCCGTTGAAAGGCAGGGACCAACCTGTTGTTTCGAGCCACTCCCCCAAGGGATGATGGACGTTCCAAACTGATTTGCTGCTTTAACAATTTGTGATACCTGCTCGGTGGTAGAAGCAAAGACAACATCACCAGGCACCAACCCGTCTACCTTATAGGGTGCTGTCTTCTGACTACCCGTCATCACATTCTCAGGACCAACTATTTCAGCAAGTCGGTGATGGAAGGCTTCTCGTTCTTGGGGAACAGCCTTTTCTGTTGCAGAAGAACCTTCCCCAGTTGCTAGAGACTCGCCCTCTTCAGGTGGAAGCAGCTTCCCCGGGTTCAAGATATCATCGGGGTCAAAGACCCGCTTCACCTTGCGCATGGTGGCTATATCTGCCGGGCTGAACAGACGTTTCATAGCACTCAGCTTTTCCACACCGATTCCGTGCTCACCACTAATGGTGCCACCCAGAGCCATGCAGATATCAAGTACTTCTTCCCCGGCTTTTTTCGCCGCAGCGGCTTCTTCCGGGTTGTTCTTATCAAACATGATTAGAGGATGCAGGTTGCCGTCACCAGCATGAGCTACGTTAGGTATTCTTAGGTGATACTTTTCTGCAATCTCTTTTACCTTGCGTAGCGCTTCTACCAGTTTATTTCGGGGCACTGTCCCATCATTTACCAAGTAGGGGGGGCATATTTTGGCTACAGCACCGAAAGCTCCCTTCCGACCCTTCCAAATGGCATCACGTTCCGCACTCGTTTGAGGAAGGCGTAGCTCACGCACCTTGTTTCTCTGACATATCTCTGATATATTTTTAACCTGCCTATCCAGACTATCGGCTAACCCGGCAACTTCAATGAGAAGCACTCCTTCAGCATCCACCGGGTAACCGGCATGTGTGCCTTGTTCAATAACCTCGCACATTCCCTTATCCATTATCTCCAGAGCCGTAGGAATAATGCCGCCACTTATGATATCAGAAACAGCCTGACTGGCATCTTCCAGGGTGTCAAAGATAGCCAGCATTGTTTGTGAAGCTTCAGACTTGGGGAGGACACGTAACACCATCTTTGTGGCAATACCTAGTGTCCCCTCTGAGCCAACGAGCAAAGCTCTCAAATCGTAACCAGGGGTATCCTCAATACTTCCACCAAGGTCAACTACCTCCCCGTCGGCTAAAACAACCTCCACTCCGCAAACATACTTTGAAGTTACCCCATACTTTAAACAAAGTGGACCGCCGGCATTCTCACCGATGTTCCCTCCTAAGGTACAACTCTTCTGGCTGGCGGGGTCGGGGGGATAGATAAAGCCTAAAGGTGCCAAAGCATCTTGAAGGTCCAAATTGACCACCCCCGGCTCAGTGACAGCCCTTCGGTTTGTCGTGTCTATGTCAAGAATCCGGTTCATTCGGCTTAGCTCGAGGACGAGCCCACCTTTGATGGGGAGTGTACCACCGGATATACCGGTACCGGCGCCACGAGGCACTATAGGTACCTTTTCCCGATGAGCTGCCTTCATTACCGCCGAGACTTTAGCAGTGCTGTCGGGAAAGACAATGACCTCCGGCATCTCTTGGTGTTGGGTCGCATCGTAAGAGTACGCCAGGAGGTCTCTCTTTGAGGACAAGACATTCTCACGCCCGACTATGGTCGCAAGTTCCTTAATAAAACTTTCTTTCATCAAACCTGTTCCTCCTCATTCACAGGCTCCTAATCTCACCCCAGGGGGACAGTTAGTATTATTAAGGTTCACAAAAAAGGGGTCCTCGTACTGGTCCCCTGTCACCTAATCCACGCCTCCCAAGAGCTTGGTGCTAGCGACAACTACCTCAGAACTTTCTCTGGCTTAATATCATGTTAATCAACTTATTATCGCTTTTTATCAATATTAAGTATAGCATACAGTTCACATCGCATCAAGTTTACAGGGAATAGCCGCTCGTGGGACAAAAAGTTCCCTTCAATCTAATCTGGATAAACGACCCCTCTGATGAGTTAGTAATTTACCGGTTTGCTTTTTGTTCAAGGGCTACCTGAGCAGCTACCAGCTTGGCAACCGGTATGCGGAAGGCGCTACAACTTACATAGTCAATCCCTATCTGGTTGAAGAACTTTATGGACTCGGGTTCTCCACCATGCTCCCCGCAGACACCTATTTCCAGAGACTCCTTGCCCCGCCTCCCCCACGTTACGGCGGTTTCCATAAGCCTGCCGACTCCCTTTACATCCAGTATCTCAAAGGGATTATGTTCCAGAATGCCGAGTTCCAGATAGGTAGTGAGAAATTTCCTCTCTACATCCTCACGGCTGAAGGAAAAGACTGCCTGGGTTAGATCGTTGGTGCCGAAGGAGAAGAAATCAGCCACTTCAGCCAGCCTGCCGGCACGTAAACACGCCCTTACCGTCTCCATCATTATCCCGACCTTCACCGTCGGGTCTTTTACATCTTTCTTCACAAAGAGGAATTCCTGAGCGGTGATAACCTGAGGCACCATAATAGAGACGTTAGCCGGCACCTCGGACTTGGCTTCAATTATGGCGTCAATCTGCATTTGGTAAATTTCGGGGTAGGTTATCCCCACTCTTACCCCGCGATGACCAAGCATAGGGTTTACTTCTGCTAATTCCTTTAGCCGCCTCTTCAGTTCGGGAGCGTCGGTTTCTTCTGCGGATGGTAAAAATTCGTGGAGCGGCAAGTCCAGAAGCCTGATAATAATCGGCAGCCCCTCCAGAGCTTTGAAAATAGCGATGAAGTCGTCTTTCTGTAATCGCTTCAAGTGAGTGAGCGCTTCCGAGCGTTCCGGAGCGCTTTCAGCCAGTATGAATTCCCTGATTGCCGACAGGCTTTCCGGTGAATTAAACTGGCGCTCGGTACGACATAAACCAACCCCCTCGGCACCAAATTCTTTGGCTTTGATTATCATTTCCGCGGTATCGGCATTAGCCTGCACTCCCAGCCGTTTAAAGCCATCTGCCCAAGACATCAGTTCTTTTAGTTCGGTGGTAATCTCTCCTTCCTGGAGAGGTAAAGCCCCTAAATAAACGTTACCGCTGTCACCGTCAATGGTGATTTCATCACCTTTCTTAATTATCAGGTCACCGATGGCTAATTTGTCTTGCTTGAGGTCTATGATGATTGTCTCGGCGCCACAGACACAGGCTTTACCCATGGCTCTGGTAACGATGGCAGCATGCGAGGTGAGCCCACCCCGTGAAGTAAGTACCCCTTCCGCGGCGTGGATACCAGGGACATCATCAGGGCTAGTTTCCGGTCTGACCAGGATTACCTTTTCATTGCGACTAGCTATAGAGACAGCTTCAAGCGGGTCAAATACTACTCTGCCGGTAGCCGCCCCTGGACAGGCACTCAAGCCCTGTGTCACCGGCTGATATGATTCCGGTGATTTTATCTGCTTGTATAGTATGTTCCTGACGTCCTGGGGGGTTAATCTTAAGATTGCCTCCTCGGGTGAGAGTACCCCTTCTTTAACCATGTCAATGGCTATTCTCACCGCGGCCTGACCACCCCGTTTGCCAGCTCTGGTCTGCAAAAGGTAAAGTTTTCCATCCTCTACCGTGAACTCAATGTCCTGCATATCCCGATAGTACTTCTCAAGGGTATCAGCCAATTTCTCCAGCTGGGCATAAACCCTGGGCATCTGAAGTTTTAACGTTTCTACAGGCTGAGGCGTTCTCCTTCCCGAGACAAGGTCTTCACCCTGAGCCTGTTCCATGTATTCGCCGAAAAGCTGTTTTTCGCCGTTACTGGGATTGCGAGTGAAAACTACCCCGGTTCCCGATTTTTTACCTTTATTGCCCAAGACCATGGCCTGAACTATGGCCGAGGTACCTAAATCGGAGGGAATCCGGTTGAGGCGGCGGTATTCAACCGCCCTAAGATTATCCCAGGAAGCAAACACGCGCTTTACGGCGGATATTATTTTGGCTGAATTACAGAGGTTGAGCACAGTATCCATCATCCCCGGCATGGAAGCCGGTGCCGAGGAGCGAACTGAAACCAACAGGTCTTTACCCAATTTTTTGCCGGTTTTCTTTGCCAGCCAAGATAGCGCTTGTTCAATCTCTTCAAGCGGTAACTTACCAGTGTGCTCGTATTCTTTATAGGCTTTGATGGAGATTACAAATCCCGGCGGAACCGGAAGTCCCAATCTGGTCATAGTTACCAGATTGGCGCCCTTGTTTCCGAGAATAGACTTATCCTCACAGTCATCTTTAAAAAGGAATACATTTGCCATGGCCGCTACCACTCCTATAAAAACTAACGTACATCTAGAAGTATACCCTTTAGAGAGCTTATTTTACAACTCTCTCCTGCCTAGGGTTGTGTAAATTGGTTGGGAAAAATCCCACTGAAAAAAAGCCGCCTACCTCAATTCTCCACCACGGGAACAACCAACGGCCCTTCCGGAATTACCGCAATTTCGGCGTCATTTCCTAGAACTTTAAATGCTTTCTCCAAGCCTTCCTCTATCGTACGGATTGGCGTTATCATCATATCTTTGACCACGCTATCTTCCACCTCTGAGACTAGGTAGAAATCATTCCTCAATTGATCACGGGCAAAAATTTGATTTTGCCATTGGACACCTATTGGCTCTTCTCGTCTTATTTTCTGTAAGACTTCCTTGGGAGAGTTAACCGATGCGTGCAATTCCACAAACTCCTCCGGACCCTTACCGGCGCTGCAAGCCGAGGCTATTATTACGATTCCTCCATCACGGGTTATCTTAGAGGCAGTGTTCATACCCTTACAGGTCTGATACAAATCCAGGTCTAGCGGAGCTCCGTTATTTGAGGTAATCGTTACGTCCACCTTATGAGCCACTTTAACCTGAGCAATATCACTCTCTATCTCACACCCCTTCTCATGAGCCTTTACGAAGTCCCCAGCCACTACATGGGTAATTTCTTTATTCTTGTTTAGAATCACGTTAACTATAAAATTGAGGTTAGCCATCCTTGCCTGTTCCACTAAATCCTCATGTACGATATTTCCCTTGATAATCCCAGATATAGAACATGGATGGTCTAACATTTTATAGCTATGGTTTTGGTAAGCCGACCTGACACTGAATACTCCGGGAGCTATGCTCTTCCTGCCACCGGAGAAGCCAGCGAACCAGTGAGGCTCAATAAACCCGGTACTTATCCGGAAATCCGCCTCCACCACCCTGGTATTTATGTCCACGGGGATACCTTTAGATGTCGAACCAATGTTTACACATTGGTCAACATCATGATTCATAACGTTATAGTTTTCAACTATATCTCTACCCACTTTTTTGACTAACTCTTGCCTATCTAAAGGCGGGTGCAATCCACAAGCAACTATTACCGTTATGTTTTCCCGGGGCACTCTTTCTTCTAACTCAGCCAATATCGGGGGAAGTATCCTATCATCGGGACATGGTCTGGTATTATCCGTAACTAGGACCACAACTTTGTCATTCTTATTGACACAATCACGAAGGGGAGGACATCCTGTCGGGGCTCTCAGGCTATTGGTTATAGCCTCACTTTCATTCTCAAGACCTTTTATGTGTTTTGTGTTTAGAATATAGGATAAGTTCTTAGTGGGTATCATGGCTTTCAAAAAAGAAGCCCCGTAAGGAAGTTCAATTTCAGTGTACATCATAATATAGCACGCCCCGGACTTATCTTTTAGCCATATTCACAATGCGGCGTCTTAGCTCTGGCATAAGCTTGGATAAATCTATTGACTGGGGACAAACCTCAGTACAACGCCCACATCTAAGACAGGTATAAGCGATAGGTGCCGCCCTGTCAAAGCCACCACCCATATAGGCAGTCAAAATAGCTCCCAGACCACCAAAGTATCCGTGATCGCCATAATATCCGGCAGCTAGTTCAAAAACCGGACATTCAAAAAGACAAGCCCCACACTTCATGCAGCGCAATGCTTCCTTTAGAATAGGGTCTTTGGCAAGCGTGCTCCGCCCATTATCCAAAAAGATAACATGAAGCTCTAACGGACCGCTGGAACCATGAACTAAGGTGCACTCAATATCGGCAGTACCACTGGGGCCGCTAATCATGCTTACATACAACGGAATAGTAAACCCAGCATACCGCCAGGTTACCTCTGCTACTTTAAAGGCATCATGAAGAGTGGGCACGACCTTCTCAATCCCAATCAAAGCGATATGAACCGGTGGCACCGTGGTTGACATGCGGATATTGCCCTCGCTCTCAAGCAAAAAAATTGAGCCGGTATCTGCTCCCATGACATTACAACCACTTATCCCGATATCTGCTTTAAAATACTTATCTCTAAGGAATTCTCTTATTGTCCTTATCTCCGTCGGTATATCGGAAGGTATCTCCCTACCCAATAAATTGGTCAGGAGTTCAGCTACCTCTTCCCGGGTTATATGAAGAGAAGGGTATACATAATGCATAGGTTTTTCTTCACGAAGCTGCTGCAGGAATTGGGCACAATCGGTCTCCCAATACTCATTCCCCAGACTTTCAAGGTGAGGCCTTAGCCCTACCTCGTCTCCGGTTAGAGTTTTTCCCGAGACGATTACCTTCCCCGAGCCAACTACTTCACCAATAATTTTTAAAGCATCGCCGGCAGTTTCCGCATAATGTACCTGTGCGCCATTTTCCTGCAAGACTGCTGTGGCTTTCTGAACGAGTTCATCGAGACGACCTATACTGTCTTCCTTGAGACGTCTTACCTCCTCGGCCAACTCAACCGTGTGCGGGAACCTCTCCAGAGCCCGGTCTCTCCCCTGCCTAAAGGCATTTACCGACCTTGAAAGTCCCAACGCCATCTTGTCGCTATGAGCGCTGCGCAGAAGCTCATCATAATATTCTTCAAATATCTGCTTAGGCTCTGGCATTGCTCGCCTCCAGTGCTTGGTAGACAATCTCGATAAGGTCAACTATTATTAACTTCTTGCCAGTTAAATCCACGCCTCTTTTCAAATTTGCGTAGCAGAAGGGACACAGCGTGACTACTGCTTCGGCACCAGTAGCTGCAAGCTCTTCAACACGCTTGGTAGCTACAAGTTCGGAGAGTTCAGGGTATATCGTTTCACAAGGTGCCCCGCAGCAACCGGTTAACTCCTTATTAAACATCACCTCCCTGAGGTCCAGGTTGGTGATGGCTCGAAGAACCTGCCTGGGTGCCTCGGTCACCTTTAGTGACCTCGCCAGGTGACAGGGGTCATGAAGAGTCACGGTTAGCGGCTCTGGCAAAGATAGCTCAGTTCCCAGCTTATTTAAAGCGTCAGCTACAATGCTTACATAAGGGACAACCTCAAAATCAAAGCTGTCAATGAGCTTCGGATACACTTGCTGAAAGATTTCAGCAGAATGGGGGGTGAGAGCGATTATCTTCTTTACCCCTGCCTCCTTGAACTGATCTACCACCAGCTTCGCCTGCTCCTCTAGCTCTTCAAAAAGACCATACTCATAAAGCAAAGCTCCGGTGTAGAGTTCCTCCTCAAGGTAGGCAAAATCTACGCCCAACCTCCTCAGAGTTAAAGCAGCCATCCTCACCAGGCGGTTATAAGTCTCGCTCTCGCTGCCAGTCACCCGGGCGTAAACCTTGGTTAAATCCACTCCAATCTTTCCACTGACTGCTTGAAGTCCCCTAAAAGCGGAGAATAGAGTGTCCTTAAACTTCACCCGTTGCAAAACCTCTACCAGAGAACGGATATAGGCTGTCATCTGGTATTCACAGCCGGTATAGAGGATGGTTTTACCTTTGGTGGGGAGCTGAAGGCCATTAGCCCAAGAAGTGCAGTCGCTCTTTTTCAAGCCAAGAGGGTTCCCCCACTTAGCTATATTGGCACTGATGATGCGGAAAACAGGCGGGATATAAAGTTTTGTATTTTTTATAGTGTAACTCCTGCTTTCAAAGCCCTCTTTAAGAAAGACACCGTTGAGAGTCAATCTCACGGTGTCCACCTTATGGAAGCCTTATCTAAATTTTAGCATAGAGTTCACATCGTATCAAGTTTGCCGGAAATAGCTGCCCGTTGACTGACAAAAGTAGATTGGTAACTATGGATTCTTTTCCCCGGAAGACAGCTCTGGCAGATATTGCCTTGGTGTGTTATTTGGCTATACCCCGAATTTACCCGGGGCAAATATCACATTGGGGAGCCATGTAGCTAACGGGGGATAGAAGACAATAACAATCAAGCCTACAAACTGAAGGGCGAGGAAGGGTAAGGCAGACTTGATAATTTCCCACATGGTTATTTCGGGAGGGGTTACTCCTTTCAGATAAAACAGGGCGTAGCCAAAGGGCGGGCTCAAGAAAGACATCTGCATATTGACATTGTAAACAACACCAAACCATAGCAGGTCAAAACCGAGTGCCTTGACTACGGGAAGGAAGATAGGCACCGCCAGGTACATGATGCCAACCCAGTCCAGAAACATCCCCAGAACGATGAGGACAATCATTATCAGCCAGAAAGTGCCCCATCTACCCAGTTCCATGTCGAGCACCAGCCCGGTTACAAACTTGTCGCCGCCTATGGCTATGTAGAAAGTAACTAAAGACAGGGCGCCGAAGATAGTCCACAGAACCATAGCGGTAACCCTAATCGTCTGGTAGCTGGCTGCCCTAAGACCCTGCAGGGTAAGTCGGCGCCGGAGAGCCGCCGCCACTATGGCGCCGAAGGCACCGACGCCAGCCGCCTCGGTGATGCTGGCCACCCCGAAAAAGATTGACCCCAAAACCAGGAAGACAAGGCCAATGGGAAAGCCTATTTTCGCCAGGTGAATGAACTTAATCTTCCAGGTAATCCGCGCCCTCTCTTCGTGGGAGAGGCCCGGGCCCAGTGCCGGGTTGAAGAAGCACCTTATAAGTATGTAACCACTATAGATACCGGAAAGGACAAGACCGGGCATGATACCGCCGGCAAACAATTTACCCGCTGATTGGCCGGCCACCAGGGCATAAAGGATGAACAATATGCTGGGTGGGATAAGAATTCCCAGCGTCCCGCCGGCCATGACGGCACCCATGGCTAATTTCTTGTCGTATTTGTGTTCCAGCATAGACGGCAGGGCGATGAGCCCCATGGTAACCACCGCCGCCCCGATGATGCCGACGATAGCCGCCAGCAGGGTGCTGGCTATCACCGTTGCCACTGCCAGTCCGCCCCGCAGCGGACCGGTCCACTCCCGGATGGTTTCATACATGTCCTCGACGATGCCAGCCTGCTGCATCATACTCGCCAGAAAGATAAACAGGGGAATGGCAAAGAGAAGATACTGATACATCTGCTGCCAGACCCGCAGGGCAATGGTCATTAAAGCGTCAGGACTCCAAATCAAACTGATAAATATTACCGCCAGACTACCGGTGGCAAAGGCAACCGGCAACCCGGCGAGTAAGAGCACTATAAGGGAGCCGAACATGACTACGGTGATAAGCTCAATACTCACGCTAGCTCCTTCCCGGTGACAGCAAACTTGAGGTCACGAACGAATTTAGCCAATCCCTGAAGCAGCAAGAAACACCCGCCGAGGAATATCGTCCACTTTGGCGGGTAGAGAGGCAGGCGCAGGTGGGACTGGTCCACCTCCAGGTTCCAGCCGATTCCCTCTATATGGGTGGCGAGCATGCCAAATTGCCACCCGGTATAGATTAGTGCGACAGCAAAGAGAAGGAAAAAGGGGAAAGTAACCAGGTCTAAAACGGCTCTTCCCCGCAGTGGCGCCAGCACATACAGCACATCCACACTGACATGCCCTCTGGCCCAAAGGGTATAGGCGCCCCCCATAGTGTAATAAGCACCGAAATAGGCAGCCTGTACATCCTGAACGCCCATTATCGGGGCGTTAAAAAAATATCTCCTTACTACCTCAATCATTATTATGCCGATTAATGCCAGTATCAAGAAGCTGAAAAGCTTTCCAGTGCTTGCACTGATGGCGTCAATAGTAGCCAATACAGACTTTATCTTATTCAATGCAGCTCTCTAGCTCCTTTAAAAACCTTTGCGAATGAAAAGAAAATGTACCGCTATCATTATCGGGTAACCAAGGAATAATATACCTCCCACCACCCAGCCTATTATTTGTGCTTTGGTCATTTTCTTCGTTGACCTTGTTTCCGCTTCACTCATTTCCTTCCTCCACCGTGAGTAGGCGCTTTTCCGCCACATTCTATCTTTATTCGTGCTTGA
>SDBT01004815.1_pt1 | contig 22824 bp, 20 predicted proteins | sample 2277101 | NCBI WGS metagenome assembly SDBT01 (sample SAMN10404973, study PRJNA504765) | marine sediment metagenome | isolation source: marine sediment core GS10_PC15, 103 cmbsf | place: Arctic Ocean: Southern Knipovich Ridge | collected 2010 | reverse complement strand
CTCTATAACTTCTTCTGTTTCTTCTGCTTGTTCTGAAACTTTTTTTGCCCAGTTTTTTAGTTTATCTTTTAATTTATTGAACATTTTTTCCTTAGAATAATTAATAAAATAGATTTTATAAAGTTTATATATTTTTTTCTTTATTATTTATTTCTAGATTAATTTTTGAATATAAATTTTTATAAAGAATGAATGTATTAAACTAACATGAAAGGAATGCTTATAATTTTAGATGGGATAGGAGATTTACCCTCTAAACAGTTTGATGGAAAAACCCCTTTAGAAGCAGCTCATACTCCTAATTTAGATTTTTTAGCAACTCGTGGAGAGATGGGTTATATGTATCCTGTTAAGCGAGGGTTTATTCCTGAATCTGATGAAGCAATTGTATCTATTTTTGGCAATAATCTTATTTTGAGTAGTAGAGGACAGTTAGAAGCAAGAGGTACAGATATTAAATTGACAAGAGGAGATTTAGCATTAAGAACCAATTTTGCAACAATTGATTCTCTTAAAAAAAGAAATATCTTGGATAGAAGAGCAGGAAGGACACTAACAACAGTAGAGGCAGAAATTTTGTCTAAAGCGTTAAATAAACAGATAAAACTTCCTTTTAAATTTGTTTTTGAGCCAACAATTCAACACAGAGGAGTTTTGGTATTTAAAGGAGGTTTTTCAGACAACATCTCTGGAAATGATGCTACATATATTCAGGGGAAGTCCCAATCTATAGATAAAGTTGGTTTTTGTAAGCCATTGGATGATGATGAAAATTCACAATATACTTCAAATGTTGTTAATGAATTTATAGAAAAAGCATATGAAATTCTTAATAAACATCCAATAAATGAAGAACGAAAAAAAAGAGGGTTATTACCTGCAAATTATTTTCTTGTGAGGGGGGCAGGAATTGAAATTCCTAAATTAAAATTATACAAGAAATGGATTTCCCCAAGTTATATGCCTCTAGAAATTGGATTTTCTAGAGTTAGTGGAATGGAAGTTGTAAGTTTTGATTATCCTAAATTAAAAAGTTTAGATGCTTATAAGAATTTATGGGAGGGATTAAAAAAAGCAATTAAATTTAATATTAAAGTCATTAAAAAATTTCATAAAAAATTTGATTACGCTTATATTCATTTAAAGGAAACAGATTTGCCAGGGCATGATAATAAGCCTATTGAAAAGAAATTAATGTTAGAATATATTGACAAAACTTTTTTTAAATTTATAAGGAAATTTGTTCCCCCAAATGAAATTAAGGTTATTGTTACAGCAGATCATTCAACTCCCTGCAAACTTAAAGATCATAGTGCAGATCCTGTACCTGTTTTGTTTTATAATAATTCAATTCCAAAAGTGAAAAAATTCTGTGAAAAAGAAGCACAAAAAGGGAAATTAGGAAGCATTATTGGAACTGAATTGTTGAAAAAGCTTGGGTTTGTTAGGTGATTTTTGAGTATATAAATTATTTCCTTTAGAGAGGAGTAAGGCACAAGAGATTTTTAATACCTCTTTTTGAGTAACATAATGGTTAAAAAACTCTTTATCTTTTTTATAAAATGATAACTTATAATGATATATATGAGGCAGCGAGAAAAGAGAGATATTCTGAAAAATTACAGCCAATAGCAAAAAAGTTTATTGAGGAAGTTGCTAATTATTTAAAAGAAAAAAAAGAAATAGCTTCAAAAGAAGATGATGTTTTTTCTGAGGTGATTATCAAAACAAAAAAGCAGCTTGAAAATGCAATAACTCTTTTTAAAGAATTTATGTTGCGGAGAAGAAAAAAAATTTTGAATTTAGTTTTAATTGCTGCTGAAACAGGAATTTCAAAGCAAGATTTTGACAATATGCTTAAATTTGAAAAATTTCTTTTTGAAGATTTAATGAAGTGTATGGATTCTTCTGATAAAGAACTTCAAGGGATTTTAAATGGAAAAAAAGAAGAAACACAAAAAAATGAATTAATAATATTTAAAGAAGATATTGAAGAGTTTGTTAATTTGGAGGGAGAAAGAATGGGAAGATTTGAGAAAGGACAAATTGTTAATATCCCCAAAGAAATCGCTAAAATTTTTATTGATGATGGAAAGGCAGAGATTGTTGAAAATGATTAGAAATACTTTAAGTTCCGATAAATTTATTAATTCTTTTTTCTTAATTATTTTATGAATATAGTGAGCAGAACAATAACAGGGATAATTCTGGTTGTTGGAGGATTAACTTTAATTGGGATGTCTTTTTTTACAACGCTTTTTCTTTTGATTTATGGCTTGATAATATCAGTAATTGGATTTATTATTCTTTTCAATAAAAAAGAAGATAAAATAGAATTGATAAAATCAAAAAGGAGGAGTAAATAATGGTTAATATAATTATTACAACAGGAAATGAAGTTCCTGGGAAAAAAATATCAAAAATTTTAGGAGTTGTAAAAGGAAATACTGTGAGAGCAAGGAATATTGGAAGAGATATTGGTGCAGGTCTTAAAAGTATTATTGGAGGGGAAGTAAAGACTTATACTGATATGACAACACATGCAAGAGAGGAGTCATTTAATAGAATGGTTAATAAAGCAATTGAACTTAAAGCAGATGCTATTATTGGGGTGAGATTTATGACGTCAATGATAATGCAAGGAGCTTCTGAAATGCTTGCTTATGGCACTGCGGTGAAATTGAGTAAGTCATAAAGTTTTAAAATTAGGACAAGCCTGCAGAGGGGTTCTAACCCCCGACCCCGAGTTTACAAAACTCGTGCTCTAAACACTGAGCTATGCAGGCATGAATTATTTAGAACAAATTTGTTTAAAAGGTTTGTTATATCTTTTTTAGTAAAATAAAATGGAGCAAAGAGTATTTTATTTTTCTTTTTCAACTTTAAAGATCCTAATTTCACAAAGAGTAAGAGGGTAAATTTTTTTTAATTTTAAACTTAAGGGTTTTTGTATTTGATTTTTTAATATTTCTTCAAATAAAGTTATTGTATCTTTATTTTTTACATAATTTATTAATTCTTCTCTTGCTTTTTCTCTTAAAGCTTTTCTTACTGCTCGAGAAACTCTTCTTCTTGTTATTAAAAAAGGTTTTATTCTTAATTCTGCATTTTTACATGTTGTTGAAAATGAGTCTTCTACATAATTTGTTCCTTTTCTAACCATTCTTCTTAAAAAGTAAGGCATTAGTTTTATTTCTCTTGGAATTGCAATTGCTTTTTCTCCTTTAACTTCCACTTTCATTTTGAGCAATATGCTTTTTCCTCTAAGAATTCTTGTTAAGTCGTATTTGATATATCTGCCATCTAATTCTTTAAGTTCATATGCCTGTAATTGTGTTTGCTTTTTTATTAAAGGCATTTCAACATCAAAAAACCTTTTTTTTCTTTTTGCTGTTGCCATTTTATTTAAAAAAATTGTCTCCTTTGACAGGATTTATTTGGGATTTGTTAATAGTAAAACTCTGATTTATACTTAGTTTATCTTTTATTTTAATGTTATTTTTTGTTATCATTTTGTTTTTATTATGAGCATTTATATGAGCAAATTATTCTTGTATTAATTTACTAGTTCTTTTTCCTTTTTTTTGATATTTTGATTTTCCGCATTCAGTGCAAATATACATGATATTTGTTTTTTTAGTTGTTTTGCTTTTTCTTTTGAATTTAGATACTGCTGGTTTTGAACCCCATTTACCTTTGTTACCTATTCCTGTGCCAAGCCCTCTTTTTTTTGCTCTTGAAATACTTCCTCTTGTTAGAGTTCCTCTTTTCCCTCCAGTTGATACTGACTTAATCTTTTGTTTTGTCTTTTTATTACAATAAGGGCAAAATCTATTTGTAGTTTTTGGTATTTTCATGATTTGAAAAGAAAATTTAGGTTTTTAAAGTTAGTGTATAGTTCTTAAAATTGCTCATTCGCAGGCTCACTCAAATAAGTATCAATTTGATTAATAATAAAGAATCTTCATGGAATTTAATATAAAATTTTATTAACTACTTATTTTAATTTACGAGCGATAGTGAGTGTATTAATATAAAAATGGTCCAGACAGGAATCGAACCTGCTATCTCTTCCATGTCAAGGAAACGTCATGCCAATAGACCACTGGACCTGTTATTAATTTATTTTAGAAATATTTAAATATATTCTCTTTCTGTTTAATTATATGTCAAAAAAGGTCAAAATAATAGGAGTAGTAGTATATTTTATTTTTGGGTTATATTTTATTAATTATGCATTTAATTTTGTGGTATTTCCTGAATTTATTGTTAATCTTGATAAATGGATAATTCTTGTAGGAGGGGTCTTAATTTTTATAGGAGGAGTTAATTATCTTAGAGCAGGAAAGAAATTAGTATATTAAATTCTTAATAAAGTTTATATATATAATTTTCATTATTTCTTTATGGAATTTAAAAAAGGGGAGCGGTTTTTTTATTTTAATTTTTTTATAAAAAATAGAAAAGCTCAAGTAACTATTTTTATTATAATAGCAATTATTCTTGTTGGATTGATTATGGTTTTTTTTATGTTTAAGGAATCTATTCTTGGCAAACAAATTCCTCCAAATATAGAGCCTGTTTATGTAAGTTTTTTATCTTGTTTAGAGGAGGATGCTTTGATAGGAATTGATATTTTAGAGAGTCAAGCAGGTTATATTTTTTTACCTGATTTTGAGCCAGGTTCAGCTTATATGCCTTTTTCATCTCAACTTAATTTTTTAGGAAATCCTATTCCTTATTGGTATTATGTTTCTGGAAATAATATTCAGAAAGAGCAGATGCCTTCTAAAGAAAATATGGAAGACCATCTTAAAGAATTTATAGAAAATAGAATAAACAACTGTATTTTTGATAGATATTATGAACAAGGTTTTGAAATTAATCAGGGAGAACCAAAGGCAGAAGTGAATATTAAAGATGATAAAGTTGAAGTTAAATTAAACATGGATTTGAACATTAATAAAGAAGAAGATAATGCAGTAATTAAGAGCCACAAGATAGTTGTTAAATCAAGATTAGGTATGCTTTATGATTCTGCTAGAAAAATTTATGAAAAGGAAAATAAAGATTTATTTTTAGAAAATTATGCTGTAGATATATTACGGCTTTATGCACCTGTAGATGGGGTTGAACTAACTTGTTCTCCGAAAATCTGGAAAGCTGATGAAATTTTTGATGAATTAGAAAAAGCTATTGAAGCTAATACTTTAGCTTTAAAAATAAAAGGGGGGGATTATTCTCTGAGAAAAGAAGAAAATAAATATTTTATTATAGATGTTTCTGTTGATGCAGATGTTAGATTTATTAATTCAAAAGATTGGGCTCATGGTTTTGAAGTTTCTCCTTCAGAAGAAAGTATTTTAATAGCAAAACCAATTGGAAATCAGCCAGGACTTGGGGTTTTAGGATTTTGTTATGTTCCTTATCATTTTGTTTATAATATGAGATACCCTGTTTTAATCCAAGTTTATAGTGGAGAGGAGATCTTTCAGTTTCCTGTTGCAGTTGTTATCCAAGGTAATCGACCAAGAGAAGCTTTTGATGTTAGTGCTGTTGAAATTGGAATGCCTGAATTGTGCAAATATAAAAATGTTTTAGTAAATGTAAATACTTATGATATAAGACTTAATTCTGTTGATGCAGATATTTCTTACGAGTGTTTTGGAACAAAGTGTGATATTGGAAAAACAATACAAGGGTCTTTGCAAGAAGAATTCCCACAATGTGTTAATGGATATGTTTTGGCAAAAGCAAAAGGATTTGAAGATGCTAAATATCTGTATTCTACAACACAGCCTGGTAGTGTTGATATTATTTTAGATAGACTTTATGAAATAGATGTTGAATTAAAGTTGGAGGGAGTAAATTATAATAAAGGTGCTATAATTAATTTTATTTCTGACAAATCTTCAAAGACAATTGTTTATCCTGAACAAAAGAGTGTTGAATTAAGTGAAGGAAAGTATGAAATTCAGGTTTATATTTATCAGAATTCTTCTATAAGGTTAGAGGAGACAATTAAAGAGCAATGTATGGAGATTCCTCAATCTGGTTTAGGAGGATTGTTTGGATTAACAAAAGAGAAATGTTTTGATATTAAGATTCCTGCACAGATTATTTCAAATGCATTAGCAGGGGGCGGAAAGGAAACTTATTATATTTTAGAAACAGAATTAGAAGATTCAAATATTATTGAAATATATGCGAAAAGTTTGCCTGCTCCAAAATCACTTGAACAATTACAAGACAATTATGTGTTATTTGAAGATAAAGATTTAGATGTTTATTTTAGATGAAAATGAAAATTAACAAAAATACAAAGCTAGGAATTTTTTTTCTAATTGGAATTTTGTTGATGATTTCTTTTGCTTCTGCAGATTATATGAGAACTAATTTTGGGCAATCTGGTTCAGGAGATTTTGGAATCAAGAGTTATGGTTTTGATAAATCCATGTGTAATGCAGGGCAGGATTTTATTATCCAGATTACTCCTTTTGGTTGCACTCCTGCTGTTGTTAGAAGTGATTTACTTGAAGAGCAAAATGTTCCTGTTTTTTGTCAGTTAGGAGCAACAAAGATTAATCCATTGATAGATGTTGAAGCTATTGAGAGCATTTCTTTTCAAGGGAAATACCCTAAAGAAATTTCTGGGGTGGGATTTCATCCTGCACAAGCTGCATTAGGGGTAAAAGGAAACCTTAATTCTCCGATTTTGAATAATATTGGTTATGTTGTTATAGTTTTGAAAAAGCAAAAAAATGCATCAGCAATGCCTAAATTTGTTAATGGGAATTTAACAGCAAAGATAAGATATGATATTAAAAATGCTTTTGGTATTGGAAAGGCGAGTTTTTACTTGCCTGAAATGAGTGATGAAGATTGGGAAGATAAAGATAAACATATCCAGTATGGGTTTTGGAATGGAAAAGCATATTTAAGGGCAGAAGCAGTTGATGCAGATAGTGCAATAATTTCAATTTATGATGATACAAGGAAAATTTCAAGTGTGAGTTTAAAGAAAGGAGAGATTTCTAGAAAAATTTATCTTCCTGGATTTGATTGTTTAGCAGGTTTACAGTTAAAATTAAATGGTTTAGAAAATCCAGACACCCGGGCTAAATTAAAAATAAATGCTGAAATTGTTGAAGTTGCTGAAAAAGAAAAGTTTTTAGAAAATAGGTGTTATATTCCAAGTGGGGGAATAAATAAACAAGGATTAGTACAAAAAGTTACTATTAAGTGTAGAGAAGATGAAAGTTCTGGTTTGTTTGGAAGTGAGTCTTTTGATTTGATGATTAGCCCTAAGATAAAATTGAATTTTACAGGGGCAAATCCAGAAGGTTATGAAATTGGGGATAAACTTCCTTTTTCTAATGACCCCAATAAAAATGTTTATTTAGGATATATTGGAGCTAAAGGAGATACAGGAAAAGAAAAAGATTTATATGTTCGTTTTGTGCAAACCCCTCATCGTGGGGAGAAATTAACTGAGAATATGCTTTCTGAAGTTGCTAGATATGATGCTGGTAGTTGGGATTCTCAAGAAGGAGGGATTTTAAGGAAGATAGGAGTATTTATTGGAGGAGCTTCGGCAAAAATAGTGGAAAGATTTGCAAGATATTTAGTGCAAGGAACTGAGATTAGTAATGTTCTTAAATTTGAAGCAGAAAAGGAAAATTTTTATGGGATAGAGATTTATCTTATTGGTTTTGCAGAAGCACCTGATGAAAAACTTAAGGATGATGTTAAAGAATATTATGAATCAGCAATAAAAGATTATGATAAAATTATTAATAGTTTTCCAGGAGAAAAACACCCAGAAGATGAAAAAGTTAGTTTTGGTGAATTGGCTTTACTTGGGAAAATAAATCTTTCTGAAAATTTAGATCAGAAAAAAACAATGGCTGAATTATGCAAAGAATTTAAAGAAAAATATCCTAAATCAAAATATCTTAAAGGAGAGTTAAAAGATTGTGATGATGAATATCAACTTTCTAATTCAAAAATTGCAAGCAGAGATGTTTTGATTACAAATCATGTTAAGAGAATCTCTTTTAAGGGAATTTATGAACCTGGCTTAGATGATTATAGTGTTGATATAACAATTACTAATGCAGGTGAGAATTCAGGAACAAAAGTTTTACAAAAAAATGAAAGAAGATATTTTTCTGAAACAGAATTCATAGAATTAAAAGAACTTAATGAAGCTTATGCAATGTTTGATGTCAGTTCAGTAGTTGAATCAACTGGCAGGGAGGTTTTTTGGAAAAAAAATTATTTAAAAATTAATTTAAAGGATTATAAAGTTATAGGAAAGAATAATTATCAAATAAAAGTCAATGAAATAAAATTAAAAAAATCTGCTAAGATTTCAGTTATTCCAAGTATTGATAATGCAGGAACAGAGGCTAATTTTAGTTTTCAAATAGGAATTGAACAAAGAGCAATACAACTTTCCCCTGAAAAGACTAGGGAAAAAATTAATCAGTTAAATAAAACAATTGCAAAATGGGAAGAAAAATCAGAAAAGCTTGGGAAAATTGTTAAAGGGCTTAAGACAGCGTGTTTGGGTGTTGGTGCTTATTTAAATATTAAGAATTTCTTTTCAAATGCTGGTGGAAAAGCAATTGCAAGACAAAATGTTATGAGGCAAAAAGGAGGATGGTATGAACAATGTGATAATTATAAGTCTGAAGGTAAATATATTCCACAAGAGCAATGTTTAATAGAAGAAGCAAATAATATTGAGAAAGATGTTGATGCATATTACAAAGAATTACAAAAACAAAATAATGAAATTAAAAAATTACAAGAATCTTCTAAAGCAACAACAACATCTGTTTTTGGTGAAAAAACAATTGATGATAAAAAATTTGGAGAGGCTTATTTATCAGATAGTTATAGAGATGAATTAAAGAAAAATCTTAAGAATAAATTTGGGGATGAAATTAAAGTTGACGGGGAAAATGTTAATATTGATAAGTTTGTTGATGATTTAAATAGTAGCACTACTTCAATAACTCAATTAAGAGACCTTCAATTTAATTCAAGATTAAGTGGTTCATTAAATGATATGGCTAAAAATGAATTAGAAAAGGATATTACAAGTATTTATGTGAATACAAAAGAGGAAGTTCTAGCAAAATCCTTACAGACAGAATTAAAGGAATCTGGATTAGAAGGAATAGGAGTAAGTTCTTATGGGGATAAAGATTCTATTGTAGGGTATTATTCTGGAGGGAGTATCTCTGCAGATCAAATTTCAGGAGTTACATTAGTTGATAAAGATGAACAAGGAAAAACAATAAAATATCCTGTAGAGATTATAACCTATAATGGTAGAAAATATATTGCTATTTTGGGGGGGGCTGGTATAACTTATGTTGCCGATAGAGTTTATGAATACAAAGGATCTTCAGGAGGAATTATTCAAGTTGGAGATGAAAGGGAAGATATTGCCGGCAAATTCAGGTCTTTTAAAAAATATGATTCTTCTTCATATAATAATAAATATAAAGACCATGAGTTAAAGTATTATGAGACAGAGCCATATAAAGGGCTTCCTGCGATTGTGCCTTTTGATTTAAATAAAGGGTGGTATGTTTCTATAAAACAAACTCTGCCTATTGCAGGGAAAATAGCTTCATATGATGCTTCTGGAAGAGTTAGTAGTTTTTATTTATGTAATGTTGGGGAAAATAAAAAAGAGGAAAATAAAGCAGGGGATGATATATGTGTAATGATTAATACTGGAACAGGACAGGCTTATAATAAATTTCCTGGTTTAAGTGAAGCAGAAGCATCAAAACTTATAAGATGTGCTGTTGAGGCAATTAGCCAAGCATCAAAAGCATATAAATCAGGAGTTAGTCGTGTTAGAATAAATACAAATTGTGGGGGGAGTTTTACTATGGATGTTGGAAAACCAGCTGTGGATATCCCAGAGATGAAGTGTCAGGATTTTATGTCTCCAAAAGAGTGTCAGTTACTTTTTAATGTTTGTGACCCTGTTGTTTGTCCTTCAAGTAGATGTGATTTTGGAGGAACATATCCTGTTAAAGATGTTATTCAATCAGGGATAATTGGGAGTATTGTATTATGTTTGCCAAATATTAGAGAAAGAATTTATATTCCTATTTGTTTGAGCGGGATTAAAGCTGGAATTGATGGATTGATTTCTATTTATACTTCTTATAGAGATTGTTTGCAAGAGAGTTTAGATACTGGAGAAATGGTGGGGATTTGTGATGAGATTTATAGTATATATTTATGTGAGTTTTTTTGGAAACAAGCTCTTCCTATAGCAAATATGATTATACCAAAAATGATGGAAGTACTTATGGGTCAAAGTGTTCATGGAGGAGGGGAGTATTTAGGAGTTGCAAGTGCCTGGGAAAATGCAGGAAAATCAATGGATAATTTTTTACAATATTATTCTGCAAACTCTTATGAAGCATTTAAGGCAAAAATAGTTAGTGCTGCAGGAGATGTTATTTGTCAGAATTTTATTTCAGCAAATTATCCTGATGGAGGAAATTTAATTGATTCTTTAACAGAGCCAGATTCTCCGCCACAGTTTCATGGAAGATTTGATGAGATTCCTTTTACATCTGCGACAGTCCCTCCAATTTCACACTATAAAGTGTTTTATCATATTTATGCAGGAAAAGAATCCAGGGCTTATTATAAGGTTTATTTGAAAAGTCCTGCAGGAAGTTCATTTTATCAGGACACTTCATCAATCAGAGTTGTTGATACTGGTTATATTTCAACAGGAGGATATGTATCAGAGACTAAAGATTTTACTGCTCCTGCTGGTTATAAGGAATTATGTATAAATGTGAATGGACAGGAAGAGTGTGGATTTAAGCAAGTTTCAACTTCATTTGCAATTGATTATGCTAAAGATAAATATATGGAAGAACAAGCAAGTGAAAGAGATATTAAATCAGAAACAGAATGTATTGCTGGAAGTGTAAGTGCTTATAGCTTGTTAACACCTAATCTTCAGGGAGCAGCAGATGAGATGATTAATCCTGCAATCTATGATAGAGGAATTATAAGGATTTGTGCAACTGATAATCCTGGGAAAGCCACAGACCCCTCAAGGTGGATTGATGTTGGTTATTGTGATGATAAAAAAATGAGATGCTGGCTTGATAAGAAGAGTGTGGAGAATGTTATTCAAAGTACAGATATAGAAAATAGAACTTTAGAAAGTCATACAAAATCCCAGCTTGAAATATTAAGAAGTGAAGGAAAATATTTTACAACAGAAGAATTTGAAAAAGAAATAGAGAAGATTAAAAAAGAGTCTTTTAAAGAGGTAATTAGTAAAATTAATAAAGATTTTTTGAAAAAAGCTTTTCTTAATAGTGAAAAAGCTTATTTGTATTTATTAAGAGGAAATGCTTTTAGAGGGTTGGCTGTTGAGGGTTATAGAGTGGTAAAGAAAGAGGTTACTAAAGTAAAACCAGAACCTGATGTTTCAATTCCTACAAAAGATGTGCCTGAAATTGATGTTAGAAAGATGATTATTCAAGAATTATCTGTGCATGAAGGAGAGAATTATGGAATAAATTGTTATTATAGTCTTGCAAATATTATTAAAAATTTGAATTTAGAACTTAATAAAAAAGGTAGGAATATTTCTCTTGAAGCTGTTTATTCTGTGGGGAATAATGTAAAAAATCCTGAAGCTAAAGATGTTGTTAGGATTTGTGAGGGTAGAGATTGTGAAAATGTTCAAAAAGGAGATGTTAGTTTTTGCCAATCAAATACTAATGAACCTATAAATAAAAGATGTCCTGATAAAAGAGATGAAAGAGATCCTAATGAGCTTTATGCAGGGGATTTAATTGAGTATTATAATAGTCTGGGAAGTAATATTTGGGGGGAAGATGGTTCTGGAAATAAAATAGTTGGTCTTGGAGAGCATAATGTAATTTTTGAGAAATGGGAAGATGAAGATAGTAGACTTGCTTGGGTATGGCATCAACCAAAATCAGATGGAGGATTAGACAGAGTAACAAGGACTTTAAATGTTTTTAAAGATGGGCAAGTTGTTAAAAATCCAATAACAATTATTTGGGAGCCAAAGGAGAAGTCAACTATAATAGATGATAAAGAAGTTGGATCAAAAACCTATGAAATAGGTTCTGTTGATTTAAGACAAGTTGATGATGAAATTATTTTAACTGTGGATCATAATTGTGATTATTTTGAATATGAAATTATGTTAGATGGTTTTTGGTGGTTTAATGGTGAGATAGGAAAATGGAAAAATACAGGTAAAAGTGTGAAATTTAATATTAATGAATTTAAAGATGAAAATGATAATAAGATTTTTAAAATAGGTGAAAAATACTTGATTAGAGTTAATTGTGTTAATTATGAAAGTGGTAAAGATATTACTATTGAGGTTATTAAAGATAGTAAAAAATTAACTTTGACTATTACAGAACCTGACATACAAGCAGAATCTCATGGATGAATAATATTAAGGAATTATCTTCTTAATATAATGTTTTGATTAGGATATATTAAATTTCGATTTTTTATTCTTGGATTTAATCTCATTAATCTTTTTACTGTTGTATTATTTTTTCTAGCTATACTAAAAAGAGTATCTTCTTTTTTAACACGATAAGTAATAGCATCTATTCCTATTTCTTTTGCTTTAAGATTTTTAAAATCAGCTTTAGTAGAAGGTTTTAATTTTAAAAGCATTTCATCTATTTGTTGCCAGCATTTAAATTGTGGTCTTAATATTTTATCTTGATTAACTATTCTTATTTCTCCATTTTGATTGATTCTTGTTTTTGCTGATTTATCATCAGGAATTAAATAAAAATTATAAAACCCTTTTTTGTTCATTTCTTTATCTTCTACTTTTACAGCAAAATAAGGAGTTTGATGAATTTCTATAACTGGCATATTAAATTGAGAGTTTTTTTCTGTTGTATGAAATATTCCTAGTCCATTTATTCTTTTTATTATTCTTGGATTTGTAATATCTGCTTTTTTAGTGGATGATTTTATTTTTACCCAATCTGCATAGCCTTTATTTGTTTTTACAGGTTTTATAAAATATAATCCTCCTTCTCCAGATTGTATAGATGTTTTTCTATTTTTTGAATTGTTAAAATTTGTTATTTCTATAATGGATTTTTCTCTTTTAAACATAGCATTTCCTAAATCAGTATTAACTACAAAATATTGTTCTCCAAATATCTCAAGCCCTTTTACTTGATATTTAGATGCATTTTCAGTAACTTTTTCTAAGTCAAAATCATTTGTAATATTATATTGCTTTCCACCATCTTTAATATAAGGTCTTGTAGTACATCCAAATGGAGTTAATGTTAGCATAGCTAATCCCCCTATTTTTTTAATTGCCTCTCTTCTTGAAATTTTATTATTTTCCATAAATTGTTTATTTCTTAATAATTTATAAATCTTTCTGTTGTAACAACTATATAGTTAAAACAATCTGAATGTCAGAACCAAGCATGATTATTTAATGCGGAGAAGAGGATTCGAACCCCTGTAGGCACTAAGCCAACAGGTTTCTCCGAGGCTTGCTCGCGTTATTGATAGGATAATTAGTCCTTCGCAAACCTCCTCGCCTAAGCCTGTCCCGTTTGACCGCTCCGGCATCTCCGCATTAAGATTTTAAAGGGTTTTAGTATAAAAAGTTTTAGAATTATATATAATCTTAAAAATATGAAAGATTTATTATTAATATGGAGGGTAATAATAAATTTATGTTTTTTGCCATATTTCATAGATTAGTGTTTATTTTTCCTTTAATCTTGTTATTAATAGTTTTTCTTTGGTTTTCTTTTTTTACAAGTTTTATTTATTGGATTTTGGTATTATCTTTAACATATTTATTATTTTTTACAATTAGAGATGCTTTTTTTAAAGAAAAGGAGATCCAAGATAATCTGAGATTTTAATTTATTGCTGTTTTAATTTTTTCTTTCTTGCGTCAGTTTCTTTTTGTTTTATTTTTTCTTCTAAATTTAGTTTTTCTATTAATTCTTTATATCTATTTCTTATTGTAACCTCTGTTATTCCTGCTATATCTGCAACTTCTCTTTGAGTTTTCTTTTCATCGTTCATAAGAGCTGCCACATATAATGCTGCAGCTGCAATTCCTGCAGGACCTCTTCCAGAAGTTAATTCAACTTCTTCTGCTTGTTTTAATACTTTTAGAGCATCATTTTGAGTTTTTGGTGATAATTTAAGCACAGAGGAGAATCTTGAAATATAATCTTTTGGTGAGCTTTGAGTTATCTTAATTTTTAATTTTCTGATTATAAACCTATAAGTTCTTCCTATCTCTTTTCTTTCAATATCTGATGCTGTTGCCATTTCATCTAATGTTCTTGGGATATTGTATGACCTGCATGCAGCATATAGGCAAGCTGCAATTACTGATTCCATACTTCTTCCTCTTACTAATCCTCTCTGAAGAACATAATTGTAAATTCTTGAAGCATCATCTCTCACAACATTTGGTAAGCTAAGATAAGATGCAGTAACTCTTAATTCTGCCATGGCTAATCTAAGGTTTCGTTCAATACTTGTAGAAACTCTTTCTTGCCATTTTTTTAATCTTAAGAATTTTCTTGTTTGTTTAGGTTCTAATCTGTAAATATCCGAAATCTCACCTACATTTGTTGTTAATCCTTTGTCAAATTTTTGTATACTTATTGGAGCCCCCCCTCTTCCTTTTTTCTCTCCTTTGTCAAATTTCCCTTGCAAATCTATTCCAGAATCAACCATTTTTTCTTCAATAACAAGACCGCAATCTCCACAAATAACTTCTCCTAAGTGTGAATCATAGGTTATATTTATACTGCCACATTCAGGGCATTTCTTTATAAAAGCCATTTTAAAATTTAATAGATTTAAATAAAAATTATTATTCTAGATAAAATTATTATTCCACAAGGTTTATAAAGGCTTTCCCTTTATAAAGCTTTCCCTTTTTATAGCTATGCACAAATAGTAAAAGATTTTTTAGAAAATTATTCAATTAGAAATCCATTAATGCTTCCTTCTTGAGTTGGGCGATTTGTTACTCTGACTTTTCCAAGTTCTGTATCAATAATTGTTCCTTTTGTGATTATATTTTGTCTGGCTAAAAATCTATTTGAGGGAGTTTCAAGGACATTTTTTATTTCTACTTTTTGAGGTTTTTTATCTTTAACCTGAACATTTACAAATTTTGCTTTAAGCAAAAATGTCTTTATATTGCCTCCCATTGTTCTTTTTGTCTTTCTTTTTTCTTCACCTATTTTTACTATTCTTTTTTGTCCAGCTTTTTCATATAATTTCTTTTTTCTATTTTTGATATATTTCCCGCCAGATATTTTTCTTCCTTTGTTCATACTAAGAGGAGTTAGTTTTTTATTTAAATAACTTTCTATGATGTTAGGTTCACTTATAACTAATATTAGGCTCGCTTGTAAACTCACTCGCTTATCTGGCTATTAATAAAACTAAGATTAATTATATTTTTCAATCTATTAACTACTGTGAGTGCGAATGACTTCGAAGCTCAACAAGTTGAGTTATCCCTGTGGGGATGGTAGGGTAGTGTTTTATATTAATAACCCAAGCGAGGTCAGGAGTTAGAAATATTACATTAAGAGATTTACTTTACATATAAATAAATCATGTTTTTATAGAAGAGAATTTTGAGAAGAATAATTTTTATTTCCTAAAAACTAAATCCTTAATATCTTTTTCAGATAAATCTTCTTTGTATTTATCTTTATTCTCATTGTCATTAATAAATTCTAGCTGTTCTTCAGCATATTCAGGGTTTAAATTAATATTTTCATTGAAGATATAATTATCTTCAAGGTTTTTTATTTGTGTTTCATTATCTTTTTCGTTAAAAATTTCAGTTTCTTTTTTCTTTTCCATTTCTTTTAAATTAGAGATGGTCATGATTTTTGTGGTTATTGGGTCAAAATTAATTTTAGAATGATTATCATTTTTTTCTTTGTTTATTTCTCTTTGAATTATATTTGGGCTTTGAGGTTCTCTTTTTTTTATAAGTCTTATTCCTAAATAATTTTCAAATTTGTTAATAAATTGTTGGCTATTTTCAGGGAGTACCCCTTTTTCAGCCATTTTTATTTTTGCTTCAGGTTCAGCAATTGCTTTAGCGAGTTGTTTTTGAGTTATGTGTTTTAATCTTCTTGCTCTCATAATAATCCAATGAAAGTTCTCAATTAAATCATTTCTTAGTGTTGCTTGTTTTTTAAAATTCTTTTCAAAATTTTTATCTACAATATTTTTTAAAGTTGTTTCTTGTTTTTTTAATAGTGTTTTTTCCTTTTCTGGTTTTTTATTTTCTGAATTATAATCTGATATGCGAGTGAGTCTTTCATAAACATTAAGACTTTTTAATTTTATTTTTTCTTCATATTCTTCAAACGTTGATTTTTTAATAATTGGCAAATCTTCTTCAGAAGCACATTTTTTACATATATTCACAATACCTTTTTCAGAAATTGCATCAAACAACATTGTTCTGTTTTCTTGAGCACCACACTTAAAACATTCATCCATATAACAAATCAGATATGTCTCTTTTTTAATATTTCTGTGTTAGAAAAGCATAATTAGTTAAGATATTTCATAATATCTTCTATACTTTCAATATTAATAATTCTAGTATTTTCATCAATTAAAATAGCAGGTAATTCTGTTATTTTGTATTTTTTTAAAAGTAGATTAATTGAAGCTATGTCATTATCTGCAGCAATTGGGATTAACATAACTGCATTTCCTTTTTCTTGTTTTATTTGAAATAATAAATTCGAAAAGAATTTCTGTTTGGCTCTTTGTTCAATTGAAGGATTATTATATTTATAAAAATAAACTAGATTGTGATAGTCTGAATTGCATTTCTCTTTTATTTTCATACTATTAATCCAAAATAAGGTTCTCAAAAGATCGTATCTTTTATGTTGTAAAATTATATCTTGATTGATTCTATTTGCTTCTTCGTATCTATTAATTACTAAAGCTTCTTCAAAAATTTTATCTGCAAATTTTATATTTTCTTCAATCATTGTATCACAATCTAAATCAAGAAATTCAAATGTATCTTTTTGTATTTGCTGGTCTAAAAGTTCTATTTCAGATTCTAAATACCATTTATTTATCTTGTTTATTCTAGAAGATTCCAATTTATAACCCATAAATATTCCAAGATTAAAAACAATAAATGTAATTATCAATGCTTGCAAAAAAATATATTTTTGTGATTTCATTTTTTATTGTTTTGGCATTTTATCTCCATTTGCCAGTTTTTCTAAAAAAATGATAAAGCGCAGTTATCATAATAAAGGGATACACTGAAAGATAAAATAATAAATAAACTAATATATTAAAAATGTTTTGTTTTTTTAATATTCGTTCTTTCATAATAAATAAACCTAAAAGTGTGAAAATTCCTCCTGCAATAAATAAAATAACCCCCAAATAATTAAGAAAACTAGGAGTTATAAAGAAATCATTCATAGTTATTAAAGGAGTTCCTATATTGATTGAGTATTTAGCGAAAATATAATTTTTTAAAATTCTTGTTGTAATTAGATAAACAAATATGCTTAATCCTAATAAACCCAAAAAAAGTTGTAACATAAAAAAAGGTAATATAAAAAAACCTAACATGCCTTTTTTGAGAAAGTATTTTTTATATTTAGAGATACATTGCAACCCCCCGATATTCCACCTTTTTCTTTGAGCATACCATGCCTTAAATTTGTTAGGTACAGTTGTTGTTGAATAGGTATCTAAACACATTCTTCTTTGATAACCCTCATAAGCCAGATGCCATGTGGCTTCTATGTCTTCTGTTAGATTTTTTGAGTCAAAACCCTTAATTTTTATAAGTGCTGATTTTCTATATAATGCTAATGGTCCTGGAGTGACATAAATTGCATTAACATAATCTAAAAGTTTTCTTGTGAAGGCAATTATATTATATTCAATTATCTGTAATTTTTCAAAGAATTTATTTCTATTTCTTGGGGAAAAAAAACAAGTTACTGCCCCAACTTTTTTATCATCAAAAAAACCAATCATTTTTTTAAAAGAATTTTTAGCAGGATAACTGTCTGCATCAACAACAGCAATAAGTTCTCCTTGAGATAATTCAATGCCTTTATTTAAAGTATCTCCTTTGCCAGAATTTTTTTTATTTATTAATTTTAATTTGGGATACTTTTCCAATAAACTTTCAACAATTTTTTTAGTATTGTCTGTAGAACCATCATTTAAAACTATTAATTCATTTATAGGATATTTTGATGAGAAAATAGCTTTTATCGTATCTTTAATAGTTTTTTCTTCATTAAAGGCAGGAACTAGAACAGAAATAGAGTATTTTTTTTTGGTTTTTGGATATTTAAAAAGATCTTTTTTATTTTTTGTATATAATGATAAAAATAGAGAAAGAAAATAAATAGATACAAACATATAACCTAAATATATAACTGGGAGGATTTCCATTTAACTTTCTCCTGTCATCTCTTTTAAAGGGGGCTTGTTACCTTTTTTGATTCCAAAATAATCATAAAAGTCTTCACTTAATCTTAATTCATATGTGTGCCCAATCTTTCTCTTCTTTATTAAATCTAAATCTGAGAATTTTTTTATATGCTCATAAGCTTTATTTCCTCTAATTTTAATTACAACAGATTGTTTAATTGGTTGTTTAAATGCAATGATTGCTAGAGTTTCCTGTTCTGCTTTTGAAAATTCTGCAGAGCCTGTAGCTAATTTATTTATAATTGAGGAATATATTGGTCTTACATCCATTTTCCACATATTATTTTTCCTGATGATTTCAATTGCTGATTCTTGTTTATCATATTTCTCTTGAAGTTTTTCTATTAATTCTTGAATTATTATAGGATTTAAATCAGAAAATGAAATCAATTCTTGCATATTAAGAAATCTTCCAGAAATAAAAAAGATTGCCTCTATTTTTTTTAAATTCTCTTTTTCCTTTGATTCATCAATTTCTTCGAGAGTTTTACTTGTTAATTCCATGAATTATGTAAAGAAGAGGTATTTAAAAGCATTATCACAAAATTTTTGTGTCTTATTATAAAAGAATATGGTTTATTTTCTATATTAATCATAACCTGACCTGCTAAATTTTGTTTAATATTCTCTCTTTAATTTTGTTTAAAATATTTTTTGCCAATATAATAAATTCTTTTGCATTTTCAATTGTTAAGACATTTGGTTTGAGATTTTCTGATAAAATTATAAGTTTTTCATCTTTTATGAATTCAAAGGAACTTTTTTTATATTTTTCAGCAACATCAAATAATTTATAAATTAAATCAATTTCTTGTTTTTTTATTTTATATTTTGGGGCACATTTTTCTTCAAAAGTTCTAAAATTTGCTTTCGGATTTTTATGTAAAATTATTCTTTTATGTAGATATTCATATTGAAGTATTGAGTTAATACATTTAGCAACTGCAGTTTTTGTTTCTAAAAATATTTTTAATAAAAGTCTTTTATCTTTAATCAAGGGAAAAGTCACATAGAGCATATGATCGATTCTTTGGATTATTTTTTTTGCTTCTTGAATGTTTTCCAAGAATCTTTCCATTGAAAATAGAGGTATCTGAAGTTGATATATTTGTTGGTTATACAGAATAAGATTAACTTAACTCTAAAATAGCTTCTGCTAAATCCCCTGTTTTTTCTAAAACCTCTTTTGCTTGTTCCTCTGTACAATTAGTTTTTCCTATAATTGTTTGAATATCTTCTTTTGATATTTTAACTTCTCCAAGTTCTTCATGAATATCCCCTGTAATTTGAAAAGATTCTTGCCCTTGCATTTTGATTTTTGTTACAGAAGGATTTTCAATTATAATTTTGTTATCATCTGTCTTTTCTATTATAACTCTTAAAGCAGAAATATCTTCTTGAGCAATTCCCATTTGTTTCATAACTGCCTGCATTTTTTTAGGGTTTAATCCTGGTAACATTTTTTTTAAAATCAGAAAGGTTATTTATAATTTGTGGTTTAATATTTAAAGATTTATTTGATATAAAATATATTTATCCATAAATAAAAGATAAAGTAATTCTAAATCCTATTATTAAAATTATAAATAATATTACATGAATTGGTTTTAGATTAAATATGCTTGAATATTCTTCGTTAAATCTCATTAATCCACCAAATCCAGAAGGCAGATTTACACCAGTATTTGCCATGTTTTTTTGATGAATTAAAGGTATAAAAAGTTTGTGTAAGAATAAAGTAAATCTGTAAAGTATACACTCAAAATGCCTGCTATACAGATTAATTGGGATTTATTAATATAAAATTGAAGTTTTTATTGTGTGGTGCAACTAATCCTCTCAACTTTAAAGAATTTTTCTATTAACTATTTGTATCAATTCGAGCAAAGTGAGACAAATTAAAGAGAGTAAGAATTAATGTTTACTTGGAAACTGAACTTAATAGTAAGAAAAGTTTATAATATTGAACTAATTGAGATTACTATGAATAAAAATCAGGTTAATTTTAAGAAAATTGAAGATAAATGGAAGACATTTTGGGAGAAAGAAAAAATTTACAAATTTGATATTAAAAACAAGAAAAAAATTTTTTCTGTTGATACCCCTCCTCCAACTGTTTCAGGAGAAATGCATATTGGTAGTGTGGGCTCATATTCTCAACAAGATTTTATTGTTAGATTCAAAAGAATGAAAGGTTTTAATATTTTTTATCCATTTGGAACAGATGATAATGGTCTTGCAACAGAAAGACTTGTTGAAAAAACAAGAAAAATAAAATCAAAAGAAATGTCCCGTAAAAAATTTGTCAAACTTTGTATGGATTTTTTAAAAGAAGAACACCCAAAATTTATTCAAGATTGGAAAAATATTGGAATAAGTTGTGATTGGGATATTTATTATTCAACTATTGATAAACATTCTCAAACAATTTCTCAATGGTCTTTCTTAGATCTATATAAAAAAGGAAGGATGAATAGAAAAGATGCTCCTTCTATGTGGTGTCCTGAGTGTAGAACAGGAATTGCTCAGGTTGAAGTAGAAGATAAAGATTTTCCTTCCACATTTGTAGATGTTAAACTAAAAGTGGAAAATAAAGATTTAATAATTTCCACAACCAGACCTGAGTTATTTCCTGCAAGTGTTGCTGTTTTTTATCATCCAAAAGATAAGAGATATAAATATCTTAAAGGAAAAACCGCGAAAATTCCTCTTTTTGATATAAAAGTTCCGATTCTTGAAGATGAGAGAGTACAGATGGATAAAGGAACAGGAATTGCATATTGTGCTACTTTTGGAGATCAAACAGATATGGAATGGCAAAAAGCATACAATCTTCCAATCAAACAAACAATAGGAAAAGACGGAAAAATGACAGATATAGCTGGAAAATATAAAGGGATGTCTATAAAAGATGCAAGAAGAGAGATTATAAAAGACTTGAAAGAAAAAGATTTCTTAGTTAAAGAGGAAAAAATAAGCCATTCAGTTAATGTTCATGAGAGATGTGGAACTGAAATTGAATTTGTCAAAAGCAAACAATGGTTTGTTAGTTATCTTGATCTTAAAAAAGATATGTTAAAATGGGGAAGAAAATTGAATTGGTATCCAGAATATATGAGGTATAGATATGATAATTGGGTTAAAGGATTACAATGGGATTGGTTAATTTCTAATCAAAGACATTTTGGGATTCCATTTCCTATTTGGTATTGTAAAAAATGTGATGAAGTTATTTTAGCTAGAGAAAAAGATTTGCCTGTTGACCCTATTGAAAACAAACCTCCAATTAAAGAATGCCCAAAATGTAAATCCAAAGAATTTATTCCTGAAAAAGATGTTTTAAACACATGGTTTACATCTTCTATGACCCCTCAAATCGCAATTAAATTAATGGATGAAAAAACTCAAAAAAAACTCTTTCCAATGACAATTCGACCACAAGCCCATGATATAATTTCTTTTTGGTTATTTAATACGGTTGTTAAATCCCAGTTACACTACCAAAAAAATCCCTGGAGAGATGTTATAATTTCTGGTTTTGTAACTCTTAAAGGAGAGAAAATGTCTAAATCAAAGGGGAACATTATTAGACCACAAGAAGTTATTGAAAAATATGGATCAGATGCAATAAGATTTTGGGCAGCATCCTCTAAACTAGGAAAAGATTTTGATTATCATGAAAAAGATGTTATTGCGGGGAAAAAGTTTGTTATCAAATTATTAAATTCCTCTAGATTTGTTTTTATGAACTTGAAAAATTATAAACCAAAAAAAGTTGAATTAATTGAAACAGATAGGTTATTTTTGTGTCAGTTAAATAAAGTTATTAAGTCATGCACTAATAATTTTAATAATTATGAATATTCCAAAGCTAAAGCAGAAGCAGACAATTTCTTTTGGAAAGTTTTTTGTGATAATTATCTGGAATTAGTTAAAAAAAAGGTTTATGCTGGAACAAAACAAGAGAGAAATTCTGCTTTTTTTACTCTTTATTATGGATTACTAAACATTTTAAAATTAATGGCCCCAATAACTCCTTTTATCACAGAGGAAATTTACCAAAATTATTTTAGAAAAATAGAAAAAGATAAGAGCATACATGTTTCTAAATGGCCTGAAGAAATTAAGTTAAAAAAAACTAAAAAAGACCAGGAGATTTTTAGTTTATTGATTGATATTGTTTCAAAAGTCAGGCAAGCAAAATCAAAAGCCCAAAAATCAATGAATTCAGAGATTATT
>SDBT01004813.1_pt1 | contig 22827 bp, 42 predicted proteins | sample 2277101 | NCBI WGS metagenome assembly SDBT01 (sample SAMN10404973, study PRJNA504765) | marine sediment metagenome | isolation source: marine sediment core GS10_PC15, 103 cmbsf | place: Arctic Ocean: Southern Knipovich Ridge | collected 2010 | reverse complement strand
AAATTACGGGGTAGCATTGGGATAAGTTTTAGTTCCTTTTCTACCCCGTAATTATTAACAGAACAAACAGAGGAATAATGGCGCGAACTAAAAAACCTAAAAGCTTTGTTGATATTCTTGACAAACTCATTGGTGCTACCAATGATAAGCTTGAAAAGAATAAAAAGAAACTTGGCATAAACAATAAAATTGTTAGAGGCAATCAGGTATTGGAGAGTGATATTTCTACTACTATAAGCTGTGGGATACCTTGTATTGATAGGATTTGTGCTATAGATGATGATGATCGTTATGGTTTTCCTATTGGTAAGACTGTTAAAGTTAATGGTAAAGAGCATAGTGCTAAATCTCTTTTATTAAAAACTTTTGCTAGAAATATACGAGTAGGTAATCATGTTGTTTTGTACTTTGATCCAGAAGAATCTTTTAGTAGGCGATGGTCAAGGAAGATAAGTTTAAAGCCTGAAGAAGTTGCCTTACAATACCCTGATGATACTGCTGAGTTTGTGGAGACAATGAAAGAATTTATAATTAACTTCACAAAAATGAAAGAGAAAGGTGAAATTCCTGCTGAGACTAAGCTATTTATTTTCTTAGATTCTGTCAGCCAATTAAGTGACCGGGGTGAGAATCAAAAAGAATTCGGATCTTCTTCAGGAATTGCTGGAGCAGCAAGAGATTATTCTAGAATGTTTAGGGTAATGACAAAGCGTTTTGCAAGGGCTGGTGTGTGCTTTGTGGCAATTGGTCAGACAAAACAAAACGTAGGGGTTATGTACGGTCCTAAAGACGCTACCTATGGGGGCGACAGCTTTAAATTTAACTCGTCAATTACTTTAGACTTTAGGTATATGGGACGGATTAAAAAGGGTGACAAAATAATAGGAACAAAAATTAAAGTAGCAAATAGAAAAAATAAATGTGGTGTACACCCTTTCCACGATACAGATTTTATAATATTATTTGATACAGGTGTTCATTATGATTATGCTTTGTTTAAAGCTATGATTATTGATGGTGGGGTGATTAGAAAGAGTGGGTGGTATTATACTATTAAAGTAAAGGGTGCAAAAAAGAAAAAGAAAATTTCAGATAAATATAAGTACAAGTTCCGGGTTCCAGAAGAAGGGTATCCCACAGAGCTTGAGAAATTATTAGAAAAGAATCCTAAGATTAAAGATAAATGGATGAAACGTTTATATGGATAAAATAACAAATGATTTAATAGAGCCTATTATTAAGGACTATAAGTTGTCTGATGATGAACGTCGAATATTTTTAGATATTGCAAAAAATTCTATCATATTATTTTCAAGTATAGTGGATGAAAATGTAGATGAAGAGAAGCTTGTAGAATTAAATGGTGAATTGTCTGCTGTATTAACAAGTTTTTTTCAGACTTTAATTGTAATATCCAAAGGTGGTTCTGTTGAAAATTATGTAGAATGGTTTAATAATAATCGTAAGAAAGATAAATTATATCATCAAATAAATATCAATAAACTTATGCTTGAAGCTGTAGAGGAAATAAATGAAGCACAGGATAATAATAATAGGTGATGTCCATGCGACTGATGAGATTGCTATCTATCCCAACGTTAATGTTAACGGGAAGCCGGTCAATCTACGTTTGGTGGCTTTGCTTAAAATATTCCGTCGTATCTGTAAGGCTTATTATGTTGAAGACAGAAAGATTACATATGTTCTCACAGGTGATGTGTTTGACAGAAAAAAACACACAGGATTAGTTACAACTTACGTTCAAAAGTATCTTCAAGTATTTACAGAAGAATTTCCCGGCCATATATTAACTGTTCCTGGTAATCATGATGATTATGGTGATGCTTTTCATCATTTAGATTCTATTAACAATCCTGATTTTGAAGTGTTAGATGGTAGTATTAATTCTGTTAATGGTTTTACTATGTTTGGCATTGGTTATAAGAAAACAGAAGAAGAATTTATGGATGCTTTAGCGGGGTTTAAAAAGATTGAATTTCGTTATCGTAAAAATAATTTTCTTTTAATGCATCAAGATATAACTGGTCTTAGATATGATAGTGGTATGAAAATAAGGGAGGGTGTTGATGTAAATAGATTTTCAAAAAAATTTACGGGTGTAATAAATGGACACCTTCATAATTTTCAAGTAAAAAATCCTAATGTTTTATGTCCAGGTATAATAATGCCTAAAAAATTTGGTGAAGGTTATCCGTTGTTTACTGTATATGATTTTGATAATTTTAAACTTATTAACAAACAATATATTAGGGTGTATGATATTTATCCAAAGGTTCCTGTATTTATTACAAAGGATTATAATTTTGATAGTGTGATGAGTCTAAATAGTTTCCTGAAAAAAAATTGCAAGGGGGTTTGGGGGTTTGTAAGAATTCGTGTTAAAATTAAGAAGGTGCAGATGTTTGACATTAAATCTTTTAAGGAGGAGTTTTTAGCAAGCCATAAAAATATTTATAGTTTAGAAATAATACCTGAGTTTATGGATATAAAAAAGAAACTACATATTTATAGTGAAAACAAATTGGAAAATCTAATCCAGCAGCAGATGCAAAATAATCCATTGCCAGAATTCTCACATGAAGAGTTGTTGGGAACTGCTGAGGAACTTGTAAGGAGTTAATATGTCTGATGAGTCTTTTGGAACAGAATTTATTGTTGATTTGCATGAATGTACTGTGGAGAATTTTACAAGAGAATCAATTGCTAAGTTTTTCGTAGATCTTTGTGTCTTTATTGATATGGAGCGTTGTGATTTGCATTTTTGGGATTATGAAGGTTATCCAGATGAGTATAAGGATGCTCCTGATCATTTAAAAGGAATATCTGCGGTTCAGTTTATTAAAACAAGTAATATTACAATTCACACTCTTGATGTTTTGAAAAGAGTTTATTTAAATGTTTTTTCCTGCAAGTATTTTAATCATGGTAAAGTTCGTGCCTTTGCTTTGAATTATTTTGGTGGAAAAGTAGTCAATGAACACGTGATGCAGAGGATTTAAAATGAATGCAGTATTAATTATACCTACAGGTATTGGTGCAGAAATAGGCGGTCATGCTGGTGATGCCGGTGCGGTTGCACGTTTGATGGGAACTTATTGTGATATATTAATTACACATCCCAATGTTGTGAATGCTTCTGATATAAATGAGATGACACCAAATACATTATATGTAGAAGGATCTATGTTAGATTCTTTTTTAAATAATAAGATAAATCTTTTACCAGTTAAAAAGAATAAGCTTCTTGTTGCTGTAAATCCTCCACTTAAATCTGATATTGTTAATTCAGTTAATGCAGCTAGAGTTACATTAGGTTTGGAAGCAGAAATTGTTGTTTTAAAGACTCCTTTAGAAATGATTGCGGGAAAAGGTTCATCAGGACAGGCGACTGGAGAAATTAGAGGTGCTTTAGAATTAATTGAACAAGTGAAGAAGTATGATTTTGATGCATTAGCTGTTGCTTCGCAAATTATTGTAGATAAAAATGAAGCTTGGGAATATTTAAGAGGAACAGGTGGTGTAAATCTTTGGGGTGGTGTGGAGGCAAAACTTTCAAAACTTTTATATAAGGCACTAGGTAAACCAATAGCACATGCTCCTATCGAATATGGTATATTTCAAGGTTTTGATGAAATTGTAGATCCTAGAATGTCGGCTGAAGTAGTTTCTGTTTCTTATATTCATTGTGTTTTAAAAGGACTTTATAAGGCTCCACGTCCAACGAATAAACTTCATGGCTTATCTGTTAATAAAATTGATTGTCTTATTAGTCCATATAATTGTTATAGTGCCCCACATATAGCTTGTGATATTTTTGAAATTCCTATTATAGCAGTTAAAGAAAATAAAACTGTTTTAGATAATGATGAAATTCCAAAGACTGCAATTATTGTTGAAAATTATTTTGAAGCAATAGGAGTTATGCAAGCAATAAAAGAAGGAATTTCTTTTGAGTCAATTCGTAGACCAATTCTTCCTATAAAAATTCATATGGAAAATTAAAATGATTACTTTCGTAAGTTTAATTTTAAATAATTTTGTGACCCATAAAAAGTCCACCATAGCCCTAAATACGGGGTGTATAACGTCCATACAGGGGGTTAATAAAGACTTTACCTACAAAAAGGCCAACGGTGTAGGTAAAAGCTTAATAGGTGACGGTTTGACATGGGTATTATATGGTAAGACAATACGGGGGTTCACTGCAAACAATGTGATAGGAAAATTTTCAAAGGGTACTGCGGTTACGCTGGTGTTGACTGAAGATAAAACCTTATATGAAATTACACGTTCCCGAAAAAATAGCCGGACGGTTTTGGATATTGTTAGGAATTCTAAGAATATAAGCAAGCATAATCTAAAAGACAATGAAGAATTGATAGAACACTTAATTGGGTGTGACTTTGATATCTTTAGAAATAGTTGTCTAATAGGTCAGAATGATACGAGAAAATTTATTGACAGTAAACCATTTGAACAGGAAAATATTTTAAATAAATTATTAAAGACTGATGAAGTGGAAAGGTATGGAGATAAGGCTAAGAAATTAAAGGCGGGTTTGCATAGTAGTATTATTGTATTAAAAGAAGAACAAAAAGAAATAATTAATCAAATTCTAATTTTTGGTAAAGAAAAAATTAGAATTCTTAAGTCGTCAGAAGATGACGTGAAAGAATTGGAAAAAGAAAGACGTGAAATGTTTTTAAGATATCGTAAATTATTTGTAAAAATTCAAAACTTTATTTTAACTGCAAGTGAATCAGAAATAAAATTGGATATGTGTTTTGAAAGATTAAAGTCAGCACAAAAAAATAGTAGAAATTTAGTAAAAGTATTAGAAAAAGAATCAACTGATTCAGTTGAAAAGGTTACTAATATTAAGTATAAATTAAAATCATTTGGTAAAGATGTAGATGTTTTGGTTGAAAAAATTAATGCAAGTGCAAAAAGAATAAGAGGATTGGATAAATTAAAAGGTAATTGTGACAAGTGCGGTTCTTTAGTTACAATAAAATCTAAAAATAGAATTGTAAAATCGATTAATAAAGAAACATTAAAGTTTAATGAACAAATAAAGACAAGTGAAAAAACAGCAGACTTATTGGATAAAAAGTGGCGTAAAGTAGATAAAGAAGTGGCAAAGAATTATAAGAAACTCACTAAACATCAGCGGTTATTACAAAAGATAGAGGATTATTTATTAAGAGCAGATCGTTGTAAATTGTGGGGAAAGTTAATAAGTAAGCTTGATAAAAAAATTAAAAAGAAAAAAGACAAGCCTAAAACAGATACAAAATTTATTGATAAAAATATAGGTAAATTAAGTAATAAGTTGACAAGGATGAATATTCGCATAGATAATGGTGAGCAGAAAATTGCAAAATATCATTATTGGGAAGATGGGTTTAAGGAAATTGCAAGGACTATTCTTGGAAATGCTATGATAATTTTGTCAGAAAAGTCTCAAGAGTATTTAAATGTAATGATGAATAGTGAGATGCAGGTTGATTTTAATTATGACATAGACAGTAAAAGAACTAAATTAAAAATAGATATAGAAGATCTTAATGGTAAAAGGTCAATACAATATATCTCCGGCGGTGAACGGGGTCGAATAAGTATAGCAATTGATTTTGCATTTGCTTATTTAGCGAGTATAAGAATGCAGAAGCCTATTAGTTTTATTTTTATAGATGAAATGTTTGATGCATTAGATGATATAGGTAAAGAAATGGCTGTGAAATTAGTAGAAAAATTGCATGAAGATATTAAATCAATTTTCTTAATAAGTCATGATAAAAATATTGAGAATTATTTTTATCGCGAGGTTAATAAATTGTCTGTGGTGTTAAAGGGTGGTAAAAGCAGGGTTTACGCAAAATGATTGACGTAATGGTATATTATACATATGGTTAAAAAATCTAGAAATTATATAATAGGATTAGATCCTAGTCTTACTGGATTCGGTATTGCAATATTTGAAAACATCCAATTAGATGTATGGGATTATAAAAGGTTCTATGAAATAAAGAGTAAAGTCAAAGGTGATGAAAGATTATACGAAATTGAATGTAAACTTAGGAGTATATATAAAAAATATCCTCCTCTTTTTGTTTGTAAGGAGGCTTATGCATATGCAAGAGCAAATCAAGCCCATCAGTTAGGTGAACTTGGTTATGCGGTTAAGAGACAATTATATAAAGATTCAATTCCTTATGTGGAAATTGCACCACCAACACTGAAAAAATTTATAACTGGCTCAGGTAGGGGTGACAAAAATTTAATATTAAGAGAAGTTTATCGTAAGTGGGATTTTATTGCGGAATCCGATAACGTAGCTGATGCATATGGATTGGGAAAATTCGGTGCTATAATTTATAACAGGATACATGATGTTGATGTAGATCTTAACAAATATGAAGAAGAATGTGTTAAGGCTGTATTAACTTCTAAGAAAAAAGGGATTAACTATGGCCGTAAAGAGACGAAGAAAAAAAGCGTCAAACTTAAGCGCAAGCGATAAAAAAATAAAAGCAAAACGTATTAATATAACTAGTGATTTTGATAAAAGAACAAGGGCACAAAGAAAGACTGAAGCTGAAAAAACTCAAGCAGAGATGGATCAAAGATGGGTAGATATAGATAAAGTAGTTAAGAGAAAAGCAAAAGATGAAATTACCGCAGTTCTTTATAGAAAACATAATCCACTTCACATAAAGCCAATAGAAAAAGAAACAAGTAAAGAACGATTGATAAAAGATCATTTAGATCAAGATCTTATCAATAACACAATCCCCAAAATAATTTCAGGTTACAATGGAAAATTTGAAGCTAAAGTTGATGAAATTTTAGCTAGAATAGTGAGTGAAAGAGTTTTAAACAAAGTTAAAGTTGTTCATAGAAAAGTTTTATTAAAAGATTTTAAAATAAAAGATTTATTACATGGCGATTTAAAGGGTTGGTCAATGATATACAGCAGTTATGATTTACGGAATGTATTAAAGATAAAAGAGCATTATTTTCTTTTTGAGAAAGTTAAACATGTTAAATGAATAAGGAGGAATTGAGATCATTAATCATTAATTACATTGTCAATAAAAACAGAGGCTTTTTGGAACGTTATATAAAAAAGAAATATAAAAGTCTTATTGGTAAATTTGACAGTAATACTTTAGAAATAGATGATCTTGTACAAGAATCTTATATTAGTATAATGGCTTCTATTGGGCAATGGAAACCTAATGGGCAAAAGGTTACAACGTGGTTAATTGGATGCTTGGATCAGCACTTATATAAATATGTTATTGAAAATAGCAGTCAATTTAGAGTACCGTATTTAGCATTTAGAAAAAATACAGATGATTTAAAAACAATGAATAGTTTAAAAGATAAATTAGATAAAAGGTGGGATAGGAAACTTATATACAAATTAATGGAGGCGGAAGATAGGTATGTTGTTTCCTTACAACAAGTGCATGGTGAATTTTTAAATTTAGATATAACGAGTAGTGATGAGTATTTATTTTGGTTGTCATTAAAAAATGGTTTTGAAAAAGAAAGATTGTTGTGTAGTGCTACTGATCAAGAAATAAATAATAAAATAGATTTAAGTAAAATATTTAGTGTATTAAATAATAAACAACGAGCAGTTATAATTTATCACTATTATTATAATCTACAATTTGTGGATATAAGTAAAATACTTAAGCTAACTAAAATGAGAATTTTTCAATTGCATAAAGATGCAAAAATTTTATTGAAAAGTAGATACGAGGAATTAAATAATGCAAAAGTTATTCAGTCGTAAGGAAAGAATGACTTTAAAAGAGCAGAAGCATATAAAGGAGCGGATTGCTGTCTTCTTTGATGTACAAAATCTCTATAAAATTACCTTACTGGCTTACCCTAATCATCGTATTAATTATAAAAATATAATGATGTACTTGATGAAAAGTAAACCTTACAATGGTATTCCAAGAGAGTTGATTACTGCTTATGCTTATACAGTTTGTAATGAAGGTCATAATCAAACAGGGTTTGTTGAATATTTAAAAAATGCTGATATACAAGTTAAAGAAAAAATTAGAAAAGAACATATAAAAGAAACAGGTAGTGATTTTTCTAAGACAGATTGGGATGTAGGTATGTGTGTTGACATTATGGATTTAAGAGATAAAGTTGATACAGTAATAATTGCAAGTAATGATGGTGATTTTATTCCAGTTTTAAAAAATCTAAAAAAATATGGTATCAGGCGTGAAATATTTGGTTTTGAAAATTTTATTAATAGATATCTTGTGTCTAATGTAGACAAGATTCATTATATTCGGGATATAAATTTATTTAAACATAGAGAAGATAAATGAAGCTTAAAAAATCACAGTTAGAACTTTGTCAAAAGATTTGTGATGTATTGAATAAGGATTTAGGATATGCAGCTTTCACCAGTACAATTACTAATGCTGTGGGTGTTAAATGCAAATCTCATTTAAGAAAATTGGAAAGTATGGGTTTGCTACAAGGAACATTATTAAGTAAAAAACCTGGAACAAAAGAAAATCATTATCTATTAACAACATTAGGTAGAAGAGAAAATTGTGTTTATGATATTGTTGGAAAGTCGAATGGAAAGTAGAAATATAATATCAATATTGGTTACTTTTATATTGACATCATATGTGTTATTTAAATTTATGGGTGAGTTAGTACCTATTAAGGAGGCTTTTGGTACGGCTCATATGGCGCATTTAAAAGCAATGGATAACAGCGCAATTATAGAACGGTTTAAACGAGAAATTTTGGATTCATTAAAAGAACACAGAAGACAAATGGATTTTAATAGTGGTAGAAAATTAAGTGAATTACAAAGACATGGAGCTTATTTTGGCGAAGAAGAAATTAAAGGTCGGAAAAGTAGATTTAAAAGCTTTAAAAAAAGATAGAAAGAAACATGGTGGTAGTCCTTTTTATCGAGTTATTGGTGATGGGGATGATGCTGTAATTTTGTTTGGTGAAAAGTATAAGAAGATGTCTGTAAGTGATATTGGTTTAATTGAACCTGATTATTTAGAATGGATAATTGAACACACAAGTTTTCCAGATGAATTAAAGAATATTTGTAAGAAATTTTGTGATTACGATTCAACGCCAGATGGCATAGACATATTGGGGATATCATGACTTATTTATTAATAACAACTTCAATAACTTATATTTTAGTTTACGCTACAGTATTGAAATTTTTACGGTGGCCCTTTACAAAATTCCAATGGTCAGACAATTTAATAAAATGCTGTATGTGTACAGGCTTTTGGGTGTCCTTAAGCGTGTCTTTATTAACGGGGTATGGTTTAACTGGTAAATGGTACTTGGACCCGTTTATAGGGGCGTTTACGGCCTTTACGGTGGACCTTGTTTGTAGTGTCTTAATAGGTGCAGACAACCATTTAAATGAACACATTGAAATGAAGATAATTGATAATGGTATTGTAGATAAAATACTTCAGGAAGAAGAATGAAAGATTTTGTTAAAAGAATTGTATTGAGAAAATCTAAAACCGAAGGTGTTACTTGGGTTGATTTAGCTTTTGGTTGTGGTGATAAAGAGTTTTTTAAAATTAATAGTATTAAATTAGTTAAGCTTGATAATGGCGAATATTATATTTATATGCCAAGAAGAAAAAAAGAATTTGATAATGGTAAGATTCTTCATATGGATATTGGTCATCCATTAGGTGAAAACTCTAGAACTATTTTAAAAGATATAATTGTAGAAGAGTTTAATAAACAATCTAATAAAAAGGAGATATAGGATGTGTCATACCAAATCGCGGTGCACGAAATGTTATGAGTTTAATCTGGCAACAGGTATGTTAGCTAGTCCAGGTGATATTTTTGTAGTTGATCCTGAAGATAGAAATAGAGGTACAATTAAATTGAGAATGGATGAGATGCTTGGCATTATTGAAGATGTTAAAAATGGTAAATGGGATGAGTATTATAATAAGTATTTAAAAATAATGGAAAAACAAAATGAAGAAGAGAAAGTCTTGGCCTAAGTATTTTATTGATATTGCAAAAACAGTAGCAGAAAGATCGACATGTGATAAACTTTCTGTAGGTGCTGTTATAGTTAAAGGGAATAGAATTCTTTGTACTGGTTACAATGGTGCTCTTCCTGGCAGGGAACATTGTGATGAAATAGGTCATGATTTAGATGAACAAGGTCATTGTGTTAGAGTTATTCATGCAGAACAAAATGCAATTTGTCAAGCTGCGAAATATGGGATTAATTTATCTCGTTCTAGTATTTATGTAACTCATAGTCCTTGCTTCCAATGTTATAAATTAATTATGGCAAGTGGTATAATAGAAATTCAGTGGGATAAAAATTATCATTACAACAAACGTATGAATAGTTACATGTATAAAAGACAAGGTTTGGGAATACAAATAGAGGATTTTTCTATAAAGAAAATTTATCCTGGTGTTAATGAGCATGTCTGATGCATAACATAGCCAAGAAACTTCACAAGAGATTTAGTAAGGATCTAAGTTTGCCTGTGGCTATAAAGTTTTGTGAAGCTTTTGAGATGGCTATGATACAGGTATTGCAAGACAAAAAGAAAATAGAGTTTGATGTAATTGGTGAAATGAAATTAATAAGGTTGCCTCGTAAGAATTTTAAATTACCCGGTGGTGTAACTGGTGTTACGAGGGGCTTGGTTGCATATAAATTTAAGATGAATCCTAATCACAGAGAAGCCATAAATAAAGTGAGTCTTTATGAAGAGAGTAGCAAAAAAACTTGAGTTCATTTCACAAGATTGTAATTGGTATTTTTTATTGAAGAATGAAGAAGTCCAAGAGACACAGAATTCTATTGCAAAGTTTAATATTAAAAAGTTTAAATCATTTGATGATAAAGAATTTTATATTGTTTTTGGTAATGGTAAGCAAATAGAACTTACCCCGGTTAAGTTAAAGAGGGTTAAAGATATTTCTATGGGCATGTCAGAAGCTATTAAGTATATTAAGAAACATCACATTGGGTTTGTTTGTATTTGTAAGACAATATTATCGACAAAAATAAATAATAAATTTACAAAGGTTCTTCAACAAATAAATACTTATAAAGCGAAAATTAAAACTTTAAAATAAAAGCATGGGTTCATGTGGAGTCATAATCCCTTCATTGAAAATTAAGACAATACCTCTGAATTCATGCTCTTTTTAATTTGGAAAGATTATTAGACATAGACGTTCCCCCAGAGGGAACCGAAGAATTCAACTACCTAATTGAATGTTGCTGCGGATGTGGATCTGCATTGTGGAAATTCGACAGACAGGGTAAAGACCACTACTATTTAAAGGGTCATAACCGTAAATTAGGCGGTTCCACGGCCTCCCTGGGGGCCCGTGAGGGTCGTATTGTGGACAAAAGCGGGTATGTTAGGGTTTTGGTAAAAATAGGGGGTAAATACAAGTATTTACGAGAACATAGGATGATCGTAGAAGAGGATCTTGGAAGGAATATTGAAAAAGGCCATTATGTCCATCATATTGACGAGAACAAAACCAACAATGCATTAGAGAATCTATTCCTCACAACACATGGAGTTCATATGAAGATCCATAAAAGAATTCGTAGAATAAAGAAGCTGCGAGGTGTAGAGGTTCTAAGTATAAGAGAGTACGAATTCTGTCTAACATTGGATAACTTCTTACCTTATTTTCTCAGACTGTGGCTAAGAGAGAAGTCTCCTATCAGAGTGTAATTCCCCGAAAAAAATTCGGAACAAAATTTGAGTGTTTACCCCTGAATGGAGGTAATGGCTGATTTTGATCAGTTAAGCCCGAAATCAGGGGAAATCAGGGAGAAAGACTGAAAATTATTCAATCATATAATCTTCTTCAGTAGCTAAGTCGAAGATAGATCTTAAGGCACACATTGAATCAGATACAAGAGCCCTGTTAGTTTCTAATAGGTCTGCAATATCTTGTTGAGTGTATTCGTGGTAGCTGTTGGGGAGATTAAGTTTGAAATTTAAAATTCTTTTAGCAAACTTCAGGATCATATTTTCTTTTTCTATTTCTTCATCCTTAATTGCATTGTCTAAGATCTTATGCATCCTGTGTATAATTTCATCTTGTATTAAGTCTAATAAGAAACTCTGTTGGTATTGAGGCCTGAATATGTCATCCTGATAGCTGTCAATAAGTTTCTTATCAATCTTAATCTTTTTCATACAGTTAATAATCTTATTATTCAATACTGTATTAACCCATGTAAATTCATTGGCGGGTCCATCTTCTCTGTAGGTCTCAATTGCTTTTTGTAATATGATTAAACATTCTTGGGTTAAGTCGCTTCTAAGGAGAGGATCCCTTGTAGCTTTACAGACTTTCATGCGGATAAGGTTGGAATACTTTTTAGCGTACACGGAGAATGAATTGGCTTTCATATATATGCTCCCGAATTAAAGAAAAAGCCTTAACGTATTTATAAATTAGTTCGCCCAATATAGTTTTAATATTTTCTTTTTGTCAAGCACTTATTTTAGTCCACTAATAATGAATCTCGTAAGTTCCCTAATCGTTTGTATTGCCATCATAACAATGCTTGCCCAGAAGCTATGTAGATAACCTGAATGTTGATTAACTACCCTTACTGGCTTAATTTTTTCTTGTCTACTTTTCTTGCTCATGTTAATACTCCTGTCACTCGTTGAAATAATTTTTTATCCATAATTTTTAATAGCTTCTTAGGTAGGTCTTCAATATCATTAACCACAAAGTTATCCTTATAAAATTTTTCAACAGCATTATCTTCCATACCAATACCAATAACTTCAATACCAGAATTTTCAATTTTGCACACAGTATCTTTTAGTAGTTTATTCAATATTCCTAGGGAGGTACTACCATTAGCAGGAGTCCCATCAGATAGAACAAATAATATTTTTCGTTTTTCTTGTCTTCCTGCTAATCTTCTTGCAGCGAATAGAACACTTTCGTGATCACAGTTTTCATATAGTTCTGGTTTAATATAAAAGTTCTTTTCTGCTTCCACGAAATTTTCATTCCAGTTTTTTAAATTATAATGTCTTAAAGGAAGCAATCTTATTTTCTTTTTATCAATTAATCTATTGAGTGTGTCTTCACCTAATTCCTTTTTAATTTTCTTCATTAGTTTATTAAGAAAAGAATGAGTTGTTGAAGTAAACCCAATCACTTCATTAGGTATATTAATTGCAGACAAAACTTCTGAAATAATTTTTGTAGCTACCAAGGAATTTTCTAATTTATTATTCCAACTCATAGACCCACTAAAGTCCGATACAATACTTACAGCCGTATCAGGTTCCCATGACTTAAATTGTTGTTTAAATATCCTAGGACTTTCTGTACTAGGCAGACAACATTTCCAAATCATGTTGTCATCAATTATACCTTCATCCAATTCATAATGGTAACGTTCTTCTTTTAATGTCATTAGTCTGAATAATAATTCTGTCTTTAGATTATTGATTTGACGTTTGATTTTATTTTCAATTGGCAATAGTATAGTATCTTTGTATACCTTATCTACTTCTGTTTTTTCTTTTCTAAAATATTTATCTTCTTCCATTACACATTTGGGGACAACGTATTCAGAAAATCTTACTGCTTCTTTGTATTCTTCTTTTACACGATCTGGTATTTTTTCATCAGTAAGTTCTTCTTCCTCTTCTTCGTCACGCAATTCTTCTAATAAATCTTTTAATGTTTCTTTTTCGTCTTCTTTTCTTTTATCACTTTCACCAACTCCATCTTCATCATCATCTTCAATGTCGTCTTTGTCTACCTTGTCTCTTGATGTTGCTCCAGACTTACCTTCTTCTTCCTCCTCTTCATCGTCTTCATCATCATCTTCTTCGTCCTCCTCTTCCTCTTCCTCTTCTTCGCTATCTGTTGGTTCGTCTACCATGTCAGGAGCATCCCATTCTTCTGCTTCTACTGTTTTAGTCTTTTCTTCTTCACCACCTTCTTTTTTTGCATCCCCTTCAGGTTCTTCAGGCGGTATGTCTTTATAAAGCTTCTTATAAATACTTTCACAAATATTAAGCAGGTTCTTATCACTCACTAAGTTTAAAGCATCAACTAATTCATCCTCAATTATCATTAATAACTTTCTTAGCTTTGGATCAAGACCATCAATAAATTTATTGTCACCAGCCAACCTTGTATCTCGAAGGGATCCTGTCATTGCGTATGATAATTGTTTAGTTAATGATTCTTTAGAATGGTTTATCATATGAAGCTCTACATCCCTAGCATGATTGTTCCACCATTCAGTATTAATTTCTTCAATACCTCTAAACTCACGCTCCATTAACTTTTCAATACGATAGTCTTCTATAACATTCCAAATCTCTTTTACCTTTGGGTCTGTTATTTTTCCATCTCTTAATACTGAAAAGTCTGTAAATTTTGCATGACCAATTTCATGTCTTACAGCAAATTCAAATTGTAAAAGTTCTTCTTCAGTTGGTTTCCAATCCGGTGGCATCCACGGTACAGTTAAAACTCTACCTGACCGCTTATATTCACCATATGAAAATGCACCTCTTAAAGAAGGCTTAATAACAATATCAAATTTACCCGATAAAGTTCGGGCAACCTTTTCCATTATTGTTTCAAGTTTTTCTAATGCCCTACTATGTAGTTCATACATTAGATTAACTCCATTTCTTCTTCCTTAGTTGTTTTTCCAGTACCAAATAATTTTTCAAACTTTTTATCGTCAACCTTTGTATCCAAGTCTGCTTCGTCCATACGTTTATTATCACTACCGAATACATCTTGGATAACTTTTTTCGCAACTTCCTTGTTCTCTGTTGTCATTCTGTTCAACACAGTATATTCAGAAAACTCTACAGGTTTACGCCAATCAAGCTGTTGAGTCATACTTGCCCATTCAATCAACCTTCTTGTACTCACAGTAACAGTTTTCATTTCAGGGTTAGATCTAATCAGGTCTGCAACTTTCACATAACAAGCAGCGAGTCTGGGATGTAGACCTTTTAATTCTTGTTCTAATACCTTTTGCTCATCTGGTACACTTAAATAATCTAGTTTGTAAGTAATGCTGAACCTATCTAAGAATGCCTCATTAAGAATATTAGTGCCGGTGTAAAGAAAACTGTCTTCACCTTTACCAATAGTGTTCGCTGTGGCAATAACAAAGAAGTTTGGATGACGTGGGATTAGGTCATTGGTTTTTTCTGGCACTTCAAAGAACCTGCTCTTTACCTGCAATAAACTATGGAGTGCAAATAAAATTCCAGGTGGGGCTGAGTCAACTTCTTCCAGTATTAAACCCATACCTTTTTCCCAACAATCAAGGGCAATACCATTAATCCATTCCACATAGCTTGAACCAGATTTATCCCTCTTGACAGTACGGGTTCCAATTAAAGAACTAATACTTGATTGGGCATTGCATTCGTATGTACGCATAGGATATTCAAGGAGTGAACCTGCATACCTTACACCAGAACTTTTACCGCATCCAGTAGGGCCAACGATCAAACCATTAAGACGGTTCTTAATCACATAAGCTAATTGTTCTGCATATGAATCAACTAGTTTATATGTTTCAAAACCTTCCTTCATATAGTCTGGAACAAATTGTTTCGTATAGTCATCAATGTCTCCTTCAGCAAATGGGAAAATTTCTATACGATCATTAAATACCAATGGCTCTGTAGTATTGCGCCATTGTTTATTCATGTAAGTCTTTTTCTTTTTAACCTTTTCTTTTTTCTTCATTAATTTGTCCTCCATAAAAAAAATAGGAGGTAGCGTTATTGCTACCCCCTATAATATAGTGTCAGGTGAGGTTATTGGGCTCACTATTTAGTCATTTGGAAATTCTTTTTGAAGCATTTTAAAGGTGGTTTTAATCCGGGTAACAGTCTCTTTAGTAGATCCTGGTTTAGAATAATCACCATAAATTTTTACTGCAAAAGAATATTCTCCTTTAGCATTCTGTGAAACAAGAACGCTGTCTGGTTTTTCTTCTTTATTAATTATAATTTGATCTGCCATATGATATTCCTTTTTCTAAATAAAGAAGGGAGGCTTTCGAGCCTCCCTTCACGTTCTTCGCCTCTGCAGAAGGCTTCGATTCAATCTATTTTTCTAACTACAATAGATTTACTAGTAATTTATTCGTCGTCGTCTTCGTCTGCCGGATACAGATCTTCCAAACCAGAAGCAACAGTCTTCACAGCTTTAACAGCCGTGGAAACATCCGTAAGCTCATAGCTTTTCAGAATGTCTTCGGGAAAGTTGCTGTTCATTTGAGTGTCAAGCAATTTTCCTTTCTTGTCTACTTCGGCATTAAGACCAATATTCACACGGCCTCGGTGGGGACGAACTTCGCCGATCCATGACAGCCGGGACTCGCCCCGAGTGCTACCATTTTCAGGGCCTTCACCTTTAATGTAAATACGGAAGTTATTATCCCGTCCTTTAATACCAACCACATCGGCGGTTCCATTAAGGGCTTTGGTGAATTTGTTAATAAGAGACACAGCCTCTTCACTGTGTACCTTCTCCGAAGAAGGTGTCTTTCCTTTTTTAGCCTTCTTGTCCTTATCTTTTTTTACCTTTTTCTTCTTAGCCATTTAAGGCCTCCTTTTTTAAGTTAAGTTACCCGATTTGAATGTGCCATAATATACAATCCGTATCCTTCTTGTGCATCAAAAAATATTAATTTCATAACATTTTTTACACCAGAATTTATCTTGGTCAAATCTCACGTTATTGCCGTATTCCCATGTTTTACATGAGTTACATTGGCAAAACGCCAGCTCTTTTTCCAAGACTTTTTTCTTTTCTTCGTTGCCTCCTTCCAACGGTAGGACAATATCTCTTAAAATTGTATCGCTTTGTTTTTTAACTAATGAGTCTGAACCTGTCCTAAAACTTCTAAGGGTCTCAGTCCAATGTCTAACTTCAAATACAATAAATACACCATAAGGTTCATAATCTTCTAACTCACCAAATTCTATACGTTGTAATTTAAATTCTCTTTTATGAATCTTTAAAGTAAAGGTCGAACCTATCTTTGTTGTTTCTCCATTTTTATATTCTTCAATTAAAGATTCATTACGCTTTGTGTATCTGACAAGGTTATCTAATTGTTCTTCTAAAACAATATCCTTACCCTGTTCCTTTCTTATTGTTTTTAATCTACCCATAGTCTACTTAGAAACCATCCTACAATGAAACCAATTATTCCTGTCATAATTCCAAAGGCAACCATCACAGGATCTTTCTGGTTAGTAAATGGATCACTTATTAATGTTCCATTCTTTGGTATAATTAAATTGTATGAAACTTTTTCTCTTAAATAATCAACAAGACCACCTTGTTCAGCTTCAGTTAAAAAACTTCTAACATTTACATTATCATAGCTTGGTTCTGTCACAGCCAATTCATTACCCCATAAGATTTTTTTATTACTTTCATAGTCTTCTAAACAAAAACCAATTACTTCAGCATCATCCCATTCATCTTTATCAACCCTTACCTTACCATATATACAAGTGCCTCGGTCGGGGTCATCTATGTAGCCCATGTAAAAGATATTTGTTATTTCCACTTGCCGTCCTTTTGTTATAGGTATAATATACCATCAAAGGAGGTGGTTGAAACTCTTTTATTATCAAAAAGAATTAAAGGTGCTTACTACCTGGACACTTGCCAATTGCTTTGGAAAAACACGTTTGACAAATGGAATCTATTTTAGAGTGAAGTTTAGCAATTTCAAAAGGTAAAGGGTACATAATAATTCCGTCAGGGAATTGAACCTTAAAATAAGTAAGGTCATCAGTTGTTTTTTCAGATATGTTAAGAATAACACACCGCTTCCCTCTATAATGTCCATTGATTTCTTTTATGTGTTGTTCTGCTGTGGTAAAACCTTCTGTATGTAATCCTGATATTGGATCCAATGGAGTTTCATCCATATAGTCACAACAGCCAATGAACTTAACTTTTTCCCCCATTTCATAATGCATCCCTAAGATAATATCATGAAATGCAGGAGACGGATCATCTCCTTGTGGTTTCTTTTCAGGTGAATAGAATTTTTTATGTAAACTTTCTAATCGTTGCTTTGCATCTTTTACTACTTGTTCTCTTTCTTTCCTTACACTCTTCCCACTCACGATGTTTCCACACTTTCATACTTGTCATACATATGGGAAAATTGAAGCAACTCTTCGTCTGAATAATTTTCCCTTGCCCATGCCTTAAATACTTCAGGAGAAGTATGAGCTTTTTGATCAAATAGTTTTTGGAAATCTGGTTTGCAGTAGATCATTTTGGTAGTCTCATCTCTACGCATCTCACTTTCAGGGAATTCTGTCTTGCACTTATAACAACGGAAATGGTCTTCTTCTTTTTTGATGGGCTTATCAACGCTTTCTTCTTTTTTGTTTTTCTTTCTTTTTAGTTTTGCTTTTATCTCTTGACTTGACTTTTTCTTTCTTCGTTTTGGTTTTGCCACTTGACATCTCCCTTATTTTAAGTTTATCTAATAATCTATAAGTGTAGGTTCTTTCTAGTTTAACTAGCTTTGAAACTAGAGATACATTGTCATTGCATCTATCCATAGCTTCTTTAAGTAAGCTCGTTGTTAGTTTATCAATTCTCCTTTTTAAATTAAATTTCTTTTTTTCTTTTTCTGTAAATTTGGTTACTGCCATCCAGTACTCCTTTATAATATACAAGCGTGAAAGAATATGTGCAACTTACAGATTTTCAAGTTCTAATTCGTCAGGTAGTTCCCAATCTTCTACTTCTTCACCGCCATTAATTAATATTCGTTTAATTAATGTTTTATTTGTTAAATAAACTTTATCATTTCTCATAACAACGTCATCGTCTTCGAATATTCCAGACATTAAACCATCTTCAATTGATTTTTTAAAGTTTTTAATACCCCGTTCTACATAGTCAACAGCGTAACCTTTCGCCACCCCTTCTATAAATAACCAATTAATTGTTTTTATTTCGTGTTCAGTTAGTTCATGCTTCATGTTGTCTCCGTGATATATTAAATACCTATATTGTAGTTGTTAATAATATACAACAACTAGAGTTTTTTAGACTCAGTAAGAATTTTAAAAATAAGGTGGGAAGTTATCCCACCTTACAAGGAAGGTTTAATCAAGCATACCCATTATAGTTTTATGGAATTTAATTAAAACTTTTTCGTTGATTGCACCATCAGACTTAATAAGATCATGGACACAATCAATAGGAACAGCACCGCAACGAACTAATGTTTTGGTTTTATCTCCTGACATTTTAAATTCCTTATTAAAAGCACCGTCTTTGATAATCTCCTTACCTGAGATAATATCATCTCTTAACAGTTCTTTAATGTAGTCGGTACGAATACGAAATGTATCTGCTGGTATAATTTTTCCAGCAGTATTACCAATAATACCACGGGCATCCCGTTCAAGAAGCTTTTGCCTTGGGGCTACGAAAGTATATGCTCCATTTTTCTTATAGAAATTACGGGCATAGCCTTCATCCTTATCTCCCTTAGACAAGGACACAACAATCTTACCAGGACGAAGATCAGAATTAATTTCATCATGGGCATTGTAAATTTCAGTTAACTTGTTAAGGTTGATAAAGCTTCTAGGTTGGCGGGTAGTTTTTTCACCCGTTGCAATTGAAGTGGTTCGCTTCCCACCTGTAGTAACTTTACCTTTCAATTCCTTAACCTTGCCTCGCTTTTCAGCAAGTGCTTCAGCTTTGGATTTTAATTTAACAGTTGATTCTTCATCAACCTCTGGAGCACTAGGAAGTGTCTTACCTCTTACTTTAGCAAGTTTCTTCTTAATGTCTTCTTTTGACATTCTGACTGCCGACATGGGCAACCTCCTATTTTAAAGTACAGTTTTTTATTTACCTATTAATATACCATCAGAAGAACATTTACGTATTCAATTATTAACAATAATGAGCATTTGAATTTTGAAATGTATCTATTTTTAATAAAGCCCTGCTGTGGGTATAATATTGTATTGGTTGAAAGGGTTTGAATAAAAATTCTAATTGAATTTTTACTGAGTTCAAAAGTTTCTAGTAGGGGTACATTATAAGGGTAATAAAAAACCACAAAAACCAGGAGCTAGTATGGCAATAAGAGAAGCAAAAAAGTATGAGTTAAATTGGCGGGAGATAATGGATTGTAAGATTGCAGGTGATGATATTGAGAAGCTTGCTAAAATTGCTTATGATATTGGTTATAAGTACATTAGTCACAATGGAAGAGTTTTTGAAGTAAGAGATGGTAGTGATAATGGTGCTTATTATGCTGATGAACCGTTAATTGAAATAGTACATTAATTATAAGGAGTTTAAGATGGGTTTAAATATAGCAGGAATTTTAACAAAGCATAAGTTAATTGCAGAGTATGGGAACAGACAACATGATCAATTTATGGTGAGCCGGTTTACAGATTTTGGCGAGTTTATTCACAGCAGGGTTATGAGGCTGTTGGGTCAGAATAAAATTGTATTTGCTGAGTCAGTTGATACTTACGATATTTATATGGTCAGCCGTGAGATTGCTGATAATATGAGGATGTTTTAACATCTAAACCCCTTGAATGTGGGGGGCTTGTCGGTCCCTCACATTTTATTAGGAGACAAAAATGAGTTTAGCAGGATTTAAAATTGGTGATAAAGTTTTAGTTCAAAGGATTTGTTCTCCTTATGATTGGATGCCTGGGGAACTGGTTAATATTACGAATGACCTTTACCCAATGGTTGTGAGATGTAAGGATTACAAACATCTACATGGGTTCTAATTGCATGAAGTTAAAAAAGAAAAAACTAAAGGTTCAAAAGTCTCATCCATTACTACATTATAAGTATGCAGGTAGCAACAAACAAAGGAGTAAATATGTTTGATAATGAGCTAGCAGACTATAATATAGAACAGGGTATAATGGAAGCTGAACGCCTTAACCCACATGAAATTAAACCAACTCCCGGACATTCTGGTTTTTGGCTGAACGCCGTTGCATTAGCTGAAAGCACAATGGAAGATTCTGACAGGTTAATAGATTTATATTTTACAGGAGAAGGAGATGAAAATGTTTGCATTCAAGAATGAAACAAAGTTTGGATTTAAATTATGGCAGATTTGGGTATTGAGGATATTTTGGATTCCAGTAATGAGTTTTAATAAAACTTTATTGATTGTAGAAGATAAATATAAATTAACAAAAATTAAAATTTTGGGAATAAGAATATTTTAGGAGGTTTAAATGCAAGGCTTGAGCTTTAGTCAGTTTATTCTTAAACAGGAATGGGATAAATTACATGAGGTAGTACCCGGTTATTTCATTTATCTTAAAAATGAAAGGGTGGCATTGATTTTCAAAGAAAATAACATTGAGTATAGGGTTATTGGAAATAGATGTAATTGTCCGGCGGGTAAGTATAGAGGATATTGTAAACATAGAGATTGGGTTACAAAATTAAGAAAAAAGGAGACAGCATGATTGTAGATATGGATGGTGATTATGTTACTTTTAAAATACCAATTTCTGAATTTACTGATGTGTTTTTACAATTAGATTCACATAAAAGATTAAGACGTAGTTTAAAGGAAGACGTGCTTAGTATGATTGTTGATGACCCTAATAATGAAAATTATATTAAGGCAATTAAATATGTTAGAAAAGTACAACAAGTTGGATTAAAAGAAGCAAAATTGTATGTTGATAAAATTAGAAGTGACAAAAATACTTATTAAAAGGAGTTAGTATGAAGACAGCATTTTTTGAATTAGGACATTCTTTTGCTAGGTTACGGCATAATCCTGAGACTAGTCAAGCACATCTTTTGATTATTGAAAAAGATGATCGTGATGGTCGTGATGGTTCAGTGAGACATGTTGAAATTAGTGGTAAAAAGAATCTTGAAGATCTATTTATGGGTCTTGCTGAGCATTTAGGATTTTCAGCAATTCATGATGATGATCCATCAGGCGGGTCTTGATATGGAAATTAAAACAAATGAGAAAGCTTCTAGTCTGGTTGGTCAGACCTTTGTGATTGATTTTGTGGATATGAATGGTCTTTGGGGAAGAGAAATGCATCCCGTTAAAGGTGATAAGGGAAAGCTTGTTGTTGCATATGATTACACTATTGAAAGAGCTATGAATGAAAATGAAGTGGATTATACTGTATTCACTTGTCAGGTATTAGGTGAAAGTAGACAGCTTGAGTTAGCTGATTATGAAATTAGGAAAGCAACATTGTTTGATATGTTCTGGTTTAAGATTTGTTTAGCTTTTATTCTAACAATGGGAGCATTGTATCTCTCAACAACGGTGTAATTATGGAAGATGAAATTAAGATTTGTTATAACCATTTAGACTATCAAGTTCCTTTAATTTGGACTTTCGCTTTTGTAGGTGCTGAATATTGGTGTCCTTATTGTAGTTATATTGGTGGAATGTTTGGTTCAGGAGAAAATGTTCCTGCTACCACTAAACTTGCAAAAAGATTAAAAGCATACGAAAAGTTTACTGAAGATTATCTTCATGCAAATGCAATTCAAGTTTGTCATCAAACTAAATGGAAAGGTAAATACATAAAACCTAATGATTTACCACAAGAAGAAAAGGATCGTTTAGAAAAGATAAGGGGAGAATGGAAATATAAAGTTAAAATGGAGGAGACAGTATGATTAAATATTTAATTCTATTTATTGTTTTGG
>SDBT01004812.1_pt1 | contig 22831 bp, 23 predicted proteins | sample 2277101 | NCBI WGS metagenome assembly SDBT01 (sample SAMN10404973, study PRJNA504765) | marine sediment metagenome | isolation source: marine sediment core GS10_PC15, 103 cmbsf | place: Arctic Ocean: Southern Knipovich Ridge | collected 2010 | reverse complement strand
CGCACCGTCTCTTTTGATCTACTTTTGTTAAAAGTAGGGCGACATGGCTTACTGCCAGAGACTGGTTTGGGTACTTTAGCGAAGCCGGCTACCTTTTAGAAAAAGGTAGGTCTAAAACGGGGACTGCGTACCCTCCCTTCTTGATCTACTTCTTGTTAAGAAGTAGTGCATAGCGTAGGCGAGCGGCCAAAGTACAAAATTGAATATTTGACCAATTTTAAAGTAAATTATCAAATTATCAATGAACACAGAATTCACTAATTTACTAGAATCACTTGTCACAGACCGCAGCACTGTAGTGAACAGTATGGACAAGATCAGTCTAGCCACTCCGATAACTCTTAAGGAACCAACTAACCTCGTCGAAGCAATTAAGCTCTACAAAAAACGTATCAGGCTACTAGAAATAGTCGTAAACTATGGTTTTGATACTATGGCTGATTATAACAGATTCAAGGAAGCGGAAGATGTAGTAGCAAAGCATAAGAAAAAGATGGCGGAAGATGTAGTAGCAAAGCATAAGAAAAAGATGGAGGAAGATGTAGTAGCAAAGCATAAGAAAAAGATGGAGGAAGCTGAGGACGCTGAGGAGACCAAAGAGGAACACGCTGAGGAGACCAAAGAGGAACAAGCTGAGGACGCTGAGGACGCTGAGGAGACCAAAGAGGAACAAGCTGAGGAAACCAAAGAGGAACAGTGTAAGGAAACCATTGTTGCCTGATTCAGATATGTGTGAACATCACATGAGAGAGGATCGTGAATTACGTGAGGGGGCACGGTAACGCTGCCGAATGTGGTCACGCTTACTGCAAGCGACGTGTAGGACAATTTGCTTTAAAGAATAAAATTTAGTTATAAAATGAGTAATTCAATGGAAAAATTAGTCTCTGATCTATTAGAAGAAGGGGCTGGTGTGGTTGGAGGTTTAGTAGATGGTGTGAAAAATATGTTCAGTACTGAACCAGATAATATTAATGATGCTATTAAAATGCATACAGAGCGCGTTTGTACACTTGAAGAAATGAAAAGTCGTGGATTTACTAGTATTAGTGAGTATAGCAAATACCAGGAAGCTCTAGAAATTGTAGCTAAATTCAAAAACCAAACTTGAATACAGTACTTTTGATAACACAATATATTCATCCCCGGGGATGAATATTTTAAATAACATCGAGTAGTAATTTCTTACTCTTACTCTTATCCAGTTGGGTGAGGTACTTATGTACAATGCTTGTTTTTCTACGAGCTTCACTAGCTGCACGGAACGCTACATCTAGCTGATGTTTGGCCTTCTTTCGGAAATCGTTATTTCTCTTGAAGGTCGTACCCTTGTTAGTCCATTTTATAGCCTTTAGAGTTCCACAGGAAGTCGTAGTATTACCTATATATTTCTGAGGTAATCCTTTCGCTAATGCCTTGGCAAAATCTCGTTTCCAGGGTACTGTTTGATACCATATATTTTTTCGTTGGCAACAGTCTATAACATCAGTAATAGACTGATCACCAGTAACAAGGACATCTGGGATGCTGTACTTTATTAAGCTAAGCATATTGGGACGTGATACGGGTAATATATCCCCGCGGATATACAAGTTACCGGTTTCATTAGATTTAAGTATCTGCTTTTCACTAGTTTTCGTTTTTACGGACACATTAGGATAATACTTTCGAATAAAAGATTTGAGTCGTTGGTTACTAGTAAGTTTTTGTACACCCCAAGCTGGTACTACAATTTGTAAATTGTGGTACTTATTATGGTATTTAGTGACAATCATCTTGATAAAATTAGTCAAGCAATAAGGAACGCCAACATTTGGTGCAAGATATGCTAGAGCATACGGAGTAGATCCGATTACTTTTAATTTTGGTGCTGCTTTGCTGCTGTCGAACAATAGACCATCAAATTCATCACCTATTCCTGTAGTGATATCAAATCCCTTAGTTGGGTCGTCTTGGTATTCGGATAGGAACAGTGTATTAAATGGAGTTGATTCTTTGAACAAACTTTTTACATCAGGGTAACTAATATCAAAACTTTCAATCAACGGCGCAATAAAAATGAGATCTAAGGTCCCGAGACCTTGAGGTCGTTTGTATGCCCGCAGACGTCGACACTGTGTGTGACCGCCATGTAGTGACACAATTTTAATATCCTTTACACCCAATTCCTTGAACATTTTTGGCATAGGAGTTATGATAGATACTCGTCGAGAGTACGGTTGGGAGTTTGGTGTTAGTCCATACTTTAGATAGCGAGCAAATTTTGTGGCAAAAATAACATCACCATATCCATGACAAGGAGCAGCTACAACTACTACATTAAGGCTACGATTGCATTTACGCGCTAGACAAGGATTTTTATATAATTCATCAATGGCAACTCGTGGTGCCTGATACAGATCTATTTTACTTTTAGCTTCTTCGACCAATTCTCGTAATATAGTTTCCATTACCAAAGAACAACAAAATAATTGAGTTATCAGTATTGCAATGTACTTTTTGTCTCTGGCAGTATACTTTTGGTCCTCTTCGGCCGGAACACGTCTACACTCGACCCCAGCAAAACTGATCTTAGAAATTACATCTCACCAAATTACTAATGCAAACATCAAAAAATATCCTAGCCGTGGAAAAACGGGGTGGTAGACGCCACCCCGTTAAACGTAAATCAAAGAATGCTGATTTTTTATCACCACGGGATTACTATAAAGATCGAAAAGGTACAGGAATATTTCCCAAGAGATTACCCCAATACAGATTTTTAATATGTACTGATCTAGAAACTGACGATGAATTAGCTCTGGCAATGTTTACAGCATGGGTGAAGACAAATGAACAATTCTTTGATTCCAGAAACGGCTTCCCCATTTATGGTTTTGTTGTCGGGGAAACACATAACAAACGTACCAAAGCTCAACGAGCTAGAGAGTTCTTAAAACGCTTCGGGGATATTCTATCCTGGGATGATGAAGAACATCACCTATATAAGGGATACGTCGCAGCTGGTACCCGAGTATGGGTTGGTGGTCTCGGGAACTCCGAAGGACCTTGGGATAACGAGAACGAACTGGTAACTCATCCAGAAGCTCTAGAGTCTGAGGATTATCCAAATCCCGAGTTGTTCATCACTGCTATTGACGAGCTAATAAAAGTCAAGAGCAGTAACCTGTTCATTTTATACCTCAAACCCTTGCACTTTTTTCAATCTATACAAAATCGTCCTGAGGTTATTGAATATCTCCGTAAGGTTCCTGGGGCGATGTGCGGAGCTAATGTATTAGAATCTCCAGAACTTTTACAGTTTATAAACCGCACAAGAAGTGACGCGCCACTATTGTATACTGAAATGCATTTGACAATGTGTGTAGATGACGCTCCAAAACTCTTTCGTGAGCTCGATGATGCTGAAGATGATGAACTTGCGGCTGTGATCAACAAAACTATGTACTGTTGGAATGACAACCTTCTTAGTCAGTACATCACCAAACTACAAGACTTGCCAGAATTCAAAGAGACTGATTTTGATGATTACAAGTCCTTTACTCGGGATTGTAAAAGATTGGCTCTCCGGAACTCCGTATACGAGGGAAACACGTCGTGTTTCCCGAGTCCTGAGAAATTAAAAGTAATTATAAAGGTCGTAGACTCGATTATGAAGTACAACTCTCGTCAGTTTACCTGTGCAGATCCGCTAGTGATAATTGCAATATTGATTGCTACAGGAACGCTTACTAAAACACCATTTCGCCTACAAAGGTCTACTGTCAGTTATACAGGATCAGTTGAAAACGACGAGTCTAATACTCATGTTTTACTACCTGTGTGTGGTATTAAGAAGCAAAAACATTTACTAGAGAGAATGCTATTAGCAGCTTTTACGATAACTACTGATGAGTGATATACTTTTACAACGTAAAAGTACAACAGATGCCGAAATGGGTAGAAGGGTTTGCATTTAGCAAGCCACAACATTCGGCAGTTCCTATTAATTCATAAATTGGATCAGTAATGCCTCCCTGATAATAAATACGGTCTGGTCGTGTTTGTATGTTTTTTGTTATATTTTTGTTACGCTTAGAGTCGTACGTATATTGGGGTACTTTTTTACCTGTACTTACCCAAGCATCTTTCCAATGACTGAGATTGTAATTTTCTTTGATAAAACCCGTATCGCATCCTATTATCGTTGTATGGTGGAGATTGGCTAAAGATTTTAATATACAGTCAAGCTGGCCAAGTCGTTTCTGGATTTCGCCAGTACCTTGATCCAATTGCGTGCTTGCAACAGTTACTATACTACCATTAATTCTAAGATCAGCCCATAGTAATCCTCTGTTTGTTTTGCTGGTAGAATATCGATTAAATTTATGGTTTGTTATTTGCCACTTTGAACAAATCATCTCGTAAACTGTTCTACCTTCACTAACAACTTTGTATTGATAATTATATTTGCGAAGTTTCTTTGTTAGCTCAAGTACATTACTATTGCTAACTTCCTGGAAAAGAATAATATCTGGTTTTTCTTTGATGATGTGTGTGTAAACCCACTCTGTGCGCTCATTTTTTAGAAATGGGTCTGACCATAAATTAAAGCTTACTACCTTCAAGATCATTACTTTAGGAGTAAATGGTTTTAAATACTTATTTAAAAGTTAAATATGCTTGCAACGTTTTGTTGTACCACGGTCCGTGTACTCGGTAAAAATGATCTATGTACACTCGTTGTATTATTACTGCGGCATTATTTCTTTTTTCATTGTAGCGGCGATATGTTTTTTGTATTTTACATGCATAACGGTTTTGGATATTTTTCTTATTCTTTAGCGAGAAAAATGGATCGGTATAAAATAACCACTTACATTTATTACATAAATCATCATCAACAAATAATATCGGATTACCCCTAAGATAAATGTGTGTAGCCGATGTCCACCAGCTGACTCCATCCGGTAGTGAAGTTAATTGATTATCATCGAGACGAAGGTGTGTAGCGGAGGTCCACCCCCTGACTGAATCAGGAAGTGAAGTTAATTGATTACCATGGAGATAAATATATGTAGCCGAGATCCACCCGCTGACTGCATCAGGAAGCGAAGTTAATTGATTATCGCTGAGATAAATATATATAGCCGAACTCCACCCCCTTACTCCATCAGGAAGTGAGTTTAATTGATTACCACAGAGAGAAATATTTGTAACCGAGCTCCAATTCTTGACTGTATCTGGAAGTGAAGTTAATTGATTACCAAGAATATGAATATCTGTAGCCGAGCTCCAACCGCTTACTGCATCGGGAAGTGAAGTTAATTGATTACCGCTGAGATAAATATTTATAGCCGAACTCCACCCCCTTACTCCATCAGGAAGTGAGCTTAATTGATTACCACAGAGAGAAATATCTGTAGCCGAGCTCCAATTCTTGACTGTATCTGGAAGTGAAGTTAATTGATTACCATGGAGATAAATATATGTAGCCGAGGTCCAACCGCTGACTGCATCCGGTAGTGAAGTCAATTGATTATCGTTGAGCCAAATATGTATAGCTGAGCTCCACTCACTGACTCCATCGGGAAGAAAAGTTAATTGATTATTGTCGAGATAAATATTTGTAACCGAGCTCCACCTACTGACAGCATCCGGTAGTGAAGTCAATTGATTATCACGGAGATAAATATCTGTAGCCGAGCTCCAACCACTGACTCCGTCTGGCAGTGAAGTCAATTGATTCAAGCGGAGATAAATATGTGTAGCCGAGGTCCACCCGCTGACTCCATCAGGTAGCAAAGTTAATTGATTACCGTCGAGATCAATATATGTAGCCGAGCTCCACCCATTGACTGCATCAGGAATAAAAGTTAATTGATTATTATAGAGAAAAATAGTTGTAGCCGAGATCCACCCGCTAACTCCATCGGGAAGTGAAGATAATTGATTATTAAAGAGAGAAATATCTGTAGCCGAGCTCCACCCCTTGACTCCATCGGGAAGAAAAGTTAATTGATTACGGTAGAGAAAAATATGTGTAGCCGAGCTCCACTCCTTGACTGCATCTGGTAGTGAAGTTAATTGATTACCTTGGAGATCAATATCTCTAGCCGAGATCCACCCGCTGACTGCATCGGGAAGAAAAGTTAATTGATTACCGCTGAGATAAATAGTTGTAGCCGAGGTCCAACGATCTACCTCTGGAGGTAGTAAAGTGATATCACGATTAGAAAGATAGATTTTTAATAATGTATTCCAGTCCTGAACCTTGCAGTCAAGTAGCTGTTCTAATATTTCCACAGTAGTAACAACCATTTCTTTTTTGAGTAAATAGAAAAATAGTAATCATTTTTGTGCATATTAATAAGAAAATAATCATTCTACTTAAGAGCTATTCTTAAAGTAGTAATGAACTATCCAGAATGCAAAGAACTCGTAAATCAAATTATCAAGGACTATCTAGTAAATACTCGGTATGATACCAGAATACAAAGTGGTATGCAATACATTCTTGATGGAGGAAAACGTCTACGTCCAGCGCTGACGTTAGCGGTGCTTGAAAAATTACAACCCAATACTTGGTATGATCTTAAACAGGTATGCCTAGTACCAGAATTTATACATAGCTCGAGCTTGGTTATAGATGATCTTCCTGCTTTTGATAATGCAATAAAACGACGAGGAAAAAAATGTCTCCATTTGACCAAGGGAGAAGGTTTAGCCTATCTAATTTCATTTAATTTAGTTACTGAAGCATTAATGATAATTCACGAACAACTTCCACATCTCAAAAAAGTATATACGGTTGAAGAAGCATATACACAATATGAAGGACAAATAAATAATATAATCGCTAATATTTCGGGAACTAAAGCCCTCGGGGGTCAATTACTATCTACATTCCATACCAGCGGTGATACAAACCTCCGAGACATGAAAGACGGTTGTCATAAGCTATCGCGGGAAGAAATCTGTGATATTCTATATAAAAAAACCTCATCATTCTTTGAAATTGCTCTCGTAATTGGATGGATCGTTGGTCATGGAGACATGGACAAAATCAAAGACGTAGAACATATTGCTGACCTTCTCGGACTCTGTTACCAAATATATGATGATTTCTTGGATTACGATGAAGATGTATCATCGGAGCATTTTTCGCATAATTATGTGTATCATCGTGGTATTGATACTGCCTATAAAGAGTATCTTGAATATCAAGAACAAATGACCGAAGGAATTATTAAACTGGGGTTATCCTGTCCAATGTTCGATTATGTCAAGATATTCATGGATAACAAAGTTCTTGAGGCAAGAAAAGTCTTAAAAGAACACAAGAATGAATAATTATAAGGAAATGGAATATTACTTGAGTTTGGATGACTTGGATAGACCTATCCACAAAGTTGATGAAAACACATTATTTAAATGTCAACCTTTTTTTAATGACTACTATATAGTGCTGTACTTGAAAATAGTCCACGTCCCAAAATTAACTTTTAAACCTACAATTGTAAATGATAGAGACCTTGTAATCAGTTATGGTGCAACCCAATTAGGTTATCTCGTTTCCCAGATCATAGCAGCTGGGGAACAAATACATTCCACTACGTTTAAAATTGCATACAAGATATTAGTACTAAGAAATGGATGGTGGTCTGTGTATATTGAAAAAAGATACATTTGGGATTTTCAATCATTAGGAGTAATAACTATACTATCACCAAGCAGAACTGCAGTATTGGAATTCTTTCAAAAACATTTTATAGCAAAACTAATCAAGCAACCACGATTCAAAAAGAATAAATTGAAAACACTGTCACTTTCTATCCCACAACATAAAGATGAGCAAATCACGGGTTATAGGTGACATATTTGAATCGTGGTACAAACGAGGATTGGTAATGCGGGGACACCGTCTCTTTTGACGCCGCGAAGCGGCTAGCGATCTTCGATCGTGTTAAAAGTAGGGCGACGCTGGCTTACAGTCAGAGGCTGGTTTGGGTACTTTAGCCGAACGAAGTACTACCTTTTAGAAAAAGGTAGGTCTAAAATGGGGCTGGTGCCTATGGAACCCTCCCTTCTTGATCTACTTCTTGTAGCGGCGTGGAGGCCGCTCCGCGCCTAGAAGTAGGAGGCGGCCAAAGTACTGGGTATAAAAGATAGTTCAAACTGTCTAGGTTCCCATGGTGGTTGGTCAGATAGACTCGATGGGATATTCATGGCATTAATTATTTCAAGAGTTTATCTTGGATAGTTGTAATGTTGATGTATGTTTATATTATTTATATTTTGTTATTCTTCTTAATAGTATGGTTGGTCAATTCAAGTACTGAAGGATATTTTACTTTTTACAAGGGAATGCCGGGTATCCCCAAAACTTTTGTATCTACTCATTTTATACGTAACCCATCATGTTGCCAGAATAGTCAAGTCGTATAATATCGCAACATTACTATAGGAATCGCAGCCATGTCTTCTCTCTTACATACTGTAATGCATGACCATTCTCTTTGACTGCCACCATACATATCTCTCGAGTCTGACGGTGTACATACTGTAATGCATGACCATTCTCTTTGACTGCCGCCATACATATCTCTCGAGTCTGACGGTGTACATACACTAACACCAAACCATAACGTTGGACTGATAAGACTAACAGTATTATTACGTTGCCGGTTATATCAAACATAAAGGATCTTCAGTATTGGCGTTGATTGGATGCAACGTTGAAGATTTGTTACAACATTTACAGTGTAATATTGATCATATAAGACCATGTTCTAGTTTTGATCTTACTGATCCTGAGCAGCAATCTGCATGTTTTCATTATACAAACCTTCAACCATTATGGGGAGTAGATAATTTGAGCAAAGGTTCGCGGTGGGAAGATAAAGAATAAAACAATTGAATTGTATGGGGTTAAACATACAAGTAAACAAAATTTAGTAGTTTAGATAACTAAAATTACTAAATTAAAAAAGAGTAACATAAGCTATAGGTCGTTTAAGACCCATAGGCTTCGCTAGCCCTGAAATCGTTGGTACCAGGCTGATGTTAGGCATTTCCTCCTAACGTCATAGCCCTCGCAAATTCGCTCTACACGTTTGTAGACCTACAATGCGAAACCCTCTCGGGTTGGACTAGACTATATCTTAAGCCATCATAGAGATTGATAATCTCTCAAGCCCATCTCTTTTAGTCGTTGAACCTTTCCCATGCTCTATCATAATGAGTTTAGGGACTTGGCTGCGGATTGCCCAATCTTTAACGTTTTTACCATTTGGCGGCCGTTACGTCGCCTACTGCATATTCAGTTTCCTGAATACCGTGGTAGTTAAAGCTCTAAGGGGTTTCCCGCAATTGAAAGATGTCGCAATTTGTCCGCTTCGCGGACGACGTAGGAAAGCTTTGCTTTCCGAGTACACAAATTACTAGCACTTGACAATAAGTAATGGTGTCTAACTGTTTATCTGATGAAAGAGCCATCTTTTCACCAGCAGAGTACTTTTCTGACCATATATTTAGCCGCTGCCATTGCAACAATCGCCGGTCGAATCCCTATAGTTTCCTGTAGGGCCAGACTATACCTTAAGCCATCAGAGATTGATAATCTCTCAAGCCCACTACCGTCTAGTCGTTGAACCTTCTTCATATCCTATCATAACGGACTTAGAAGCTTGGCTGCGGATTGCCCAATCTTTAACGTTTTTACCATTTGACGGCTGTTATGTCGTCTGCTGCATATTCAGTTTCCTAAATACCGTGGTAGTTAAAGCTCTAAGGGGTTTCCCGCAATTTGGAAGTGTCGCCAGACTTGAATCATGGTAGCGGTACACTAGACCGCTAAGTCTGACTAGCACTTGACTATACTCTACTTTTAACAAAAGTAGATCAAAAGAGCAGTCCGGTCATTAACCGGACTACTCCCGTGGTCCGCTTCGGTAAGCGGTAGAGCTCTGGAGTCTAAATGTTGATCCAATGAAAGAACCAGAATTTCATTGGCATTGTACTTTTCCCATCTAAATTGTTAAATGGAGGGGTGCTGGGTGGCAACATCCAGCTGGAGGAGCTGTGGCAGTCAACGTACACATCGGTGCACCTCCACCACCTGCTTGGTATTGCATACCTCCTTGAGGTGCGTCACCTTTCATGCCTTCTTGGGCATTAAAACCCTCACGAACGCCCGCAGGCTGCATAGTTACTTGAGGACGACCTGAGCCGCATCCGCATTGAGTTTTGTAGTAAGGATTGTGGTAGGTTTGTGGTCCGCCCGAAGTCATAGAGGGAGCCACTGCATTTGAAGCGTAATACACCATGATTAATTATACTCAAGATAATTCCTGTAAATAGTAAAAAAAATTGTTTTGAAGTAGGCAAAACCAATTAAAAATTACAAAAGGATTTACTAATTTAGATAATCATTATCAATCCTCTGAGTATGTCTTTCTATTTCCTGTACCAATCTAGTCATTCTTGTTTCAAATTTAGGATTTAATCGTCTCCCATTTCGTTTGTAAATATCTGGATTATAGCGTATAAAAATATATTTTCCACTATAATCCATAAATAAATTGTCATATCTAATTTTTTCATCTATTTTATTATAACTTTTATGTTGATTTTCATCTATTTCAATACATAACAAAGTATTTCCAATTAATTTTCTCAAATCAATTCTCCGCTTTGAAGCACAACAACCACCTTCTAAATCTACATAGAGCGGTTTATCATGAACAAATCCATCATAATGAGTATCTATAAAGTCGCGAACCTGTAATTCTTTGGTTTTTTTCTAATACCTTGCGTTTTTGGATGGTTTGGGAATAAATGAGCAAAACAATGAGTACAATAACCATCATAATATTTATTTGCAAGTACAGGACAAGGTATGTCATATATTTCATTTGCTTTACATTTCTTATCCCTAATATTTTCCATCCCCTTCAACTTACACGAGTAACAGCGTGTGGCTCTCTTATCGGTTGTGAACCCAAAGTGAGGACATGCTTTACCACAAAGACATCTTCTAGCTCTAATATTTACCATCCCATCTAATTTACATGAACTACATCGGGTTGCTTGTTTGTTCTTTTGATAACCGTAGGTGGCTTGTGCTTTACCACAAAAACATTTTTGTCCTTAATATTTTTCATACCATCTATTTTACAAGACATACACCGTGTAGCTTTCTCATCAGTCGTAAATCCGAAACAAGCACGTGCTTTACCGCAATAACATTTCTTATCTATAATATTTGTCATTTCTTCCAACTTGCAAGATACACAACGCGTGGCTTTCTCATCAGTTGTAAATCCGAAATGTGGACGCGCTTTACCACAAAGACAAGCAGGTCTTTTCTGGATAGCGGTCATACCATCCTTTTTAGTACATTTACAAAATTTTTGTGCAATTAAATCCCTATTAGAACGTGCCTATAGTCTCCGTCATCCCCGCTCTCAGACACGCTCATAAAACTGATTTTCTTCACACCAATTGAACAGAAAACTACCTCTGATCACGTCACATACTCAAAATACACATCCAGTATGGACATCCTCCCTAATGAGATACTCTTTGACATCGGACTACTACTCCCTCTAACCGATCTTGCTGCATTATCCCTAACTGAACGGAGATTATATAATTTGTTAGCACAAAATGATCTGTATTGGAAAATTAGATACAAAGACGATTTTGGAATCCTTGAAAAACAATTTGCTAATTGGAAACAAGAATACGATAAAAAACTGTCCGTAGTGCTATCAGCAGTCCGAATGAATAGTTGGGAATTAGAGAATGTATACCGTCAAACCGAGGAGATATGTCTGGCAGCGGTCAAGAAGAATGGTTATGCATTAAAGTATGTAAAAGTGCAGACAGAGGAGATATGTCTGGCAGCGGTCCAAAATCATGGTTGTGCATTAGAGTATGTAAAAAAGCAGACTTCGGAGATATGTCTGGCAGCGGTGCAAGAGAAGGGTAGGGCATTAGAGTTTGTAAAAAAGCAGACGACGGAGATATGTCTGGCAGCGGTCAAGAAGACTGGTGAGATATTAGAGTTTGTAAAAGAGCAGACCCCAGATATATGTATGGCAGCGGTCCAAAAATGTGGTTGGGCATTAGAGTCTGTAGAAGAGCAGACCGATGAGATATGTCTGGCAGCGGTCCAACAGAAGGGTTGGGCATTAGAGTATGTAAAAGTGAAGACTTCTAAGATATGCATGGCAGCAGTCCAACAGGATGGTAGGGTATTGTACCATGTAAAAAAGCACACAGAGGAGATATGTCTGGCAGCGGTCCAACAAGAGGGTTTGGCGTTAAAGTATGTAAAAGAGCAGACCCCGGAGATATGTCTGGCAGCGGTCAAGAAGAATGGTAGGGCATTACAGTTTGTAAAACAGCAGACCCCGAAGATATGTCTGGCAGCAGTGAAAAAGAATGGTGAGGTGTTACAGATTGTAAAAGTGCACAGAGAATGGTGAGGCGGTACGGTTTGTAAAACAGCAGACCCCGGAGATATGTCTGGCAGCGGTCAAACGGTGTGGTAGGGCATTTAGAGTATGTAAAAGTGCAGACCGAGGAGATATGTCTGGCAGCAGTCCAACAGTATGGTGGGGCGTTAGAGTATGTAAAAGATCTGAGAATGGTAGGGTGTTAAAATATGTGAAAGAGCAGACCTCAGATATATGTCTGGTAGCGGTCCAGTCCCCCTCCTGAACCGTTTGCTATATTCCATAATGGGATTACAAGGATCCATCATCGGTGCAGCAGTAGCAGCGCTTTGGCATGTCTATTCTATTAATAGAATAGACATATCTTTAATCTCTTCGCTTCTCTGTTTGATAGTCTGACATTGCTGGACGTGTAAATACAAAGTAAAAAATTGAAATATAGCTCCGAATATATATAATTTGTACTAATGTCAGATAAAAAACTTATTTTTGTAGTATCTACTTGTGATCGAATGGCAGATGCTGTCAAGTGTGCTTATAATAAAATGTGGATTCGTACACACGTCCGCCTTATCGATACAGCGACAACCTGTAATCAAGAACAGCTAGTTGGTTATGTACAAGCACGTCATTGCGTACGCCAGCGTCTAACGGGACTCTGCTTAAAAATACCGTGCACAATTATTGCTATTGAGAATTATATCGATCACCATGGAAATCAGTGGTGGAATGCTCCGATGATAATTATTGCTAATGGTACAGGAAAGATTCTAGCTGAATCACCTCCATGGAAAAAGAATGATTCTGTTTCAGTCAACATTACTAAATATGCATTAAAGTATGCTAGTGACCTTTCAAAAACTATTGGTCAGATCACTACTAATGACTGGCGCGTACATTTTAGTAAGTACGGTTATGATCATAATGATCTAACCAGCGCACTAAAGAAAACACTAAAGTTCATGGATATCAGAGATATACTGACTGAAACTCTGGGTATTAACTTTTTAGATATTAACCCTATTCTCACCAAACCATTATTGTTTGACAAATTAATAACATTAATTTTATCATTTTTACCAACTGAAACTACTCATATTGCCATAATGGGATTACAAGGATCCATCATCGGTGCAGCAGTAGCAGCACGTGTAGGGTTACCCACTGTCTTAATCTGCAAGTCAGAAAATCTTCCGGGTAAGGTTCACAATGGTACTGATACTCTTGAGATACACGTGCCACAAGGTAGTAAAGTTGTTTTTATTGATTACATTCTTAAAACGGGGGTGATTGCAAAGGCTATAAGCGACCTAGTAAATGCTCGCGGAGCGACAGTGTCGTGGTTTATAGTAGTGCGTGACATTCCAGAACTTGCAAAGGAAGCCGCTAGCAAACTTGTAGATGTTTCTTACACAGTTATTTTATAATTTACTTACTACCACATACTGGTTTTCCAGCTGTTACAGTATTACAACCATTAGCGGGAGTATTGGTATATATCAACTGTTCATCTGGCCAGTTACCTTTTACATAACGCTTTGGATACAATGCTCCACACTCATTATTAAGATAATTTACGTAATCAGTTCCATAGCTTCCGGGATGATTGCTCATACGTTCTGCTTGATAGATTTGGTAATACTCGTCTGCCTTGGCCATCGCTTGATAGTCTGGCATTGCTGGTGGGGTATCAACAATATTCAAATCATAAAGTCCTGGGGTTTGGGGATAACCTTTAAAATCACTACAATTCCAGCATAACTGTCTATTGTATTGACCAGACTTTACATTTTTATAGCTCGCCCAACCACTATACGGTTTTATACGCGGTTTTAAAGCGTCCGCATTCATGTCCTGAACTAAATATGGACCTAGGTACATTCCACTTTGATAGTTGTAATTATTACAACAACTACCTACTTTACCTACATAAGTGCTCATTACTTGTACTCAAGATAATTATTGTAAAAGAGCTGTCTACTTTTAACAAAAGTAGATCAAATGGACAAGTTAACCAAAGGCTAACGCGCGGGCATTGCCCGCTAGATTCTCGTAGTAAACACTTCAGCGCTACGCCAACACAGGAACCACGGAGCATTCCTCATAGAAGGCGCTAGCCGTCTCGGTAAGTGGTGCGGTGTGTCTGACAGTGGACCAACAGAATAGTACTGTAAACGTCATGGTTTAATTGTTTGACTCTACTTCTTCCAGGTAGGCTATTTCAATTTGAAGATTTTTGTTGAATTGTTCCAGCTCGTCTTTTTCTTGCTGTACTACTTCTACCTCTGGATATAATAATTCCATACCACCTCTTTCAGTGAGTTTTGATAATTTCTCATTATTGGTCTCTAGGGACGATTTTAATAGTGAAATAATACCTTTGATTGATTTTCCTTTAGCACGTACTTCTTTTAGTTTTGTATTTATGTCCATAACGAGTTCATTTAATGATTCACGTGATTCGAGACTCCGAGTATTTTTAAGAGTCTCATAAATAGTACTGTGAGCCAGTTCTAGCCGTTTTAAATAATCATTATAAACTGTAAAAGATACAGTATTTTCCCGAAGTACCTCAGTTTTTACCAGAGCTGGTTCCATTCTCGCGATAATTTCTTCACTTTCGCTTGGGATGTCTTCAATACCTCCGCTAGAAATTTGGTCAATAATATCCTTGATGTCTGAAATGTTCTGACTCAACCATTGGTTTATCTTGTCCATAGCTGTATCAATGTTTTCAGTATAAACATATTCACCAAATAATTCCTGAATCAGCAGTGGAAGGTTATTTAAGATGTCTTTTTTACCACCAGTTCTTGGATCTTCTATAAAATCGAGACCAAAGAGTGCTATATTTTTAATAACAGTTTCGTTATTCAAGATTGTTTGAAATTCTTCAAGCTTTTGTATAGTTTTATTCAAGTCTATTTCTTCTTCAAAAGTATGGGAACCTATAGTAATGACCTCGTTGGCTGCTAAATCTTTAATTTCAGTGGGAAACCGAGAACGGAGATTGTCAATGATCTCTTGATTAAGTTTCTTACCAGTAATGTAATTTGTGACAGTGTTTTTTATTGCGAGTTCCTTAAGTAACTTTTCGATATCTAGACAATAAAACTTGTTGTCTTCTTTACAAATGATCATATTTACTTGTTTCATATCCCAATAGGGATTCGCACAGAGTTCCTTAACATCACGTTGATTCTTTGCAATAAGCTTGTTATTAAACCTTATGGGTTTGGGTTGGGTTGGGCGACGGGCTGATGGATCGAGAATCATGTTCATATCATCACCAATCCTACTCGTTCCTTCAGAAATTAATCTATTGATGTTTTGATATATATTTAGCTTTACAGCTGGATCAGCTTTAGGATTCAAAAAGACTTCTGGAAGTATATCGGTAATATCTAACTGAATTAAACGTTTGGGGGTATATACATTTTGGAGTGATTTTGCACGGAATAGTTTAGCAAATTGACCAACATAATGTTTTGGATCTAAAAATATTTGTAATTTAGAAATTTGCTTGACATAATCAACAGGTTTCTTGTTGAATTTCGTGTAGAGTTCATCTTCAATATCTTTTACTGTTTCTATTACTTGTTCGGGAACTTTTTCATCAGCTGAGACTTCTAGTGCTTTTAGGTATGATAACTCAAGTTGTTTACGCGCTAGTCTACGGATCGTATTATTAACATCCTGTTTGAACACATTCCCGTCAGTTGCTTTAAACTTTATATAACCGCTTTTTGATGCCATTTAGATATTAACAAGAAAATAATCCAACAGTATACAAATTAAAATCCAACAGTAGTATAAGAAAATCACTTAAACGGTACGGTTGTAGATGGTAAATGTCCCAAAATGATCGGATAATCCGTATAACACAACTGCTAAATAAGAGCTTTTACAATATGACCTTTGGCGATAAGAAAAAGGTCCTTAGCTTGGTAGTTACCGAACAGGAATGCGATGAAATTTTGATTCGCTTCCTTGCACGACAATATAATGTTGATTTTGACGAAGAAAAAGCAAAAGTTACGGATGCTAAATCCAAACGTGATCAAGTTTACCGTAAGAGTATCCATCATTCTGATGAACTAGAAGATATTGATTCACCCCTAAGAACTCCAAAACCTACACCTACTCCCCTAAGAACTCCAAAACCTACACCTACTCCCCTAAGAACTCCAAAACCTACACCTACTCCTGCAAAATCAACACAAACTAACGTGGAAGACGAAGAGGATACTGTGAATGAATACATCGACGAACCCGTGGACGAGGTGGACGAGGAGGACGAGGAGGACGACGGAGATGATGAGGATGAGGATGAGGATGAGGAGGATGAGGATGAGGAGGACGAGGACGAGGAAGATGACGATGTTCTCTATGAATATGTAAATGAAGATGATATTAATTCTGATGACGAGGTGGAGTATATTGATGAGGTTGACGATGAATAGGTCAACAGAGTTCGGGTGTAAACAGTGCCGGCGGGTTCCTTCCCCCCGCCTTAGCTTTCTTTCTAAGAAGTAGGGAGTGAAAAGTACAAAATTGATTTACTAAATCCTGAGCTAGATAATATTAGCTCTACGATGAATGTCACCGATTTGTATGCACTGTTCAAAGCTACTACTAAACTAAAATTTAGCCAGATCAAGGAGTTGACCAATATTCTTCTTAAATATGAGGAGACAAATGATCTAGCTTACGAAGTTATTGGACACCTTAATACTGGAATTACATACACTCAAGTCAAGAAAGACGTCCTTGCAGAATGTTTCGGATGGAAAGGATCATCATATCGGGAGTATCGTGAGGAGCGAGCTTTTCGTGATAATATACTTGCCAAACCACCAGAAGTCCGTGAAGGAGAATTTGAATGCTCAAAGTGTCATCTTTTTAAGACACTGGTCGTGGAGATGCAGACCAGAAGTGCTGATGAAGGCTTTACATATTATATACATTGTTTTAATCCCAAGTGTAAAGCAGTAACAAAGTCAAAATGAGGTGGGTACTTCGTTCGGGTTCGGACAAAGTATAAAAACTGATTTATAGACAGCTGATGAAAACATAAACATATGAATAATGAGTGGACCACTTGTGTAAATTTACGTAAGAAAAAGCGTCAACAACGATTTTCTGAACGTGATATGTGTTCTCATCTCGTCGTACGTTTTGAAAAAGCACAACAATTGCAACGTAAATTAAAAAATGTTGCAAAGTACGGAAGTTCATGATTTACAGGTCAACGGTTGGATATACACAAGTGTATTGGGTCCGGATGACTCTTATACTGTGAAGGAACACTGTGAATATACTACTATCATAAATTTTAATAAATGGGGTGATCAGATACTTTTCCGTCGTGAGGTTCTACGATAGCAACTACTTTTAAACAAAAGTAGGTCAAAAGAGCCTACGCACCTTCGGTGTTAGCTGCGAAGCAGCGTGCCTTCGGGTATAGACTCCCGTGAGCTCCGCGGCTCCTCCTGTTGCAGAGAACGACCACTAAGGCATCACTCAGACACTCCCAGAAAACTGATTCTCCTCACTCCTGTAGAGAACAGAATCAACACTCGCTTGATACATACCCACATCACCTACACATCAATTACACGTCTAGACCATCACAGATCTCCAAGCAATGCGACAAAAACTCAGTAAAAAAGAACGTCTGGCTGAAAAGAAAGAAGCGATTCGCCGTCGTCAACTTGAGAAAAGTGAGCAAACCACTGAAATGCCTACAGATTCCCAAATCAAAGCACTAGATCAGCAAATTAAGGACACCCAGAAGCAGATCAAGACTGCAATGGGTTTGCTGAATGAGTATATAGAAGTACACACTATAGGCGGAGATGTGGAGTATAGGTGTACTGCTTCCGGATGTCATTTCGCTGGTTCCAATAGTACCGAGTTGAACCGAATGCTTGGTGGCAAGCAGAGGAAAATTGACGGTTTAGAAAACCAACTTGAGAATCTTCGAGACAAGCGCGAACCCGGTCGTCAGGCTCGCTTGAAACAGGAAGCATTGCAAAGAGAGCGAGCGTCACGTAATATGTTATTCTCATTTGGTCTGGGTACTAAACCACCTCCGAAAAAGGTACCGCAAGATGTTGTTATTGTTGAGAGAAAATCTGTTGGTCTGCTCCTCGGAAACGATGGCAAAGGCGGACCAGCTAATGTAAGATGTTATCACAGAAGAGGAGATAAATGTCTTCAATGTGATTGTCATAAAATAGAGAATGAATTTACCCTTTCTGAAGAATCTCAAGCTCTTCTTAAACAAAATAAATTGGTAGTTGATGATGAAGTCCTTGATCTTCAGCGAAGTGATATAAAGATGTCCACTGGCGAGATAATTAACCGTTGGGCTGGGATAGGTGAGAGTATCAGTCAGTTTATGACTACATAAGACCCCAAAACTAACCACGACCAATTCTGATTTATACCAAACTAATTTACACTTTTGAAAAGTGTAAATTACAAATACGCTGCGTATAAGTCCACGAGTCCATGTCCACGGACGCAGAGGAACAGCTACGGTGTGAAGGGGTGTAGGATCCTCCTCCTGTTGCAGAGAACGACTAAGGCCTCACTCAGACACTCCCATAAAACTGATTCTCCTATCGCCTGCAGAGAACAAATCAACCATCCAGACCACTAAGTACCTTACCACAAATTTTACACGTTCAGACCACTAAGGACTCACTCAGACACTCCCAGAAAACTGATTCTGCGGTCATTTTGGACCCTAAAATCAAAGAACCCAAGTAAAGCATTTAAAAAACTATTGCCTTATAACAATGGATACATCTACATTCCGTACATTTATTCAGGCACAACTAAAAATTGCAAGGATTAATAAAGAACACCGCGAAATATTCACGGATTCTGATGCGATGAAGCTATTCTTGACAGCTTTTACTGATCCGACATATGATGCGAAGAACAACTATCAAACACTCGAGTTTATTGGTGATGGTATCATGCATGCTATCTTGAGTCAGTATATCCCACGTCGGTTCCCAGGATTGGCTTCTGGCGAATCAAAATACTCCAAAAAGAGTACCGGAGAAGGAGTGCTCTCAAAAACAAGACGCTTTTTGGAACAACGCAAGACATTATCGGACTTTGCTCTCAAACGTGGGTTTTGGGATCATGTCCTTGCTGATGAGGATACAAAAACAAAACTTCGAAAAGAAACACTTGAAAATGTATATGAAGCTTTTGTTGGCGCATTAGTTGAGATCGTAGATCAGCGAGTTAAGCAAGGGCTTGGGTATAATTATGCCTATAATTATGCCAGTGCGTCTCTAGATGACCTAAAGATCGAAATTAGCAAAGAAAACCTCGACGATCCTATTACTCGTCTAAACGAGCTCTACAAGGCAAATGAATTAAAGGGTGACAGCCAACCCCTGAAATGGGGGGATGCAGCTTATTATACAGACAAACTCTATATACCCCGCCTGGATCAACATCCAGCGAAGGTCTATAGGGTCAGAGGTAATTTGTATTTCTCTACAAAGGATAAGGTTGCATATGTGTTTTATGACAAAAAATGGACGCATGTTTCTCTTGTACCATTGATGGACCTGAGACCTCTAAAACTATCAGAGGAAGAACCAGATCCTGACACATTGCAGATGATGTGGTATGCAGGTGTTTATGGTTTTCCTGATCTTATTGGTCATGCACCTGATGTAATATTGGACAAATTATCACCAAACCAGATTTTGAAGAATCCAGATAAGTATAGTGCAGAAATAATTGGACAAGGACTTCACTTTAAGAAAACCGACTCTAGAAAGCTCGCTGCAGCACAAGCTCTGCATTATCTACATGGCAAGGGAATCAAGAAATAAAGGAGCTGGCGCTCCTTTAAAACCTAGCAGCCTCCGGCACTGCTACCTAAAAACAATTAATGGACTCGTAGTCCATTAATTATTCAAAAATTGATTATAAAAAGTTCAGTATATTAAACAATCAATTTTTTGCAGAGTAATAGCCAACAATGACCCAGTATCTTATCACCAGCGCTCTTCCCTACGTGAATAATGTTCCCCATCTTGGAAATCTAATAGGATCTACACTGAGTGCTGATTTTTATGCCCGATACTGTCGTCTCCGGAAACGTCAAGTCCTATTTATTTGCGGTTCTGATTGTTACGGCACAGCCTCAGAAGTAAAGGCACAAGAGGCTGGGGTTACACCAGCAGTCCTTTGTGAAAAATATCACCAGCTTCACAAAGATGTGTACGTCTGGTTCGATATTTCCTTTGATATCTACGGAAAAACATCCACCCCGACGCATACCGGGATCGTAACAGGTATTTCTCACGATCTGGAGCGCAACAGTTACCTCGACAGTCAAATTGTGCAGCAACTCTATTGTGGGGTCTGCGATACATCACTTGCAGATCGGTACGTTAAAGGTACTTGTCCTTTTTGTGGAAAAGAAGCCCGGGGCGACCAATGCGATGCCACTGATTGTGGAAAGATTCTCCATGCTCTTAACCTTATAAATCCTGTCTGTGCAGTCTGTGGAGGTACGCCAACGCTAAAAGACAGCAAGCATATTTTTCTCAATTTGGAAAAATGTCAACCACAACTAGAAGAGTGGGTCAGTAGCGCGCGCGCGCGGTGGTCTACAAACGCAGTCGGTAGTACGCGGGGTTGGCTGACAAAAGGTCTAGAACCCCGATGTATAACTCGCGATCTAAAGTGGGGAACCCCAGTTCCGCGGTTACTCGATGAGGACTGGCCTGACAAGGTCTTTTACGTATGGTATGATGCACCTATCGGTTACATCAGTATCACCGCTTGTGAACGAGATGATTGGCGCTCTTGGTGGCAAGCTCCTGACAAAACAAGATTGTACCAATTTATGGCCAAGGATAATATACCGTTCCACACTGTAATGTTTCCGGCGATGCTCCAGGCCACTGGGCAAGCGTGGACCCTGGTGACTGACATTTGTGCTACCGAATACTTGAATTTTGAAGGTCGCAAGTTTAGCAAGAGTAAGGGCGTTGGTATCTTTGCTGATAGGATCCAAAATGCCGGGATTCCAGCTGACTATTGGCGTTACTATCTGGCCACGATCCGTCCCGAACGTAGTGATAGCAATTTTGATCGCAACGGGTTCAAGATGGCTATAGACGAGCTTGCGGACAAATACGGGAATCTGGTTAATCGGGTTCTAAATTTGATCAAAAAGTACCGCGATGGGTACCCGCTTCCCCTGACCAGCATTGCAACTCGAGAATCTGACCAAGAATTTCAAGATGCTGTAGAAAAATTGCACATGGAATACCATGACGCCTTTGATAGCGTGAAGATAATCGCTGCAGTGCAATTAGCACTGCAGGTTGCTCAAGAAGCAAACAAATATTTGTATCAACGAGAGCCCTGGAAGCTTCAGGACCCCGATCGGCGTGATATAATCTGCACAGTGGCGCTACAAACTGTATATCAATGTTCTGTGATGCTCGCACCTATCATTCCTACTATACACAAGACCTTTTGCGGGTATCTCGGTCTTGCGGATGGTGCAGAGGATGTATTGGATGTTGGGGAGGTGCATATTCAAAATTTTGCACCATTGATAGATAAGCAGTGTGTGCAGAAAATTGAAATATACTAAAACAGTATCCTCTCACCCATATGGCTATCAGCAACCTCTCTCAACTCCCCAAATTACGGTTGATGAAACTCATCACGGTTTTCACTATACAAACGGTCTCAACACCCAAAAATCATTAGTAAAACCTAGCAGTCTGCACCAAACGAACCTACGGCGCTCCGCGGCTAGAAGTAGGAGGCGGCCAAAGTACAAAACTGATTTTCTACACGTCTGCTAAGAACAAATCAATTTCATACATATCTGATGTGTTCTATTTCCACTACAAGCCTAGATGACCGGTGTTTTACTGTTAGTGGAAAAGGCGTACTAACTAAAGAAGTGGAAATTGTATGTGGGTTCTGCTTAATTCCCATAAGTGCAGTAGCTGGCTACTGGGGATCCGCCCGATATTGCTCGAACTGTGACCGCTCTATACGTTATGAACGGTTTACATATGACAAGCAATCAGGCAAATGTTTTTGGGAGTGTCCAAACGTGTATCCAAACACTACTAGGTATCCACTCCAAAAGCATGTTTTGAAATTACAATCAGTAGAAGAGCAGACCGAATATATATGTCTCGCTGCGGTAAGACAATGGGGTATGGCACTAGAGTATGTAGAAGAGCAGACAGAAGAGATATGCCTCGCTGCAGTCCAACAGTATGGTTGGGCATTACAATTTGTAAGAGAGCAGACAGAAGAGATATGCCTCGCTGCAGTTCAACAACATATATGGGCATTTAAGTTTGTAAAAGAAC
>SDBT01004811.1_pt1 | contig 22831 bp, 19 predicted proteins | sample 2277101 | NCBI WGS metagenome assembly SDBT01 (sample SAMN10404973, study PRJNA504765) | marine sediment metagenome | isolation source: marine sediment core GS10_PC15, 103 cmbsf | place: Arctic Ocean: Southern Knipovich Ridge | collected 2010 | reverse complement strand
GAAAGTATAGAGTTGATAAGATCTGTTGTTCTCAGGGAGACAAAAGGACCAGTGTTGAATCTTATTGATGTTAATTGGGATAATGTAGAATTAACGACTAGATATCTGGGTCTCGGAGTTGGAGTTGATTTTCTTTATCCTCTATTTCTTGTTCCTGATGACAGAGTTATATGGTACGATGAATGTGAAGATAGAATATCACACATATGTCAGTACAGACCAGAGGACGATGGAGATCTTCTTGAAATGAATTTAAGCGACGTAATTACAACCAACTCTCCGTACATCACTCTGAACAATCTAAACCTTCATCCCAAAAGATTAGAACTGATATGTCAGCCCGAAGAAAAAGAAGAGATAACAGATAAAGATAAGTACATGAGTCGTCTAATCAATGACATAATACAGACTCTTTCGAACGTTCCAGATCTGTTAATAGTTAGAGATGTTGCTCTTGCTAGATTCAGAGGTATCAAATCTCTGACCAAACACATAAGTAAAATAAGACACTGGGATATCATAAATGAGGTGATCAATATGGATGTGTTTGCGTATGGTCCAAATGCACTTGAGAATATAATCGAATCTATAAAACTATGTTTAGAACTATCGAAAAAGAACTTCAGAGAATATCAATGTCGCCATTATAAATCTGAAGAGATAACGTTTATGAATGTTAAGGAGGGACTAACACCGTATAGAACACGACACCAAATAGTAATTCCCATAAGAAGTAAATGGGTAGATCTTGGAATTAAACTGGACGTTGTGTTTCCTCTAGTTAAATTACACAGCAAATGTGATATACTTACCAAGATACCTCTAGACTGTTTTGCCATAGGATTCGATCCAAAAGAACCTAATATGTTTTATGGACTTCCAAGGACGTATCGGTCCTTGGATACCATGACTAATGTTGTTGATCCAACTCGCAATGGTATAATGTACTTACAGATGCTCCACATAGTTAGTAGCATAGGATTTGATATCGCGATTCCAGGTTTCAACATAGATGATATAGATAAACTTTCATGTTCTGACAAAATACTCAAGGTATTGAATCTTGCAAGATCTGCAGAATTGCTTGAGGAAACATCAAAACGCATTCATTTAGCAAGTACAAGACATAATCAAAACAAAACAATAGATGATATGAAAAAGATCCAGGCTCCCATCTCTGAGATAAAAAAGAAATTGAGTCATATGAAGCTATCGGGATTAGTTATGTTGTTAGCAAAGATAATTCATGAGAAAGTGTCTAGTTATCATCGCAATAGATACAGTGAGTTCGAATTTGCGATAGAATATCATCTGATACATAGATTCCATTTTGGTGATATCTATTCGTGTTTGAAAGGAGGTGAGATTATCTTTGGAGATGTCTTGAATCAGGGTGAGAGAGAGTTCAGATTTACAACCACGCATTTGGACAGAGAAAACTATATCACTAAGAACCTTATTTACACTCCACTTTTTTCTAAGATAGAGTTATTGAGTTTCAACTTACCGACAACTCTTTATCAGGTGAAAACTGCCTTCTACGGACAGTATACCTGTGTGGAGGATATATATATGCCTGATGACGTTGATCGAGAAGATACACACGTATACGAGATGTTGAATGTATTGTCACAAAGAACACTTTAGCAGAAGAGAGTGTTTAAAATGAAGTTGAAGTTACTGTCTACATCCAGATTAAATTAGAAGGGTAGTGACTTTTAAAAGTAGTATTTTGAATATATTCCCTATTTACATATCTTTGCTAATTCATATGTAAATAGGGAATATATTCATACTGAGATCAGAATTGATATAATCTTTGTTTCCCGAAGTTAGGAAGAAATTAATGTGCTACCAAAAGATTGAGTATTGATTTGATAATGTTAAAATCAGATGAGAAAAAATTCGATCTGCTTGAGATAAATGAATCAGAAGAGAGACTGTTCATTATCAACAAGGTATCATTAGCAACTGATCCTGAAAATTGGCCGGAGGACTCAATGCCGAGATTGATGTACGAGGGCGACAGAGATGCTTCAGAGTACGTCATTAATAATTCCAAGATGAACAGAGAAAGTATAGAGTTGATAAAGTCCGTTGTTATCAAAGAGACGAAAGGTCCAGTGTTGAATCTTATCGATGTTGATTGGGATAACTTTGAATTAACGGTTAGATATCTGGGTCTCGGAGTTGGAATAGATTTTCTCTATCCCCTGTTTCTCGTTCCTGATGACAAAGCTATGTGGTATGACGAATGTGAATCCAGAATATCACACGTATGTCAGTACAGACCAGAAGACGATGGAGATCTTCTTGAAATGAATTTAAGCGACGTAATTACAACCAACTCTCCGTACATCACTCTGAACAATCTCAATCTACATCCTGAAAAGTTAGAAATGTTACGTCAGTTTGAAGAGAAGGAGGAAATAAAGGAAGAAAATCAAAATATAAACGATCTTATCGAAGAGATAAAGGAAGAAAATCAAAATATAAACGATCTTATCGATGAAATAATACAGACTCTTTCAAACGTATCAGATCTGTTAATAGTCAGAGATGTTGCTCTTGCTAGATTCAGAGGTATCAAATTTCTAATCAAAATAGGACGACGAGATAAAATAATAAATAAAGTGACCAATGTAGATGTTTTTGTGTACGGTCCAGATGCACTTGAACATATAATTGAGGCCGTAAGACTATGTTTAGAGCTATCGAAAAAGAACTTTAAAGAATATCAACGTTCTCACAATAAATCTGAAGAAATAACGTTTATACGCGTCAAAGATCGATTAACACCGAGTAGAACACGACACAAGATAAAAATCCCCGTGATGAGCAGGAATTCTAGAAACATACTAGACGTTATGTTTCCACTCGTTAAATTGCATAGCAAACGTGATATACTTACCAAGATACCTTTAGATTGTTTTGCAATAGGGTTTGATCCGAAGAATCCGAATATGTTTTATGGTCTTCCCAGGACGTACCGATCCTTGGATACCATGACTAACGTCGTTGATCCAACTCGCAATGGTATAAAGTATTTTGATATGCTCAATAGCGTTAGTAACACTGGATTTGATATCGCAATCCCAGGTTTCAACATAGATAAGCTTCCATGTTCTGATAAAATACTCAAGATATTAAATCTTGCAAGAATTGCAGAATTGTTCGAGGAAAGAGGAAAATATATTCTTCCACCAAGAGGAACAAGTACAGAAGTTCGCCAGCAAATTCGCCAAGATCGTGAAGAGATTAGACAATCCGTCTTCAAAATAAGAAATCGAATGGCTGACATGAAGTTATCAGGCTTAGTTCTGCTTCTAGTAAGGATAATTTATGGAAGGGTGGATAGTTATCATCGCAATAGATATAGTGATTCCGAAATTGCTATGGAACACGAGCGTATAATTATACTACCCCGCCCGATGCTTTCAATTTATAAACATCCGGACAGAGCTAGGGTTATCTTTGGAGATGTTCTTAATCAGAGCGGACGCGAGTTCAGAATTACGGCTATACGCAGATATCTAGGAAATGATATTACTGAAGATCTCACTTATACTCCACTTTTTCCCAAGATAGAGTTACTAAGTTTCGACTTACCGACAGCTCTTTATCAGGTGAGAACCTCTTTCTACGGGCAATATACATGTGTTGAGGATATAGATGTTCCTGATGACGTTGAGAGAAAAGATGCAAACGTATACGAACTATTGAATGTATTGTCACAGAGAACACTTTAATGTGTATCTAAATGTTTGTTCTATCAGAAATACAAAGTAGAAGAGCTTATTTAAAAATTACAATATTTATCTACGTTCTTCGTCAAGATATCTCTATGGAAATTGATATGATCAGAGAAAAATTAATATACTTATAAAGGGTATAGTCACTGATTTTTCGATGTCAATAAGTGAGGAAAAATTCGACATACTAGAGATAAATGAATCAGAAGAGAGACTATTCATCATCAACAAGATATCATTAACAACTGATCCTGAAAATTGGCCTGAGGATTCAATGCCAAGATTGATGTACGAGGGAGACAGAAATGCTCCAGAGTATGTTATCAACAATCCTAAGATGAACAGAAAAAGTATAGAGCTGATAAAGTCTGTTGTTATCAGAGAGAAGAAAGGACCAGTGTTAAATCTTATCGATACCGATTGGAACAACATCGAATTAACTGTTAGATATTTGGGAATAGGAGTCGGAGTGGATTTTCTTTATCCACTATTTCTTGTATCTGATGACAGAATTATGTGGTACGATGAATGTAAAGACAGAATATCACACGTGTGTCAGTACAGATCAGAAGACGATGGAAACCTTCTTGAAATGAATTTAGATGATGTAGTTACAACTAACTCCTCATACATCACTATGAACAATCTAAACTTACATCCCAAAAAATTAAAGAGATTACGTCAATCCGAAGAGAAAGAAGAAGAAATAACAAATATAGGTAAGGACATGAGTGATTTGATCGATGAAATAGTGCAGACTCTTTCAAACGTTCCAGATCTGTTAATAGTTAGAGATGTTGCTCTTGCTAGATTCAGAGGTATCAAATCTCTGATCAAACTCGTAAGGGGAACAGGAAGAAGTTTGAATACCATAGATGAGATAATCAATATGGACGTGTTTGCGTATGGACCAGATGCACTCGAGCATATAATCGATGCTGTAAGATTATGTTTAGAGCTATCGAAAAAGAATTTCAGAGAATATCAACGTCGTAATCATAGATCTGAAGAGATAACTTTTATGGATGTTAAAGAGATATTAACACCGTACAGAACACGACACCAAATAGTAATTCCCATGAAAAGTATAGAGGTAGAGTTTGGAATTGTGCTGGATGTTTCATTTCCACTTGTTAAACTACACAGTAAACGTGATATACTTACCAAGATACCTCTAGACTGTTTCGCAATAGGGTTTGATCCAAAAGATCCAAATACATTTTATGGTCTTCCTAGGACGTATCGATCCCTAGATACCATGACTAATGTCGTTGATCCAACTCGTAATGGTATAATGTACTTACAGATACTCAACATAGTTAGTATGATAGGATTTGATATCGCGATTCCAGGTTTCAACATAGATGATATAGGTAAACTTCCATGTTCTGACAAAATACTTAAGATACTAAATCTCATAAGATCTGTAGCCTTATACAAGAAAGAAATCATTCAATTACGACGAGGAGTTAATTTTCGTAGATCATATGCAAGAGGAATATCAATCAATCAAATTCGTGAGAAAATTGAGAAAACGAAAGAGAAATTGAGTTATATGAAGCTATCAGGTTTAGTTCTGCTGCTAGCAAAGATAATTCACGGAACGGTGTCTAGTTATCACCGCAATAGATACAGTGAGTTCGAACTTGCGATGGAACATCATCTGACACATAGATTCCGATTGACTAGTGTCGATTCACGTTTGAAAAGAGGTGAGGTTATCTTTGGAGATATTCTGAATCAGGGTGAACGAGAGTTCAGAATTACATCTACGCATAGATCTCCTACTAGAAATATCACTGAGGATATTACATACATTCCACTTTTTCCTAAGATAGAGTTATTGAGTTTCAATTTACCGACAGCTCTTTATCAGGTGAAAACCGCTTTCTATAGTCAGTATACATGTGTTGAGGATATAGATGTGCCTGACGACGTTAGTCGAGAAGATGAAGATGTATACGAATTGTTGAACATACTATCACAGAGAACACTTTAACACAGAACTTTTAAAACTCATTCAATCACATAACAAATTAAATATATGTCTCTGAGACACATATAAATGGGATACAAAAATAAAATCACAATAATAATACCCAGAGGAATAAGAAAAACTAAAGGCATAAAAATGAAAACATAAGGTGAAGTCTTTCTACAAACATCAGCACTGTTGGGACCTATAAGTAATATAAGAGCTACAGTCCATAAAATAACAATCGGTGCTATAGAAAACAAGGGTATAATATAAATTTGTTTGTTATTATCACTATTACGATATTTTTCGGTTATTGCACTTGCTATAAGAATGAATCCTATAATGATAAATGATAACATCCATCTCTCACAACCCACACAACATTTATGCAGATCTCCTCTAAATTCAATATAGATAATAGTAGCCGCTATAGGTACTGTAGATAAAGATATAATCTTTGATGAAAGAGACAAGATGATAAATTAGTGGTGTTTTTTTCTACTACTTCTCCATCATCGACCATAAATCATTTTGATACACTTATAGACTTTGATCAATAGTGTTGTGAGGCCTTATGATATTTAAGAACGTTCTACATCTTTGGAAAAACGACATGATTAAATATTCTTCCTAACCTAAACAAAAGAGACTATTATGGCCTGTCCAGATACAGACGATCCAAGTACATCCTCTCCCTATCTCTCCCTACCTGATGCACCACCGTATTCACCACCACATAGTGAAGAAAAACTAAATACGCGTTCACAGAAAGCATTTTATGCATTAAATAGGAGAAGACCATCAACATTTACTAAAATTACAAGCGAGCTTTTTAAGTGGATAAAGGAGGTATATCCTGAAAGATGGCATTCGCGCTCTCTATCTGATAGTGATTGGGAACTCATTGAAAATGATGGATGTATAGAATCACCGGAAGCACGTTTACGTCGGGGTGAAACTGTAAAAATCTATGTGCGAACTCATCTAAGGATGATTATGTTAGAAGTCTCTTTACCTAACTTAAAGAATAAAAATACTAAAGCTCTTAATGCGTGTTTAGATTCTTTATCCAAGGATAATCGATCTTTTGGTTTTAACATTCGACCTAAGGGAACTTTTGATCCTGCAGATAAAATTAGCTATAAAGATACCGAGACCTCCTTTAGCAAGGTTTTAGACGAACAAAGTAAAAAGATTCTACCTGATATTGAAAAAGATATTAGAATTTTACTGGTCGCAATCGCTTATGATCAATATCTAATAAATAAAAAGAAAGGAGGGATAGACCACTATATCTCACAGATATCTGCAGATGGTTCCTTCCAACTAGAAACCTTGGATAAAATGCGCACTATGTTCCTCAGAATCAAGGGAACAAATATCAAAGACTTTGAATTTTGTCGATTTAGACAAAATTCAGTTCTTTTGCATAGTAAATCTGAATGGGAACGTAGAAATATAATTGTTATTTCTACGAATTCAAAACTTTTTGAAGGTAATCAACTGATTCGTAGTTATAATAATGATGGAAACTTTCCTCGTCTTGATATACAAGATAAGAGCACTGTTATTATCGGTTCTAGACAAATAATAGAAAGATCCAGATCCTCAAAGAATTACTTTTGCTTTGAGGATCTAGATCCAGAGATACTAGACTATTTTAATATTCCTCAAGACGTTTTGAGCATAACTTAGATTCTAATGGTGGAAGAGCTATTCATGAAAAGTATTGTCAATAAATGTACAAACTATTCTGTATGTTACATAAGGATGGCAAGTTTAAAACTATTGTTGATATATTAAATCTTCATTACAATTCATAAAAATGGAACATCTTTAGTAATTATGGAACATCTTTAGTAATTTTCGAATTTTTAATTAATGATGATAATTATACACCATTTAGATGTAATCAAGTTAGAAAACAAAATCACTGAATGGGATCTCTGCCTCTATTGGGCAACTGTTCTGTAAGAAATCAGTAATAGAGAACCATCTATTGATCTCATTCTTTACGTTATGTATGAGGATTATTCAACCACAGCTTCAGATGACTATTGTCTCACTCGCACAGTTAAATATGTGTATTGAAATAATTAAGAAAGAGGTACAGTGAACTTTTAAAAAATCAAAGTAAAATCTCTAATTCACCAGGACTAACTGAGCTAAATTGCATTACATAAAGTATTGGATCTATCATTTTACGTAAAGATTCATACGAACCTTACACAGCTGAAGGTAAAAATGAATACGAACCTTCAGCTGTGTAAGGTTCGTATGTAAGAACAGCAGTATAAATTACATCAAAATCCCAGGAATTGATGAGTGAAATATTATCCAACTCGTCATCTGTGTAAGGTTTACCATTTACATTATTACCAAAAAATTGTATATCCTCTTCATCACCACGTATATCACCTCGAAGATGTTCTGCATATTCTTTGTTATCATCTACATAAAGAAGAAGATACTTCATTGATAAACCTATAAGAGTATCAGATCCGTTTTGTAGAGCATCATCCATTATCTCCCAATAAGTTCTTCCATCGATCCACACAGCATCCATATTGATCATGTTAAACTCATCCATTATTTTTGCTGTTTCTCTCCACGTATCTCCATACATCTTTCTTATCCCATGCCTGTTACGAACTCTGTTTTTCCAGTACGATTCATCTTTACACAATATGTTGAACTTTCTACTCACTACACAGAGTAAAGATATCTCCTTAGAGGTGAGATCTGAAAAGATGATTTCTAATTGTGTGGTTGATAGATTATTCAAGTCTTTACGTCTAATGTTCAATTTTGCAAGTATTTCATTCACAGAAGACATCTTTAATGAGTTTTGTATAAATACAGAAGATAAATCAGTTTTTAAAGAAAGTAATTAGTTGCCGGAGAGCACTGTTATTATTGGTTCTAGAAAGATTACCTCAAAGAATTACTTTTGCTTTGAGGGTCTAGATTCAGAGATACTGAAGAGTTATTTTTCAATGCGATGATACATGTACAAACTATTGTTGATAAAAGTGATATATTTAAATCTTCATTACAATTCATAAAAATGGAACATCTCAAGACCTATCTCGATGATTCAACCTCTTTGATAGTTTTCGAATTTTTGATTAATGATGATTACACACCATTTAGATGTGAAGATATAATCAATTTAAAGAACAAGATCACTGAATGGGATCTCTGTCTCTATTGGGCAATAGAAAACAACAGATTGGAAATCTTCAGCTACATACATTTAGAAATAGCATCCGAAGGATTCATAACTGAAGAGATGTGGAAAGAATCCATGCACGTGGCGGCAAAATCAGGGAACATATGGATATTTAATCGTATATTAACTGTATGTGGCGAGATAATGCAAAACGGAGTTGCAACATCTGCAGGTATGGGAGGACATCTTCGTATGATTCAAGCACTTGAATATTCTTTCGGAGATCTAAGTGATTTCATATTTGAGGGTGCTGGAAAAGGAGGTCATCTGGATATCTTCATAACACACTTAGCCAAATACAATTCTTCTGTGATATCCGACGCTATGCAATTTAGATGGGATTTGATGATTAGAAGTGTTGTGAAAGAAAATCATCTACATATATTGGAATGGATCGGAGAACATCCTGAAAAGATTGAATATGAAATGAATTGGAAAAAATGTATATATCAATCTATTTATCTAAATAGATTTGATATTTTCAAATATTCATTGTCAAAGATTTCGAATATGACTGATGGTAAATGGAATAAAATTATCAAGTTATGCATAGCTGGTGATTCGGCGATAGAACCTAGAAGAATTCCCAAGAATGCTCTGAAAATGCTCAAATGTATTGGATCATACGATGAATGTAAGGTAGATTGGACTCCCCATGCAAACAGTGCAATTTATCATTCTCAATTTGATACCTTCAAATATTGTTTGTCCAAAAATGTAGACATAAGATCTATTGATTCTATGTGCATCGGATGTGGAGGTAGTATTGAGATAGTTAATTTTATTGAACATAGAACTCATGTTAATTGGGATGGATGTTTGAGTAGTGCAGTTGAACATGAGCGCATAAGCATGATTAAACATGCATTAAGAAAGTATATTAAGAATTGGGAAAAATGTATGATCGCGGCGAGTGAAGGAAGATTATCATCTTTGATATGCATCGAGAATGAACTTGAGAAGAGAAACATCTACATAACTACAGCAGTATATAATAAATGTATGCTTAAAGCAACGTGCTCAGGGCATATCGAAATAGTCAAACATGTTAGTAAACATTCCTACAATTGGAACCAATGTATGAGAGATGCAGCCTATTTTAAACATCTTGACATTCTCAAGTATTCAGAATCACAAGGTGCAGATGATTGGAAGGGAACTCTGAAAAACCTAAATAGGTTCACTACTTATAATGATGAAGAGATTATCAAATACTTGAAATCCAAAATTAGTCTGTATGAACGTTGTGGTCCTGCGAAGAGAAGGAAACTATCACATGCTTAATACCTGTTTTAAAATTCTTAGGCGTCAAGGGGTCAAAATGTTCAAGACCTCAAGGTACTAAGTGGTTTAAGCAGTATTATCTTCCGCGAGAGTGGTATCATCTTCCTCTACGATTATCACTTTCTCCGGAATATAAGCAATTTCACCGATCACTTCGGCGAACTTGATGAATAACTGTTGAGGCATATCCATTTTCATGCTGTTGACGATGGAGCAGACGATCTGAACGTTACTATCATCATAACCTTCATTCGAATCGATGCGATCAAGAGAGATGTTGTCGTGATTTGCCTCCAGTAAGTGTTTTCTCTTCTCTCCGGGACGTAAAATGGAGTCAGTATACGTGGTCAACTTTCTTCCCGATAGAGCACATCGACCTCCTTGTTTCTCGAACATCTCGTAGAGTTGTTTGAGAGTGATGTCAACTGTCTTACTCCTTCGATAAAGACGTTTACGTTCTACTTCAATAAGATCGTTCCGATCTTTACACTTATCACAGAATTTCTCGAATTCAATGTCAATCTTCTTAAACATCTTATTAAGGTTCTTCTGAGCTTCATCACGTTTCTCTTTAAAGAACTGTTCCTTAATTGAGCTTATCTTAACTCCCTTTGGTGCTTCAACCCTCTTCTGATATAGGGTGATATCTTGACATACGTCGATGATTGTCTTTTCTTTGCGCTTTCCCTTGATACTGTTGTAACCCCATGTAGTCATCTGCACATTGGGCTTAAGATATTTGATACTCGGATCGATGCGATCAGGAGACATGTTATACCAACTCTGATCGCTATGTCTAGCAAGTTGATCTGGATCATTAGTTCTAACATGTGTCATTAAGAAACCTGTTCCAGGACATACATGTTTCTGCCCTTCATATTGATCGATGATGAACTTCTCATCGATCTTACACGCTTCATCTCTAGACCTAACACCATTCATTAGACAATTAGCAAACCCATCGAAAGTTGAATAACGAGTGGCCTTCTTGGTATTCTCACAATCAAGACATGATAAGAATAAGCCATCTTCTAAGAGACTTCTAGTTCCAAAGAATGACACATGTTTACTAACTTTACACGTACTGCATATCTTATCTCCTGAGGTAACCCTTTCATTGTTTACCTCATTTACACACTTTTTGCATTGGGATGCTCTTCTATATCTTCCATTGATAAATTTATGAAAATCTTTTAGTGATTTTATTTGTTTGCATTTAGTACATCTTTTTTCAGTGACATCCTCTTCTTTAACACCACGAATGCAATGATTATAACATCTATCACCAGCTAGAATGACAGAAATATTACATGGTTTCCCATCAAATGTATCAGTTGATACACATCTGATTATATTGTCGCCATGTATGTAACATTTACCATTCCTAAGCTTCTTTTTGCAAGGTCCTCTATTCCTTGATCTTGGACGACCACATAGTTTACTCTGTCCTGTCATACTATTTGAGATTATCTGTATCAATCTTCAGTTAAATCATTTTGAATTTTCGATACCTTAGTGCACTCGATGACCTATGATAGACATCTGAGTTATCAGGCACACAATGCATCTAGAATCATCAGCCTCTCATCAGAATCACAAGGTGCAGATGATTGGAGGGGAACTTTGAACTACATAAATAGGTTTACTCCTTATAATGATGAAGAAATCTCCAAATATCTGAAATCCAAGATTAGTTTGTATGAACGTTGCTATTCATCAAAAAGAAGAAAATTGATCAATTAAAACCTGTAATACGTTTTAAATTTCATTAGCTAATAATTATCATATTCTTGAAGAGATCCTAAAGAAATAATTCCAGTGACTATATCATAATCATAATTAGAACCACTAGCCAGCGATTCCACATTAAAATGATCAAGTACAGCTATCTCCTTCGTCAAAATCTTCTTTAATTCTTCTAATTCGTAATCAATAAATTTTCTATTCAATACTGACTTTGCCCAAATTTGAAGATATTCTTCATCATAATACATTATCTTCATTTCATCTTCTTCTATCTCTTCACCTACAAGTTCTTTAACTCTTCTATCTATCATTCGCGCTATTACTTCTATATTACCATCAACTTTAATTTTCTTATCTGCTATTTCCTTATAAGTCATTTCATTCACCCATCTTTTTCCAAAGTCGATCATGCCAACCTTGTATAACATTTTCGCTGTTTCTCTCCATGATGCTGAATTATCTTGAGTTCCATCTTGTGAATATCTCTTCTCAATTCCGTAGTCTGTCCAAACTTTAATTTCCCACAAGGCTTCCTTCTTGCATACATCGTTAAATTTTCTACTTAATGGACACAATCTCGATATTTCTCCAACAGATAGATTAGTAAAGATCTTTTGTACTAAACTAGGAGTTACTTCATTTAAATCCTGTTTCTTTAACTGTACTCGTTGCAGTATTTCAATTACGGTACTCATTTTATTCTACGCTAATAACTTTTGTTAGATCAGTTTTGAGTTTAAACCTTGATCTTCACTAATATTACCATAGTCTCGGGATGAAACTAGATTTTAAGAACTTGTTGAAATCTACGTATCGTAAATTTTTGAAGTTCATCTTTTGGAAAATTGCATCACATAAAGCATAATATCTAACAATTGTAAAATGAACTATATGAACATAGACTATTGATAAAATTTTAACTATCTATTGATCTTTACTAACACAGCCATACATTCTGGATGAAAGGTAATTTCCATATCTAAGTCATTCACTATCCAACCCCAAAGTGTGTTAATGTGAGGGTGACTAGAATATATTGCACATGTCTGTTTTGGTCGTATAAGCTTCTCATTCAGGGTAGTTGAATACATTGCAGCATTGTCAACAATATCTTGTTGTGTACATGATAAGAATGTATTTATATCTTTTCTATTATTAGCTTCTTCATCGAGAAAATAGAAGCATGACCTAGTGAAAAGTGATCCTTCTGAAGTTAATGCACTTTTCTCATCTGTTGATGAGGAGCATATACAGAGAATCTGACTCGTCTCATCCCGACAAGTATTATTACTCCTAAATGTGTTACCTTTGAGTTTATAAGGTAGATCAATGGATGCATTACAACAATCTAATATGAAGAGAATCTTGCTACAATCAGTAAACATTTCTTTAAATTTAACTAGTAACACTTTATCATCATTAGGTAGGAGAATACGAGAGTTAATGCAGTGACCACTGTAATATACTAAGATATTTTTCTTACTATCTCTAGTCTTTCTTTCGATGATTTTCATAAACATTCTGGATGTAGTACACATAGTATATTCATCATTCAACTTGATAGTTTCAATAAAGTTAAAGATATCAGAGTTGAATCCCTCTTTAATCACTGTTCTCGAAATGTCGATATAGTCATGAGATATATCTGTTATTACACTAATCTTATCAAATTTCCTTTTCTTGCAGAAAGAATATACCCTGAAGATGTCGAAGAATACACCTGGTATCGATTGTTTGTATGAGAAACCTATGATGATAGCTTCCTTCATTTTAGAACACTCCATTAAGTTTTAAGGATTACTGCCTTATCATTAATGTCATATGTTCAGCGATCTTATTCATAATGACTTTCCTACTCTTCTCATCCGAATTCTCCGAAAAGTAAATAGTTAATCTTGGTTGTTCATACTTACTATCAATTTCTTCCACAAATTCAATTTTATCGATTATCGACAAATATTCCTGTTTCCAAATCACTGCTAGATGTTTTTGACAAATGATAAAGGAATGTGATTTTTTGGTGAATAAGCTTATCAGAAAATATCATTTCATCTATAAATGAGTTTGCCATTACAGGAATACTCAAATTGATCTAATTGGTGATATTGCTTAGTGAGGGAAATATCACATTCAATAAATAGCTAGAATGAATTCAAATCGCACAGTCGGAGAATTGCTCAGGTTATTCAAAGTTAATAACATATCTGAATTAGGATCAGATATCATAATAAAATACTTTGATGATATCTCTGTCAAAGAAGTGATGAAATTATGCAGGGTGAACAGACAATTCAATGAAGTATGTAAGAAAGAGTCTATGTGGAGAAGGAAGGTTAAGAATGATTATGGAATTGAAAAGAAATATGGCAGAACGTGGAAGGAAACTGCACGTAATTTATACGATGCTAATATGATAAATCTTGGACAAGAATGGATCGAAGAAAAGACATATGGAGAACTACTGAAAGAAGGTTTAGAGAGCGATGATCATAGATTCTTCTCAGACCTCGTTTACGAACACAAAATAGGAACAGTAGTCTTCCCTGAAGATGTCGATGATATCAAGAGTGCAGATGCTTATTTATCGAATACTCATGGATTTTATTATATATCTTTCCTTATGTATGCAAACGGAATGTCAAACAGTGAAGCTGATCTACAACGTCATTTAAGATTAATGACAAGAGAATTTTCTGTGATTGCTCATACTGTGGGAGAAATGAAAGGAGTGTATTCTGAACGAGGTTTTGCATTAGCATCTTCTCAGGCAGATTTTACTGAGACGGAGATACAAAATACCCATGAAGAGAGGGTAAAAATGCAAATAATAGTGAAGTTATTTATGGATCCTATTTTATATGTTATGACTTACAGTATTATGAATCTTAAGAATCTATCCTCAATTGATGTTTTTTCTTAAAACTCACATCATATGTTAGCACTATAATATATGAGTAATTACTTACAATAAATGAGTTTGCCTTTACGAGGATATTTTTGTTTTCAAACTTTTAAAAATTCAGAGAATGTAATTTGATTTTCATTTTTTTTTCGTCCTGTGAGGATGACATGACAGTTATATTACTGAATGTTTTAAAAATGCATTATATCACAAAAATGATATAACTATCATACTATCTTCATGAAAGGAAAAGATGGAGACTAGAAATCACACTCAACTCAGAATCTTCTCAGAACGTTTTACATCAGAAGTGCTCTCAGAATACAGGAGACAATTGAAAAAATGGTGTCTGAACGCTTCACAACCTGTTTTGGAAATCGTTCCTATTTTTTTGATGAAGGTTATCGATGAGAAACTTGAACGAAGATCATGCACTAAACTCTCTTATGTATTCGATAAGAAATTTGTTAATATTTCAATCTATGCAATAATGGAAGCAAAGTTATATGAATTGGGATATGTTCGAGAGTTCGAAGGTTTCTGTAAAGAATATCTCATGAGACTGTTTAACAGTGAGTTAATTCCAAATGTCATATCATCTCCAGAGATTGAAGTGATTCAAAAACTCTTTCCACTTCTTGGCTTAGATTTCAGAAATCAAGCTGACAAGAGACTTTTCAACACTGTTACCACTCTTGGTGTTTTGAAAGGAGAATCGATAGTTTATACTCTTGTGGATTTCTTTCCTCTAAAGGAGATCAAGAATATCGACATATTCGTCAAAAGCGATTTAACATGTTCTAGAGACTTCATTGTCAATCTCTTCAAATCTCTCTTCCCTGATGCAGAAATTGAAATAGTTACTCTAGAGAATAAATTTTCAGGTGTGTATAGAACAACTATCAAACGCGAAGGCTTGATTCAGATAAATGTGTTTTTACCACGTGATGATTATCCCGGTTTAGATCTTGACTATGTTAAATGTGAATTTCACAGAGGAAGAATTCGAATTGAAGAAGAAGCTTCAAAAGAACACGAAACTAGAATAGTTATGGCTTCTCCAACTGAAATGGAATATGGTGAAGAGTACGTATTATGGTATTCTCAAGAAGGTCTTTACAATCTTCACAAGAAAGGTTTCAAGATACTGGACAAAACTCCATTATTTAAAGAATCTAAGGAACAAAAACTCTCTGAAAAATTTTCAAAGTTTATGAGTAGTCTAATGAGTTTCTTGACACCATTAGGTGAATCACCTAATAATTCTTGGATATATAGCTTAGATTACACTAACATCATACTTCAACACAGTCCAACAGATGTACGTGATGTCAATTTACTCTTGGCTGATTTCTGTAATGGAGAAGAGTTCAGTTACTTTTCCTCATATTATGACGATATTGAAGACAGAAGATTGGAAAAATTCTATGAATACATGGAACATTTTAAGAGTAAAATAATCAAAGATTGTGGTGGTCCATATTATTCTACAGAAGAAAATATATATCATGAATTCTTCGATATTTTGTGTAAATTTCCAGAGTTATTCAAAATTCCTCATGTCTTTATAGACATGTTAAAGGCCGATCTAAAGTGTATCATTCATCCGGGAAATGTAGAATTTAATCACTATTTATCTATTATTTTTGGAGAGAAATGTTTCAAATCGCCTACGGATTTAATCTGTATTTCGACTTGGATGAATCATAAATAATACTCTTAAAAGCAATAGCCATAACCATCTCTATAATGAGTTTAGGATTGAATTTTTATTACACTCAAATTGATCTAATTAGTAGTATTCTTTAGTGAAGAAAATATCACACTTAACAAATAGCTAGAATGCTATTAACATAATGACCGCAGCGAGTATTCTGAAATCGAATATCTTCAAAGTATATCGCGAACGTCAAGAAGGAAGAATTGTTAGAGTAGGAACTTGTTGAAATTTAAAACTGAGAACGAATATTTATCTTCTATGAATCAATGGTTTTGACAATAGCATAAATAATTACTTCAATGATACTTACAATAAAAATATCATTTCATCTATAAATGAGTTTGCCACTACAAGAGTATTATATTCGTGGTTCTATTCCAGATACTTCGCAGGTATTTATAGTAACTGTAGATGCAGATGGAATACTGTATTATCTCACTGTCATTGATGAAACTATACAATTCATGCCAAATGCGGGATCACTGTTTTCATTTCAAACATCGAATTCAGGAGTTAGATTTACTACTATATCTGGAGGAACTTCTTTTAACCTCACAGGTGTAGGTGAGAAAATAGATGATGTGAGTATAGCTGAGGGAGATCTTACTACTCTCCCTAGCATAGTTGAACCTGTAACTGTAGAAGCAAGTAACTATGCTACCCTTCTAGTAGGAGTAGAGTATACATTTTTTATGATGGATGGTCTACCTATTGCATTTAATTCATCTACGGGAATCTTCCAAACCACTGTTAGATTTCTACCATCGGTGATCTATCCAATGGGGTTATGTACTGATCCTATCACTGATATTAATCAGATAAAATCGATGGAACAAGATTGGGTAAACGGGTTAAAGCCGGATAAAGGATTTGCCAACCTCGATGCTTGTTCTCAGGGAGTGTTCTTTGATTACTGCTCATACAAACAAATATGTTCAACATCATGCAAGGGAATCTGTCCAGACGGAATATCGGTATGTGCTTTCGTTGATGATCAATTCCAATGTGTTGTGGAGAAAACAACTTCTTTTTCATTCTTATGGGCTATAATAATACTTATAATAGTAGTTGTATTTGCGATCATGTTCTTTCTATTCTTATCGGTTCATCACAGGGAAGATAGAATGGAGATACCTGAACAGTTTTAAAAATTCACTGTACTTCTTTCTTAATTATTTCAATATACATACATTGTATTATTATACTTCCATTATCATACAGAAGCTTAGGATACTTTTTCAATTTAACTCCTAATTCATCAAGACTAGCTTTCTCATAAACTCTATCTATCTCTAGCAACATCAGCCTCTCAGCTTCTTTAAACGCATCATCGTAATTGTGATACACATCAATTGAAGTTTCAGATCTTGAATTTTCACAGATAACTGTGTAGACATGCATCTTTTGATATCTGAGAAAAGATGTGAGTTAATATCAATTTTTGATCGACAGTGGAGTTTTAAAAGTTTAACGTACCTCCTTCTCAATTATTTCAATAGTCATATATTGTACTGAAATACTTCCATCATCATACAGAAGATTAGAATATTCTTGAAATTCGACTCCGTTATCATCGTGACTATCTTTTCCGTAAACTCTATCTATCTCCATTAACATCTGATCTTTAGCTTCTTTAAATGCATCATCGTAATTGTAATATACATCAACTGAGGTTTCAAACTTTATACTTTCAGAGATAACTACATAAACATTCATCTTTGATATCTCCGAGAGGAAATAGATTAATATCAATTTTTGATCGACAGTAGAATTTTAAAAGTTCAGCGTACTTCTTTCTTAAGTATTTCAATAGATAATTCATATGTTATTATACATCCTTTATCATGAAGAATCTTAGGATAGTCTTGAAATTTGACTCCTTCTTCGTCAAAGATATCGCACCCATAAACTCTATCTATCTCCATTAACATCTGATCTTTAGCTTCTTTAAATGCATCATCGTAATTATGATACAGTTCAACTAAGGTATCAGACCTTGAACTCTCACAGATAACTGTGTAGACATTCATCTTTGATATCTACAAAAGAAGATGGATTAACATCAATTCTGACAAGTCTTAAAAACTGATCATGTTCAAAAGTTTATCAAGATAATAAAGATGGTAGAACTAATAACAGAGATATTAGATAAATACTATCCTAACCCAACTACAGAGATTAAATGGACTAATAAATTCACTCTATGTGTAGCGATGACGCTTTCGTCCATGTGCAAAGACTCAACTGTTAATAAGATAACAGATAAATTACATGAAGAAGATTTATTCACTCCTAAAGCCATTTTCTTAAATAAAGACAGAGTAGCCGAGATTCTCAAACCAGCGGGATTCAAATCAAAGGTTGGATATGTTATGGCAATAGCTGAGAGATTTAAAGATGGTGAAGATCCAAGCACGTTCAAAGAGTTACTATCTTTTAAAGGAATGGGAAATAAAATAGCAAGCATCATACTTGCTTGTCTTGGACAAATCCCGGATAGGTTTGCTGTGGATACACATGTTAAGAGATGTTCGAAGAGATGGGGTTTGACCGAAGAAACTAATGTCAATAGGATTAGTAGAGATCTTGAAATCCTGTTTGATAAGAGTGAGTGGGCTAAGAGACACTTCCAAATGGTTGCATATGGGAAAGTGCACTGCAAGGCTAGAGGCCATGTTAGCTGTGAGATCTGTGATCTGACGCGAATTAAAGAATCAAGAGAAAGTTAATTTCTTCACTATCATACATTATTTTAAAAGATATTATGAAGGCTTATGATGACGACAGAATCCATCTTCGAATTTACCTCTAATCTTACAGGGCTTTTTTCTTGATGTGATTCCAGAGCATATTTTTGTAATATCTGTGGTATAGAGTCCTTTGGATGTAGTAGATCTTTTTGTCTTTACCTCTCCAGTATCAAAGAACATCTTGATCTCAGTATACCATTCATTGTATCCATCTCCAATATTGATGTTGTCAATGATTTCATTGATTTTGATTTTCAATGCTTCAAGTCTGATGTTCCATGTTGTTTTCCTTAAGATACCATTCTCTCTATAGTTATCAGGATTGAAACGTATAAACACTAATTTTTTATCAGCATCTTCGTAGATTTGCATAATTCTTATCTCTTCATCAATAAGATTATATCCTTTGTGTTGATTTTCATCTACTTCAACTGCAACAATATAATCCTTCACTTCAGTTTGAAAATCGATACGTCTATCATGTGAAGTACATAACTTATCTTTATCAGATAAGATTAATCTCTTGTTATGAATAAATACATTCGAAAATTCTTCGTTTAAATATGATCTAACTATGTATTCCTTAGTAGCGAGATGAGCAGTCTTTGTTCTAGGGTCATTAGGAAAGAGTTCTACAAAACATCTCACACAGTAGTCATCATATTTCCTATTAGATGCTGTAGGACATCGTGATTCTTCAGAACCGTATGTTCTTCTACAGAAATGACTTGATGTAGGATAGCATATAAAACATTGTCTTCTAATTAGTTTATGAGAACATAAGCCCTGACCGTTACATATCTTACAAAAATGCTTTGATATCATATGCGAACAATAATACAATGAGCTTTTCACCATATCAATTTCTTTGTGACTTAAACATCGATTTGCTTTCAATCTCCTAAATCCATATACCGATATCAAAATACACTCTTCAACATCACATAGAGTTATTTTGTTAGAACAACAAATAAAACAACGCTCAATATAGAGATCATGAGTACAGTATCGAAAGCTCGCAGTTACCATGTTTTCATCCTTATGATCTTTACATCGTATTTCGGATAATTGCTTAATACCAAAACGAGCTAGTTTTGAGCAATCTTTAACATCACATTTTTTTGAATTCTTATTGTGACAGTAATCACATCTACTATGAGCCTTTCCGTGAGAACAGTATGACATTGGCTTTAATACCATGTTTTCATCTTTATGTTTGTCACATTTGATAGGCTTTGAACTCTTTAATCCATATCTTGCTTTATAATGACAAAGACTGTCATTACATTCTAATGATTTACGACATAACTTGCACTTACTTTTTCTATTGGAATGTTGACATATCATATGAGATTTAAGTATCATATCCAACTCTTTGTGTATCTCACATCTTGTTTCAAGTAATTGTGAAATCCCGTAAATGGCTTCTGATTTGCATCTCTCACATTCGACTTTTGCACGACATTCATTACATTGGCCTGTTCTTTTCAGATGAGGACAATACCATTTACTTCTAGTGACCATACCATTTATCTTGTGATCCTTGCATTTGGAGACAGCATATGTCTTAACTCCGTATTTAGAATATTCTTTACAATCTTGTTCAGTACAGTAGACAATCATTGAACTGCAGATGTCACTTGTTTTGCAGATGTCCCATTTACTATAGATTTTTAATCTTTTAAGCTGGTTTTATAAGTACAACATTACTATACCATCATATCTAGTTTTAAAAATCTATTCTGTACGCAGAAGCAACTTCGTGAAAGATAGGAAGACATCTTGGTAAACTGTTTCCAAGATGTTCCCACGGTTCAGTGTCTATAATTACTATCTTTTTAGAATTTTTATCAATCCGCAGATTATCCAAAGTTACATCTGTAATTTCACTCAAGAATATCAATTGACATAATTGATGAGCCATATCCATTTGATTTTCAACAGAAAGCGCACCAATAAAAACGGCTGTTTCAACTCTGGTCATTACATTTTCAATTTTGCTCTTCACTACGAAATAACGTGCTATATCATCTCCACATTGTAAAATATGTTTCCTATTTGTCAAACAGATCAAACTTTCCTCAACGATTTTGATTCTGTGAAGATTATGCTCTTCTACCAATTTTCTGAGTTTATCTCCATAAGGAACTCTCAGATAATGAAGATCTAGATGTATATTGACAGAAAATTTGTAGAAATGATCAGGATCCTGATCATAGTAACTTCTTACTTCGGTTCTGTTTGATTTATCAATTAATTGCCACGAACGATTCCTAAAAACTATATGTTCTTCTTCAACATATTTATCGAAGATTTCGTCCATTGTAATTTCAAAGGGTTCTGAACGAGATTGCAGTTTAAGGAAATCATCACATCTACTCTTTATCTCTGATCTAACGGGGTTATTTTTGTATTCTTCCATCAAACAGCTTGATTGATCATTCAAATTAATATTATATTTGGCATCTCTTACATATTTGCTGTTGGGTTTAACATGATCAAATTTGTCAGTTGATTTAACGAAACGACATGACTCGAAGAAATTCTCGTGTTAACATTTTGCGTTAGGAATAAATTTTTCAGTTAGCCGTTGATCAATAAGAATTTTCTTTTCGAACATCATTGGATAAAATTCTCCATTGCCATATGTGCATGCTATGATGATTCCCCATCTTCCTACATGTTTGATTTCACCCTCAGAGAGATTGCTCAGATCATCTTTGAGTATCTTTTCAACATCAGCCGGTTTCCTTCTTTACAGATTGAATAGAATCCACTTAGTTGATTATCCATTTTGTAGTTATCAAAACGTTATCAGTTTTAAAAACTACTTATTAAGATGTTTAGATATGGTAATACTGAAGAATATGAAAATGATTTAATTAATTAAACGATAAAAACATTGCTATTATGGTGGTTTGTAATTTCAATGAATGCAAAGAAGAGGCTAGATATGGAGTAAAGCAACTGAGAGAATCGAAATGTAAAAAACATAAGGAAAATGATATGGTTACTGGATCAAAAAGATATTGTAAACACTCTAAGAGATTTAACAGATGCAAAGAATGTGGAGGTAAATCGATTTGTATTCACAAACGAATACGAAGTGTGTGTAAAGATTGTGGAGGTGGATCAATTTGTACTCACAAACGAATACGAAGTGTGTGTAAAGATTGTGGAGGTGGATCGATTTGTAGACACAAACGAATACGGAGTGTATGCAAAGATTGTGGAGGATCACAAATCTGTGAACATGATCGACAGCGAGGTCAATGCAAGGAATGTGGAGGATCACAAATTTGCCAACACGAACAACTGCGAAATAAGTGCAGGCAATGTGAAGAATCTGCGAATATAATGCTTTTAACAATCACTTCTTGACCACTATTCGTAATTTTAAAAACTAATGATGAGTTTCGGGATATATAGCACCATACAAAGTCCATTGATCACTATCATGACTAAAT
>SDBT01004810.1_pt1 | contig 22834 bp, 23 predicted proteins | sample 2277101 | NCBI WGS metagenome assembly SDBT01 (sample SAMN10404973, study PRJNA504765) | marine sediment metagenome | isolation source: marine sediment core GS10_PC15, 103 cmbsf | place: Arctic Ocean: Southern Knipovich Ridge | collected 2010 | reverse complement strand
GATACGCTGGGCCTGTAACGGTGCCCTTTCCGGCCTGGGCTAGTGCCCCGCCAGGCTAAAGCCTGGCCTTCTGGTGTGGGGGTTCGCCTGGCGGCTCCCGGGTCCATTCTTCCGCTGCGCTGACGCCGGGTTTCCACCTGTTCCCGGCTCTCTGAGTCACGCCTGGTGGGGTACTAGTCCCGTTCGTTGCCGCTGGGTATTCGGTTGTGCATGGGAGTGTACGGTTCGCGCCGGAGAGGTGTCAAGCGGGCTGGGGGGCCAGGCGGATGACGACGCCTTCGTTCGGGCGCAGGCGGACGCGGCTGGAGACTTCTTCGCCCTCGCGGTCGAGGTGCGTCGAGAGGGCGATGCGGCCCGAGTCGGCGGCGTCGAGTACGACGACCTGCGCTTCGCCGCCCAGGTTGAGGATGACCGCGAAGCCGTCGCCGTTGTGCCGGCGTGAGTAGGCCAGGATGTCGCCCGCCGCGTGCATGCGAGCGTAGGAGCCGGCCATGAGCGCGTCTTCCGACTGGCGGAGATGGATCAGCCGCTGGTGCAGCGTTAGCGTCGAGCGTGGGTCCTCGCGCTGGACGGCGGCGTTCTGTTCGGCGTAGTCGGGAGCTAGCGGCAGCCACGGCTCGCCGGCCGGCGTGAAGCCGGCGTTGCGGGAGGCGTCCCACTGCATCGGCGTGCGCTCGCCGTCGCGGCCGTAGCCGAGGGTGAGGGCGGGCGGATCGACGACCTTTTCGGGCGGGATCTCGAAGTTGGCCATGCCCAGCTCGTCGCCGTAGTAGAGGGTCGGCGTGCCCCGGAGCGTGAGGAGGAGCATGGCGGCGATGCGGGCCTGGGCGGCGCCGACGCGCCAGGCGATGCGCGGATAATCGTGATTTCCGAGAACCCAGTTCGGCCAGGCGCCGTCCGGCAGCGCGCCCTCGTAGCGGTCGATGAACTCGCCGATGCGCTCCGCTTGCCACTCCAGGAGCAGCAGCTGGAAGTTGAAGGGCATGTGAGCGCCGTCGTTGTTCTCGCCGTAGTACTTGATCAGGCGCGGGACCGGCACGTACGTCTCGCCGATGAGCACACGCTCGTCGTAGCCGTCGAACACCTGGCGCATCTCGCGCACCACCTCGTGCACCTCGTCCTGATCCGAGGAGTAGACGGCCTTGAGGCGCCGGTAGGGGTTCTCGCCTTCTTCCCACTTCGGGTTCTCGGGGTTGTCGCGCAGCTGCTCGTCCTTGATCAGGTGGTAGAGGACATCGACGCGGAAGCCGTCGACGCCCCGATCGAGCCAGAAGCGCAGGACGCCGAACATCGCCTCGCGCACTTCCGGGTTGCGCCAGTTGAGGTCGGGTTGCTCCGTGAGGAAGGCGTGGTAGTAGAACTGGCTGGTGTGCTCGTCCCACTGCCAGCCGATGCCGCCGAAGTTGGCGAGCCAGTTGTTGGGGGGAGAACCGCCGGCCTTCGCGTCCCGCCAGATGTACCAGTCGCGCTTCGGGTTGTCGCGGGACGAGCGCGATTCGATGAACCACGGGTGCTGGTCCGATGTGTGGTTGGGCACGAAGTCGAGGATGACGCGGATTCCGCGCTCGTGGGCGGCCGCGATCACGTCGTCCATGTCGGCGAGCGTGCCAAAGAGCGGGTCGATGTCGCGGTAGTCGGAGACGTCGTAGCCGAAATCCTTCATCGGCGAACGAAAGCAGGGGGAGATCCAGATCGCGGTTACGCCCAGCCACTTCAGGTAGTCGAGCCGCGAAATGATTCCGCGCAGGTCGCCCACGCCGTTGCCGCTCGTGTCCTGGAACGAGCGCGGGTAGATCTGGTAGACGATTCCGGTCTGCCACCAGAGGTGATCTTTGGCCATTGCTACGAGTCTAATATCTCGTCTGCTACAACGACAACGGCTCGCGGCCGGGGCGCTCACGTTCGCGGGTGATGATCGCCTCGATCTCGGCGGCGGCGCGCTCCAGGTCGTCGTTGACGACGGTGTGGTCGAACTCGCCGGCGGCGTCCATCTCCGCAGTGGCCGTCTTGAGGCGAAGCGCCACCTGGTCTGCGGTGTCGCTGTCCCGTTCGCGGAGGCGGCGCTCCATCTCCTCGCGTGACGGCGGCGCGACGAAGATCGTGAGCGCTCCGGGCAGCTGCGCCTTGATGAAGCGTGCGCCCTGGATGTCGGTGCGAAGGAGGACGTCCTTGCCCTCGTCGAGCACACTGCGGACGGAGCTGGTGGGGACTCCCTTGTGCTGGCCGTAGACGATAGCGTGCTCCAGCATCTCGCCGTCGCGGACCATGCGCTCGAACTCAGCGTCCGAGACGAAGTGGTAGTCGCGGCCGTCGGTCTCGCCCTCGCGCGGCGGGCGGGTCGTGGCGGTTACGGCGAAGCCGATGGTGCTGCCGGGCCGTGAGCCGAGCGCGGCGGCGAGCGAGTCTTTGCCGGCGCCGGAAGGTCCGGTGAGGATGACGAGCAGCGGCGCGGCGGGCACCGGGACTAGTCGGCCTGGGCCGATTCGATCTTGCCGCCGCGGATGGCAGCGACGCGGCCAGCGAGCGCCTCCGGGGTGATGGCGACGAGCATGATCTGTCCCGTGTCCACGAAGACTGCGGCCTTGGTGCGGCGGCCGCTGGTGATATCGATGATGTTCTTGGCCTTCTTGCCTTCGCGGATCATGCGCTGAATGGGGGCGGAGCTGGGTGTGACGATAGCGAGTACCTTGTTTACCGCCAGGAAGTTGCCGAATCCAACGTGGACCAGTTCAGTGCCGCTGCGGGGTGCCTGCGCCATGGCTTATCTCCTTCTCCTCATCCCGGCGCGAGGCAGTGTGGGGCATGCCGTTCGCGCCCGGAAACCCTTTCGACAGCCGCGTATAGGATACCAAATCAGCCGCCGGAGTGCCAAGACTGGCTGTATTGCGGCGACATCACCGCTCGCGCGGCAGGACGCCGGTCAGTCGTCGCCTTCGCGCTTCGCCTTTTCCTCGCGTTCGCGCTCCATCTTCTCGAGGTCGCGGCGGATGCCTTCTTCCATCTTTTCGCCCAGCGACAGGCGGCGCTTCTTGCCTTCCGGTCCCGTCTCCTGTTGTGCCTCCCCCATCATCTCAGGGATCTTGCTCACGCGGCGGATGTTGTTCGCCATCATGCCGCCCACGAAGATGTCCAGGAGCGCCCGGCCGCGGTCCACTTCCGGGCCCCTCGCGGCGGTTTCGCGCCGCGGCGGATTGGCGATGAACTCGTCGCGCTGAAGCTTCGCCTCTGCGAAGAGCTTGAAGAGCTCTTCGTCCTGGGCGTCGCTCAGCATCCCTCGCATGCGCTTCAGCTCTTCTGTGAGGCGGTCGACCCAGTGGATGATCGCTTCGCGGTTCGTCTTCCAGATGGCGTTACTCATGGAGGGGTCGCCGGAGGCGAGGCGCGTCATGTCGCGAAAGCCGGTTGAGGCCAGCTGGCCCAGGTCGTCCCAGGAGGGGCTTTCGCGCAGGAGCCTGAAGAGGGCGGTGGACGTGATCAACGGCAGGTGGCTTATCGCCGCGGCGTAGACGTCGTGCTCCTCGGCGTCGATGAACACTGCCTCCGCGCCCAGGGCCTGCGCAAGGCCCACCACGCTCTGGATCGCGGTCGGCGAAGCACTGAGGGCAGGGCAGATGCAGTAGGCGCGCCCCTCGAAGAGAGTGGCATCCGCGTTTTCGATGCCTGTCTGCTCTTTGCCGGCCATTGGGTGGCCGCCGACGAAGCTCACGTTCTCCGGCAGCAGCTCGGTCGCCCACTTCATCACCTCGCGCTTGGTGCTCGCTGTGTCGGTGACGAGGGCGCCGTCGGTGAGGTGCGGCGCGATGGCCGTAAAGACGTCGCGCAGGGCCGCGATGGGGACCGCGACGATGACAAGCCGTGCATCGCGTACGGCCCTGGCCAGGTCGTGTTCAACGCGGTCGATAGCTCCGGACTTCTTCGCGGCGCGCTCTCTTGAGCCATCGATGTCGGAGCCGACGATGTCGAGGCCGGGCAGATCGGCGGCCTTGAGCCTGAGGCCGATCGAACCGCCGATGAGGCCAAGGCCGATGATGACAACGCGGCGAGTTTCCGCTTTCTCGCTCATGACGCTACAGAAGCTTATCAGGCGGGGCGCGGTTCAGCACGCGTCGTCGGCCGCGAGAAGCCGCGCGGCGCGCGGGTCGTCGCCCCGGCGCGACTCCATGACCTCGATCAGTCCGGCGATGCGCTCCGAGGCGCCGGCGCCGCGGACGAGCCGAAGCGTGGCCTCGCCGTGGCGGTGGAGATGCGCGAGCCCACCGTCGCCGCGTGCGATGCGGTCGAGCGCGGCGGACGGGAGCGCGCCGAGGACGACGTAGGCGACGCGGTGCCAGGTGCGGATGCGGCGCGCCGATTCGCCGCCCTTGCCCGCGTCGTGGATCAACGCAGCGACGAGGACGTCGGGGTCATCTTCGCCTTCGGCGCGCAGCTTGCGATAGACGTCGAGGCAGTGGCGCTGGTCTGCCGGCTGCATCGCCGCGAAGATCGTGTACAGGTCGCCGCCGAGGGTAGACTCCGCCTCACGCAGATCGCCGGCGGTAATGCCGGGCGATAGGGTGCGTCTGAGCTGGCGGGCGCGGTACGAGAGGCGGGAGATCAATAGAGCCGCCCGTCGATGCCGGTGAAGAATTCGGTGAGCGTTTCGATCACCGGGCGCATTACGTCGCCCAGCAGACTGACCCGGCCGCCCGTGAGAAATGGGAGCGCGATGAGAGAGATCAGGATCATGGGCCCGAACCGCTCGAGCTGAGCGAACGAGCGCGAGAGTTCACGCGGGAGGATGCCAACCGCCACCTTGAAGCCGTCGAGCGGGGCGATCGGGATGAGGTTGAAGATGCCGAGTATGACGCTGATGAGGACGATCGTGCTCAGGTAGTATCCGGCGTACTCCTCGACGCCCCAACCGCCGGTGTCCTGTGCGTGATAGAGCGAGAACCATTCCAGGCTGCCGAGGCGGAAGGGCAGGCTGGCCACAGCGGCGATGAGGAAGTTTGTGGCTGGTCCGGCGACTGCGGTGATCGCGAGGGCGGCCTTCGGGTTCCTGGTTGCGTTGGGGTTGACGGGGACCGGCTTGGCCCAACCGAACCCGACCAGCGCGATCAGCAGCGTGCCGACCCGGTCGAGGTGGGGCAGCGGGTTGAGCGTCAGCCGGCCGCGGGAGCGGGGCAGATGATCTCCCAGCTGGTCGGCGGCGAATGCGTGGGAGGCCTCGTGAAGAACGAGGCCAAGAAGGACCGCTGTGCCGAGGGCGCTGAAGAGAACAAGAAAGGCAACCGGGTCGTCGAAGAGCAAGTCGAGATTGAAGATCAAGCTGGTTTCAGTGTATCAGCCGCCGAAGCTGAGAGCCGTCGTTGAGTTAGGCGGCGGCAGGCTGGACTTCGAGTTTGCTTGTGACCTCGCGCACGCCGGCGACGCCGGCGGCCACGCGGACGGCGTCGTCTCTGGCAGCCCCGGACGGCGCGTAACCGTACAGGTGCACGTCGCCCAGCGACGATCGGGCGTAGACCTCGGAGTGCCGGCCGACGCCCGCCTTGTCGAGCGCGAGGCCGATTGCCGTTTCGAGGCTCAGGTCGTCGTGCGAGGCGTCATCCACCCTCGCCACGCCGCTGATCGCGCGGACGATCTCGACGGCCCGCTCGCGGGCGTTCTCCACGCGGGCGTTCCCGGACATCGTGACGACTCCGCCTCCAACAGCGAAGTGCAGCGCGCGCTTATCGTCCGCGGTCAGGCCATTGTCTTCGCGGATCGCGCGGTGGATGGAGCGGTCGATCTCGTCGTCGGGGCGGTATTGCGGAAGCGCCTCCGGCTGAACCGCCAGCGCCAGCGTCTTGCCCTCGAAGAGAACGTCGGTAACGGGGATGCGCAGGTGACCGGCGACGCCCCGCGAGAGGATGATCTCCTGCACTTTGCGGCCGGTCTGGTCGATGAGCGCGCCGGCGATGCTGACGCTGGGCGCCGAGATAGGAGTGTCGCTCGCGATTGGCCGCGAGGGCACGGCGACCGGTGGCACCTCGTGCCCGAACGCCTGGCGGCTGGTGCAAGCAAACGTCACGCTGTCGTCCGTCCAGTCGGATGCGGTGGAGAGGGGAAGCCGGACACTCGAACGCCAGAGGAGGAAGCCGCTCTCGACGACGGCGTTGACCGCTTCCCAGTCCTCTGTGATCTCGATGGCGGTGACGCTGCCGGACCAACGGTCCTCGAAGCGGGCGCGGCTGCCCAGGCGGAGCGCTGAAATGCGGCGCATCAGGTCGTCCTTCGTGCTCTATTCACGTTGGATTCAGCGTAGGATATCCAGCGTTGTGGCGCTAGAGGCCGGTTGACCCCCGGTTCGGCGCCGCATACCGTCTATGGGACATGTTTGGCCGGGCCGTAACTGTTCTTCTGACCGTCTGCCTGGCGTTGATCCTTGTGTCATGCGGAGACGACGACGGAGGCTTGCCGTCGGCCACTGGCGAGGGGACTCCGACTGAGACGCCTCGTTCAGACCTCGGGGCGGCGGAGGCTGTGGTTATTATCGCGTCGCCCGACGGCACTGCGGAGGCCCTGAAGCAGGTGCTCGACGCGGGCGCTCCGGCGAAGTTCTTTCTCAGCGGCAGCAGCCGCGATGAGGCCTCATTCGATGGTGTGAGCTTGCCGGGCGACGCACTCGCCAGGGGGGCTATCGTGACCGCCATCGAGTCGGAGACTTTTGACGCTGCGTACGAGGCGCGGTTCGGTGGGTCGTCCGCAGACTTCGCCGGCGTTCGCGAGGCCTACGACGCCGTGTACCTGATCGCTCTCGCCGCGGCGGCTGCGAACTCGACGGACTCAGCGGCGATTCGCGACAACGTGCACTACGTCGCCAACTCACCGGGTGAGATCGTGAACCCGGGAGCGGAGGCGTTCTCCGCGGCGGTCCAGATGCTGACAGGGGGCGGCGACGTGAACTTCATCGGCGTTTCCGGGCAGGTCGATTTTACTGCCGACGGGGATCTGGCGAAGGGGCGTGTGACGGTCTGGCGCCTGCTCGGCGAGCGCATCATCGACCTGGAGATCCGGGACGTCGACCTGGCGGCGGAAATCGGCGCCGACATTCCGGCCGGAGAGTTGTCGCCTGTCGGAGGAACGCCCGATGGGCCGCTGCGCATCGGCGCGGTCCTGCCGCTTCAGACAGACGGTGGCGGCGCGGTGCGCGACGCGATGGAGATGGCGGTGGATGAGATCAATGACGCCGGTGGCCTCTTCGGCGCACCGATCGAACTGCTGATCGAAAGCGCGGACGGCGCTGCTCAGGCGGCAGCAGCGGCACGGAACATAGAAGATCAGGACGTCGGCGCAATCGTTGGCCCGCCCGGGGAGGGCGCCGCGCTGGCGGTTGCTGAGGCCGTCCGTGGGCTGCACATCGCGCTCACGAATTCGTTGACGCTGCCGCTGGAGGCCGGCGGGCAGATATTCCGCGGCGCCATGTCCGAGTTACTCGAAGCGCCTCCACTGGCAAACATCGCGCTGGAGGACGAAACAACCGTGGTGTGCGTGATCTTCGAGCCGGGCGCCCGTAATAAGGCGCTGGCGAACGCCCTTCGGGAGACTTTCGAGCTCAAAGGTGGTGGCGCTAGGCTGGTGATGGAGCTGAGCGATGGTGACGCCGCTGGAAGCGCAATATCGGCCTGTCTGGGCGCGTAAGCGCGCTTGACCCCCAGAATCTGCGCCCTTACATTTGCTTGCAGTCCGGCTACCGGCCGGACTTGAAGAGCGAAAGGAGGCACGCTCATGCCGAAATCCCTAACCCAGATATCTTGGAGGTGGCTGCTTGTCGGTGCGCTGGTCGCACTGGTCGCGGTAGTTGCCATAGCATGCGGAGACGACGACGACGACGATACTCCGACGGACACGCCGGCGGAAACGACAACCCCGCCGACCGCGGCGCCAGCCGTCTGTGAGGCCGGCCCCGGCGTTACCGGCACCGGCGACGCGCTGAAGATCGGCGTCCTGGTGCCGTTCACGGGCGCACTTGCCACGTTTGGCCCGGAATACGAAAACGCCGCACGGCTGGCGGCGAAGTGCATCAATGACGCTGGTGGTGTCAACGGCGGCACGGTAGAAATCGTCACCGGTGACACCGGCACTGCCGCCGAGGTGGGAGTGTCCGAGGCAACAAGGCTCGTTGATATCGAGAGCGTTGTCGGTATCGTCGGCGCGGCCTCGAGTGCTGTTTCGCTGGCTGTCGCCGAGTCCGTGACCGGCCCCGGCCAGGTCGTCCAGATTTCTCCGGCGTCGACTTCGCCGGCACTGTCAGCCGCCGCTGACGACGACTTCCTGTTCCGCACACCGATTTCAGACGCGGCGCAGGGCGTTCTGCTGGCGCAGCTGATTGCCGACGACCTCGGCTACACCTCCGTCTGCGCGATGTACGTCAACAACGCGTACGGCGAGGGCCTGCTGGACAGCTTCACGACAGCATATGAGGATGGCGGCGGATCAGTTACCGCCAGCGTCGCTCACGACGACGCTCAGGCCATCTCCTACACCGCGCAGCTGGAACAGTGCACATCTGGCGACCCCGAAGCGCTGGTCGCGATCAGCTACCCGGTCGGTCAGGCCACTGTGTACCTGCGCGAAGCTCTCGAAGGCAGCATCATCGATGAGTTCGTGTTCGTCGACGGGACGAGGGACGATGAGATGTTCACCGAGCTTGGCTGGGAGAACTTCGACGGAATGCAGGGCACGGCGCCCGGCGCTCTGACGACAGACTTCGGCGACGCGTTCGACGACTTGTACGTGGCCGAATTCGGTGCAATCTACCAGACTCCGTTCGTCCGCGAGGCGTACGACGCGACGGTCGCCATCGTACTGGCGGCAGCCGCAGCCGAATCCAACACGGACGCGGTAGCGATCCGCGACGCACTTCGCGGCGTGGCCAACGCACCGGGCGACGTTTACGGTCCCGGCGCGAGTGATCTGGCGGCTGCCGTAGTCGCGGCTGCTGCTGGCACGGACATCGACTACAATGGTGCGTCCGGTTCCGTCGACTTCGACGCGAACGGCGACATCACCTTCGGCGCCATCGAGATCTGGGAGGTAGACGCAGCCAACGAGGAGATCGTGGTTGTCGAGCGCTTCTCAGTCGACTTGACGACCGGCGAGGTCCTGGAGCTGACAGATTAGACAGCGCTTCTTCATCGCGCTGAAAGAGGGGCCCGGCCGTTCAGGCCGGGCCCCTTACGTTATTCGCTTTCTGCGGCGTCCGCTTCGGGCGGAGGACGGGCGTCGGTGCTGGGCGTGCGCAGCCGACGGTCCAACCAGCTGGACACGCGGCGCTGCTCCGGTATGAGGCCCTGCGGGCGCAGCAGCAGGAAGAGCACGATCGTCGAGCCGATGATGAGGTCGCGGATGAAAAAGATGCGGACCTGGAGGACGCCTGGGAGATCGTAGCCGTTCAGCTGCAGGCTGATCGTCCAGACCCCCCAGATGACGAAGGCGCCCGCGATTGCGCCCCAGTTGTTGCCGCTTCCTCCGACGATCAGCATCGCCCAAAAGAGGAACGTGGCGAAGAAGGGGTCGAACGTCAGGGGGCTGACGGAGCCGCGCCCGAATGCGAACACGGCGCCACCCATGCCCATGATGATCGCGCCGAGCACGAACCCCTGCATCTTGAAAGCGAAGACGTTCTTCCCGCTCGCCGCCGTCACTGTCTCGTCCTCCCGCAGGGCGCGCAGTACGCGGCCCCAGGGGGAGCGGATCCCTCTCTCCAGGACGAAGAGCAGCAACCCGACGAAGACGATGACCATCACGAGGAAGGCGTACTTCCAGTCGCCGGGGTTGAAGTAGCCGTCCAGAGGCCCGGGGATGCCGACCATCGCACTCGTGCCGTTGACTATCTCGTCCTGCTCGATTACCACGCGCCTCAAGAACTCGGCGATGCCAATGGTGGCGATCGCCAGGTAGTCTTCGCGCAGCCTGAGCGTCGGCAAGGAGAGAAGCAGCGCCAGGACCCCGGACGCCAGACCCGCCGCGGCAATGCCAACGATGAACGGCAGCCACTCGCCGGCGCCCAGGACGTCCGGCGAAAGGAACTCTCCGAAGCCGCCGATGTATTCGACGTACTCGCCACTGGCCGGATCTTTCGTGACGATGGCCGCGGTGTAGGCACCGACCATGAAGAAGGCGGCGACGCCGAAGTTGAAGACGCCGGTGTATCCCCACTGTACGTTGAGGGCGAGCGTGAAGATGGCGTAGATGCCGACGGTCGTGAGGAACGTCGTGAGGAAGCTGACGGTGCCGTTGAGGTCACCGCCCGATCGCTCGAACGGAATCGCCGTGACGAAGAACGCCACGAGGAACAGCACGGCCGGCGTGATGATGCGGTCGGCGCGCACTAGGGTGCCTCCCCGAAGAGGCCGCGCGGGCGGATGAGGAGGATGAAGATGAGAATGAGAAAAGCGATGCCCGGTTTGTAGCCCGCTGAGATGTAGGCAACGGAAACCTCTTGGGCGACGCCGACGACCAGCGCGCCGATCAGCGCGCCCTGCGGTTTGCCCAGGCCTCCCAGAATGGCGCCGGCAAACAGCGGAAGGAGGAGCTGGAAGCCGAACTCGGGCTTGAGGTTGGCCTGAAGGGAGAGGAGAGTCCCGGCGATGGCCAGCAGTGAGCCGCCGATGACCCAGGTCCAGAAGATGATGCGGTCCGTGTTGATCCCGCTGACGAGGGCAAGATCGGGGTTGTCCGCGTAGGCGCGCATCGCCTTGCCCAGCTTCGACCGGAACAGCAGCAGGTAGACGAGGCCGGCCATGACCACCGCCGCGACCATGATGAAGATCTGGTCCGTCTTGAGGACGACGTCGAACGGGTAGTGCTGCGCCTTGTGGATACCCGAGATGTACGTGCGAGGGTCAGGTCCCCAGACGATCAGCAGCAGCGCGCGCACCGAGAAGGCGATGCCCAGCGAGGCGATCGCGAAGGTGACGATACTGCTGCCCCGCCGTCTCAGCGGGCGGTAGACCAGCCGGTCAAGGCCAACCGACACCAGCGCCAGGACGCCGGCCGAGAGGACGATCGCCAGCAGGAACGAGTATCCGAACGTCAGGTCGCCGATGCGGTCCGTGCCGCCAGGCAGATCGGCGAGACCGAAGCCGATGTTGGTGTCCCGGCGCTCGCCGAGGACGGCGCCGGTGAGGAGGAAGAAGGTGACGTACGCACCCATCATCATCAGGTCGCCGTGCGCGAAGTTGCCGAAGCGCAGGACGCCGTAGATCAGCGTGAGGCCGATGGAGCCCAGCGCCAGGACAGACCCGACGATGAGGCCGATGACAAAGAACTGCGTTTCGAACACCGCGGCGTAGGTGAACAGCGCCGTGATCAGAAGCCAGAGGCCGGGTCCGGACACGAAATTGCTGACTGCGCGCCCGCTATCGCGGAGCCAGTCAGGCAGGGGGCCCACTACTCCGTGCGTCGTTGACATTCTTACGTCCCCAGGTACAGCTTTCCGACCTCTTCGTTGTGGAGGAGGCTTTTCGCTTCACCTTCCAGCCGGTTCTCGCCCATCGCCAGGACGTATCCCCTGTCACATGCGCTGAGCGCCTCGCGGGCGTTCTGCTCGACGAGGAGGACGCCCGTTCCTTCGGCGTTGATCACGTTGATGCGGTCGAAGATCATGTCGACCATCTTCGGCGAAAGGCTCGCAGAGGGTTCGTCGAGGAGGAGGACGTCCGGGTCGAGCATCAGGGCGCGGCCAAGGGCGAGCATCTGGCGCTGGCCGCCGGAGAGCCTGCCGGCCTTCTCGCCGCGGCGGTCGGTGAGGTCAGGAAAGAGCGTGAGAACGCGGTCAAGGCGGTCGGCGAGGCCATCTTCGCGGACGAAGGCGCCCATTTCCAGGTTCTCGAGGATAGTGAGCGAAGGGAAGACGTTATCGACCTGCGGTACGTAGGAGAGTCCGCGCAGTACAAGCTGGTCAGGCGGGCGGTTCGTGATGTCCTGGCCTTTGAGGCTGACCTGCCCGTCACGCGCGGGCAGCAGGCCGAAGATCGTGCGCAGGAGCGTTGACTTGCCGGCGCCGTTGGGGCCGATGATCGCCACCATTTCGCCCTCGTGCACCGTGACCGACACCCCGTGCAGGATGTCGACTTCGCCGTAACCGGCGACGACGTCCTTCGCCTCGAGGACGGGTGCGGGCCTGGCTTCGGTCAACGGCCGCGCCCCCCGAGATAGGCGTCCAGCACGCGCTCGTCGGCCCGGACCTCGTCCGGCGATCCTTCGGCCAGCTTCGTACCCTCGGCCATCACGATCAGCCTGTCGCAGAGCAGGGCGACGATGTCCATATCGTGCTCGATGACGAAGAACGTTATGCCCAGATCGTTCCGCAGCCGCTTGATGTCGTTGACGATGTCTCGCATGAGCGTACGGTTGACGCCCGCTGCCGGTTCGTCGAGCAGGATCATCTTCGGCGAGCACATCAGCGTGCGGCCGAGTTCGAGCAGCTTCTTCTGTCCACCGGATAGGTTGAGCGCGTACTCGTCACGGAGTTCGTAGAGGTTGAGGAAGCGCAGGACCTCCTCTGCTCTGGCGAAGTTGGTGGCTTCCTGCTCGGAGACGCGCCAGGGCAGGAACCAAGAGTTCCAGAGGTACTCGCCGGCCTGATCCATGGGGACGAGCATCAGGTTCTCGACGACGGTCATGCTGCCCAGCTCGCGGGGGATCTGAAATGTACGCACGAGCCCGCGGTGGAAGACCTGGTGTGGCGGGAGGCCGTCGATCCGTTCGCCCTGGAACGTGATGCGGCCGGAGTCAGGCTTGAGGAAGCCGGAGACGAGGTTGAAGAGAGTCGTCTTTCCAGCGCCGTTGGGGCCGATCAGGCCGGTGATGCTGCCCTCGGCGACCTCAAGGCTGGCATGGTTGACTGCCTTCAGGCCGCCGAACGCCTTGCTTACGTCCTCAACGGCTAGAATGGGCGGACGCTGGTCGTTGCTCATGAGATTCTGAGTGCTCAAGTATACGCTGTAGAAAGGTTACGTTGACCCTCCGCCGGGCGGCCTTCACACTCGACACAAATGTCCGCCGCCGCTCTAGCCGCTATCTTCGGCACGTCCTTCATCGTCAGCCTCACGGGTGCTCTCAGCCCGGGGCCGCTGGTGACGGTGGCGATGCGGGAGGGCGTGCGCCGGGGGTTCTGGGCGGGGCCGGCGCTGGCGTTGGGGCACGGCGCGATCGAGCTGGTGCTCGTCGTCGGCCTGGCGCTGGGGCTCGACCAGCTCCTGGACAACGACGCCGTCACGGCGACGGTCGCGCTTGCCGGTGGCGCATTCCTCGTCTGGATGGGTGTGACGACGGCGCTGCAGGCCCGGGGTTTCCAACTCGACACCGAACGCGACGCACCGCCGCCTGGCAGGCGCGTCTGGCGGGCGTCGGTGCTCGGCCCGCTGGCGTTGGCCGGGATCCTGGTCAGTCTTTCGAACCCGTTCTGGTTCGCCTGGTGGGCGACGATCGGCACGGCCTACATCGTCGAGGCGCTGGATGAAGGCGTGCTGGGCGTGAGCGCGTTCTACGGCGGCCACGTCATCGCCGACATTGGCTGGCTGAGCATGGTCGCCTTCGCCGTGGCGGGCGGGCGCCGGATCATCAACCGCCGCGTGTACCAGGGCCTGCTGGCTGGCTGCGGCGTCTTCCTCGTCGCGCTCGGCGGCTGGTTCCTCGCCTCCGGGATCGGGTACGTCGCCTGATGGACGCGACGGAGATCGTTGGTCTGGCGTTAGCGGCCTTCGCGGCGGGTGCGGTCAACGCGGTCGCGGGTGGTGGCTCCAACATCAGCTTCCCGGCGCTGCTGGCGGCCGGATACGGGGCGAAGACGGCCAACGTCACGAACACCGTGGCGCTCTGGCCGGGGTATTTCGGTGGCTCGCTGGCGTACCGGCGCGAGCTGGGCCACCAGGGCGGGCGCTTCGTCTATCTGCTCCTTCCCTCGATCGCCGGCGCGCTGGCCGGTTCGGCGCTCCTGCTGGCCACGTCGGCCGATACGTTCGAGTCGATCGTGCCGTTCCTCATCCTGCTCGGCTCGGGCGTGATGCTCTTCCAGGCGCGCCTGGCGAAGATGGCGGCCGACCGCGATCTCGCCTCACGTGGCGGCGACCACGTACCGCTCGCGCTGGTCGTGGTCGTCTTCGCGGGCGCTGTGTACGGCGCGTACTTCGGCGCGGGTCTCGGTGTCATCCTTCTGGCGGGCCTGATGGTGCTCCTGCCGGACGACATCCAGCACTCCAACGCGCTGAAGGGCCTGCTCTCGATGGTGATCAACGCGGTGGCTGTGGGGTACTTTGCGTTCTTCGGCCCGGTGGAGTGGGCGCCCGCGGTAGTGATGGCGGGCGGCGCTCTGGCCGGCGGCTACCTGGGCGTCGGCGTAGCGCGCAGGCTCGGCGAGGTCTGGCTGCGGCGGGCCGTAGTGACGTTCGGCGTCGTCGTGGCGGGCATACTGCTGTTTGCGTAGGTAGACCTCACCCCCTGCCCCTCTCCCACTTCGTGGGTGAGGTGAGATTGAAGGCGCGGTTGAATGTAACCTGTGTAAACCTGTCTTGTTCGGTGTTAGCCCTGCTCAGATAATGGGCTTGTAGCCGGGAGTAAAAGATGAAGTACCGCGAACTGGGTGACACCGGCCTGAAGATCTCGACGGTGGGCTTCGGCCTCTGGACGGTGACGACGACGTGGTGGGGGATCACGGACGACGCCGTCGGCATCGGCCTGCTGCGGCGGGCGCACGATCTGGGCGTCAACTTCTTCGACACCGCCGATACCTACGGCAGCGGCAAAGGCGAAACGCTGCTCGCCGACGCGCTCGGCCACAAGCGCGACGAGATCATCATCGCGACGAAGTTCGGATACGACTGGTACAACCACCCGTTTCGCCGTGGCCAACAGGAGCGGCTGCATGACTGGTCGCCGGACTTCGTGCGCTTCGCCTGCGAGGAGAGCCTGAAGCGCCTGGACACGGACTACATCGACTTCTACCAGATGCACAACCCGCGCATGACGGCGATCGAGAGCGACGAACTGATCGCGACTCTGGAGGGCCTGAAGTCGGCGGGCAAGATCCGTCACTACGGCGCGACGCTGGGCCCGGCGATCGGCTGGGAAGACGAGGGGCTGGCCGTGATCCGCGACCGGGATATCGAAGGCCTGCAGCAGATCTACAATCTGCTCGAACAAGACCCCGGCCGGCGGCTGACCGCGGCGTGTGAGGCGAAGGGCGTCGGCGTCGTCTGCCGTGTCACGCACTCGTCCGGTCTGCTTGAGGGCAAGTACACGCTCGACACGAAGTTCGACAAGATGGACCACCGCAGCCACCGCAAGCGCGAATGGCTGGTAGAGGGCCTGCAGAAAGTAGACAAGCTGACGTTCCTCACGGAGGGAACGGGGCGCACGATTGGGCAGGCGGCGCTGCAGTGGCTGCTCGCCTCGCCGGTGATCGCTTCCACGCTGCCGAACATCTACAACGAAGAGCAGCTCGTCGAGTTCGCCGAGGCGGCCGACGTGGCGCCGCTTACTCAGAACGAACTGGCGCGCGTGCAGCAGCTGTACGACGACAACTTCGGCCTCCAGCCCCAGGAGGCGTCCGTCGGTGAGTGACCGGCGAGCCGGCCGCGGCAACTCTAAGAGTCCGTCGGGCGGACATGGCGACGAGGCTGGCGGCCGACGCCAGGTCGTCAAGTTCTCGTTCTATCGCGTCGATCCGGCGTGGCGGCAGCTGCCCGTCGCGGAGCGCGAGGCGGGCAAGGACGCGCTCGTCGCCGCCGTGGATGCGTTCTCCGGCCGGCTGCAGGTGCGCAGCTACACTGTCGCTGGCATGCGCGGCGACGCCGACGTCCTGCTCTGGCAGATCGGCGAGCGCCTCGAAGACATACAGGCGCTGGCGACGGAGGTCATGCGCACGCCGCTGGGCCCATACCTCTCGATGCCGTACTCCTACCTGGCGATGACGCGCAAGTCGCAGTACGTGAGCCCGGCCGAGGCCGAGGCGCGTCTGCACCTGCACCCGGCTGATTCGAAGTACTTCTTCGTCTATCCATTCGTGAAGACGCGGGAGTGGTACCAGCTGTCGCTCGAAGAGCGGCAGGAGATGATGAACGTACACATCGCCGTCGGGCGCAAGTACCCCTCCGTCAAGCTGAACACGACGTACTCGTTCGGACTGGACGACCAGGAGTTCGTGGTCTCGTTCGAGACGGACGAGCCGGCGGACTTCCTTGATCTCGTGATGGAGCTGCGCGGGGCGAAGAGCAGCCTCTACACCCTACGGGACACGCCGGTCTTCACCTGCATCTCGTTGGGCTTGCGCGAGACGCTGGACACGCTTGGCGCGCCGGGCGACCCCGTGAGCGCAGCGGTTTCACAGGCGATGGGCGAGCAGTGGCAACGCGTCGCTGACGATGCCGACGTCCCAAACGGCGCTGCGAAGATGGTCTACTTCGCGGGTGAGCAGGTGGCGCTCGTTCGGGTGGGACAGCAGCTGTACGCGGTCGCGAACCGCTGCTCTCACGCCAACGCGTCGCTCGCCGACGGGACGGTCGCGGACGGTGCGCTTACCTGCCCCTCCCACGGCTCGACGTTTGATCTAGCGACCGGTGAGCCTTCGTGCGGGCCTGCGAACCGGCCACTGACGACGTACGCCGTGCGCACGGAAGACGGCGGCATCTGGCTGGCTCGCCGTGAGCCCGTGCCGGGCTCTACGTCCGGGGCCTGACCGGCCGGCGCGACTTGCGTATGCTTGTGCCCGTGCGTCTCTCCGCCCCCGCCCTTGCTCTGCTCGCGCTCCTCGTCCTCACGGCCTGCTCGGCCGGCGAGCCGAGCACGATCGCCTCGACCCGCGAGCCCGCCTCACCGACGATCACGCCGACGCCGAGCCCATCGCCGCTCGTCGTCGCGATGGCGCCACAGGTAACTTCGGCACCGACCGTCACGCCGACGTCGATCCCGACGCCGGCACCGACGCCGATCCCCATCTATCACGGTCCGCCTTACACGGTGGCGATCGAGGCCGGGCACGGTGGGCTGCACTGGTGGGGCGGGACCGGCTCCGCTGCGGACGGCAATTACCTGGTCGAGAAGGACCTGGCGCTCGACACGGCGCTAAGACTCGACGGGTTGCTGCGCGAGGCCGGCTTCGAGACGGTGCTGATCCGGGATGGCGACTTCACACTAACCTCGTTTGACGGAGCAGACTACCGGCCCAGCATGATCGCTGAGACACAGGCGCGGGTCGAACTCGCGAACGCGCGACGGGCGGACATCCTCGTGTCGATCCACTTCAACGGGTCGGTCTACTCTTCGCTGCGCGGGACGGAGACTTACTACAATCCGGACCGGCAGTTCGGCGCCGAGAGCTACGCGCTGGCGTCGTTCGTGCAGGGGGAGTTGCTGAGCGCGCTCGCCGGTCTGGGCCACGACGTAAACGACCGTGGCGTCCGCAACGACGCCGAGGTCGGCGGCGACCCCAGCAACGCACACTCTTATCTGCTGGGCACGAACGACAGCTTCCGCCCGAGCCTGATGCCGGGAATCATCTCGGAGGCGCTCTTCCTCAGCAACCCGGATGACGCCGCGCGCGCAGCGGAAGAGGAGACGCGCCAGGGCCTGGCGGAGGCCTTCCGTGACGGCATCGTTGCCTACTTCGCGTGGCTTTCGCCACGTGTCCCGGCGCTGACGCCGGCGCCGGCAGCCGCCCCGCCTGGGCTGTGCTGCAACTTCTCGTTCTGGTGAGCGGCTGGCTCACGGCGTCCGCGCGCGCTGAGGCCGATCGCCGGTGTGCCCGGCGATGTTCTCCGATGCTATTGCGTCGCGAGGCGTCGCGAGGCCTCGCTCACTCCGGCGGGCTCAGCAAAGTGGCCGGGTCGATGATGATGCCCTCGCCCGACGGGAGAAGGGCTATCGTGATGTCGTCAGCGAGCTTCTGAACCGCCTCCCACTGGACGAGGAGCGGGTTGATCGACTCGGTGATGAGCCGGTTGGCTTCGGCCTTTCCTTGGGCCTCAGCGACCAGAGCGCCTGCCACACCCTCAGCCTGCGCGATCACTGCCAGGGCCTCGTTCTCGGCCTTCGAGATCAGCTCTTCAGCGCGGGCGGCTTCCTGCGTGGCGATCTGCTTGTTCTCAATCGACTGCGTAAACGCCTCGCTGAAGCTGATGCTCTCGATGAGCAGCGCCACCACGTCGATGCTGAACTGGTCCAGCTCTGCGTCCAGACGCAATTCGACTTCGTCCTTGATCTCGTCCCTGTTGGGGGCGATGTCAACCGTGCGGTAGGTGACGGTCACGTCCTTGAACGCCTGCGCTACACGCTGCGGAATGAGCTGGTTGACGTAGTCGCTACCCACCGTGCGGTACAGCACCTGAACGTCCCGCGGGCTCACTTGAATGTCGAGCCTCGCGTTTATGAACACGTCCTGCGTCTCAATGGAGAACGAGTCCAGGCCGCCGCCGAGCACCTGCACGTCTTTGGCCACCGCGCCGGGATTGTTCGTGAACGCGAAGCTCCTTACCTGAACGGTCGCGTTCGTCACGTCTCGCCAGGGAGCGACCCACTGCGGGCCATCACCGGTCTGCGCCACGATGCCACCGAATTCGTACACCACTCCGACATGCCCCGCCGGAACCTGATGGAAGCTGAAGAAGAACGTCACGATCACCCACAGTGTGGCGAACGCTGCCGGGCCGCCGAAGCCGATGACCTTGGCGATCAGGTTCTTGTCGTTTGCGAGGTCCTCGAGGCGGTCAAGATCACTCTTGCGCCGCGCGCTGAGATAGTCGTCTTCTTCGGTGCTGCTGGGCGGCATCTCCTTGGCTCGTACCTTGTCCCTCTCGGACAGTCGCTGGATGACGCCGCCAATGAGGACAGACGCCACGATGGCGATCCCGAACAGGATCGTAAGAATTATCCAGAACATTTCGTCTCCTGTCTCCAGTCGTTTTGGTCTGCTCTTCTTGACTGACTGATACCCGATACAAGGTGGCGGAGGGGGTGGGATTCGAACCCACGGTACGCCAAGAAGACGTACAACGGTTTTCAAGACCGCCGCATTCAACCACTCTGCCACCCCTCCGCAACGCTTTCATTGTAGCGCCGGGCCGGCGATAGGATATCCGGGCCATGCCTTAGCGCGAGGCGTCTCCGGTCAGCCGATCGACGAGGTGGCCGACGGCCCAGGCGATCCCGGCGGCGACGCCCATGACGCCGACGAGGAGCACGCCTGTGACGAGCACCTCCAGCGTTTCACGAACGTCGAAATCGAACCCGATCGCGATCACGGCAGCCGCGGCGACGAAGATGATCACAGCGGCGATCCCGTCGGAGAGCGTAAAGCGGTCGGTGGGCCTGCGTAGTGGTTCCGACATGATGCCTGTCGAGTGTGGCCGAGGGTTGCTAGAGCGTCAAGCCTTCTGATTCTGATGACGTTCACCCCTTGGAGATGAAATGTCGGCCGAACTAGGCTGCATCTGCTCGCCCTCCCCCGCATCCAGTTGGAGGATTCATGGTCTCAACCGACACACGCCGGACGTCCACGGCGGCGCACCTCGCATCGGCCGTCAGGTCACGGGAGCGTTCTGCGGAGGCAATTGAGCCGAAGCTGGTTCGCAGTACTCGCGTGCTGAACCAGGCCTACGGCTTCATGTACGCATTCACTCATACATTGAACCCTTATATGGGCTGTGCGTTCGGTGAGAATGGTTGCGGCGTCTATTGCTACGTCGCTGAATTGCCGATCGGCTTGTATGCGGGGAAGCGGTGGGGAACGTGGGTGAAGGCCAAGGTTAACGCTGCCGAGTCGCTCCGGCGCAATCTTTCAGCGATCGGCAAACCCTCGAGCGTTCGCGTATTCATGAGTTCGGCAACCGACCCCTATCAGCCGGCGGAGGCACGCCTGCGAATCACGCGGTCCGTCCTCGAAGTCTTCGCCGAATGTCCTGTCGACCTCCTTGTGGTGCAAACGCGGTCGCCTCTCGTCGAGCATGACTTTGACATCCTCGAACGACTGCCATTCGCCTGGCTGTCGATGACTCTGGAGACGGACGATGACTCTGTACGCCGGACGTTGACACCGACCTGCCCAAGCGTCGAACGGCGGTTGGAGACGATGCGGCGGGCCAGGGAGTCAGGAATCAAGGTACAAGCTACGGTCAGCCCGATGCTCCCTGCCAACGTCGACCGGTTCGCCGCGCTCCTCGGGGAGAATGCTGATCGGGTCGTCGTGGACACGTTCTTCGGCGACGGTATCAACGGTGGGCGGACCGGCAGGCGGCCTCTTCCAGGCGTGTTCCGCGCAAGCGGATTTGGAGACTGGCGCGATATCTCATCAGCTCGCAGCCTGCACGAGATTCTTCAGGCGCGCCTGGGGCCTGAGAGAGTCGGCTGGTCACGTGAAGGCTTCAATGCTGTGGCCGTCGCTGCTTCGCAGGTCCCGGCTCGCTCCTGATCGGACCGATTTCCACAGACATGTCGGTGGCGAACTCCTGCCACAGAAAGTCCCACTGGACAGCGGTTTGCTGTTCGGGTGTTGGAACGCTCTTACGGCTGCTCAGTGAACAGGCTCGCCCTCGATTTGTATCTATGGCGCCCCCGGCAGGACTCGAACCCACAACCCGCTGATCCGAAGTAGGGGGGACGGTCGCGGGACGCCTCTGGGCACGATTTCGGGCATCTGACTCAAGAGGTGTTGATCATCTGATTGAAGTCTCGCCGAGGCTTGCCGGGGCGTCAGGCCTTCTGACTCGTGATGGTGCTCCGTCGCACACTACCGTTGCTAGATTACTTCATAGCTCAGGTACTCGCTCATCACTCCTCGCTCGCCGCAGGAGTGCCTATTGACCGATTGACAACCAAGTGCAGGATGCCTATCATACGGGGCCCGAAAGGGAAGAGGGGGGTGATAGGTGGACTTGACGCTCGCGGTCGGTCTCGCCGGCTTCGTTGTTGCCGTTCTCGGTGTCTGCATCGAGGTGGTGGCATTGCTGATCGCTACCGGCAAAATCGATCCTCAGACAATTCACTTCCGTCCGCTCAGCGCGCTGCTTCGCGTGGCAGAGCGAGTCGCCCGGAACCACCGGCTGCAAGGTCTCGTTGCTGGACTGGCCATTGCTGGTATTACCGTGAGTGCGATCTTCCTTCCACGGGCGTTCGATGCGGATGGCACTGCTGTACGTATCATTTCGCCGTCGGAAGGTGACGTTGTTGCACGTGAGATATCAGTGGAGATTGAAGCGCGGTTCATTGAGCAAGAAGAGTTCCTTGTGGTTTTCGTGAGGCCGCTCCCCGGGGACCCGAATCAGGACTATTTCTTACAACAGTTTCCACAGCCCATAGAAGACGGGCGTTGGGATTCAAGGCCCGTTTACGTTGGTGTACCCGACGATCAATCAGGCACTCAGTTCAACGTCTGCGCCGTCATAACGCGCACTCAGTTCCAAGGCGGGGAACGTTCTCGGATGCTACCTGCGGGTCCGTCTGATTGTGTAGGGGTCACTAGAGAATGACACAGAGCCAGGAGGGATTTGGATGAGCAATAGGCGAACCGTGAAGCGTCTCATTGGATTTTTAAGCCTTCTTGCGCTGGTGGCGCTCTTCTCAGCAAATTGCGGCGGAGGCGAGGATAAACCAACCTCAACCGCTTCGCCTGCGGTGGATCACACGGAAACGGTCACGCCAACGGATCTCGATGATGTCGTAGAAATCATCCGTCCCACACCGAACGAAGCAGTGCCGATGGTTATTTCCGTGGAGTTTGATTCGCCGGAATTCACCTATGTCTTAGTAAGACCCATACCTGAAGATCCCAACCAGCAGTACTGGGTTCAAGCGGCCGCGGAGTCGCAAGGCGGGAATCGCTGGATTTCGTACCCGGTATACGTGGGTCAAGAGACCGATCGAAGCGGGCTTCCGTTCAAAGTCTGCGTTGTTATCTCGGACGAGAGTCTCTCACGTGGGCAGTCGCTACCCGAGAAGCCCGAGGGACCGTCGCACTGTGTTGATGTGACCAGGGAGTAGAGTGGAGTCAAGGGCGAACAGGACTCGGAAGCGGATGTCGTATCTGGCGCCCCCGGCAGGACTCGAACCCACAACCTTCTGATCCGAAGTCAGACGCTCTATCCAATTGAGCTACAGGGGCGCTTGCATCAATTACAGCGCCGGGCGGCAACCCCGTCAACCGTGACGGCCCGAAAGCGTGACCGGATGGCCGAAAATCTCAGCGACCAGGGGGCGACGGGGTGCGAATGTCGACGGCCCCGTGCGTTCTCGCTCATGACGCCTGAGAGGTCTCCGGGTCGGGGTGCTTGCCCATCCGACGAATCACGAGGTAGCCCAGCGCGACGAATACGCTCGAACTCGCACCGGCTAGGATGATCGACGCTATCGGGAACTCGTCGAGCGCAACTCCTATAACGAAGGCCATCAGGCAGGTGTAGGTCGCCCAGACGACGGCGCCGCTGACGGACCAGATTAGATACGCTCTGTACGGAAAGCGAATGGCGCCCATCGATGCCGTAGCAGCGAATCGCACTCCTGGAAGGTAGCGGCAGAAGAAGATAATCACTGGTCCGCGGTCTCCCAGGATGTCCGTTGCCTTCTTGACGGAATCGTTTTCTTTCAGCTTCTCGACGCGTGTGCGGATTCCGGGAATTGAGCGTACGGCCCAGTAAAGGGTGTTGTCCCCGAGAGCGGCTCCCAGGGCGCCTGCGATGATAATGGGCCACAAGTCCAGTTTGTCGTCGGCGGCCAGGACGGAAGCCACATTGAGGGACGTCTCACCCGGCAGCACGGCGATCACCGCGTCGCCGTAGACGAAGGCGAATACCACAAGGTACGCGACGAATCTATTCTCAGGGTT
>SDBT01004809.1_pt1 | contig 22834 bp, 33 predicted proteins | sample 2277101 | NCBI WGS metagenome assembly SDBT01 (sample SAMN10404973, study PRJNA504765) | marine sediment metagenome | isolation source: marine sediment core GS10_PC15, 103 cmbsf | place: Arctic Ocean: Southern Knipovich Ridge | collected 2010 | reverse complement strand
GATGGCGTCGCGATCCGCGTGGCGCATGGCCGCTATGACCTGACGAAGACGGTTCAGAATTTCATCCGCTATCTGAAGGCCCAGGCTCCGGAGCGTGGGACTAAACGCTACGATGACCAGACCGCTCTGCTTTCAGCCCGGCGGGAGTCCGCGGAGATCGACCTGGGCGAGCGCCGCGGCGACCTCCTGGCCCGAGACACTGTAGAGTCGGTGTTCGTCGAGACGCTCGTGCTGATGACGCAGCGCCTCGATGGCCTGGCCGGCCGGCTGGCGATGGATCTCGCTGGCGAGTCGAACCCGGCGAAGATCAGGAGGCTAATCAGTGACGAAGTATCCGCAACTCGCCAGGGCGTCGCGGACGGACTTGCGCGCCTTTGTCGTGATGTTGAAAAGCTGGCGGGAGATCGTAAGCCCGCCGCGAAGAAGAAGCCCCGACGAGTGGGCCGACGCGGAGCGCGTGCTGCCAAAGGGAAGCGCCGAACCCGGACCGTTCAGAAGTAGCCGCACGCCCTACATGATCCCGATCGCTAGGGCCTTCCAGGATCCGCGATACGTTGGCGTCGTCGGGATCACCGGGACGCAGATGGCGAAGACCGACACCGCGGGGAACATAATCGGCCAGCGACTCGATGACGATCCGGCGCCGATCATGTATGTCGCACCGACTCGCCATTTCATCGAGAAACAATGGGAGCCGCGATTCGTCGCGATGGTCGACTCGTCGGAGTCACTGTCGGCGAAGATGCTGCGCGGCCGTAAAGAGAGCAAGACGCAGAAGACGATCGCCGGCGTCCAAGTGCACTTCGTGTGGGCCGGATCCGCGACAGCTCTCGCCGGCGCCGCCGTCGCGCTGGTGATCGTCGACGAGCGCGACCGCATGGCGTCAGACGTCGAGGGCGAAGGCGATCCCGTCGAGCTGGCGAACGCCAGGCACGAGACCTATCCGGACGGGAAGACTGGCGTATTCTCGACGCCGACCACGGGCACGGTCGAGGCCGAGCTCAACGAGGAGACCGGGATGACACACTGGGCGATCTCGGACGAAGTACAGAGTCCGACCTGGCAGCTCTGGCAACAGGGGACGCGTCACGAGTTCATGGTCCCGTGTCCCGACTGCGATGGTTACTTCGCGCCGCGGTTCAAGCTGTTGCGCTGGCCGGAGGGGAGCGAGGCGTCCGACCTGAACGCGACGAACGTCGTGCTCGTGTGTCCGCACTGCGGCTCGATGATCGAGGAGAAGCACAAGTCGGCGATGGTCGCCGCGGGTCTACCGATTGCCCCAGGGCAGAAGGTCGTCCGCGGGAAGGTCGTCGGTAAGGCGCCGGTCTCGGACTGGTACACACAATGGACGTCCGGGCTGTGCTCGCCCTGGCGGAGCTGGGTCACGACTGCGCGACGCTATGTCCGCGCAGCTCGCGAGCATAACTCGGCGAAGACCCAGGCCGTCGTGAACACCGCGGCCGGTGAGCTGTTCGCGATCAGCGGCGAGGCGCCGGAGTGGCAAGCGGTCGCCGCGTTGCGGCTCAACTATGAGATGCCGGAGGTGCCCGACGGTGTCGCGACGATCCTCATGGCCGTCGACGTCCAGAAGGACCGACTGATCTATGTCGTGCGCGGCTGGTCGAAGCATCGCAACCTCGAGTCCTGGCTGATCGAACACGGGGAGATCGAGGGCGCGACGAACGAGGCCGAGGTATGGGAGGCTCTCGCGGAGTTCAAGGATCGAGAGTTCGGTGACGGCTTTCACATCGCGCGGACTTTTGTCGACCAGAAGTATCGGGCCCAATACGTCTTCGGCTTCTGTCGCGCACACGCCGGGTGGGCTTTCCCGACTGCCGGCCGACTACCCAGGACCGAGACACCGGAAGCGGAGAAGCCGCTGTCGACGTCGAACGTCGACGTGAGCGAAGGCGGCAAGGTGCTCCGCGGCGGACTGCTGCGCTGGACGCTGAACACCGATCACTTCAAGCGGTGGTTACACGACCGGATCGAGAAGGGCGCCGAGGGTCTGTTCCATCTCAGTGCCGACACGACGGACGACTACTGCAAGCAGCTCGTCGCCGAGGTGCGCGTCGTCAAGCCGAGCGGTCGAGTGATGTGGATGCAGATCGCTCGCGCGAATCATTATCTCGACTGTGAGATGATGCAGATCGCGTGCGCGTTCAGTCTGCGGTTGCATCACTTCTCGACGCCGCCGCCGGCGACGGCGAAGAGCCCGACGGCCGGACGCAAGCGGGCCCCGATGAAACTCCGGGGCTCGACCGGCCGGACCGGACGCGGGGGCGGTGGTTATTTCGAGAAGAGGTGAACGATGGCTCGCAGCACGGCAGACATTCAGAGCGACCTCGATGCTTGGTATAAGGCGCGCACGGCCGCGGCGAACGGGCGCCAGGTTTCGTTCACGACAGGGAACGGGAGCCGGAGCTGGCTGAGTCAGGATCTCGGCGATATCAACGACATGATCACGAGGCTCGAGCGTGAAATGTCCCAGGCGATATCGACACGACGCGGGGCCCATAACTTCTCCGTTGCGAATCTGAACCCGTGACCTGGCTCGATCGGTTCCTGAGACGGTACGCGCCGGCGCTGGCGCTGAAGCGAATCACGTCCAGGGCGCGCGTCGATATGCTGCGCAAGTTCGAGGCGGCGTCGTCGAGTCGGCTGCGCAAAGACAACCGAAGCAAGGGCTCGGCCGACGCGCTCGGCCAGGGCGCGATCCAGATCCTACGCAACCGCGGCCGCTATCTCGATGAGAACTATGACGTCGCGAGCGGGATCCTCGACGTGCTCGTGAACCGCGTTGTCGGCGCCGGCGTACAGTCACACTCGACCGTTCAACGTCGGGACGGAACGCTGCACACCGAACTGAACAAGTTCCTGGCCGCGCTGTGGGGCCGGTTCATCGTCTCGCCTGACGTCACTCGTGCGTCGCACTGGTACGAAGACCAGCGCCTCCTCGGTCGCTCCTGGTTCCGTGACGGTGAGGGATTTGCGAACCTACTCTCAGGCCAGGTCGAGGGGCTCGTGCACGCGGGCCCGGTACAGCTCTCGATCGATCTTATCGAGGCGGATCTCGTGCCGCTCTCGAGCGCGCGGATCGGTGATCGCGAAGTCCGTCAGGGGATCGAGCGCGATCAGTGGGGCCGGCCGCTGCGCTACTGGGTGCACCGTCTACATCCCGGAGATTTCATGGGCGTCAATCTGGTCTCGGTCAGCTCGAGCGGATTCGCGATGCTCTCGCCCTCGGACTTCAATATCGTCGAGGCCGAGAATATGATCCATCTGAAGTTCACGAAGCGGATCAAACAGACGCGCGGGATCTCGGTCTTTGCGACAGTGTTCGATCGCCTCGAGGATCTGAAGGAGTACGAAGAGGCCGAGCGGATCGCGGCGAAGATCGGTGCCTTTGTCGTGATGCAGATCACGAAGTCGCCCGATATCGCGGCCGCAACTGGGAACACTGGTGAGGACAAATCGCCGCGCGAGCTGGACTGGTATCCCGGGATGATCTTCGACCAGCTCGTCGCCGGCGAGAAGGTCGAGGGCCTCGAGAACAAGCGGCCATCGAACCAGCTCAAGGACTTCGCCCAGGAGATGATGCGCCGCGCGTCGTCCGGCACGATGACCGGGTACAGTTCGATCGCTCGTGATTACAGTGGGACGTACTCGGCCCAACGCCAGGAGCTGCTTGAGACTGAAGTTCACTATGACGTGCTGACGGAGGAGTTCATCTCGCGCGTCGTTCGACCGACGCATCGCCGGTTCATCCGGACGATCATCGCTGACGGGATCGTGCCGGCTGAGCTGCTCGCGGACGTCGATATCCTGACGATCGAGAACGCGGCCTATCGCGGGCCCGGTGTCGCGTATATCGATCCGCTGAAGGAAGTCCGAGCCGAGGTCGAGGCGATCCAGGGCGGACTGACGAGCAAGACTCGAGCGATCCTCTCACGCGGTGACGACCCGATGGAGATCGAGACGGAGATCGCGGCCGAACGTGCGCGTGATAACTCCGCCGGCATCGTGTCGACGTCGGATCCGGCGAACAAGAGCGGGGCGCCGTCGCCGATTCAATCGGTAGGGACGGAGGATGGCGACACGACGACCGACGACGAGGGACGTGGATACACATTCTCGAAGGGTGTAGGCTGGATCCCCGACGCGGTGATGGACGAACAGGCCGCCTAGGAGCGAGATCGATGCCGAAGAAAGCGAGAAAGCGCACGCGAGTCGAGGGGATGATGTATCGCGCGGCCGATGGCGTCGCGGTTATCGACGAAGAGAAGCGCCTCGTCCGCGTGTCGTTCAGCTCCGAGCGCGAGGTTAAGCGCGTTCCCTTCTTCGGTAAGCCCTGGATCGAAGTCCTGGGCCATAAGACCGCCGAGGTGAACCTCGACCGACTCAATGGCGGCGCGACGGTTCACTACAATCACAGCCGCACACGGGCGGATCGCATCGGTGTCGTCGAGAGCGCGAAGATCAAGGGCAAGCGAGGCGAGGCGGTGATCCGCATCTCGCAACGCGACGACGTCTCCGCCGATATCTGGCCGGACCTCCGGGACAATCTATTGCAGAACGTGTCCGTCGGGTACGCGATCCACGCACGTGAGCTGCTCAAGTCGAACGACGAGATCGACGTCTATCGCGTCACGGACTGGGAGCCGATGGAGCTGTCGCTCGTCGACATTCCGGCCGATCCGAGCGTCGGTGTCGGGCGTTCGCAGGACGAGCTGATCACGCGCGCACTCTTGTCAGACGATTTCGTTTATGATGTGATCTCGCTCGACGAGTCAGTCGCGCCCAATGGAGATAGGTCGATGCCACCGACAGTGCTAACAGAAGCCGAACGCCAGGCCGCCGAAGAAGCCGCGAACCAACTGACTAAAGAAGCCGCCGACGAGGCCGCACGCGCGGCACTCGCTGCCGCCGACGAGGCCGCCGGCAAGCGGAAGCTCGACGACGAAGAGCGCGAAAAGATCCGCAAAGGCGCTGTCGATATCGAAACGGCTCGACGCTCCGATATCGAGGAGGTCTTCACGAATAACCCAGGGCACGAGGTGCTCCGCACTGAGTGTCTCAAGGATCCTGACTGCAGCGGAATGTCGGCTTACCGACAAATATGCAAGGCCGGCTCCAACGGGGGCGCCCCGTCCGGACGCCTCACGATCGAACTCGACAGCCAGGACAAGTTCCGCGGTGGCGTCATCGAGGCACTGCTCACGCGGAGCGGTTACTTCAAAGAGCAGCCGAAGGACTTTCGACAGAATCCGTGGCGTGGCTCGACGCTTCTGATGATCGCCCAGGACTCGCTCCGCATGGCGGGCGATGTTGGGCGGGGATTGTCGAAGATGGAACTCATCGGTCGCGCGTTCACGACGAGCGATGACTTCACAAATCTGCTCGCCGATGTTGCGAACAAGTCGCTCCTGCAGGGGTACGCCGAGTCTCCCGAGACCTGGATGCTCTGGGCCCGCGCCGGGAACCTGTCGGACTTCAAGGTCGCGCGACGCGTCGGCCTCTCATCGTTCGAGGATCTCCTGCTGGTCAATGAGGGCGCCGAGTATCAGTATGGTGACTTCACCGATCGTGGTGAGACGATCCAGCTCGGATCCTACGGTCGCCTGTTCTCGATCACGCGCCAGGCGATCGTCAATGACGACCTCAACGCACTGACGCGGATCCCGTTCGGTATGGGCCGAGCTGCAGCGCGTGTGCCTGGCGATCTCGCGTATACGGTGCTGACGGCTAACGGGCTCTTGTCCGATGGCGTGGCGCTCTTCGATGCCGGGCACAATAACCTCGGCACGGCTGCCCTCATTACTGCGGTGTCGGTCGGCGAGGCGCGGAACCTGATGGCGCTGCAGAGCGACGTCAGCGGCAACGCGAACGGTCTTAACATCGTTCTCTCCGCGCTCCTGGTGCCGGTGCAGCTTCAGGACACCGCCAAGGTGCTGAAGACTGCAGAGTTCGATCCGGCCGGTACAAATTCTCGAGTGCCTAACCCGGTCCGCGGCGAGTTCGAGGTCATCGCCGACCCGCGGCTTTCGGCTGACGATGCGGATCAGTGGTACGCGGTCGCCGATGGCAACGTCTACGACACCGTCGAGGTAGGGTTCTTGGACGGGGTCCAGGAGCCGACGATCGAAGAGCAACGCGGATGGACGGTCTCCGGTATGGACTGGCGCGTGACGCTCGATTGCGGCGCGGCCGCGCTGGACTCCCGCACGATGACACGCAACGCCGGACCCTAATCGCTGAACTGAATCGCTAAGAGGAAGAGCACATGGGATCGAGACACGTTCAAGAAGGCCGCACGATGGAAGTCGTCGCCGGCGGCACGGTGCTGGTCGATGATATCGACGTCATCGGGACCGGACTCTTAGGTATTGCGTTGACGGCTGGCGTCAGTGGTGACGTCATCACCTACGCGATCAAGGGCGTGTTCAATCTGGTGAAGGTCACGGGCGCGGTCATCGCCCAAGGCGAACAGGTGCTCTACGACAGTTCTGCCGCGAACGTGGACGACGAGGCGGCTACGCCGGCGACTGGCGATTTCCTCTGCGGTACCGCCTTCGAGGCTGCCGGTTCGGGTGTCCTGGTGGTTGCGGTCGATATCAATAACACCGCGCAGCCGGTTACCTAGATTTGACGGCGACCGATCTGCAGACAACGGTCGACCGCTCCGTGATTTTGACCTGGGGCGTGTCGACCGAGTACCGGCCGCTCGGCGCGAATCCAATCTCTCCGAGCGGCGTCTTCTTCGATCCCACCGAGCCGCTCGTCGGCTTTCCGATCGAGGTCGAGTCGCGTGATCCGATGCTCTTCTACCACCGAGACGATGTGCCGATCCCGGGTAGGAACGACGAGGTCACTGTCAACGGCCGAGAGTTCAGAGTGAAGTCGAAGGACATTGACGAGGGCGACCTGATCGGTATCGCGCTCGAGGAACGTCAGGAGGTCTAATGCACCATTCAGTCTATGTGGTCGAAGAGAACGAGACGGGGAAGCCGAAGCGAGACGGCAAGTGTCTCCTGGTTCCCAAGGTCCAATACTCGAAGTGGCGCCGAGCGGGTTATCGTGCGGTCTCGGATCCTGATGGCGTGAAGCGCATGGCGAAGCAACGCTCCGCCGCCGCTCCCGATGACGACGCCCAGGAGCCGCCGCCCGATCCGGACCCGGACCCGGATCCCGATAAGCTCGCGGCGTAACGCGTGGCGGAGCATCGCGCCCTCCGGGCACTGAAGGCGCTCCGCGACATTCACCTCGCCGCTGAGACGATCGCCGGCGACCGTGTCGAGATCGGTCGGTGGGGACGCATCAATCCCGAAGATTGTCCGTTCATCTCCATCGAGATGGGCCCCGACGTCGCGGTCGATCAGTTCGGCACCGACGCACTGAACCACATCGACTCCGTGCACCGCGTGTGGATCGACTTGTATGAGTCGACGACCCTCGAGGCCGAGGCCCTGGTCGAGCGTCTCTTCGAGATGCGTGCCGAGTCTCATATCGCGATCCTCGCCGACACGCAGCTCGGGCTCCCGGCGTTCGTGATCTCGACGCGTTACCAGGGCGCCGAGGAACCCGACCGAGAGCAGGAGGGCGCGCGTAAGGTGACCATGCTGCGAACAGAGTGGGACGTCGCGTATCGGATGCTTTACACTGACCCGACGACGTAGCTCGGTCGAGGAGATGAACAGATGGCAACGTGTACCGTTCAGCCGGGAAGCAAAGAGGCGAAGCGCATCGACGCGATCGCGAACCCGAAGGTCGCGATGGTGAACGCGCCGCCGTCGACTGCAGCGCCGGCGGCGAAGGCGAAGCCCGCCGAGACGGAGCCGGAGGAGAATAAATAATGCCGATCTCTAATCGACTGCGCACCATCTTCGCTGAGGTCGAAGCGGTCTATGACACGGCCGAGACACTCGTCGGCGCCGACGCGATTCACGTCATCGACTTGAATCCGAACCCGCTCGAGAGCGCCAGGATTCTCGAGCGCGCGATCATCAATTCAAGCATCCAGGATCTGCAGACACTGTACGCCGGCTCGCTGTTCGGCTTCACGTTCGGCGTTGAACTGACAGGCAGCGGAACGATCGACGTCGCGCCCCAGGCCCTCGGTGATCTGTTGCGAGCGTGCGGTCTCGACGAGACGATCGTCGCGGCGACTTCAGTCACTTACACGCCGAACGACTCGACACCGTTGACTCACGAGAGCGTGACGATTGGTTATCGCGAGGGTGTCAATTATCGCCAGGTCTCGGGCTGTCGCGGGAACGCGGAGATCATGCTCGAAGCCGGCCAGATTCCTCGGATCAATTTTACGATGATGGGACATATCGTGAGCGAGGCCCAGGCCGCCGCGCCGACGCCGGCGTTCCCGGCGATACTTCCCGAGCCGTTCCTCGGTGCGACGTTCGTGATCGCCGCGTTCGCAGCGCCGATTCAATCCGTCTCGCTCAATACGAATAACCAGATGAGCATCTCGCAGAACCCCAACGCGGCCGATGGCTTCGGCGACATTCGGATCACCTCGCGCAAGGCGGGCGGCAACGTGAACCCCGAGGTCGAGGGGATCACGACGAAGGACTACATCGGCGAGATCCGTGCGGACACGACGCAGATTATCCAGACGGGGGTCATCGGTTCGGTCGCCGGCAATAAGTACGCGCTCTCGGTGCCGCTGGCGTATTGGAAGAATCTCAGCTATGGCGATCGCGAAGAGATCCTCGTCTTCGATGGCGAGTTCGGCGCGAAGGAGAACGTCGGCGACGACAGCTTTAGTTTGCAGCTCACCTAACCGCATCAGGAGGTAGGGTTATGGACACAGTGCCGAAGCTGGCACCGTACTGGTATCCGCTCGAGCAAGACCCGGCCGTTCGATTCCGTCTCCGGCCGATCACTCAACCGCAGCTCGCCGAAATCGAGAGCATGATCGTCGACGGAGTTCTTGTCCCGAAGGCGCTCGTCGAGGCCGCGAAGCTCTCGATTATGACGATCGAGGGGATGACTAACGTCGAGGATGGATCGGTCTCAGTTTGGCCGATGTGTTATCCGTGGATCCCGGTCGACGTGCTGACCGAAGTCGGGGCCTCGGTTTACAACACGGCGCGACCGGCTGCAGCTCACGCAGACGGCGCCGAGGATCCCGGCGGAGGGACGGAAAAAAACTCATCCTAGCGGTCGCAGTAGTCACGGACCCGAAGAACTATCCGTGCGGCCGTGGTCGATGTGGCTGCGACGAAGACGGGCGCGCGATCGATGGCGATCTCTGGGAGATCCCCGGCGTTATCAGGAGCGAGATTTGTCTGCGACGTCTGGTCAGTCCGCGCTCCTGGTATTTCATTGACCTGTATCGCCACTATAAGAACGGCGTTCTCCCTGTCGCCGGAGGCCTACTTGACCAGCCGGCCTGTTACGTTGACGCTATGACGATCATTGATCGCTGGATGAGTGTCAGTGGCAAGTCCTAAAGCCAAGGTTATTATCGAAGCCGAACGTCGTGGCGGCGCGGCGTTCAAGTCATTTCAGGCTGACCTCGGAAAAATCGCGCGCACGGCCGGCATCGTTGGGGTCGCGGCGGCAGCATCACTGGCTTTAGTCACGCGGCGGTCATTCGAGACGATCGACGCGCTGGCGAAGACGAGTGATCTTTTAGGCATCAACACAGAGGCTCTCGCCGCGTTGCAACTCGCCGGGCAATTAACCGGCAACGAGACCCGGCAGCTCAATATCGGCTTGCAAAGGATGACGCGACGGATCGCGGAGGCTTCACAGGGAGCGGGTGAAGCGTCTGCGGCGATTGCAGAGCTGGGCCTGGACGCCAAAGTGTTAGCGGAACTCCCGCTCGATAAACAGTTTGAGCGCGTCAGCATCGCGCTCGAGGCTGTCGAAGGTCAGAGCCAAAAGGTGCGCCTCGGGTTCAAGCTATTCGATTCCGAGGGGGTCGCCTTACTCCGAACCGCCAAGCTAGTCGCGGACGAGGGACTGGCCGGTATTACGGCAGAAGCCGAGCGTCTCGGGATTGCCATCACGCGAGTCGATGCGGCGAAGATCGAGGAGGCAAATAACGCCATTCTTTTAGCGAAGGCTCGGGTGCAGGGAGTGGGGAATATCATCGCCGTGCAGCTCGCGCCGATCGTCACGGCTCTCGCCAATCGGTTCACAGAGGTCGGCGATAGCACCGCGACTATGTCGACTCGAGTGAACCAGGCGATCGATTCGATCGCGGTAGGTGTCGGCGTCGTCGCCGACGCGCTTCACGGATGGGCGCTTATCCTCGCGGGGGCGGAGGTCGCCTGGCTGAGAACGAGGGCGGCGGCGACAGGATTTAGCGCAGCGTTTAACCCGGAGATCCGGGAGATCGCGGACCAGACGGACCGTGCACAGATCAAGGCGCGGTTATATTTTCGCGAGCTGTCGGAGGCGGGGCTACCGTCGGAGATCATCGCGCTCAATATGTCGAGGGCGCGCGTCGAGGCTCAGAAGGCGGCGGAGGCGGTCGGAAGACTATCCGAAGCTGCGATCGGTGTTGCTAGTTCGGGCGAGGAGTCGGAGGCGGAGGCTACGGCGCGCGAACGCGCGGAGGCCACCGCGGCACGCGAACGCGCCGCCCTCGAGCAAAGACTGGAGACGACGATCCAATTCCAGCGCACGGGCGAAGAGGCGGAGATCGTCGCGCATCAACGCCGCGCGGAGATTGTTCTGGAAGCCGAGGAGTCGGCACTTATAACGCACGAGCGGTCTCTCGAGATCCAGGAGCGCCTGCAGTTCGAGCACGAGGAGCGGCTGACTGCGATCACTCAGGAGGGGCTCTCGGCCCGCGATAAGTTCACACAGCTCTCGGCCCAGGGCCAGACGAAGCAAGTGCTCGGCTCGCTCGTGCAGATGACCGCCGGCGTCGCGAACTCGAATAAGGCGATGTTCCGGATTAACAAACTCTCGGCGATCGGGTCCGCTGTGGTGAACACCGCCCAAGCCGTTACGCGTGCGCTCGCTGAATATCCGCCGCCGCTGTCGTTCGTGATGGCTGCGGCCCAGGCGGCCGCCGGCCTCGCTCAGATCCAGGCGATCAAGTCGACGTCATTCGGAGGCGGGACGACACCGTCGGTCGCGGGATCGGTGCCGACCCTCGAGGGACAGCCGGTCGGCCAATTCACGCCGCCGGCGCGCGTCGAGGCGGTTCAACGCCCGATCGTTCAGGTCAATATCCTGGGACTCGTGGGTCACGTCGACGAGGAGACGGCCGAGATTATTGGTGAGGCGATTCACGGAATAATCGATGACCGGGACTTCGAGCTGATCGGTCCAGAATCTTCACAGGCGCAGTCGATTCTCGGCGCCCTCGAGCCCGTGTAGCCGTGCCCGTCGTCACATACCTTGCGCAGCGCAGCCTGATCGGCGGCCACGCCCAGGGATCCGAACAGAAGATCGAGACGGAGTTCCAGTCGTTCCCGCGCAGCGGTGGGAAGCGCGGCTTCAAGCACGAGTCGCTGAATGACAATGTCGAGTCATTCATGCACGCGCTGCGGCACTCGTACCAGATCCTGACGGACTTCCAGCCGGTCGCTAAAAAAGAAGACTGGCGGGAGTTCCTTGATTCGGTGCTGAACTCCGAGACATTTGAGATCGACTTTACCGGGACGATCGCGGCTCCTGGGACCGATATCGAGATGAAGCTGCTATCGCTGAAGTATGAGGAGGTCGAGGTGGGCTCGGCCTACTTCACGGTGATGTTCAACTGTCGAGAGCTGTAGCTCGTGCGCGTCGATAGTGTTGACGCGTTCCTCGACTCGCCGCTGCGCGTGCCGCGGTACGTCGTCGGGATCATCTTCCCGGTCAGTTCCCCGTATTTCACGAGTCATAGCGGAATGTCGAACGTCCCCGGCGTCAATGTCGTCGGCGTGATCAAGGGGATCTCCGGGAGTAGTCAGCGCATCTTCCCGTCTCAGGGCCGCTCGACGATCGGCGGGATCACGATCGAGCTCGTCGACGTTAGCTCATCGGTCACGGACGAGCTGCGCTCACAGCTCGACAGCGGCGAGGGGATCCAGGGCCGGACGGTCGAGGTCTATGACGGCGACTCGGATGACTTCAATGATTTAGTCCAGGTCGAGACGTTCATCGTCGACGACGTCACGCTGCAGGATGGCGTCTATCGGATCCGCTGCGTCGATCGAAAGCGCGAGCTGCGCAAGGATATCTTCGAGCCCAAGAAGACGCGCCTGTCGGCGACACTGACCGACTCAGCGACGACCGTCACGGTCATCGCGACGGCTGACTTCGCGACGATCGTGCACACCGCGGCGTTCTCCGATGCGCCGAGTTCCACCGTCGGATATATCCGGCTGAAGAAGACCGGCGAGATCATCCGTTACACGGGGAAGACTGCGACGACGTTCACTGGCTGCACGCGAGAGGTGCTCGGGACGAAGGCCCAGGCCATAACGATCGACGGCGGCACGGCGACGGAGAAGCTCCCCGAAGTCGAGGAGCTGATTTATCTCGAGATGCCGGTCGTCCAGATCATTCACTCGGTGATGACGGGGACGATCTTCGGCACCGCGAACCCGCTCCCGGCGCATTGGAATCTCGGTGTCGCGACGGCCGACGTCAGAGATGCCGATTACAACAATATCGGCCTCGATCTTTTCGACTCGAGCGACACGAGCGCCGGACAGATCGCACGGTTCGTCGGCCTGACGAAGACGGACGGTAAGCGATGGATCGAGAAGGAACTGCTGCTGATGATCGGCTGCTTTATGCCGATCGGAGCGGACGGCATCCTGGGTCTGAAGCGACTCCCGCGGATCCTCGAGGTGACGCCATACGCTCGGATCCTCGACTCGTCGAATATCGTCAGTCACTCGCAGCTTCAGCACAACCTCAAGGCGATGGCGAACCAGGTCCGCATCGATTGGAACTGGGACGGCAAACAATACACGCGCACGACGCTAGTGCTCGATGGTGAGTCAATCACAACGCACGGAGTACGGCCGGCCAAGACGTTCAGATTCAAAGGCCTCGCAGGGCTGCGCAGCACGGACCAGACGATTCAGATCATCGCCTCGACGTTCCTCGATCGCGCGGCCGAGCCGCCCGAGCAGATGACCGTGACGTGTCTCCCGAGTCAGAACGACCTCGAGGTCGGCGACGTCGTCCGCGTTGTGTTGCCAGGCGTGCTCGACTTCGCCGGCACGGGTACGCTCAATCGGTCGTTTCTGATCGAGGGTCGGTTCATCGACTGGGTCACGGGCCGGGTGACCTTCAAGCTCTTCGGCAGCTCACGAGAGGCCGAGGTCGTCGCACCGAAGGCCGGCGTCCCGGTGCCCGATGGAATGTATGACGACGAGGGCGTCGCACTGTCGACGGTGCTGACGATCGTCGCTGACGCGGTGACGACTAACGGCACGCTTACAGGTAACGTCGATATGAACGCGGCCGGGGCAATCTTCTATCACCTCGGGAACCTGACGATTAACGCCGGCGTGACGGTGACTGGCATCGATAACGTCCAGCTCCGGATCCGCGGGTTCCTAACGATCAATGGCAAATTAGACCTGAAGGGGAACGGCCTCGCCGGCGTCGCCGATACGAACTCCGTCCCGGTGGTTTTAGGTGAGCGAGGCCTCGCCGGTTTCATCGGGCACACTCACGGCAGCTTCGGGATCCGGATCATCACTGGCGGTAGCTTTAATTTCCGCATCGGCAGCTCGGGCCCGCAGTTCGGACTTCACTCCGCTTTTCCGCTGCTCGCGTTATCGCTGGTCGATACAGATACAACGCCGAAGCTGCTCGGGATCCCGACTGATTTCCGCGGCACGAGCGGCGGGCCAGGCGGCGCGATCTCGACCACGCCGAGCACGGTGAACGAGAACGGTACGACCGGCGGCGACAGCGGCGGCGGTCTTTACATTCTGTGTCGCGGTCTCGGTTTCGGTGCGTCCGGCTCGATCGACACGTCCGGCGACGATGGCGTGACACCGCCCTCGTTCGCGTCCTATCTCGGCGTGGATTTGTTCGAGGGTGCCGGCGGCGGCGGAGCGCCTGGCGGGCTCCTGATTCTGCTGGATGGTGACACGGTCTCACTGCCGTCGCTCTCGGGTAAGTTCATCGGCGACTTGGGAAACACGCCGATGCAAGGGACGCCCGGCGAGCGTGGTCAGTTCGGTAGTACCATCTTCCCGACCGAACCCGGCACCGGCGGACCGGGCATTGGCCCGGCCAGCATGGCCGCCGCGGTGTCTCGGATTCAGTACGTCCCGAGCGACGAAGAGGTCGGCGATAGCGAGGACGAAGTCGTCCCGCCGCCGACGACGTTGGCGGCGGCAGCCGGCGGCGCCGGCGTCGTGCTGTCCTGGGTCAATCCGCCGGCCGGGCGATTCAATTACATCGAGGTCTTCGAGTCACTGACGAACAACCGCTCGAGTGCCGTGCTCATCGGTAGGGTCAACACCGAGGAGGCGGTGCGTCTGTCCGACGCAGTGATCACTCGGTTTTATTGGATCCGTGCGCGTCACGAGCTGCTCGGCGTGTCGACGTTCGAGCCGCTGTCATCGACAGCCGGCGTCGAGGTCACGTTCGGTGGACTGCCGGCGGGGAGTCTCGTCGGGACCGTGAACCTCGATACACAAGTCAGCGGCACGCTGGCGACCGGGAACGCTGAGACGGGGCTGATCAATGTCAATGTGACGATCAATCCGTCGGGCACGTTAGGCGGAGCAGGCGGCGGTCAGGCCTCGCTCGACTCGCTCCCGGGGACCGTGTCGGTCGGCTCGGCCGAGGCCGGTCTCATTAACGTCAACATCACGATCAACGCGACGGGCACGCTCGGAGGTGCCGGTGGCGGCCAAGCGAACCTCGCGAATCTGCCGGGCCTGATCATCAACACGCAGATCAATGTCAGTAACGTCTCCTCGATTAACGTCAACATGGGAGCGTTCACCGCTGGGACTATCGTTGTGACCGGAACCCTCGAGGGCTCGATTAAGATGGTCAACGTCCAGACCTTCACTCCAGGCTGGACGGGATTCAGCACCGCTCCGACTGGGACGGTCAGTTATGTAGATTACAAGAACTTTGCCATGATCTTTTTCCCTGCCAGTCGAACCGGGATCAGTAACTCGTCCTCGATGGGTATGACTGGGGTGCCCTCTGCGATTAGACCGGGTGTGACGACTGCGGTTCTCTCTGATGTGAATAGATCGAATATTCGGAAAGGTGGGGAAGCGTTCATACTCACAACCGGAACGGTCACATTTTCGAGGACGAATGTCGTTAGTTCGATGCTCGATACCCTGACGACCGGGTGGGCCGTCACCGGAAACAAAGGGATCTTTTCGGGGACTCAGTGGTTTTATCCTCTGTAGGAGGGGACTATGTTAGCGGCAGTAGCAAGATTAACGACGGGCGTTGTCGTCGCCACGATGGACACCCCGGCTCTGCCTGCGGTCGCTCCAGATAACACGGAATACCTGCCGCTCAGTCCGGGGATCTACAACGACCTGAAGGATGATCTCTTCAATGACAATAGATCGCTGCGGTGGCGATTGGTCGACGACGGCGCGGGGTCTTTCCTTATGGTCGAGAACCTGGCCGATAAGTTCTTCTACGCTATTTGTAATACTGGCGACAGAGCGATCGTCGCGCTCGATACCGCCATCCCCGACTTCACGCGACCCGGCCTCGAGGTCGTTGAAATATCGCAAGCCGACTTCCTGGCAATCAATGCTGGGGGCCAATGGCATGATGCCGGCGGCCTGGTCGCTAATCGGAACTGCGCGGTCGACGGCACGGTGACCGCGCGGCCAGACACTCGACCCGTTCTGCGCGTCACGGCACCAGGCCCACACGAAGCGGGCGTCGTCACGATCAACTTCGCCTTAGAAGATAGCGCCGGCGTCCCGATGCCGGTCACTGGTTCGCGGGATATCATTATCCGACAAGCGGACACGGAGCGGAGGGTGCGGGTCGAGCTGACGAACGGCGTGGAAACTAAGACACCGACCTTGACAGGAGGGCGATACGACCTCACGAGCGCCGACCTGATTGATTATCGGATGACCGGCGACACGATCCTCGAGGTGGCGGAGGCCTGGGCCTGATGTTAGTCGATGACATTTTCCGCGTTCAGTTGCCGCTGGTGGAGTTTGAGACGGGGCAGCAGACGTGCCTTGTTTGGAACGTCGCACAGACGATCCGCATCGAGGCTCCGATGAATCCTTTTCTGCTTCGATGCTTCCAATTCGGTCAGGATCATATCTACGTCCGCGGTCAGTTCGATGACGTGACTAAGCAGCTCGAGGCGCGGCAACTCGTCGAGGGGCCTGCCTGGTGAGCGCGCTCATTGTCGCCTGGTACGTCTGGCTCTTCTTCACGACGATCACGCTGTTTATCGCGATGGTCTGCGCGAAGTCGCGGATCGACAGCGGCATCGATCTGACGCTCTTCTGGCGCGTCGTCTTCCGGATTCTCTTCGTGATGTTTATCGTGGCGAACGTGACCTGGAACCTGACGCTCGCCTGGCCGATGTTTTGGGAGCGGCCGCATGAGTGGCTCTTCACGAACCGCTGCAAACGGCACAAGCGCAGGGACGCGCAGCAGCTCACGCGGCGCGGGCGCCTGGCGTGGTGGTGGTGCCGGCAGCTTAACCAGATCGATCCCGGACACTGTTAGACTCACCGCACAGGAGAAACTCACATGGCTCGAGAAGTAACCACGCCCAGGACCGTGAAGGTCAGCCATCAGTGCTTGAATCAGTTCATCGTCTCGATCACCAGGAATCCCGATAAGAGCGTGAACCTCGAGACGAGCGTGCTGATATACACCGTCGTCGATCTTCTCGAGAACGGTGTCGAGGTCGACCGGAAGGAGAAGCGGATCCAGGCGTATTTATGGCCGCAGCAACTGCTCACCGAGATCAAAGCGATTCACGATCGACTGCGCGATGATGCGGAGAAGAGCGGTTATCTCGAGGCCGGCACCGAGCACGAGGATCTCCCGGCGAAACTACCGCAAGCGAAAAGCATCCAGCCCGCCGGCAACGGTTCCGGATAGGAGGTCGCATGGCCCGACAGTTCTCTGTGACTCAGGTCGTCGTCACTGCGACGTCGACTGTGCTCGCCGCCTTCGTGATCTTCGTCACATCGTGGCTCTGGCAGAACCTGGTCTTTGCGGGAGACCTTGACGCTGCAGTGAAGTCGGGGCTCGCTCCGGTCGTGCTCGAGGTCGCCGCAGTGCAGACGAAGGTCGACGCGAATACGACGCTGCTGATGACGTCGATCCGCAACGGGCTCCGCGCCGATATCCGAGACCTCCGTAAAGAGATCCAGGAGATGGAAGAGCAACAGGTCATCGCCCCGGACACATGGACGGACGTTCACGAGCTGCTCCTCGATGAGTGGATCGTCGACCTGGACGAGCTGCAGATTCAGCTCGACGCGCTGCCCGCCGTGCCGTGAACGACTGGACTCTCGCGCGTTACCGATTCGGAGAAACCGTCACGGACGGGCAGATACTCGTGCCAGCTCATGCAATCAATCTCCCTACATTGGAGCGACCTTGGCTCCCTGGCTACCGTGGCGGGATGCCCTACAAGTCCTGTGTGCCCGACGGCGAATATCAGCTTATCCGGCACACCAGGGAGAACGGTGATCTGGTGTTCGCGCTGCGGAATCCCGATCTGGGCGTTTACTACCGACAGGGAGAGGTGCCGAACGAAGGCGGTCGATTCCTCGTGCTTGCCCATTCGGCGAACTGGATCCACGAAATCGTCGGGTGCATAGCGGTGGGGATCAGGCGGATCATCGACGACCAGGGCAGGCCGAAGGTCACTCCCTCACGGCCGGCGATGGCGTTGCTGATGGCGGCCTTCGAGGCGGACAATCCGCCAGGGAAGCCGGTCAACACGGTGCTGAGGATCATCTCTCACCCGGGCGCGCGTAACTGATGCGACTCGTCGATCTGAATCCGCGATGGATGGGCGCCGGCGGTGAGGGCATCACCGATGGAAACGGCGATCCCGTTCCCGAGCGCAAAGGCATCGGCCTGAGTTTCGACTGTCCGTGCGGATGCGAGCAGCGTGGCTATGTCAGCTTTACGAATCCGCTCGACGGCGGCGATTCTCATCGGGACCTCGGCGAGCAGACCTGGCGACGTACTGGTGAGACGTTCGACACGCTGACACTTACTCCGTCGATCCTTCGTTCCGAGAAGAGGGGCGGCTGTAACTGGCATGGGTTCATCACCGAGGGCGAGGTTAAGTCGGTCTGATGGGCGGAACACGTCGAGCGAATAAGGCGCGGAACGAGACCGGTCGCCAGGACTGCAGTCCTAACGCTCGATGGTTCGATCACAATAAGAAACGCCAACGCAAGCGCGACGAGATCGCGAAGGCCTCGAGGCGGAGGAACCGATGATCTGTCGGTGTTATACGATCTTAGTCGACGGGTTGCCGGTACATTATTTCGGCGAGCCGCCTGAGAAGATGACGAAGGAAACTCGCGAAGCGATGACGGCGATGGTGCGCTCGATCCGCTTAGATTCGATTGGGAGAGATCATGCTCAACCCTGCCACTAACGGACTCCGGACTTCGACGAACATGACCGGCGCCGGCGCGTTGGCCGTGATGGTGATCGCGGGGCTGACTTGGTTCTGGCCTGACAAGGCGTCGATGCTTCCGCCCGGGACTGAGGTCGCTCTCGCCCTGGGCTTCGCGAACTGGATCGGGCGCAAGACTGGCACGCGGACGAAGCCGGGGATCCTCTGATGCTATGGGCGCCGTTCCTAGGCGGGACTAACAGACAGCAGCACTTCATTGTTCCGCGACTGCAGCGGCAACAGGACGAGGCCGACGACATTCGTCGAGCGGGCCAGGTCACTCGCGGGGCCGCGGCGACACTCGCGGACGTGTGGCATGGTGTGCGAACTCCGATCGAGTGTATGCAGTGCGGCGGTCGCCATCTGACCTCGGAGCACCGCTGGTGATCCGGCGCTGGATCGCTTACATCGGCGGCGCCCTGGTCTGCGTCATCGCGATCCTCGGCGCTCACCATGCCGGGGCCCAGGCGACGCGACGGAAGCAACGGGCCGGCCGTGAGAAGGGGCTGCAGAAGACCGTAGGCCTCGAGATAGGAGCGGCCGCGGATTCTGCAGCTCGAGCCGAGGAGCACGAGAAAGCCGCCCAGGAGGCGTCCGGACGGGCGACGCAGCGGATGAAAGCCATCGCCAAGACCGAGCCCGAGCTGTCGGAGGTCGTGTCCGCTCTGAACACGCGACCGAAGCCCAGGCGGAAGCGGAGGGCCAGGAGGTCGTGAACCAGGTCCTGAGAGGCCCCAGGAGGCACGATCTCGATCGAGGCCTTATTCTGGGTCGACCGAAGTCATTGACCTGTGGCCGATCGGCCCGGATCCGCCCGGCCCAGGATTATCGACAAAGTGCCGGAGCTCGTGCATCAATTTCGACAAAACGTCGCAACGGTTTCCGGGGCGCGGCCCTCCTGATGGCGGGTCTTATCCTGGTCGGATGCTCCGCCACCGCGCCTCGGGATTCGCCCTGGGATGCGATCGAGCTGTTCGATAACACACCTCCCACCGAGCCCCTCGATCTCCCACTATTCCCCACGTTCGGGGAGTCTGCCGACGGGCTGGTGACGCTCACGCCGGCGGAAGGCCAGGAGCTGCTGATCTACCAGGTCGCCGCGGAGGCGAACACGGAGATCGCCTGGGAGCACGCCGACCAGGTCGCCGATATGCGGACCGCGTACAACGCCCTCAGCCGAGCCGGCCAGGCCGAGCACGAGATCGCCGAGCTGCGTCAGACGCTCCTCGAGGAAGAGCGCCGGGCACACTTCTGGTCCCGGATCACGGACTGGATCCTGATCGGGATCCTGGGGATCGCGGTCGCCAGGTAGGGGCCAGCCGGGGGCCAATCGGCCCCCCGGTTAAAACCCGGGAGAAACCCTGCAGTACAACTGCCGCGGGGCTCGCGCAGTTTCTCACGATATTATCACTGGGCCCGTCAGGCCCGCTAACAGAATCAACAGCTTGTCGAACGCCCTGGCGTATAGGCCCTGAGAGGCCTATCTTCGAGGTGCGCGCGAGAGCGCATCACAGACCAGGAGCACGATATGAATCAAGCAGATATTGACGCCACGATCGCCTTTCACGCCCACGAGGCCGGCACCGATGCCGCTGGCCGAGCCGAGCGTGCCTGGCTGGACTGGGCGAAGAAGGTCGAGACCCTGATCGGTCACGACCTGGATGGTGACCAGGACGCGGACGGTTACAGCATCGATCGAGCTGTCGATCTGTACGAGTCGAAGTGGACCGCCATCGAGGCGGCCGACGCGTTCATGGACTGGAAGAATACGATCACGATGAGGGCGGCAACGTGAGCGGGCACGGCTTCTGTCGGATGCTGCTCTCGGTCACGCGTAGAGACCTGACGGCCGAGCAGCGGAAGCGGCTCGTCGGCGCCTGGTCGTACACCTACACGAACGGGCGCGAGGTGAATCAGGGCGAGTTCCAAGTCCCGAAGGATGACTACTACTGGCACGGCTCGTGTTGTTGCGCGTACTCCGCGAGAAGTAACGGGATCTCCGCGTGGACTCAGGCGTTCTATCCGGAGGTGGCCTGATGGCTGCTCGACGGACGCCAGGGCGTTGCAGTTACTGTAAGGGGCCGCTCCCCGCGTTGTATTCGTATCCGGAGCTAGAGGTGTCCGAAGCGATCCCAGGTCAGACGATCGAACGGTTTAACGGTCGGCACTTTATGGCATCCGGCGATCGTCAGCGCCGCAAGTATCTCGGCGAGGGGTACGCCGGCGCCGGCTTCTTCTGCACGAAGGATCACGCCTGGCGGTACGCGTTGGCGATCGTGCGCAGTGTGACGAAGTGAACGAGGAGACCTGTATGACAGAAACGACTGAAGCGGCCGGCACGATCGGCCGCGCGCTGATCGCCTCGACGCGTGAGAAGATCGGGCTCCGCCCGGTCGAGATGGCGCGAGCGATGGGTGTGTCTTATTCGACGTTCAAGAAGTGGGCGTCGGGCGTGAACCAGATTCCGCCCGTCGCCGAGCGGCTGCTGTTTTTCATGCGAGCGCACCCGAAGACTGCTCGCGAGGCGGCCGGCAAATAAAAAAACCCCGGCCCGGCAGAGACGACGAGGGAGTTTGGGGCTTCCACGACGACAGCCGGGTCGGGGGTGCACTCCTCGGGGGATGAGTCGCGCACTAAAATCATATCACCGAATCGAGTATCCCTGCTCGGATGCAACCTGGAAGACCCGCTCGATCATCGCCGAGGCCTCCGTCTTGGAATAATCTTCCATCGGTTTAGGCTTGCCGCCTAGCGTTGGGCCATACATCGACTCGAAGTGGTTTCGTAGGAATTTGGCCGCATTGCCCGACTCGTCGGAGAGCTGGTCGATCAGGCCGAACAGCTTGCCGCGTTGCGGTGACGTGATCGGCTCGACGAACGGCAAGACTTCGAGCGTTACGCCGGCGTTATCACGCTCGCGTCGCCAGACGTCGCGGAAGTGTCGGACCGCTCGATCGTATTCCGTTTCGGTTCGGATCGTCAGCTTCACGATCTCTACCCGTGTCGCCGTTCGTTGTCGGTGAGGATTTTAACCAGGCGTCGGCGGGCCGATTGCGCGCCCGTCGCTTCGATCGGCCCGGCGACCGCGACGACGCTCTTCGATTTGCGCATCTCTTCCAGGCGTATCGGGCCGAGGTAGCGCATGACGAAGACTTGGCGGCGCGCCACCATCCGCACGGCCCACCATTTCGGGATGAGTCTAGGGATGGCCGTCTCCGAAGATATCGAACACGAGCGCGCGTCGCGTGATCATGGTGATTCCTCCAGTGGGCCGAGAGCGGATGCTTCAAGTGTATCGAGGCAGTCGTCGGGTAAGAGCTGAAAGCGGAACCCGGGGATCGCTTCAAACGGTGCGACCATCATCACAGGATCCCCGGGCTTAACGGCGTCACCGAGAGCACCGCAGAAGCCGGTCAGTGTGGGCGTGAACGTCCCGAGCACACCCTCGGAGATCCGTTCCGCCTCTTCGTCCTCTTCGAGATCCTTGATGAGACGAGCGAGGCTCGGAGGGTCCCAGGGCACGCTCATACCAACGGCATCCGCATCACCGACGAGAGACGTCGGCGCCTCGAGAGACGGCGGGTAGGTGAGCACGCCCAGGGCGTTCAGCTTCTCCGGCGTGGAGAACGGAAGCGGCCGCGGATGGATCACCGCCGTCTCTGATCCGTGAGTGAGCAGATCCAGGAGCACGAATTTTATCTCCTCGCGCTGGTCCGGACCGTCATACGGAAAGTTGACGTGGACGATATCCTGGATCCGGTCGATCGCCTGGCTTACAAAATCCTCGAGCGTCATTCTGTTCCTCCTGAGTGACTTCACGATAACGCGTCCTGACGTTGGGAGTGGAAAGCGGACAGCGATCTCGCGAACCTGGGCGGCAACGTATCCCACGCCTTCTCTAAGGCTGCGAGAGACGTCGCCATTCGGAGGGCGGACGTACAGGCGTCGAGAGTTAGCTCGCGGGCTGCGGGCGCGCTCGCGTCGTCCGGACGACTACTACCGCCCTCTTCTCGATCGGTCAGGATCGACTTGATTCGTTCCCGGAGATCGGCGTCGTCGGACAGTTCGAGCACCTTGTCGAGCTGCTCGTCGGTGAGGTCGCGGAGTGGGCGGTTTTTCCAGGGCCCGATCGGGCACAGCTCGGCCTCGTTGACCAGGTCGGTCTGCTCGCCCTAGCGGAACTGCTCTATATCCTGAGTAAATATCTCGGACCGTCCGCCTGTTATGAGCGCCGCGACG
>SDBT01004808.1_pt1 | contig 22838 bp, 26 predicted proteins | sample 2277101 | NCBI WGS metagenome assembly SDBT01 (sample SAMN10404973, study PRJNA504765) | marine sediment metagenome | isolation source: marine sediment core GS10_PC15, 103 cmbsf | place: Arctic Ocean: Southern Knipovich Ridge | collected 2010 | reverse complement strand
GGGGGACAGAATTAAACTGTTCAACGAGTTTGATTCCAGCATTTTCGGAATTTACGAAGTCACGAGCATTATAGACTTAGGTTCTGACTTCTATCATGATCTAGGCTTGCTCTTGATTGAGGCCAATGGGGCTTTCACAGAGAATGAAAATGTCATACTTAGTCATGTCCATCGTGGCCCAACTGGTTCTGTTGGAACCCAGGGTGCTACTGGTCCGATTGGAGCAACTGGCTCTCAAGGAACTATTGGAGCAACTGGCTCTCAAGGAACTATTGGTGCTACTGGCTCTCAAGGAACGATTGGTGCTACTGGCTCTCAGGGACCAACTGGTACTACTGGCTCTCAAGGAACAACTGGACTGTTTGGTGGCTCTTCCCTCAGGTGGATTTATAGTTCTGGCTCAGACGCTCCTGGTTCAGGAGAGATCACAACACCCGATGGAGACGATCTGGACATAGTTGCCAGAGTTTTAGTCTCTGCTGTGAATGCAGACAGTGTTCTTTCCGAGCGCTTTCTTGACGCTATATTCATTGGGGACAGAATAAAACTGTTCCATGAATTCGATTCCAGCATTTTCGGAATATACGAAATCACAAGCATCATAGATTTAGGTTCTGATTTCTATCATGATCTGGGTCTGCTCTTAATCGAAGCCAACGGAGCTTTTACAGAAAACGAAAATGTCATACTTAGTCATGCTCATCGTGGCCCAACCGGGGCAGACAGCACAGTTTCAGGACCAACTGGTTCTCAAGGTTCTGTTGGACCTACTGGTCCTCAAGGACCAACTGGCCCTACCGGAGCAGACAGCACAGTTCAAGGGCCGACTGGACCAACAGGGCCAGCCGGGTCTACTCAGTCCAAGGGTGTATCCATCGAAGATCCTCTCGAAACTGATGATATTCTATTCTTCCACACACCAGTACCGATCACTATTAGTCGCATTTATGGTGAAACAGATAGTGGCTCCGTTTCGTTTAGAGTTGAACAAAGAAGAGAACGATCTCTTTGTTTTGGTGATACCACGTCTCAATTTGTACACTTGAATGCGGTTGTAGCGGATAGCAACGGAGATGAGTTAACGAGTGGGTTTAATGCTGCTTCAGTTCCGAAACAAACTGGGTTGGCAATAATAGTGGATGCTGTATTTGGCGCGCCGCAGTGCTTAGTAGCAATAATAGAATACTCGGTGGACGACTAATATGTGAACAATATTTATTACATCGGTCATCGGCAAACCGTTTACTCTCGGGTGAAGGATGCGGGTTATCAACATTTAATTAGGAATGAAGCAGATTTTGGAGCACAACTATTGCAAGTTTCAGAAGGAATTGCCCGAATAGAGTCTAATATAAAGCGTTTATGAGGAGGATTACGATGGCAACATTGTCAGACCAAGAAAAAGCAGAACTGCGTCAAGAATTAGCTAGAGGTGAGATTGCAACGTGGACCCGAGGTGTGGCTGATGATGCGTCTCAGGCGATAGAAAACTGGTTTGAGTCTAATCGATCAAGTCTCAATTCGGCAATTAACACAGCTACATCACCGTTTACTCTCAGCACTGCTTTGAAAACAAAGTTAGTCAAGTTTTACCTACGACAGAAATTTGCACGAGGAGGTTAATAAATGGCTACTCATAGAATTCCTATTTTAGGGGCTAACACCAAGCCAGACAACACTGGAGATGTATTCTTCCAGCCCTATTCGATTGTCGATTTAGGAGCATCCGGGCCAGCGGATTTCAATATCGATCCGATGGTCTTGACTTATAACACCTCTGGAAATAAAGATGCAGTCCATGGAAACTTTAGGGTTCCGGCTAACTATCAAGACAACGCTGTTGCCCTAGTTGTTTGGACTGGAGCAGGAACAACCGGTGATGTTATTTGGGAAATGGATTATCTTCCTCGTAGTGGCGCTGAAGACATGGGTGCTGCGGCAGGTTCAACTGGATTCAATGTCACAACTGCCAAAAGCGGAACTGCATTTTTGAGAGAAGAATCTTCAATTTCCCTCACTTCTGGCGATTTTGTGGCTGGTGACGAGGTTCTTTTCAGAATGAACCGAGAAGGGGTGACAGAAGGTGTTACTGGTATGGCCACGCCTGCTGTCGTTTTCGGAATCTATTTCGAATATACGGATGTGTAAACTGTTACTGACTCCGAGGTAAATAATGGGTCTTATATTTGGTGGTGCTACTTCTGACAGAATAGTCGTTACTGCTAATGCGTCAATAGATGATCTTACTACATTCGCCGGACTTATGTGGCATTTCCCAACTACTCTTACGGACAACCGCAGATGGTGGTCGAAGGGGGGCAGTGGTCAAAAGAGTATGCGATGGCAAAATTCCGGGGAAATTCAATTTGGCGTAAGTCGGGCCGGGGGCTTCGGGAACCGCACGGGCAGCAAGGTACACACAGCGGACCAGTGGTGGTGTACTGGGTGGCGTTACAGCGAAGCGGATGGACCTGAATTCGCCACCGGTGATCTCAATGCCGTGCTTGTGGAGGACGATTATGGCAGCCTCAATGATCCGGGTTCGGGCGCGACAACCGCTGACAACGATGGAACGTTGCGAATCGCTAACCGTGGCTCTTTCACCGCTGCATACCAGGGAACTATCGCAATTTTTATGATATTTAACACTAACTTGACATTTTCCCAGTTAATACAACAGCAATTCAGCCCCCATGTCTTGCCAAGCACAGTCCTTTATATGAATTTGGGTTTCTCGGGAACAACTACCCAAGCAAATTGGGGAGGTGGCTCTATTAACAATGGAACAATAACTGGAGCGACTTTTGGAGATCATGTCCCATTGGGTCCATTGTTTGGTGCCATGGATCTCTCACTGGATAATTTTGAAGTTCCTGCCTCACTGACTTCCCCACTGACTTCTATAGGCGACATGGCTATTATTCGGCGAGATGGTAGACGAATGATAACTTTGTGAGTATAATACATGTCCTAGCGTAGCTTGGTCTCGAATGGTTCGAGATGGGCTGCCTTGGGTGTCCAGGTCATAGTGACCTAAGACATTTGTTAGGAGAACATAATGATTATCGATTCACTTCTTCCTCAATCCACTACCCAGTTTAAGTTCTTTGACCCACATCCAGGCTTAGCAGGATGTGCAACTCCATTGCCATCCCCAGTTGTCAAAAACGTTGCTGTGTTGGATCAAAGAGTCCTCACAATAGAAGAGGCAGTCCAATGGATTCAAAAGGTCATTCAGGGCAAAGGACGACTATCAGTTCATGATGACTGCATTACTTGGGCCGTAGGAACTTTCAAAACAGGGAAAAGTTGCTGGCGTCTCATTAGCTTCGAGGAGGTGGATGATGAATCCGGATACTACTAGGCAATATGGCGAATATGCTTATCCTGATCCCGGAGTTTACGAAAGCATAAATTGCGGCATCTGCGGCGATGAAATGACAGTTCGAAGAAAAGTTTTTGGGCCGACCTCTTTTGGTGCAGCAATGGCCCAAATTGGTCGTCTTCATGATGCTTTTCGTTGTCCAAACATGGAAGAACAATGGCATATACAGGCCAAGAAGATAAAAGAAAAAGCAAGAGAGTCGCCCAGTAAAGTGCTGGAAGCTCTCTTGCTTAAAGAGGCAGACGAAATACTTCAAACTCGTGAAGCAACCAAGAAGGTGTCGAAATACTTCTAACCGTCTCGGTTCACGATTTTTGTTTTGCCTCGAACTCCTGGTCCCTTTGTGGATGCTGGTGCTGCTTGGACATCCACATTTAGTCGCCCAACCTTCGTGTTCGTGACTGTCTTACCGTCAGAACTAACGTCACCAAATTGGGCCACTCGTACAATTGCGTTCTTTTTGGAGTTTGGATCATCTATGGTTGTATCTTTGAAGTTGATTCCACCGGCATCATTGCGAGAGGTTTTCTGGGCATACAACCCGGTCGAGGTATTTGTAACTAAACTTGTGGACAGTAATCGACCTGCTGCATCTAGGAACTCAGCGTTGTAGTTATCGAACCCTGGAATTGCGATAACGAGAGAAGTAGAAGTTACCGATTTTACGGTACTAAGGCTTGCTGCTGTGGCAAGCGTTATAACAAATACGTCATTAGGATTGGTTGCGTTGACAAACCTGACCTGAGTGACATCTGTACTGGGTATTTCCACGTCAGACACCCCAACTGAAGGCGTGTCATCTTGGCCAATGTTAGGGATGAGTACAGTTGAATAGGTGATCCTCAAAAAAGGTTCTTGAGGAGCCGGGTCATAGGGATCAGAGAAATCTGCTGAACGAAAGTCAACAAGATCTTCGGGGATATAGACATCTTCATCATTCGTTATTTTCAATGCAAAACGAACGTTCCTATCTCGGTTTAAAACTCCATCAGCGACTATTGTCTTTATGTCAATTTCAAATGAACCAAATTTTGTCGGGAGAAGAAACGTATCTTTAACGTCATCAATGAAAGTTCCTCCTGCGGTATCCCATGTCTTATTCGCGCCAGAGAGTATCCAAGTGACTGCCGAACAACCAATTCCTCGGTTTAAAGCTAGTGCTTCAGCATCCAAAGGATCAAGTGCTGGAGTCTCCACTTTCATGTGCAGAATAGCAGAATTGATTGTTGCAGCAATCGGAATATCCGTTGGCTTAAAAACCATGAGAATTCGATCTAGGGCAGCGGGTGCGCCACCCATATTGCCTATGGTCAACAAAGTTGCATTAGTAAAGTTAGTGTTTGGACTATCAGACGATATATATGTGTCACAAGTGGGAAGATAGTCTTTTGTAACCGTTGCCGGAGATATGTCTTGTAATTGCATAATTTCTGTCTCCCTCTTTGTTAATTCATACACTTTTTCTGTTCGACTTCCTTCTGCCAACCCGATAAATGTTAGTACTCTCCGGATTTAGGCCGGTATAATAGAGCATGGAAGAAACGGCTGAACATCTTGAACTCTTCATAAAAGGGGCGATTATAGGTCATTTAGTGGGTGATGCCTTGGGGTATCCTTACGAGAACATGAATAACCTTGATCGTTTTCGCATCGAAATGATCCCCGGAAAACACGGAGAAAGAGAAGGTTCGTGGGCCGCTCCTGGGGCTTTTACTTTGGCGACTATTGCCAGTATCGGTGAGTTTGATGGCGTGGATTTGGATGATATCATGGACAAATTCAACGATGTCTATTTGGGAGGCTACCTCACTCCGGATGACGAGTGCAAGGATATCGGCAAGTTCACGAGTACAGCGATTAGTAATTACACTAATGGAAATCCAGTGGATCGCTGCGGGATCGACAAAGAAGAACTAGACAACGAATGTCTGACCCGCATGTTGCCGATTGGCCTTTACTATGCATCCGAGACAATCGATGAACAAATTGATAAAGCACATTCAGTTTGCTCTCTTACGCATGCAAATATCATTAGCCAGGTTGTGTGTGCTATCTATTGCCTGATTATCCGAAATATGCTCACTAGAACAAAAGAAAAGGTCATAGATCTTTTGCATGATTATTACCGTGTCAAAGAGATGCAAAAGTATCAAAAGTGTCTGGAAAATTTGGTGGCAATGAGGAATAATCGTCTAGAAGGAACAAAAAATCTCACGGATTCTTTATGGACTGCATGGTCTATTCATGCTGATAACCAGACAGATTTCCGTTGTTGCGTCACCGATGCGGTAAAATTAGGAAAAGACACCAATGGAACAGCATGTTTAGCAGGAAGTTTTTCAGGTTTGTCGAATGGTTTAAATGATATACCATTAAAGTGGCTTAACACGCTGAAACTGACTTCGGAGGCAATCGATGTTACACAGAACTTTGTTGATCAAGTAATAGCGAAAGTTCTCGCTAAGACATAGATCACATCCCTCTCGTCTCTAGGCGATGTTCGTATCCCCTGCGGACCTCTGGCCTAGAGTCGTTTTTATATAGGCATGTCTCCTATTTTTCCGAATAATACATATGAACAGAATGATTAAGAGAAGCCAAAATATTCTAGTCCTTGGAACCGGCCCAAGTATTCTATACAACTTTCCAAAGATCAGTCAATATATCAAAAAACACAACCCGGTGATTATAGGAGTTAACGGGTGTCTGTATGGGTTACGTCGTATTGCAGATCAAATTCATAAGGTAAAATTACCAGATGGCAGAGACGTTGAAATTGATACTCATGAAATGTTCTATCCTAATGTGTTGTTCTCGTTCTTTCATAGCCGGGAGAGAATAACGACAGAAGGAGTGATACGAAAAAAATCTGGGCCTGACACGAAACTATTTGACCGTTTTATCATGGATCAAAAAGATTTTATCATCAAGCAAGGAATACAGTTAGCATGCCCCACCCGTAAGTCTAGAAAAGGGACACACGGTAAGGTATACAGGCAGGCCGGATGGAAAGGATATAAGGGTTATTTTGAACATGATATATTTCCGTTAGGATTTACAACAGCAATAAGTAGCCGAATGTCTACTTTTAACATGGAAAATTTCCGAAATTATAAGGAATGGTTTGATAAAAAGAACCGAATTGTATTTAGGCCAAAACATGGCGGCGAATATGTTTTGGCTTGGGCAGCAACAAGCAACCCCAAAAGGCTCGCCGTTTGTGGAATATTGGATTTCCCCGGGCTAAAGAAACACAAGTACAATAATAGCAAAGCAGTATATAGAGGATGGTTCTGGTCAGAATATCACCGCATTTTGCCAAGATCATTTAGTTGGTCACAAAGTCTAATGTTCAAAGTTTTAAGAAAGTCAATGAGACAAAGTTTCACGGATCTTAATTTTGAACCATGGCATATTAAACGCACAAGCAAAGGGAGAACCAACTAGGAACGAGTATAATGAACCCCAGGAGGAAAGTCCGTGAGAGGAATAGTTAAATTTTTCAATAAAGAGAAGAAGTTCGGTTTCATCTGCCCAGAAGGAGATGGACAAGGAGACGTGTTCGTTCATATTACTGATATCGAATGTGGCACACTAATAGAAGGACAACACGTTGAATTCGAGACCGAGGAAGGGTCACGAGGTCCCAAAGCTAAGAACGTAAAAGTAGTACCCACTGACTAAGGACTAACATGAAGATCTATGTGAATAATGAACCACTGATAGTGGTTCTGAAAAAGTTCAGAAAATTCTGTGAACGTGAAGGCATTGTAAAAGAAGTCAAAAAGCACATGTTTTTTGAAAAACCTTCCGAGAGGAAACGACGAGCCCGGATTCGGTCAATCAAAGAAATGCAGAAGCGTCAGAAAGAAGCTGACGAAGAACGTGGCCGGTGATTCACTGAATCTCAAAGAAACCAGGCTCTTCTAAAGCAAGTTTCGTTAGTTTCGCACCAAGATTGCAACATGCCTTATGGTATTTCTTTTCAAGGTGGTTACCAGAGTAATGATGAGCAAATTCGTGAATGATTAACTCGTCTACCTGCACTGCATTCACCCTTCGATCAAACCACTTCTTGCCCAAGACCGGGACATAGAAAACCAATGTTCCGAATCTTGATGAATCTCCGACGTGAGGGATGATGTCGGCCTCGCGACAGTAGGTGGCTGCACAACCTCTTCCATCTAGCATATGGACTGCAACATCAACCTTCATCAATCGCTGGCCGAGGGCGATGGCATATAGGTAGACATCCTCCATCTCTGGCGTCCATTCGTCTTTCGGAACATCCGGAGCTATCCCGTCGAATTTAGGTTTGGCAGGCGTTACTTGGCCAGCAGGCAAGATGGCTTTTGCTGCTTTGGCATTGGCCCACTCTTGCTTGTTCATTTGTCGGCCAGTCACGAGCGTATATCCCTGGCTCACGGCCTTCATGTTGGCCTCAAGGTCAGTTGGATCGTAGGAGACCCGCGCATTGCCGAAACGTTGATCTAAGACGCTCGTTATTGCTGCATCGTCACAGCGTTCATCAGATGATGCAGCTCTCACCCAGTCTGAATTTGCTTCTTCCTCATCGATATCATCGTGAAGCTTGTTTAGAACAAGAACTCGAAGGAGTTTGAGATATGCGGGCGTAACATTGTCACGCTCCATATTCAAGAGAACCTTCTGTTTCACATTGAGATGATACTTGTCGCCGGTCTCGACAACAGGGATGCCCATTTCATAGATGCTGGCAGGTTCACCCCTTCTTGGTTCGAATACTTCAATCTTCGTCTTACGAGTTGTTCGTCGCATGTTGCCTTGATCATCGGCAATTTCGGTTGGCAGAGATGCTTCGATGACAGCGAGCGGATCTGGAGACGTAAGCTCCATTCCATTGAATACTGTCTTAATGCCCTTGGGCGGAATGAGAGAACGAACAACCTCACATGCCTGCTCGAATTCTTCATTCGTAATCAGTAGCTCGCCCTTGAAGATGCTCCCCCGCTTTGTTTTGAAGTTCAGTCCATTTCGGTTTTGACGACGGCCAGTTTCGTCAAAGATTACTGAACCACTCGTTGTGGTGATCCTGGCTGACCGACAGGCGGCTAGAACAAGCTTCTCTCCCAGATTAAAACGTCCCCGTTGTTTCGGATTGGATCGCTTCGATGTTTTCGCAAACATAGTGAACGCATCGCGGATGTCAGCAAAACCGTTCGGATCGTCGTCCGATACCATGATCTCAGCATACCGAGCGCCACGGATTTTTAGGAAGCATATTTCAACCAAACTTACTTTTTGGTCCCATGCGTTCTGTATTAACTCACACAGAACAAAAGATTTACCTCGTTTCGCCAAAAGCTGAGCCAAACCGTTCTTATCGACTTCAAACCAGCCCATACTGTTCTCCAAATTCCGACTCCGTTAAAAGCATATTAACGGACTGTCAAGGATTTGTCAAGGCTTTTCAATAGGTTTTCATGTTGGTTAAGGATATCGGATAGAAAGTTTCTAAGAACATTAAGAGGGATGCTGTTAGTGTGTTCTTTTAGAATATCAAAATTCATCATCGTTTACCCGTAAGCATCTATCCCTCTAGATCGTACAAGTTCTTTAAGTCGATCTATGAATTGTCGATCATTTCCAGGGTTGGCATTCGGCCCACCAAACTCTAAGTCTATGTTCTCGTTAGTTACATCTTGCCCTGAAATCCGTACTACCCTGGCGCTACCTGGCCCGGTCGTTGCTAATACAGCAATAGTGGGATAAGAATTAGCTCCTCGGCTGTTCCAGAACTCCATAACCTCACCGGCGAAACCCAAGGAACCTTCATTTGCTTTAGCTGTGAAAACTCCTCTCAAGAAACTGCCATCAAACGCCCAGAAAGTGATAGGCTGGACATCACCAAATTGCTGAGCATGTTCATATATGTCCTTCTTGCAGCGGTTCAGATTTCTCCAATCTTGACCAACTTCATGATAGGATGATCGCTCGTCTGTTTCCCATTCTGGAATATTTCTTTCTCTAGGTTGATGTGGTTGATAGTGTTGTCCATAACCAGATTGTTCCGGAGGGCGATACGGAGCTGCACCGTAATTCTGCAACGCTTCATAAGCGTTGTTGATAGCCTTCATTTCTTCAGTATTGCCTTGCGGCTTATCAGGATGATATTTTAGGGCCAGTTCTCGATAACGACGTTTGAGATCATCGGGAGACGGCCTGATTCCAGCGGGAAACCCAAACACAGAGAGTGCCTGATCGATAGGCATGAATCGCACAGCTATTTTATGAAACCAAGATATCATCGTCTCTTAACACTCCAAAATCCACTTTCTTTCATTTTTTTAGTGTCTTCATACGACTTCAAAACCTCTGGTTTCAACTGTTCTCCTCGGGCTATGGCATCTTCTACAAATTTCATCCAGACGTTGGTGGCTGTTGCAGTACCCGATGAAGTCATTTGTCCTAGGCGTGGTGTTTCATGGTTTCTGGACGGGTTCATTTCCATATATAGCTTAAGTGCTTCAGTTCCTATCCCATGTCCTTGGTATTCTTTGACCACAAACAATTCAGTAGCTCCCCAGCTATCTCCGACGTGTCCTATGCAGTTATCATCATGATAGAGATAAATGGTCTGATCTTTCGAAGGTATGTCCTGCTCAGCCGTTTCTTCTTCGGTTAAATACCGGTGTTTGCTATGCTCTTCGTCTAGCCAATGAACATACTTATTTTCTTGCCCAGTTCCCCAAAAATTAATATCCATCCCGTCAATATTTTTCGTGGTAATCAGAAATGGATTAGTCGGTTGCTGACCATGACCCTGGTGTGGATTTCGGTGATCAGTGTGTCCATATTCCTTTTCATCGTTGTAGTGTGAAAGATCATACCCACCACCCTCGCCGTATGCATCTGGCGATATATACCCTGTTTGATGATATCCCATAAACTCATCTTGGGTCATAGATGAAGGACTCTGTAGACCGGCAAAAACTTTCATGAACCAATTCATGCAACCACCTCAGCCTGGTATACTTCCTGCACTACCTTATATAAGTGTTTCATGTACCGCTGCCATAACTGCGGATTTTTGGCATACTCTTTCTCGAAAGTTCTTTGTGGGGGATACGACCGAATTTCTTCCATGGCCCTGTTATACGAGACACCATTGCGATGCCACATTTGAACCATTTCATAAATAGTCGAAGAAATATATGCATCCTGTTCCCATGGTGCAGTGTAATATTCCGGTGACCCTTGATATCCCGGACGATCCATAGTTTGACGATGTTTTTCATGCCACTTAGTGTTAAGCAACTCTTCCTGGTTTAGCTTGGGATCAATACAGTGTATGATCTCATGCAATACAACCTGCCGTATGTCATAGCGCCATGCTTTGATAGGGAGTTCATAATATAGGTTTACGTGACAGCCTGCCGATGATGATCCAAGTTCAGAAGTGGGACGCCGCTGCTCGTTCATTTGCCACCATGTCGGCGTTTCCGCATTTCCATGAATGTTCTCTTCCTTCTGCTTCTGATCTGGCCGCTGCAACACTACTATAATGCGATGACCACTGTACGGTATTGGGAGATATTTGTCTGCTATACAACCTCCATATTCTAACGGTTCCCCATTTTCATCTATGCCTTCCAGCAGCCGATCAGTGACCAAATCCGCCAGCTCTACCAAATCTGGTGTAACTTTAATAGGCCCACCAACTTTCATGATCTGCTGTAACCAGTTCATTGCATTCTCTGATTTTGGCGGCTAGATAATTCGGACTGAATGATGTCGAAACGAATTTTCTCTTCGTCCGACAGTTGTCTACCCGCCATCCTTTGGAACTCTCTTTCGAGAATTTTGGTTGCAACAGTACGCCAGTTTCTCTCTATGTTTTGTCGGTATTGTTGCAAGCGTTCTTCGTAAGTGCTCATAGATACCTTCGCAAACCATCCATTGCTGGCTCTGTGTGTCTGTTCAAGGTATTGTTTCAACGTAACTAAAGCTCCCTGCCTCGTGGCAGTAGAGTCAAATGAATCAGCTTCGCCGCCCCAATCGTACAACCAAACCTTTGCCCGGGAAAGCTCTTCTGCATGATAATCAAAATCGTGACTCTCCCCCGTTGGCGTACTTGCTGTAATATACTTCTCCGGATTTTGATCTATCAGTTCTTTTGCCATAACTTTGTTCTTATAGAACTGATTGAATATTTCTGCGAGAGGCTTGGGGTTAGTTTCGTTCTGCTCCATTCTGAATAGTGATTCTATGTCACCTAATGTTCCATACTGATAAGCGACATCTCTTCTGTTATCCTTGTCAGTCGTACCCTCGAATCTTCTAAGAGTGTTTAACCAGTTGGGATCAATTGGATTACGTGCTCTATTTCCTTGACACGAGTCACAAATTACTGCCTTTCGTTTGGTCTTTGTTGATGCTTGTTCTTCCGGAGTTAGATCAATCCAAACCTTGCCCTGTCCTCCACAAGTTTGACAATAGTTCTTTCTACCTGCAAATGTAATGGCTGCTTCTTTGGTGTGCCAATAAGGATCAAATCCACCATATCGCTCTTGATTAGGATGGACAAGCGCAGAAATGTTATCCACCATTTCTCTAATGAATGGATCTGCCTGCAACTTCTCTTCGTCGCTCATTTTGTAATAGATATTTTCAAATGCTGACCAGTTGCGGTGTTTGACTTTGGGTTCGACATGGCCTTCGACCATTCCCTTAATCGCTCCCAAATCGTTGAAGTCTTCACCGGGGAGTCTTAACGCTTCTTTCTCTTGTTCATTGTAGGGCATCCCGCCCTCAACCACATATTTGAATACTTCTGGGGGCATAGTTCCGTCGATGGCATTCTCGGGAATATCGAAACCTATCTTTCGCAGAGAAACGGCATCCCTCATCATGATCTCTCTGGCATCCATGCCTTGCTGTCCGCCACGATTACTCCGCACGTCCATGTGGTTGTACCAGCCACCCTCACGGCTAGCCCCAGGGGCCGGGTTAGCACTGGCTCTGGTTGGAACAGTTCCTAGCAAAATATAAGCAATGTCATTTGGAGCTAAGAAATTTTGTTGAGATATAATTTGAAGAACTGAATCAATTCTCTCTTTGTCGTGATCTTCTATTTCGTATTGGGTTTCTCGACCAGGTTGTAAATATGGATTTGGTTCGATTGGTTCAACATAGATGCGCCCCGAGTTTTCATCTGTTGCGGTTACTTTCCACAGCGGCGTCATGTTCAGGCTGAAATCAGAGATCTGGTCTCCGACTTGAACTTGTGCTATATCTTGGATAGACCCAGGATTATTAAACCAGTCTAGATACCAACCCTCAACATTGTCTCTTTTCGCGGAAGAAAAGGGATACATCCAAACACCATGATGCTCAAATACCCTGTCCCCTAATCCGGGCCGTTTTTCTTCGGTAGCGTCGTAAAGGGCATCTGAAGGCAGTTTTCTCCGAGGATCTTGTTCTTGCTCTGGCACAGCTCCACAATTAGAACATGTGTCTCCGAACATCTCCCATCCGCATTGGGGGCAAGTGTTTGCTATTTTCGTTAACCAAGACATATTGATCCTTGTCAGAATATTTGATTTTTGCGAAAGTATCACCTTCAATAGTGTCCACATTAATGCAGGTCAATTATATCGTGCCTTTGTATAATCAGGCATGGCTATTTTCTTTGAACATGCCTCTAAGCAATATATAGAGGGAACAAACTCTCTTGTTAACACCCTCAGTACTGATGGCCCAATTGCTGTCTCTTTCTGGTTTAAGAGAAAAAGTTCAAATACCGGATTATGTACTCCTTTTGCACTGGCCGATGGAAACCCAGGGGGCGATTTCATGCGCTGCAACCTTTTGGATCCAGGAGGAGGAAGTCCAAATCTTTGCAGATGGGCTATTAGGGACACTGCTGACACAGACAGAACTGCCCTAAAAGCTAATGCATTAGATTTTACCCTGTCTATAGGAACTTGGCATCACTGGTTTTCAATATCACAAAGCACTAGCATAGGCGCTATAGCCATGGATGCCCATAAAAATTCGATTTCTAGAACAAGCGGTACAGCTCGTGACCCTACTGGTCTGACAAACATTTCTGTTGGCGGTGTACTCCGTAGTGAAGCCGATGTAGATGAACAAATGGACGGGTTTATTGCTGAACTTGGAATTTGGACAGGCGCAATCTTCGCTGATTGGGAAATTAGAGCACTATCTAGAGGAGTTCGACCTAGATACATCCGTCCGAAATTCCTTAAATCATATACTCCATTTAATAGTAACTTGGTCGATGTTATTGATAATGATATGGCCTGGGCAGTAGGTTCTTTTTCAGATAACCAAAAGCTCATCTTCGGGTCTCACCCTCCACGGATTACAGGGCCAGCCGCGGCAACTTTCCCGATCCTTCAATCAGGATTTGACGCACAATCACTGGACACTAGGATCACAGATTATCGTGCTACCCGAATCACAAACAAACTAGCCGATAAAAATACAACACAAACCCAATGGGAATTTCAAATTCCAGGTGGAAATCCATTCACATTCGTCACAAAAGCATCTGGCGAAACAAGAGGGTCAGGCAATGTCTTAGGAGCATCAGTAAGTCATCTCGATCTATGGCTGCCCCCTTCTACCACATTCGATGTTAGAACTCGGCAATTTCAAGAAGGGGCCTGGACCGCCTGGACCCCTCGTGATCCTGAATCACGGATAACTTCTCTTGGGTATATAAATTCGTTCCAGAAATACGAAGTGCTCAATAGAGGAACTATCACCATCGCATGACAAATTGGTTTACTAAAGTTGCTCAATGGAAAGATAGAGATTTCGACGGCGCAGAACACGTTCGAAAAGCTTTTGAATCTGCTTTCCATTCATTCGATCCGAGTCACTCAGAGATGGATTGGCCCCCACCCGATACTATCTTCCTAGATGCCCGGCCAGAAGCCAAACATACATATGTTCATTGGGGTAAAGATCTCTACAATCCTAAGTACAACCAAAAATATCAAGTTCAAAGTATAGCACTATTTGCAAACGAACGATACTACAAAGTTGAAATCAACAATGGTCCCATTCATGATGTCGATATTGATAATCCAACTAATGTCCCCAGAAAAGATGACGCCCGCCTATGGGTAACTGCCCATGGTTTTAGAGGAGAACTCGCCAGAATCTACGATTCAATCACAGGAAACGACCACCGCACTTTTCCATCAATTATCGCAAAAGATCCGTTGGATTTTGTTAATCAAGTTGCAGACCTCATTCGGAGCGACAAACGCCGAGATGATAACGAAGGGCCTGACGAACCAGAGCCAACACAACCAGACCCTACCCCAGTTTCTCAAAATTCACCCGTTTTAGTCTAAAGAGAATTCTCACAAATCGGTTGACAAATTAGCCAATGAATCGTAGGCTTCCATATTGGGTCCACATGGTGTGGGACGAGTCTTTTCTTCATGGAGCAAATTATGGGTCTTCTCGGTTTCTTGTTCTCGATTATTGATTTCTTCTCAAACATCGGAATTGTTATCGGAGGCTTCAACGATTGGCTTGCGTTCCTCGGCAGCCTTTTTGGAGGTACTGCCTGACGATACCGCTCTGTTGACGGATGTCACGGGCGGAACGGAGGCCGCTCGTGATTTTTCTAGCGCATAAAAGAGCGGTCCACACTTTGTGGGCCGCTCAGCGGTCAGACTTGAGCTGGCATCCGTGCCCGATCCCAGAGGATCGAATGAAGGGCGATACCTCCCTCCATTAACTCCAATGTTATCCTAAAGAAAGTTCTGCGCGATGTCGTGGTCCGCACAGACCTGGGCCGCTTTTGTGACAGTGATGAACGGGTCGTCGCTAATCTTGGTCACAGTCTGCGGCTCTCTCGACGTAATGCTCATAGCCGGGGACCGACCGGGTTGGACCGCATCAGCCGGTATTCGAAACAGGTTTCCAGTCGTGTTCTGGATATATGCTCCTGGGCTGTTGATGCTGTCATACGGCACCTGCGAGCCAACAGGTGTTCCAGTGTTTCTGCCGCTACTGCTGCTGGCCGCAGCACCAATATTGGGTGAGTTCGCGTTCTTCGACATAAGGAGTCTCCTTTTTGGAACCCTGCGGTTCCGTGCATGAGAACTTTAACAAGTGTCTGACCGCAATCTCAATATAACGCCCAAGCCCTAATAGTCAAGGAAGTCCAAGAAAAATATCAGGAATTGGTCGGAATCGCTCCCGAACACGAAAGAACAGAGAGTGCAATTGGTTCTTTAAGATATACCCAGAGACGGATCGGCATACTCAACATACTTCGTGGCCGAGGCTAAGGCAGTTTGAATATCCGGGAACCGACCAGTTTGCATAGGAGCCAGATCCATACCTTCTTCATTGCTGCTATAAAGAGATCGTTTATCTAGTTGAACTATATACCAGTAGTATGGGGCTGTAGGTTCTTTATGCCCCCACGGAATGTAGGCTCGTGGGTCTCTTACAATCTGAACTTCATAACCTTGCACATCAAAAGAATGATATTCTCCGAAGTCAGACGGAAGATCCCAGTCCTTCAATTGCGGATAGTCCTGTACAGCTTGGAGAACAGCTTCCGAACCTAAGAGCTGTGGGATCAGCTCAGCAAACAAAGTTTTCGTCTGTTTTCTCATCAGATCACCAAGTGTTCTGTACAAATTCTGTGGGCCAACTATTGAAACATCTCCGGGGTTATGAGTAGATCGATACATACTGCCATAGTAATCCATGTAAAGCACCGGAACCGAACCCTCATCACGCTTATATGTCATTGAACCGAATGGATTCGGAGAAACAATTGTATCGTCATCAGGAAACTTATGCCGGGTGCTCATTTCCTTAACTTGGTCCCAACTCAGAACGCTAACCACAACAAAATCCTGAATGCCAAAGACTGACAACACAGCAATCTGACCAGGTTTCCATTCATTCGGATCTCCAAGCGTTTCATAAATCTCCTGTTCGCCTGCATCTTGTGCAATAACATGAAGAAACCAATTTTCCCGGGGAAGTTTATTCATCCCATAATCGCCCTGTCATTACCTATCCGTTGCTTAATGCCTAACCCACGCCGTTTTAACACATCTTGCAACATCGGATTAGTAACATCTAAGTTCATCTCTATCTCAGGCATATCCCCCTGAAGCTGCTGAAATTCCATCATCCCAGCATCAATCAATTCCCGGCCAATTCCTTTCCCCTGAAACTCGGGAGCAATCACAACATCGAAGCTGTATGACTCCGCAACTAGCGATGTAAACAACGCCCCAATCACCCGCCCATTCTCAACGGCAACCAAATTAAGTTCCTTGTCTCTCAAAATATTAACCGTGGATTGACCAGCTAATTCATACGCTTGCCCGGCCAACTGATGCTCATCAAATTCATCAATCGGAACAATCTGATGACCAAGCTTTAGATGCCATTCCGCTATCTTCTTAAACCAACTCATTCGCCCATATCCACCAACCGAATAGATTTGACTGGCACCAGGTCTTGTCCAATAGTTTGATAGTTCCTATGAGTGCCTAATTCCTCTGTCATAAACAAGTAACGATCCTCAATACGCACTCGCCAGACATCCCGCTGCTCGCTATAATCCAATCCAAATGACTGTGCAAAATCATACGAAGTCGTCAGGAAGATATTGGCCGGGATACTCGTAGCATCCATATACACCGCCCGATCCTTCACCGGACGGGCAGTATACAAAGTCAAAGCCTTAGTGCTCTCAGCAAACCCTGGATTCTTCAACCCACGAACCAACAAGAAGTAATCTTGTCCCTCTCCTGCATTACCAGCACCGAAAAAGTCTTCATCCCCAGCCTCAAGAACATCGTCAACTATTGCCTGCCCCTTTTCGTCAAAAAAGAGGGAAAAACTCAATGATCCACCCCATTCATTATTAACACCAACAGAAATTTCTGAACTATCCGTTGGATTTAGGTAATCGGGCTTGTTGTACCAATCATAAGACATGACTGGACTGAGGGTTACAGAACTACCGGACCAAGAACCACTCGAAATCACTCCCTGAATCATCTGCACTATACGTTGCATATTTACTAAGGTCTTTTGAAGGATACCGTTCTTGGTTTTCTCTGCTATCTCCGGAGTGAATTTCTCAGCGTCTTCTGGGTCATTCATCGAAAAATCGGATAAACTATTGAGTTGCTCCATTAACTCAGCCTCGTATTTGCTTGAATCAATAAGCACTTGACTATTCGCTGTCTTTATTTTCTGTAACCAATTCGCACGCCTAGTGAAATGGTTACTATCAACTTGTTCTACGTTGGGTTGATTTTCCCAATAGGCGAGGTTTTCAGGTGAAGTAATCTGTCCTGATCCTAGGTGCTTGCCTTGTGAAGAAGCAAATTGATATGCAATATCGTGCAGTTTGTTTGAAATGCCCTGCCTTCTGTATTTTGAATCAACATTAACCATACCGACTGACCACATATCAGACCTAGGATAAAGGGTCATGTATGCAATGACTTTTTGATTGAATAAGGCGGTTATCACCATTGTTTCATTCGTTGTGGTGTAGCGCCCGTCGTCGGGTTCTGGTCCCACAAAAACAATATCCTGCTGAGCGATCTTATGCGACATAACAGGGACAGGTACATTGGACGGGGGGGCAATCGGAGTCGGTTCAACCGGTTCCTCATCTCCGTCATCATTATCGGTACGGTGATTTTCTATCGAATTTTGAACAAACTTTGCAATCTCATAGGGGGTATCAAGCATGTCATTGTGTCCAATCACCTTACCAAATGTAGGCCACTGTTTGATAGAACTTGCTTGAACATAACACTCGAAATAAATCTCTTTGTTTCCGATATCAGAATCCATCATGGGTATTATCCTGGGCCTATGCATTCTTACCCTGACCCAGAAAAGGGCATTGGGTTTTATCATAATGTTTTCGCCCATGAAAGAACATCTAGTTACGTCTGAATTAGCACCCTGATAAAAATCTTTCCATTCACCAGGAATAAGAAGTTCGAGAGCTTTGTGGAAATGAGATATCCATTTGAAGCTCTCATACTGCACTGATATTTTCATTAACCAATTCATCGTGCATCGCCTATTTCATCTTCACTTTGTTCAACATTATCCCTATGTTGCTGAGCATCACGAGAACGACTTGCCCAGGTTGGACCTTCATACCATGCTTCTCCCGGTTGATCGGTTATAATCCCTTGGTACTTTACTTCATCAGTTCCAACCGAAATCAACTTTTGAGGGTTTGTAATGTAAATCCTAAATAATGCTAGATACTCTAAATCTTCTGAAAAGAGATCAGCCTCTTCTTCGTTCCGTTCCAAACGTAAGCGTATATCTGCATAATAGAGAGCCTCTCTTGCCGATGTTGCTAAATACACTCCATCGCCATATTGCCCTGTTTCCTCAGGAAAATTCCAGCCAGCAACATTGGAACCAGTCTCTTCCTCAACTTGCACTGAGGGCTTGATCATCCTCTGATTTATAATTTGTTCAGCCAACTGAGGAGTAGTTGCGTGCCAATAGACCTCTTGTTGGGCATAAACGTGTTTGGAAATCTTCTGTAACCAATTCATCGTGCTATATACATATCCCTGATGCCGCCCAATTGATTGAAAAAGTTGTACGACATATCATCCGATCCTGCTGCCCACTCGGCAATCTTGGAAGCAGGATAAATAATGCGCCCGGCCTGATACCGAACTAGAACGTTGAAATCACCATGTATCTCAAATGCTTGCTGCAATAACTCTAAGTCAATCTCTTTGCCCTTGCCATCTGTCGTTGGGTTCATAGAGATATTGTAAACATACTGGTCGGGATTGCTTTGAACTTCGTTTTGAAAATCCCCCATTGCCTGTTCTATTCCCTGGATCATATCTCCCCGGCTCTTACCAGATTTCCTATTAGATCCCCACCACCATTCCCGAAAACCCTGAAAGAATCCACCACCGAATGGAAGTATCCCAGTCTCCATCAATAGTTGTTCACCTTGCTTAACATCAATATCGTTCTCATCAATATGTTCTAACACTTGAAGAATGCGGGGATTTTTAACATGCTTCTTCCACATCAAATGTTTGTCGATGTGTAAGATTGTATTGTTCCAAATCAGGCCAATGAGATTCCGGCCGTCTTCAAAATTAGGAACAACATCGCCGCCACCATGATCATACTTGGCCCAGCTCTCTAACTCACCCGGAATTAACTTGTCTCCGTCATAAACAAACACATCATTGTCGAACCCACTGCGACGAATATAACCCCTAACCTCAACTCCAGAATCAGACATGAACTGTTGATATTTCTGAAATTCAACAGGATTCACGTCTTGTTCGAAAATAACAAAAACCAATTTTGGCCCATGGTGCTGAACCCAATCCCTTTGACGCAAGGTGGTTTGAAAAAGTGCGGAAGGAAATTTGGCCATCAACTGTCGAATTAACCCACCAGATCCTCTGCTATCGCCCGCTGCTTCAAAAGCAGCTCTACGATATGCCCAGATCTGCTCATCAGAGCTAGTTCCGAAATCGTTCCCTATTTCGAACGCTGCCAGTTTGTAAAACCAATTGGTCATAATACACTCAAATATTTCGGGGGAATATCTCCATAAATCACTATCGTGTCATTCATGTAATCACTAGACACATCACCATATGGTTCATAATCATCATAACCAATTCCATGTGCTAAAGATCCCTTCATCTCTGCTTCCTCAATTGGTGTTTCTCCACCAATTTGAGGCATGTAACCATCTGCCTTCATTGCACCAACATCTATGCGGATGATCGATGAACCATACGAATCTAACACCGCAGATAAATCGTCAATGTTGCTATCACTAACCGTGAAGACGGCTGCACCCATACCACGATTATCTAGACCACGAATAACGTTACGGGCCTCTAATCCATTTTGAAGAATAGGTTGAACATACTCGTCAAGAGTGGCATGATAAAGATAGAACCCAGGGCCTACTCCTTCCCAAAACTCAGCACTCTCATCACGCTCTCCATAAAACTCCTCAGGCCGTTCATGAGCGTCTTCTAGCCATTCATCCGGTTCTCTCCAATAACTGTTTCCTGGCTCCACAACCCAGAGAGTGCCGTATTCAAACACCAGAACTTTCTTACCCGTTGGAAATTCCGGGTAATAATATGTGATACCATTAGCATCGAACAACGCAATCAGACCGGCTAAGTTGCCTGCATCCAAGAGTTCTTCGATAACTTCCTCATCGAGCCAGTTGGCCTCAGAGGATTTTTTCACGACCTGAGTTAACCAATTACCCATTGTTCCTGATGCGATGACGGGCTGCTGTCCGCTCACGCAGTATCCTCTTCTTTTCAATGGCCCGACGACGAGTTTTCTCAGCAACCGACGCCCGCTGCATCCTAGCCTTCTTTGCAGCCATTTTGTTCGACTGTTGCTTGGTATCCTTCTTGCTGCCCCTTTTACATCTACACATAACTTAATTTTCGCCATTTTCAAATGCTTCACCTTCCCTATTGACAGGATGGCTTTAGGACTCTAAGATTCCAATAAGGAGAATATCATGGAATTCGGTGTTTCTCTCTTCAACGTTATTATGGCTGCTATCTGGACCTCCATCGTTAGTGCGTCCATTATTGCCCCTTATTTCATAAGCCGAATCATCAGCCGAACCAGACGCCTGAAAAAGGAGAAGAAAGGTCTTGCCCTGGATAGGCTTAAACAAGATTTGGACGACTTCTGGTATCCAATCTATCAACAGATTGACGGAACCAATTACAACGAAGTGAAATGGCGCACATTAGAGGCTGCTGTCAACAAGATCGAAAAATCAAAGGCGGACAAACCAGCGTTATCTCCTAAGGGATTGGATCGGCTTTGTGATCTCTTTAAGGAATATGAAGTATATGACTCCAGCAAGTGTTCAAAACTCTTAGCCCCATACATCGAAGTTCAGGTTGTTCTACCAGATGAACCTGACGATGAAACACCGTCATACGTTGCGGCAATGAAAGCTGCAAATGAAGCCCTCAAAAAACAAGTAGAACGCCTAAAACAACAAGAAGTTGATAAACTCTCCAACAATGGAGAACCATCCAAAAAATGTTCTCAGTTTTGCCGTACTTGTGACAAAATATTAACCAACAACAACTCCTACGCGCAATCACTTCGGTCCCCGTTTCTTCCAACTCAATGTTGGAACTGCAAAGACAGAGAGAATAAAGAAGGAATCACTCATTCGGTAGAATGTTGCAATAACTGGGGATCTGATGATAGTCCTTTTGGTGGCCTTTTTGTCAATGCCGATATCTGCCGGAATAATGCGGTCATGTTATGCCCAGGAAAATTCGCCGGAATCGGCGAACCTCATATGGTCGCAGACATAAAATCAACGTTCGACGACATATTCCTTCATCTAATGCACCTTAATCTTGACATGAAATCACTCAACAGCGCCGTTGACGGCAGAGGCAACCAATATAAAATGTTGGATGCTCGCCAATCCATCAATTACGACTGCACCCGTCTTCGTGATATCATCGTTAAGGGAAAAACTGATCTAATAGCACGACAACATGCCCAAGCAAACGCCATCTGGTGGGTTACTCAAAACGGGGCTCCGATCAAGATAAAAGATATGACCACCGGACATCTCGAAAGAGTCGAAGGCATGCTTCGATTTAAGAAACGAGGTTTTACTCAAGGAACTAGCCACGTCAGTTATACGCACATAAAACTTGAGCTAGATAAACGACAGCTCAATCGGATCGTTCAGAGCGGGAAACGATTCGGTAAGAAAGGCTGGCACATCATCCCTGATCCAAGCCAAGTCAGCCTTCTTCGTGCCAGATCGGCAGGAATCGAGCCTACCTATGTCAGCACTCCCAGCCCAAACGAGGAAGGGGAAATGTTTGTGGCGGAAGAGGACATACGCAAAGGAGAACTTATCAAAGGTACTCTCCCGCCGACAGCCACGCACACGGGCGACAGACTTTCCCAAATCTCGACCGGGTATTGCGCCCCGGGGAACAGCCCATCGTCCGACTTACAAGGAAAATTGCGCTTCGAAAATATCAAAGGCGGCGGAATCGTCCGATGCGCCAACCCTTGCGATGAGGTAGGCATTGCCGGAAAAGGGGAATGTACTATTGGTGGAAAATATCCGGGATGCAAGCATTGGGACGGTGAGGAATGCGATATAGAGTTCGGGATCGGACCATGTGAATGTGAGAATTCTGGAGTTGTTGCCAAAGAGAACATGATTACGAAAGAGAAACGTGGAAAATATGCGGGGTGCAAGCATTGGGAAGAAGTCAAGTTCGCATCCCTTATCGTGCCGGGCCAAGGTTGTCAGTGTTCCAATCCTGCCGTTGATCCTACCGTTGATCCTACCGTTGATCCTACCGTTGATCCTACCGTTGATCCTACCGTTGATCCTACC
>SDBT01004807.1_pt1 | contig 22838 bp, 25 predicted proteins | sample 2277101 | NCBI WGS metagenome assembly SDBT01 (sample SAMN10404973, study PRJNA504765) | marine sediment metagenome | isolation source: marine sediment core GS10_PC15, 103 cmbsf | place: Arctic Ocean: Southern Knipovich Ridge | collected 2010 | reverse complement strand
TGACCTACAAAGATATAGTTGGGAGGATGAAATGTGAAAGTGATAAGTTGAAGTATCTTTGTGAACTCCAGAAAAGTGCTTGTCCCTACAAAGAAATGATAGAACGTTTTTATGTGACAAGCATTTACAATGAAGATTCAATAGATGCATTTCAACGTTTGTTAAATAGAAGAAATATAACTTCCGAGGAAAAGATTATTTTAAAGATTATCTTAACCAAGGAGTTTTCAATACTGTGTTACTCTTCAATTATCGCCTTGGAAAATAAGGAAAATCTCCTCACTAACATAAGAAAACTATGCAACATATATCAGTAGAGATGTTTTATTCTTAAAAGTGATATATTTTCAGAGTCATATCACGGAACTTAAATGCAGACTGATTGCTTCTATCGCGTGATAGTATTTATGACTATCAGAGAGGTTTCAAGAATAGCAATTGTATCAAGATTTCACGGAAAAGCATCTAACAATGAGAAGATAAGAAAAAGAATGGTTATCAGAAACTTTGGCGTATACGTTCTCTGCGGTTCAACATGGAAAGATACATCTATTATCCTCACTGAGGAGACGATGATCAACCTAAATAATATGTGGGCAGATAAGATGACTTACAAAGATATAATTGGGAAGATGAAAGATGAAAATGATAAGTTGAAGTATCTTTGTGAACTCCAGAAAAGTGCTTGTCCCTGCGAAGAATTGAAAGAATGGCTTTACGTGGGAAGTGTTTACGATGAAGATAAAATAGATTCATTTCAAAGGTTGTTAGATAGAAGAATTATGACTTCCGAGGAAAAGAATATTTTGAAGATTATCTTAACTAGAGAGTTTTCCATACTGTATAACTCTGTGGACAACATTTTGAAGAATAATGAAGATCTTCTCACTAATATGAGAAGAATAAGCACTATATATAGTTATAATTAAGAAATATTTTCTCGGACACATCACAGGGAAAGAGTTTTCTATACTGTATTACGCTATGGAAAATACTTTGGAGAATAAAAGGTGTCTTCTTACTAACATGAGAAGGACAAGCTCTATATATCAGATCAAGGGATATTCTTTATTATTCTGTAGATAGGATTCTGAAGATTATGCACTGTATTTCACCAAGCTCAGATCGAAAAATATCCTTAAAATTGATATATTTTTAAAGCTATATCACAAAACTTAAATGCAGACTGATTGCTTTTATCCTGTGATAGAATTTATGACTATCAGAGAGGTTTCAAGAATAGCAATTGTATCAAGATTTCACGGAAAAGCATCTAACAATGAGAAGATAAGAAAAAGAATGGTTCTCAGAGACTTCGGTGTAGATGTTCTATGTGGTTCAACATGGCAAGATACATCTATTGAACTCACAAAAGAAAGGATGATTAACCTCAACGACATGTGGGCAGATAAGATAACTTACAAAGATGTAATTGAGAAAATGAAGAATAGCGACAACAAGTTAAAGTATCTTTGTGAACTTCAGAAAAGTACTTACCCCTGTGAAGAGATAAAAGAAGGGTTTTACATAGCAAGAGTTTATGATGAAGACATGATGAATGAAATGCAACGTTTGTTAGTAAAAAGAAGGATAAACTCTAGAGAAAAGAACATCTTAAGGGGTATCTTAACTAGAGAGTTTTCCATACTGTTTTACTCTGTAACTATATCTTTGAAGAATAAAAAAGATCTTCTCACTAACATGAGAAAACTATGTGTTTTATATCAGTAGACTCAGGTCAAGAGATATTTATTCTTAAAAGTGATATATTTTCTGAGTCAAATCAAGAGACTCAAATGCAGACTGATTGCTTTTATCCTGTGATAATATTTATGACTGTCAAAGAGATTTCAAGAATGGAAATTGTATCAACGTTTTACAGAAAAGCATTCAACAATGAGAAAATAAGAAAGAAGATAGTTTCTAGAAACTTTGGTGTAGAGGTTCTCTGCGGTTCAACATGGAAAGAAACATCTATCATACTCACAAAGGACAAAATGATTAATCTTAACAAAATGTGGGCAGGTAGTATGACCTATTCAAATATTATTGACAATGTAGAAGATATACCTGTTAATAGGTTCTTTTTCAGGATGAGATATCTTCGTGAACTCCAAGTAGAACATTATCCATGCAAAGAAGCTAAAGGAGGCGGATACTGGGATAATTTATATTCTGATAATCTCATGGAAGTGATGGAAAAAGATCAGTTAAAAAGAGAGATGACAGGAGAAGAGAAAAATGATTTTAAAGACATATTCACTAGAGAATTCCTGATCATATACTATTCTGTTTTTGAATGCGAGAAAGATATATACGCTGATCTTTTGACAGAGTTGAGATCCTTTAGCAGGATAAGTGTTTCTACTCTAATCTTGTACTGTGCGGAATTCTTTTAAAACGTTTTGTTAAACACTAAGACTTGAATTCCCTTAACTTGCTTGGTCATGAGCTCATAATCCTTACTAACCAATATTGTCTTTTCAGATGGACCTAGGTATGGAACATATATTTCCTTGTTAATAGCGAGATTACAATCAAAGAAACTACATGTAGATACTATCCTTTCCTTTAAAACATTCTTCCTACTAGGATACATCGCATTGATCTCACTCGATGCTGTCTCTACCATCTGTACTCTGCTTATCTTCTTTCCATCTATATACCCTCTCCTGTATGGAGGTGATAATGCGAAAAGAAAGCTACAGATGAGAGTATTCTCACTAGGCATTTGTATCACGCTGAAGTGTGAGTCTTTTATCGGTTTCAATATCATCACTTGAGTGTTGTTCTTTTTTTCTGTGTCAAAATTATTCAGACTAAAACCCTTACTATTAGAACTTCTGTCAGGCCAGGTAATATTTAGTGGTATTCCTTTTTTGGGAGAATCGTGGAGATTAGTTATCCTAAAGGTTTTCAAAGAGTGATATCCTCTAGAATCCATTTAGAATGAATGTGAGAAAAATGTAACATAAATCAATTTGACAATTAAAATGGCAAATATTGGAAACCTTATACCACTTAACATAGCAGCAGAGAATTTTAGACGAAATAATGACAATGCTAAGCTTGACAATGTCATAGCTGAAGCTAAGAGAAATATTGAGAATCAAAGATTGTTAGAAGAAGAACTATTAGATAAATATGATCCATGCTCAGGTATCAAAGAGGATTTATCGGATTCGATGTCAAAGATCAAAACTAACGAGTTAGAGAGGCTACTTACTAACGATTTTTACAATGCTAATGTTTTGCGTGCTGCTCAATGTATTAATGGACAATATTTCTCATCCAAAACGTATTCTTATGAAGTAAATGTACGAAGATGGTTGAAATCGTTCAAACAGATAGGATCACCTAGTGTCTATGGATACGCACTCGATACTCAGATTACTAGTGGAGAAAATATCTTCATAACGAAAGCACCTAGAGATCAAAGTACTGATCTGATTCATGAATATATAATTGGAGTTTATGGTCTCAATCTCTTAAGAAGTGTTGTGCCTAATTTTGCATACATACTCGGGGCTTTTAAATGTAATCCTCCTTATGTTCAAGAGGATAAGAATGTTGATGCTGTATGTCTTACCGAATCAAAGAATAAAGTTACATACGTTCTCTACGAAAGAATAATTCCGGGAACTGAATTAGCAGACTATATCTTTACCTGCTCGGAGAATGATTTTATGTCAGTATGGCTTCAACTTATCTACTCATTAAGAATAGCTCAAAAGAAGATAGGATACAATCATAATGATCTTCACACTCAGAACGTGTTAGTCAGAAAACTTACCTCAAAGGTTGAAATTCCATATCAAAGCAGAGGTATAACGATATATCTGAAAGCTACTGGTGTTGCTACAATTATCGACTATGGACTATCAAGGATGAATCTGACATATGAAAAACAGGTATACACCATAACCGATCCTGCCATGATTGCATATCCACCTTATGGCTTTGATACTCTCATTGATCTGTTCAAGCTTATATCCTTTTGTGTTTACCTCCTGATAGAAAAAGGATATAATAACTCTCCTGCAGCAAACCTTATCTTTAAACTCTACACATTTTTCTACAATGGTCCTAATTTAGATGAGTACATCAAGAACATGAGAGATAACTACTTTACGTACGTAAAGCATCCAGGTAATAAAGATGTAAATCTAGATATGTATCTAGATTGGATTTACGGTAATGTTAAGGGTGTTGTTGATAGAGTAGCTCTCACTAGACGAGATGTTAGCATAAAGCTTCTTTCCTGTGGTGATAGATGTATCACAAAAAGAGGTGCTTTATCTTTTTTGGATGCTTTCGGTAGTTCTAAAGAGAAAGATATATTCGATATCTTTAATCATGCAGCCATAGTTGATAATAAGGAAGCTTATCTAAAGTCTCAAAATGAACTATTCACGAGAGAGATAAACAGAGCTATTGCAGCATCGAAAAAGATAGTAGAATATTCTAATAAGAATATTTGGATTGATTGGAGTTTACAAAAGCAGTTAACTCTTGATGGTAATCTTATGTTCATGTCTAAGAGAGAGTTCATTAAAGAGTACAGAGAACACATAGACGAATTTATGAAGATGGTGGAAAGGTTCGTGATGATAAAAGCGTACTTTGATATAGCAATCTTGTTGATAGCTAACATATCCACGGTGAACAAGGAGAAGATAAATAATTTGTCTCAAATCCTGGTCGGGATCACAGTTATGATAAATAAGATAATGGAGTCTGTAAAAGCCGATATTAACTTTGTGAAAAGTATACCTCAAAATGGATATATGATTACCGCATTCTCTAAGTGGTGGAGACTCTCATTTGTCTCGATAAGTAACATACTACCTTGAGAGTTTTAAAATGAATCAAGTATCTTAATGAATGGATCATCCTTTTCGAAGACAGTCTTATAGAGCTGATTATCGTTTTCGACAAAGATTGGTGAAAATGTGAAGTTGTTATAGGATAGTACTATCATAAGTTCCATATTACTCTTTCGCAAGATTTCGATGTGTTTTTCATACGGAACTATGACATATATTCCTATTTTCATCGCTGTAGATATCTCACCAATGTTAAGAGATACATGATTGTTTAAATTTTTAACCAGATCTCTTCTCCAAATATAATTGTTATTCTTTTGATACATGAAATTAGTAGCTTTGAGAATGGAGTGAAGTAAGCTTACATCATCATTTATGACTGCAACACGAAACACTTTCATATCACCGAACTCTTTAGAACTCAATTGATCAGAAATATCATCTCCCATAGCAACTTTCATATTAATGTTAGCCACTACAGGCAGCGTCTTCCTTGGATATATTTTGGTTTTGAGATGTTCAATTTTTTCCTTTTTACGGACGATGAGAGGTGGTAGTGGAGGAGCATTATGATCAGGCTCCACCAGTGAAGTTATTGAACCATGTTCAAGGTGAATAGGAGAGTAGTCTAATTTAACTTCATTCAGTTCACTTGTTTCACTTGTTTCGCTTGTTTCACTCATTCTTTTCTGTTTGGTCTTAACCGGAGTGAAAAATATGGGTATGTCTGTATCCACAGTGATACTTTTAACCTTCCTCTCAAGGAAAGGATGCTGCATTGGACCAACAGGATCAAGCCTTCTGATCACAGAGTGAGATGATTTTCTTCTAGAAAACTCACCATATGAATAAAGGTTTGTTATTCTAAATGATTCTTCAGGTAAGAATGTTTCTTTATCAGCTCTTTCTCTTAAGATTGATTTGAAGTTATTAAAGTGTAGGGTTTGATGTAATTGAGTAATATTAACTAAAAACTCTCTCTGTCGTTCGGCTGTCTTTGAACCTACGATCGTTATGTCGATGACATTATCGTCGACTTTTGTTATCTCGAAAAGAGTACGTTCAAATACGTCTTCTCCGAGAAAAGGTTTGAATTCATTACTTTTATCACCACCTTCTTTCATTAACTTAAAGAGATCACGACTAGAAAGACCATATTTAAATGAGTTTACACCTTCGTATTTTCCAACAATGTTAAGAGTAGGTTTAAATGTTTCACGTACAGCATCACCATCAATTGTAAAGTATATGAAGGACCCATTAGGTTTAAGAAATCTTTCAAGTATGGTGCTTATTGTCTTAAAATCTTCAAAGAATGAAAGACTAAACATGGAGGTGACAACATCTACCTTTCTTCCATCTAGAGCTACTTCGATATCTTTGAAATCTTCAGCTTCGGATGGAATAATTGTAATTATCTTCTCCATATCGTAGAATTTACGTCTTATTTCTAGTTCTTTGAGATTATCGGGGTCAGGTTCTAAAGCGTAGACACGGCCAAGTTCTGCACGTTTCCACTTACCGATATCTCCTCCAGGGCCAGATCCAATATCAAGAATTACAGAACCTTTATCAATCCTATCTATCAGCTTTGATTTGATAACATTGTTGTTCTTAAACAGCAGGATAAGATTTCTTCCAGTGATAGTTTCAATTGTGATAGGATCGTTAAATAATCCCCATATCATTCTAACTACATCGCTCCTGTTCGGGGAAGGTTTGAACATTCTAACTCCCTTGAAAACTAGACGAGATCCATCCCACCTTAGTTCAACTATTTTTCCAATGTAAGGATATAGATGTTCATGATCAATCATATTATCTTTAAGAGGATGTCGTCTAGTACCTGTAAACCTTCCTGGTTTACCTCTGGGTAGAGTAACCTGAAGATATACTTTACCACCTTCATCTTTAGCCACTCTAACATCAATACTTAATTCTTCAGGAGGTTTATACTTAATAATTTCATAATAGATATTAAGAGTCCTTTCAGCTAAAGGTAATAGTTTCATATCGGTTTTGTATTTAGTATTGATAGGAGTGAACATAAGACCATCTGTTTTGTAGGCTTTTGAATCGGATAAAGTAAGTAATCTTCTGTTTGTGTTAAAGAAGCTGGGAGCATCAAAGAACTGATGAAAATCTTTAGTGAATATAGGGAGTTTTTCTCTCTGAAAAAGTTTAGATTGTTGCTTTGCATAGTCGTGTCTCTTTAGCCAGAAAGAATCTCTCATTGAGATAACATCTATAATGAGATAAATATAATCTCCAGGAATATCATACTCTCTGGATTTGAACTTTAATTTGACAAGTTCACCATCAAAGATCATGTCACTGAATCCAATAAGATCTTTTCTGATCTTATCTATGAAGAAAGGAGGAACTACATACCATGCTGCGTTATCAAAGATAACTAGCATCTTTCGTTCACCATCAGCTTTGTGAGTAATAGTATATCCAACATTCTTTTTCAAAACATTGGAATATCCAAAAATGCCTCCATCTCTTAGATCGTCATATTTAAGATCACGAGCTTGATTGTACAGAGCATGGTTAACACCACCAAGGTAAGGAGTTCCCACTGTAGAGTTCAAGTATTTAACAAGTCTGTCTCTCTCAGGAATGGTGTACATAAGAGTTGTTCGTAACATCTTTTTAGCTAACCATCTCGTTCGTTTAAGTAGGGTGTCTAAAGCTCCCTTCACGTCTGGTGATTTTCTTAGTTCAATCTCCACTTCATATTTTCCTCCTCTTACAACAGTCATATCGATTTTGAGCATCGACCCGATAAAGAATGAAAATCTTTCTTTGATCCTCACTAGAGGAGATTTGCTAGAATTGAAAAAATTTCTCTCCTTGTCGCTAAAACCATTCCTCTCTGTTGAGATAGCAGTCTTGTAAGGGTAAAATTTGTTAACATGAACTCCATATTTTCTTTTGACAACTTCTTTAAAGTTTCCTTTAATACCAGTAGTTCTTCTAAGATTGTTACCTTTTTTATCTACAACTATAGAATCCTTCATTTTTTGGGAAAATTTTGCTACCTTATAACTATATTCTTCAGGAGTGTTTACTAGTTCGTTGAATAGAGCATCAAAGACTTGTCTTGGAACTCCTCCCTTTACAAAATTGGGATAGTCAAATCTCGCTTCAACTTCTACTTTTGAGTCATCTCTTCCCGAAATAGATGAAAGAGCGGATGCAACTGACTTCCTTATCAGTGTTACCTCACTATTCTTCATTTGATATCGCAAATAAGAAAGCAGGAAAAAATAACAATTTTATATACAACTCAAAGAAGATACGTAAGAACTAGATGACTTCTAAATATAAGGTAAACACCCACAGAATGTACAAGAAAGATACAAACAGAGTAAACTTAAACAATACTAACAGAGTTAACTCGATGACTTCTAAATACAGGGTAAACACCCACAGGAAAAGTACCAACAGGGTAAACTCAAACAGTACCAACAGGGTAAACTCAAATAGTACTAACAGGGTAAACTCAAACAGTACCAACAGTGTAAACTCAAATAGTACTAACAGGGTAAACTCAAACAGTACTAACAGTGTAAACTCGCATAACCCAAACAGTGTAAACTCGAATACGGAAGAGATGAAGAATACTGATATAAATCTTACTTGTATCCCCAAAGGGTCATACGAAAGAAAGAACACATATAAATTAACATGGAAGAACAAACTTGCCATGTTAAGAGTGTATGAAACAATAGCATACTATGGAACAGACCCAATAACGGTAGATGCAAGCGAGGGAGGAGAATGTGTATGGAGAAATGTGGGGGGATGGATAAGAATTATCATCAGAGATGTTCAACCTTTCCACAATAAACCTCTTCCTCATGCAGACTTTATCTACCTAGCTTACTCATGTGATCTTTCTCCATCTAAGGCAAATCAGCTCCACAGAATCTCTGGCAGTATCATGTACAATTCAGTTTCTAAGATATTATATGCAGCATGTCATTTTGAAGCAGCTTCGATTACTTCTTTTGTTATTGTTAAGCTTTTCAATGAGGGAAAGATCTCACTAAATCATGTCTCAGACATGTATGACAAAGCTATCATTGAAATATTTAATGAGTTTGATAAGACTATAGGTATGAAAGATCAGTCAAAGGCTGATCTACCTTTGAGACGAGCATATGAAAAGTATCTTCATACACATATGTCTTATGAAGATCTTATGAAGATCTTACCTAGTGGGGCTGTTTTGAAGCAGAAGAAGAGAAAAAAGTTCAGATAGGGCTTTTATATTTCGCACTTTTTGCATGAACTTATTTCTGAGTCATAAAAGTTATATGCTACCTTCATGTCGACTAGACTCTTACCCAACCTTATATTAATGCTGTTATGTAACATCCAAGACCATTTAAACATTCCTACTCTGTTATTCATGTAATCTACGAATCCCTTGTAGTTTTCCAGTTTATGGGATAACATAAATTTTTTGCAATGCTTTCTACACTCCTCACATGGTAATGTTTCTGATATCATAGTCATGAATGATATAAATTCATTCTCATCCTTTTCTGTTCTACATCTTTTAGACATGACATGTATTGTGAACCATATACCCGAAAATTTTTCAGGATCGGAGGGAAACCTATCTGACATTTTATCCAATAATTATTCTTTCTAAGGTTTATTCTTTCAAGGTCATTTGGTGGATAATTTCATTCGACATTTTATACAGCAGCTCTAAGATTATGTATAAATGATCAAAAATGATCAATATAAATATCTCTATCAATAGTTCAAAACAAATGGCTTCGGAAAATCTACTATCATATATTGACAGTTTGAAGTATGATATCACATTCAAACTGATTGTTATGATTATGTGTCATAGAAGTATTCCTAACCTTATTCTGAAATCAGGAAAGATAGGTAGAGAAACTATACTCGATATGGGAAAAGATATAAAATTTTCCTTTGTGAGGTTCAAACCTTATGAATGGAGAAAAAGATTTAGAGTTAACCATGGTGATATTACTCTGAAAGGGGCAATACAAAGATTTTTAGATGAGTTACCAAATTGTATTCCCACGATAATCTACTGTAAATCAGTTGATTGTTTTGTTTTGCTGGGTCTTCAGATGAATTTGTTTAAAGAGGATACTATAATAGATGATACCATTATTCAATCATACTATGTTGATAATGGTAAATCTATTTTCTCGAAGTTTACTTTAACAGGAGAAATGATTGAATACTCTATTGAACAAATACGTTCTCCAGAAGAGAAATCCACGTGTGAGGCGTGTGAAAAAAGAAAATTCTTAAAGATGAAATTCTGTACTCGTTGTAGAAAAGTTAGATATTGTGACAAGAAATGTCAAAAAGGACACTGGAAAGAGCATAAGAAAGTATGCAACAAGTAATATCTTAAAACCTTTATTCAAAGAGTTATGTATAAAAATGATCAATATAAATATCTCTATCAATAGTTCAAAACAAATGGCTTCGGAAAATCTTACAATCGACGACAAAAGATTGAGGATAGACATCAACAATAAAATAGTTCGTTTGATTGTTGGTAAGAGGTTTATGTCTGATATTTTTCCAGAGTTTAAAGAATTCACTAAAGAAACCGTATTTGCATTTGGAAAAGATAATTCATTTTCTTGCTCAGATTTGAATGCTCACAAATGGAGGAAAAAATTCAGAACTAATCATGGTATGATTACTCTGAAGGGGGCAATACAAATGTTTTTAGACAAGTTACCAAACTGTTTTCCCATAATAGTCTACTGTAAATCTGTAGACCGTTTTGTTTTGATAGGTCTACAGATCTATCTGTTTGATGAAGATACTATAGTAGACGATGACATTAATGTACCATTTTACTTTGTTGATAGAGGTAAATCTATCTTTTCGGCAGTGATTATACCAGGAGAAGGAATTAAACGTATTATAAAGAATTTTCCCTCTTTAGAAGAGAAATTCAGATGTATAGCGTGTGGAGACAGATTTTTCGATAAATTGAAATTCTGTACTTGTTGTAGAAAAGTTAGATACTGTAGCAAGAAATGTCAAAAAGGACACTGGAAAGAGCATAAGAAAGTGTGCAATAAGTAATATTTTAAAACATTTATCCTCCGCATTATACATAAATAATCAAAAATGATCAATAAAAATATCTCTATCAATAGTTCAAAATAAAAATGGCTTCGGAAGATCTACCACTCTCTATTGATGATTTGAAATATGATGCAATGCACAAACTAGTCCAATTGATTTTTTGTCAAAGAGTATCACCTGGTCTTATTCCAAAATTAGAAGAGATAGGTAGAGAAACTATACTTGATATGAGAGATGATACAAAATTTACCTTTGTAAAGTTCAAGCCTCATGAATGGCGAAAAAGATTCAGAGTTAACCATGGCGACATTACTCTGAAAGGAGCAATAAAAATATTTTTAGATAAGTTACCGAACTGTTTTCCTACGATACTCTACTGTGAAACTGTCGACTGTTTTGTTTTGATGGGTTTACAAATAGATTTGTTTGATGAAGATACAATGATAGATGGTGAAATTAATACACAATTATACTACGTTGTTAATGGTAAATCTATTTTCTCAAAGCTGGTTTTACTAGGGAAGAATATTGAATACATTATTGAACAAGTGAGTTCTTCAAAACAGAAATCCACATGCGAAAAGTGCGGAAAAAGATCTTTTATAAAATTGAAACTCTGTACTCGTTGTAGAAAAGTTAGGTACTGCGACAAGAAATGTCAAAAAGGACACTGGAAAGAGCATAAGAAGGTATGTAAGAAGTAATATTTTAAAACTCTATTCATCATTGTGATATTCACCACAATCTTCACACTGATCTCTGTCTCTGCGGTGATATGTTGACATATTCATTCTCGCCTTCCTTTGTGATTGATTCGATCGTATCATTCGATCCATCACATGATTAGTTTGACCTATAGGTGTTGTACTTTTGCGTCTATTACCTCTGTGAGAGTGTGAAGGTTTCAATGGCTTATGAAATATCATTCGAGAGACTATAGGTGTAACTTTACCTGATATTTCAGCGTTAGGAGACTGATCGGTAATAATGTTGATAGAAAAATTTCCATCTAAGAGCTGTTGAGTTTGATTCATACTTCCCAGCAGCAAAGGACCTTTACCCACTAAAGGACTTTCATAAGGTATCTCTTGATTACTTTGAGTGCCTGCGTTTATCTGTAAACTTCCGTTTAGATCAACAAAGTGTACAGCGTTAACATCTTCCAATCCTGACCATGAAATGTTCCAAAACAGACTATTGTTTAAAAGGGATACAGCTGCTAAACCAATCCCAGGAGATTGATTTGAATCAAGTGCTGAGACAAAGTTATTCATTTTGTCTATGAACAAGAAACTTTTAAAAGTGATATTTTAGATCATCAATCTCATAAATAGATCACATTCTCCAGTTTTAAAGTATGATTCTTTGACTTTCAATATGGCACATCTCGTAAATCTTGCCTATCTTTACACAGTATATGGAAGCCTTCTTCAGCTTGTGTTTACAATCCACTCCTACGACATCTATATCCACTAATCCATAACGTTGACCTATTACGATCCAAATATAATTTATTCCGATAAACTCGTTGATCAGACGTATCAAAACTTCAACCTTTATGGGAGATACCTTCTTTGTTAGATATGTTCTGTGATTCTTGCACTGATGAGAAAAAACGATACTTCTCTCATGCTTCTCAAGATACTCTTCAGAGAATCGTAATGTAGATGATATTATTATCCTTTATCATTAATGATTGACCAATACCTTGCCAACCAACTTGAGTCCCATGAGTGTAGACGACATTTATTGTCACTATCTTCTGGTAGCATACATCTAACTCCTCTACTGTTGAGAGATACACATGTTGGCCTACCAGTAAGATCTTGTTTAATGTGCTGACGACAGTATCCATTGTTTGGTCCAAGTTCTCGACATCTTTGCTTTTTCTTCTTCGTGATGCCGTAACATTGTATCATTTTAGATTGTTTGGTGAAAGAACAGGATTTTGAAATAAATCAATATTGACTGTGAATGTATTATGTGATCTTTAAAAACTGATATTTAGATCATCAATCTCATACTCTCGTAAATGGATGTTTATTACGAGAGAATACCTAAATTCACATACAACATTTTATACATTTCTCCCATTATACCTGGGGTCTTATATCCATATTTAATGCAACATCTAAATTGCTACATAGAGCACAGATCAGGATTTCTTGATTTTATAGTAGGATATTGGAAGAGGTGTGGAAAAATGTTCAGCTTTAAATTTCCTTCTGAAAAACATCATTGTATTAGTAGATCTGATTTATGTGTTGAAGTTATGTCAAAGCCTAACATCTATCAGAACAAGGGTAAATACATTAAACAAGTCGATATGTTTTTCACTCCAAACAGATTTAGAACGAACATGAACATCATAAGAAGTATATCTGAAGAGATGAGCACAATCGAAGGTAAAGATATTGACATTATAGATGCATATCTATTCTCTTTACAACATGAGATTATGATTCTATCATGTAGTCTTTTTAACAAGAATGATGGAAGAGACTTTTTATTTCACTCTGTGAACAGTATTCTATCAAATGCTAACATGCTTTACCACAACAATGATCGTGAAATACATCCCAACAAGAAAAGAAACTTTTTATTTCCTTACAATGGTTATTACGAAACACGTATTAACGATAGAATGAGAAAATTTCCAAACTACAGTTTTTTATCTCTAATAACTTTTTTCTCTCGTATAACAGCTAATACATCTATGTGGTGTTTATACGAGATTAGCAGACATCCTGAAATTCAGGAAAGAATCTATCACGATGAAAATTATATTGATAAAGTGATTCGTGAGACATTAAGATTGTATCCTTCTTTACCATTTATTTTCAGAACATCCACAGAGGATACTATTCTTGGAGGTAAAACAATATGTAAATATGACAAGATAATTATTAGTCCTCTTCTAATGGGTCTTGATTCTTCCAGATGGGAAGAACCATTCAAATACAATCCGAATAGAGATTTTAGCAAAGAACGTCTTATTCTTATTGACAAACACTATTCTTTAATGTCTATCAAGGTGATGATTAAAGAATTAGTCTCAAAGTACTATCTTCAGTTAGTAACAGATAATGTGAAAGTTGAATACAATAAAATGTTGATGCCAAGTGTACCCATCAAGATCAGGCTTACAAGACGAGAGTGAAATTTATTAAAACTGATCATTTAAAATAACTCCACACAACAGTAAACAATGGAATACAAAAATATCCAAGAACCTTGGTTGTCTGAGATTATTTGTGGCAAAAAAGTTTATGAAGGTTTATTGAGAAAAGGATTTTGGTCAAAGTTGAAGAAGGGTGATCGTTTTATCGCATATAGTGAAAAGAACGAGGTAACCCTTGAAGTTACAGAAGTAATTCTGTTCCCCGATTTCTGTGAAGCATGGAATCACCTTGGTGATAAACTTATACCTCGTAAGGCGATAACTGAAAAATATGTTAATGATATGTATTCTGAGTATTACAGTGATGAGGATATTAAACAGTACGGAGTGATTGCGATAGGTGTCACTATAGTGTTTTAAAAGGTTTTAAAGTCTCACAATGTGTGCATTATAGTATCCTTTATAAAAGGGTACTCTATAAACCGGATGTGAGTCAGCAATGAGCTCTATCTTAGGATATTTAGGTGTGTAAAATATCTCACTATATCTGATTCGTCGTATTTCTTGACGTTCATTCATTATTTCGTCCATGATAAAGGGACTACTCTTTCCATCCATGAACGAGATATCTCTAGAAAATAATTTTCCTATTAAGTTGTAAAGGATATTCTCAAATTCCTTATCTTCTAAAAAAGTGATACTATTGTCAAGAACCTCTTCAGTTACACAAGAATGTTCTATCGCCGATGCAACTAAAGCTTGTAATCCAGTTAGATTCATATCTTTAACATTTTTCATATTCCAAAGAATAGTAGGAGAAAGTTTAACTGTACTAAGGTTAAGTCCAGGAACAGCAATATTAAACCCTCTGGAAGAATATTTGATTAATCTCTCAATATATTCTGGACTCTGTCTAAAAGGATCAATTGTGTTAGTCTGAGTTTCACATGCCCTGACGAATCTTGGGAGACCATAGAATATATTAGGATTTGATATATCGAACCCAATACATAAAGAGTCTATATCAAATCTGTTCAGTATGTGAAAGCGATCACGAGATTCTACAAGATGGAAGTACACAGCTGTCCACCTATGTTTATCAATGAAGATGGGTATGTGAATAGAATATTTACCTCTAACAGGTAAAATATAATGCCAAGTGTTCCACTCACATTTAGATATTTCGAGACATACTTTACTACCTTCTAGAATACTATCAAGAGAGTATCCATAGATATCAAAACTTTGCCAACATTTAGTGAACCCAGAAAATTTTGAGAGAGGATATTCTCCTGTGACGAAAAGTCCAGGAATATGTTCTAATTTCTTTAAGATTTCACCGACATTAGTATTATCAAAATGAACAAATGCTTTTGAAGCAAAAGCATTCTTACCCACGATATCATAATCAGATTCTCTAATTTTCATTTCGTCGACATGTAGAATAGAAATATCTTTTGAATATTTATCTATTCTATCTTGAATTGTTAAAAAGAGAGGATATATGTAATCAACAGAAGATCTGATCCCAAGATAATCAACAATAAACTTTAAATCATTCCAATTGATATTATCAGGATTCAAAGGTTCATTTGTGATATTCTTAGTAACAACATCGATGATTATTCTGATACTTTCCTTCGTCATTCTAGGATTAGAGAGTTTCAGTTTATCAGCATTTCGATCACCTTCATGCATGATTTTGAAGGTTGATCCTTCAGGCCAGTTGTCCAATTTAGTCTCAAAAACTTCATCATTGATAACGAACTTCATTTTAAGACATCGTAATAAGACAATAATATATCAATTTTTGAGATATTACAATAATCCTTGATACAACATAGTTAATAATACCCATATAATGAACCATATAATGAACACTATTATCGATATAAAATTGTACGTAAAATTACATAGATCATGGGAAGAATTTCTACATTCTATTTTACCTACTAGTGCTAGAAGAATAGAGGGTTCTGATAGGATATGATTTTGATTGTCAATAGTTATATTCCAGGTCCATCCGATACCTAGTTTGCTTTTTTCAAGAGTGGCAATTTGGTTTCCGTAGACATCTTTTATCTTGATAACATCTAACATCACATATCTAACGTCTGAGTATCCTATGACATTGTTATTTTCATCTTTAAATAGATAGCTAACGAACATCTCATTTTCTCTTATCTTGACCTTGAAATAGTTACCTATCTCCACCACTGTAAGAACATTTTCATTGCAGTTTACAAATGATGTACTTGACCATAACTGATGAGTGTACATCACAAAAATATCATCATAGTATACCAATGAATCTCCATAAATATTAGGACATTTACAAACAACTTCATGATATCCTCTTACATACTTTTTGTGCAACTCCGAATCGATGTCTCTATCTACCACATACATATCTTTTCTCGGAATTGTTGAACACCCTGTTAACCGCGGTTTATCAAAGTAAATTAGTATAAGAACGACTGTAAAAGTGAAGAAACACCATAAAACACGTTTCTCTTTAGGATACAACATCACTGTTTAAAATAATATGTTTGTTATTATAGTAAAATCAGTTTTCTCATGATTACCAACCCGAGCACCAGAAAGTTCGGTGTTAAATACTCCATTATGATATTCTTCCCCAACACATTTCATCTTTTTTATCATCATATTCTTTCTACTTGAGTTCTCCTCTAGAATAATTCAGCTAAGTTTTAAAAGTAGTCTCATCTTAAATTGATATATCCTCATTTTTTTTCTAGCGAGATATAAAATGGATTCTGTGGATGAAATACTCACAAGATTGAATCTTAGTAGAAGAGATTTGAACAATGTATCATTATCTCAACTGGAAACCGTTTTTAAAGATCTCACTGTCAAAAGAAATATCGTTACTTTGTATATTGAATAGATGATTCAACATAGTTTGTGAAAATGAATCGTTCTGGAAAAGCAAAATATCGAATGATTACGGCATACACAAAAAGTATGGAGACACTTGGAGAGAAATGATATATTAATATGAATATCTTACTCCGAGTAAAGATGTATTCCTTAAAGAAGAAAAGAAGAGGAGGAGGAGATCGTACTGTAAAATATGTATGTATCACTGTCTCACGTAATGGAGTAAGATGTACAAGATTTGTGTGAGAGAGATATATTTGTTGTCATTTGCACGAGAAGAAATGGTATGTATAACGGAGTAAAATGTAAAAGATTTGTGTTGGAGAGATATGTTTAAAACTATATTCGACTAAAAGAAGACTTGAGTTTGAATGTTTATTTCTTCAGAATTAGTTATTTTTATCATCTTCTGTAGATAGAGAGGAACAATTGTATAAAATCGATATATTTATTTTACTGACATCATTGATACAAAATGACTTATGTAAATGATAATCTTTTTTCTACACTCACTTACCAAATACACAAATCTGTAGAAAGAATCTCTTTGAATGAAAAAATTACAATACCCCCATATCAGGAAGAAAAGAGATATCATGCTATAGATGAAAATGGTATTCCTCTAATTAATACTTATGTGAAAAAAGGTGATTGTATAATAGGAAAAATAAGAGTAGATAAAAGTACCAATAATATAATCGATGTTTCAACATATCTGAAATCAGACGAAGAGGGAGAAATCGATAAAATAGACATAACGAATTATGGCGGTATAAAAGTAGTATCTGTGAGAATGAAATGTATAAAATCGTCACAAGTTGGGGATATGTACTTCCAGAAGTAGATACACCTTACACAGATAGATTAGATTGAGGTCATGTATCAGAAGACTTTTAAAACTACCTTTGACTAAAGTTTAAATCAGTTTTTATGATTATCAACCCGAGCACCAGAAAGTTCGATGTCAAATACTCCATTATGATATTCTTTCCCAACTCATTTCGTCGTTTTATATCTTTTTTATCATCATATTCTTTCTACTTGAGTTCTCCTCTAGAATAATTCAGCTAAGTTTTAAAAGTAGTCTCATCTTAAATTGATATATCCTCATTTTTTTTCTAGCAAGATATAAAATGGATTCTGTGGATGAAATACTCACAAGATTGAATCTTAGTAGAAGAGATTTGAACAATGTATCATTATCTCAACTGGAAACCGTTTTTAAAGATCTCACTGTCAAAGAAATATCGTTACTTTGTATAGTGAATAGACGATTCAACACAGTTTGTGAAAATGAATCGTTCTGGAAAAGCAAAATATCGAATGATTACGGCATACACAAAAAGTATGGAGACACTTGGAGAGAAACAGCCAAAAATATGGACAACGTTAACATGATAAATCTGAATAATGTGTGGATCGATGGAAGAACCTACAGGAAAATATTGAATGATGTTCTGAAAAATGGGAGTGAAGTTCTTGGGAGTTTGCCAAAACAATATCTCTTATCTTATGTAGATAATGATTATGATGATGCACAAGATATTATAGATGGGTTGTATGATGAAAAGGCACTACAGGATTATGCTAATGATGAATTAGATAGACCTTACACAGATGATGAAATAGATGATATTTTACTTATCTATTCCAGAGAAATAGATGTGATTTATACTACCGTTCGTAATTATCAAGGTATGGGAGGATATTTACCAGGATATATAATCGGTACTGCTGTAAAATCATATGAGTTTCTACGTAAAATGATAGATCCGATACTTTATGTGATGCAATATAGTTCATTCCCACGCAATGAATTGAGTTCTGCTTAAGATGAGTTTTAAAAGTAGTCTCATCCGAAACTGGAAAGGAAATATTGGATCAGTTTTAAAATATAACTTTGAATCCCATAGACTCAGCTTCTTCAATAAGATCTTTATCCATGAACTTGTATTTTCCATCGGTATTGAATTTAGTGACTTTTGAATCAAAAGCTTCCTGTGCATGTTCCATAACATGAAACATACCCTTGTAATAATAACATCTGTTGCAAGTCAATTTATGAGTCATAACCAGATCTTTAGGCTCGATATTGGTACCTCCAACAATGTTGATCTTAATGATCGGAAGAGAAGGATATCCCTCAATTGATGTCTCCTTGAAAAGAGAATCAATCATGAATGGAGGATTGCCTAATTTATCTCGTTGGATATCCTTCACAAATCTCATCTCTGTACGAAGGATATTAACGATTTGATTTCTGTATTTCTCCTCCTCTTCGACTGAAGAACTTATTTCGTTAGTTAGAAAAAAACAGATCAATTGATTCAGGTTTAGGCATAAAGTCTGTCAAGGCATATGCAACTGCATACCCAGAGATAAATACATTATCTGTTAATGTATCGAAACCTTCATCGCACATGTTCAACAATTCAGAAAGTTTGTCTCGAGGAACTCTTTTTTCAACATGCATGCAGTTTCTACATTTGTGTTGAGGATTATTTTCAATGACATAGTGGGCACTGTTGATATGTTCTTCAAGTTCATCAAGTTTACCAGCTTCTATTTTGCAATCTTTGCATATTTCAAAGTCTGGTATAGAGCATAGTGAGCAACTTTCCATCTTTTGTTTCGTCATAAGGATTTTAAAAATATATCAATTTTGCTCTATACTTTTGAATAAACATTCCAGTGTCGTCGTTTTAATTTCCTACCATGATAACAACAATCATTCGACACTATAATATTTCCCATAGAAAGATTCTTTTATCATATCACCTTGAGGATCACTTGTTAATTCGATGCGGGGATATTTAGGTGTATATTTCACTATTCCACGTCTGTTTTGTAATCCAAACATGAAATCTCTGTCACCTTCGTTCAGTACATCACATACCACAAATGAAAGTGTTCCATCTGATCTAGTGAGATCACCAAAGTGTTCTTTGATCTGTAATTCATCATCATCATATGAGAAATATTTTTTACATTTACTATTAAGACAGGATTTAAGAACACTATAAAGTTCTGTAATTCTTCCAGAGTAGACATCTACTTCATGTTTAGAGTTTGCCATATCTTTTCCTAAAACAGATGACACTACCAAACTCTCAAGTCCAGAGAGACCTCTATCCATAATTGCCTTATGTGCATCTTTTTGAGGTTCTGTCATCATATCTCTCAATATATCAGGATTAATTCGAAGTTTACTCTTCTTAAATCCGGGAATTGCGATATCAAAACCTCTCATTGAGTACTTTATCAACCTTTCGATATAAGCATGACTTTGGTGGGCAGGATCTATCATGTTAGTTCTTGTTTCAAAAGCTCTGACAAATCTCGGTAGAGCATAGAATTTGTTAAGATTTGAAATCTTCATACTAATACATGAAGAATCGACATCGAATGCGTTGAGTATATGAGAGGGGGTTTCGAATTTCATAAGTATGAATTGGATTGTGATAAAATATCTATCATTATCGCATCCGATATGAACAGGAATAGAAATAGCATATTTGGTTCTGATAGGAGATTCTCCATATTTAGAAAGCCTCTTGATATTTTGGGGATCGACCATCTCGAGGCATATAGAAACACCTTCAAGTATGTGCTCTAAAGAGTCAGGACCGTAGGTAAATATATCTACATCATTCCATGAATCTGTTCGATCGAATTTAGCAAGAGCATAACCTCCAGCGATTAACATGTTGGGAATATGAGATATCTTATTAAGGATCTTAGGAATTAAAACATCTCTATCATTATCGATGTAATAGCTAGGATTAATTTCTATACCGAACTTAGAAATCGTATCATAATCAGATTTCCTTTCTTTTATTTCACCTTTCCTTACTTCGATAAGGTCAGATTTATCTAATCTAATCTTTTTGTCGTGTGGAGTGAGAAAGGAAGGATAGATAGAATCTGCATGTTTCAAGTTTTTCCAATCAACAGTATCAGGATCTAAAGGTTTATCCTCTTTGATAGAGAGTTCCATGTTTTAACTTGTGTGCATTCGTAATATTTGATCATTTTTGAGTTTTATTCCTATTACAGTTGGTTACCTTTAAATTATCTCCATGTACGATAACAACATTATACCATATTGGAATATATTTATTCTGTCGTAGAAGTAAGTAACTAATATTGATCATGGAATCAATAATATCCCGTATTGATTCATCCTTTATCCCAAGTGTGTGACAAAGAAGTTTGTGTTGTTTAGTCAATATGAATAATTTATGTAGGACAGTTTCAATATTAGAACTTAGATAGTTTAAGTCTTTGTACTCATCTTCTTCCAGTTTGAAGAATTCTTCAAGTGTGTATTTGAACATATAATGTCTGAAATTATTTTCTCCAGAGATAACGTAAACTTCTGATTCTTCTTGACTGTAGTCAATAGTAGAGATAATGAATATAGAAGTCATGTTCATATTTTAGATAGTATACACCTTTTTTTTATGATCAATTTTTACTTTCTTTGGTATACTCTTAATCAGATGTATCGTTTTAAAATATCATCTACATTAATTTCTTTACACCAGAGAGATTACATTTAAGAGTAGTTGGTTAATTTAAAGTTATTTCCTTCTACGACAACAACATTAAACCATATTTGAATATATTCAAAATATGCTTGTTTATTAATACTCGTCGCGATGATAAAGTCAATAATATTAGATATTTTCTCATTCTTTATTCCAAGTATGTGACGAATAAGTTTACTACTTTCACGTCTCTCACTAAGTTTACCAAATTTACTTGACAAACCTAACTTAGTTAGAGAAATTTTTAGATCTGGACTTCGATAATCTAATTCTTTATAGTCATCATCCTCATCTAAACCAGACAAGTATTCAAGTGTGTATCTGAGGGCAAAACTTCTGAAGTTATCTTCTCCGATGATAACGTAAACTTCTGTTTCTTCGCTTTTGTAGCTAACAGTAGAGATAATGAATTGAGAAAGCATATTGTTTTTTTAACTCTCATTACTTTTTTTTTTGATCAATTTTACCATAAAATAATTAATGATCACTTTCTTTGATGTACCCTTAATCAAATGCATCATTTTAAATATCACACATTGATAATCACTCTGTCTGATAACCCTGTCATCCAATCAATGTTAATACATTTTGATCTTTTTGCATTAGAGAGATTGTATTCAAAACATTGAAACTAGGTACTACACGCATGTCTGACGCATCGTACGAAATAGAAGGTCCTTCTTGGGAGGAGGTACGCGAAGATTATCTTGCTGAATTCAAAAATGGCACCTACAACCAAGACATGGAAAAAACGGGTATTGAGATTCTACATATAGGGTTTCACTCTAACATAGAAAAAATCAAAAAGATGATTGACAGTCACAAACAGGAGGAGAATTCGGGGTACTCTGGATTTTGATGAATTTAAAACTTCTCATCACAATCATGTAAAGATGATGGAGTTGTCACGTTTACTTTTCGTAACCATATTTATATTCATCTTTACATGGGGACACTTTTAAGAAGTGCATTACTCGTTCATCATGTCGATCAAGGTTTGAAGTGGATCACCTCCTTCACCATGGACATGAACAATATGAACATCTTGGGGAGGTTCAAATGGAGGTGGATTATCATCTTCATCATGGAATTGAAGGAATCCATCACATTTGGATGTATATCCATCTCCTAATCCTACTTTTGTACTACCAATATCCCTCCTAACAATCTATTCAAAAGTTCAAGGACTTGCTTTGTGAATTTTCTTTCACGCTTACTGTTCTTGCAATTATTAATATAGTAATAATCATATCTTATAATATTTTTAAAAACTACATAAAAAAATACCAACCAGTACCAAAAGATACCAAAAGATACCAAAAGATACCAAAA
>SDBT01004806.1_pt1 | contig 22846 bp, 24 predicted proteins | sample 2277101 | NCBI WGS metagenome assembly SDBT01 (sample SAMN10404973, study PRJNA504765) | marine sediment metagenome | isolation source: marine sediment core GS10_PC15, 103 cmbsf | place: Arctic Ocean: Southern Knipovich Ridge | collected 2010 | reverse complement strand
GATGAGATTTTTTACAATTTTATGGTTGATAAATTAGATGAGAATCGTACAGAAATCGGTTTTTCCAAAGAAATAACTGACAATTTAGGTTTAGGATTGTCATATATTTTAAGATATAGAGAAATTGATAATTGGCGCAATACGAACATTCTTCAGACAGAGGTTAAGGTTGCCTTTTAGGGAACATTGAAGAGTTTTTATAAATGAAAATTTTTATCTCAACAACAATATTTGCCAGATATAGCAATGAACCGCTTAAATTATTGAGAGATGCTGGAATAAAATATGATTTAAATCCCTATAATAGAAAACTTAAGGAATGCGAAATTAAAAAGATATTAAAAAATAATAGTTATGATGGTTTGATAGCAGGGACTGAATCCTTAACTGAAAGTGTATTAGAGAATGCCGGGTCTTTAAAGGTTATTTCGCGGGCAGGGGTTGGATTGGACAATCTGGATTTGGCCGCAGCCAAAAAGCTTAACCTGAAGGTTTATAATACCCCTTATGTTTTAATAGATTCTGTTGCTGAGCTAACTATCGGATTAATCATTTGTTGTTTGAGAAGAGTAACTTCTATGGATGCAAAGCTCCGCAGCAATGTCTGGAAAAAAGAAATGGGCTTGCTTTTCAGAGACAAGCTGTTGGGTATCATCGGGTTCGGAAGAATAGGCAAAAAAGTGGCTCATCTGGCAAGGGCATTCGAGGCTAAGGTCATATTTTACGATTTGAGGTCCATTAAGTCCAAGTTGTTTAAACAGGTATCGTTAGATACGTTACTTGCCGCCTCCGATATTATTTCAATCCATTCTTCTGCAAAAGATACCTTAATTGGCAGAAAAGAAATAGCAAAAATGAAAAAAGGACTCATATTGGTAAATACATCAAGAGGTTCTGCTGTTAATGAAGATAGTTTATACCAGGGATTACTTTCCGGAAAAATTAGTTTTGCCGCTCTGGACGTATATAACAATGAGCCATATTCAGGGAAATTGCTTAAGTTAGACAATATTATTTTTACGCCGCACATTGGTTCTTACGCAAAAGAAGCAAGAATCAAGATGGAGACCGAGGCAGTAAAGAATTTAATTAAAGGGTTAAAAATAACCGGCAAGAGTAAAAAATGATGAAGTTCAAAAAGGCCTACTTTTTATCACATACAATAAATGAACAGACCCCGCTTTATGCCGGCAAAAAAGACATAGTTTTCAAGAGGGATAGGTCTATTAAAAAAGGCAATGCTTATAACACAATGCATTGGAGTTTTCCAAACCATACAGGCACTCATCTGGATGCTCCTGCGCATTTTATAGAAAGAGGATTATCGGTTACTGACTTTAAAGCATCGGATTGGTTTTTTAACCGGGTATCATTAGTCGAAGTCATTAACGCAGAATCTGGCCATATAATTAAACCGGAAGACATAAAAGATATTGAAGATTGTCAATTGCTTTTGATTAAGACAGGATTTGAGAAATATCGTTCAGGGGAAATATACTGGCGGAATTCTCCGGGCCTGCATCCTCAGTTGGCTGATTATTTGAGGGAAAAATGCCCATCGCTTAAAGGCGTCGGAGTTGATTTTATTTCAATTTCAAACCTGAACAACAGAGAATTAGGCAGAGAGGCACACATCGCTTTTTTGGGCGATGATATTTTCCTGCTTGAGGATATGAAACTTTCTGAACTGCAGGAAACACCGGATTCAGTAATAGTCGCACCTTTATTGGTAGAGGAGGCAGATGCTTCGCCCTGCACGGTGTTTGCGATGGATGAGTGCTGAGTGGAGGGTAAGGAGTGAGGAGTGATGAGTGAGGTAAAAATGCATATAGATAGATATAAAGCTTTTTTCTTCGACTTTGATGGCGTGATCGTGGATAGCGTGGATATAAAAACCCAGGCCTTTGGTGAACTTTTTAAAGACTACGGAGAAGAGGTTGTTGAAAAAGTCGTTAATTATCACCTGAACAATGGCGGTGTATCTCGCTATGAGAAATTCAAATACTACTACAAGAATATACTTAATAAAGAAATAACGGCGGAAATAATAGATGATTTGGATAAAAGCTATTCGCAGTTGGTGGTAAAAAAGGTTGTGGATGCGCCATTTATTAAAGGTGCAATAGATTTTATTAAAAAAATTAATCAGTCAGGAAGAGATTGTTTTATAATATCGGCTACTCCTAAAAAAGAGATTGAAGATATAGCAACGTCAAGACGGATAGATAAATACTTTAAAGAAATAGTCGGTTCTCCCCGAACAAAGAAACAAAATCTGAAATACTTGCTTGATAAATATGGTATAGATTTTGAAAAGGCAATTTATTTCGGAGATGCAAGGAGTGACTATGAAGCTGCAGAGGAGGAGAACATAGATTTTATTGGAATAGTAAATGAGCATAGTAAGGAGTTGGAAGGATTGGATAATATGGGTAAGATAGAAAATTTCACTGATGGTTTAATTTTTGAGGAGAAGGTATGAAATTTAGGATAGGTTTCGAAAAAGAGGATACAAAGAAACTTCATAAAATGTGGGATGAAATCATAGAGACCCAAAAATGGTCAGAAGGCAAATTTACCCAAACCTTTGAGGAAAAATGGAGTCTTTATAATCTCGCAGACTCTGTGGCTTTTTCAAGCTGGGGAGGCGCTGCTTTAACTGCCCTGGAGTTTTTTGGTATAAAAGGCAAAACAGTGTTGTGTCCTTCCAATACATTTATGGCTACACCATTAAGTATTGTTAAAGCAGGGGGAAATGTAGAATTTGTAGATTGTAATAAAAATGACCTTTGTATGAGCTTTGAAGACTTAAAGAGCAAAATAGATAGGTATAACCCGGTTGCTGTATTTGTGGTGCATATAGGAGGCCACATTGCCTTTCAAATAGAAGAAATTGCTAAATTGTGCAAGGAGGAAAAAATTGTACTAATCGAAGATTGTGCACATAGTCACGGTGCCTCCTGGAATGGTAAAAAGCCGGGCACTTGGGGAGATGCAGGTATTTATTCTTTTTATGCTACTAAGACAATTTCCACAGGTGAAGGGGGAATGTTAGTTAGCAACAATAGGGACTTAATAGAATTTGCAAAGCAATATAGAAACTACGGTAAATTTGACTATAAGGTGCAGGGTTTAAACTATCGGATGAATGAAGTTACAGCAGCCATTGGCTGTGTGCAGGTTGATAGATTAGATGAAATTGTTGCCTGGAAGAATAACTATGCTCAAAAGTATCTAGATCCGGAATTTCCTAATAGAGTCAACTTTCCTCCGGATATGGTTTCTGGATATTATAAGTATATTGTATTTAATGAAATCGAAAAATCAACCGGAAAGGTATATGATCAATCTTGCCATAAGATTATGGGGAAAAGCTATGAATTGCCAAATACTGATTGGATTGCAGAGAATCACTGGTGTGTTCCACTATATTATAAAGGTGTTACGGAAAAACCCAACAGCATGGAGAGAAAGGAGATATTGACATGAGAGTGATGGTTACCGGCGGAAGCGGATTTATAGGGTCTCACGTTGTTGATAAACTTATAGATAGAGGTATTAAAGTTAGAATTTATGACCTTGTCTATCCAGAGTTTTTGGAAAATTTACCCGAGGCAAAGAGGAAGCTTGTAGAGTATTACCAGGGGAGCCTGCTCGAAGAAGATAGGATCAGGCTTGCCACTTCTAACGTAGACGCTATCTTTCACCTTGCCGCCGTAGCGGATGTCAATGATGTTGTCAGTGATCCCCGTTATGCTTACAGGATAAATGTCCAGGGGACCTTCAATGTATTTGAAGCCGTTCGTCTGAATCAAAACATTAAACGGGTAATTTTTGCAAGCACGGTATGGATGTACCAGAATACCCCTCAATGCGACGGTATGCTGAGCGAAGACGCCGCGATGTCGCTCCCTTCCCATTTCTATACAGCGACTAAATTTGCCGGTGAGGCAAATTGCATGGCTTATTCAAAACTGTTTAATATTCCGGTGACCATTTTGAGGTTTGGAGTGCCATACGGCCCTAGGGCGCGCGGGACGATAGTATCGGCGATTTTTGTCAATAAGGCATTGAACGGTGAGCCGATTACGATTGCCGGCGACGGCAGCCAGTATCGAAAATTTGTATATGTGGAGGACCTGGCAGAGGGCTGCGTCCTGGCGTTGAAGGAGACGGCTCTCAATAAAATTTACAATTTAGAGGGAGATGAAAAAGTCAGCATCAAAAAGATTGCCGAGACAGTAGATGAGATACTTGGAGGGGTAAAAATAGCATATACCGAGGGCCGGAAAGGCGATTTCTCCGGCAAGGATATCTCGAATAAGAAAGCCAAAGAGGAATTAGGGTGGCAGCCAAAGACCTCTTTTAAAGAAGGAATGGAAAGATATATCGACTGGTATAAAAAGAATATCTTCAAAAAAGAAGAAATGATTATTATTTAACGGGCTTATACCAACCGGATGGTTAATGGAAGCGTGAGATTATGAAAGTTTTGATTATTGCCCCGCACATGGACGATGAAGTCCTTGGCTGCGGCGGGACCATAGCAAAGCACTTGGAGGAAGGAAACAGCGTCTTTGTCTGTTTTATAGCGCACCGGGCCTATGGCCATGAATTTAATGAAGAAAAAAATGAGATTGAAAAAAGGCATGCGATTAAGGCAAAGGGAGTCCTTGGGTATAAAGAGCAGGCCTTTTTTGAATTGAGTGATGAAAGGCTTGATGGCTGTATCCAGGATATCATAATTCCTTTGGAAGGCTGCCTTTTCAGGCTGAAGCCCGATATTGTTTATTGCCCTTTCAGGGAGGATAACAACCAGGACCATCGGGCTGTTTTTGATGCGGCGAGGGTTGTCTTAAGGCCGTCGGCAACGCCTTTTCTGAAGAGTATCTATATGTATGAGGTTCCTTCTTCGACAGAGCAGTCTCCGCCTCTGTTGGAAAGCGTATTTTTACCCAATTGCCATGTGGATGTAACAAAGTATATCGATAAAAAGATAGAGGCATTCCGGTGCTATGAGACGGAAAGAAGAGCCTATCCTCACCCTCGCTCTGAGGAAGCCTTACGAGTTTTAGCTCAGAAAAGAGGGATAGAGGCGGGTTTTGAGTACGCCGAAGCGTTTATGCTTTTACGGAATAGATGGGAGTAAAGAGATGATATTAGGCGTAACCCCGGCACGGGGAGGAAGCAAGGGAGTGGCAAGGAAGAACATCAAGGTGATTGCCGGCAAGCCGCTGGTTGCCTGGACGATAGAGGCGGTAAAGAAATCCAGGATGATTAACAGGTATGTCGTTTCGACCGAGGATGAGGAAATAGCGGCCGTCGCGAAAGCCTACGGCGCCGAAGTCCTGTGTCGCCCAGCTGAGCTTGCCACGGATAAGGCATCTACTCTCAGTGTCCTTCAGCATGCAATCGGCCAGATACCCTGCGATATCGTTGTCCTGCTTCAGGCAACATCCCCCATAAGAAGGCAGGGGCTGATAGATGAATGTATAAAAGAATTCATAGATAATGAATACGACTCTTTGGCTACCGGTCTTATCTGCAAGTACGTGGAATACGGCAGGAATAAGCTTCCAAGGCAGAATATTCCCGGGTTTTTTTATGATGACGGCAACATCTCCCTGATAAGGGCGGACATTATCAGGGCAGGAGGCCGTTATGGTGAAAAGATAGGGAGAAAGATTATCAGCCGGTGGGAAAACGTGGAAATAGATGATGAGTTCGATTTTTGGGTGGCAGAAAAGATATTGGAAAAAAGGAAATTATGATTATTACGATACAACAACCAGAACACCTTCCTTGGGTTGGGTTTTTTAACAAAATGGCTCAATGCGACCTACATGTCTATCTTGACAACGTCCAGTTTAAAAAGCGCTATTTTGAAAATCGCAATCGGATTAAAACAAAAAATGGTATTCAATGGTTTACTGTACCTGTATCTAGCAAGGGCAGATATACCCAAAAGATAAATCAGGTGGTTATAGATAACCAATCGCACTGGACTAAAAAGTATATGGGTTTGCTGACGCACACCTATAAGAAATCTCCATTTTGGGAGGATGCAAAAAATATAGTCTTTCCATGTATTGAAGAAAGTGAGAATAAGCTCCTCGATTTAAATTTAGCACTTATTGAGCAATGCCGAAATTATTTACAGATTAAAACCCCCACCGTCCTAGCTTCTTCTTTGAATGTAGATCAATTTCGAGGCTGTAATTTAATTCTGCAACTCTGTTTAAAAACAAAAACAGATACTTATATAAGTGGTCCCGATGGCAGGAATTATTTAATATTAAATAAATTTCGAAGTAAGGAAATTAAAATTGCCTATCATGATTTTAAGCATCCTGTTTATCCTCAGTTATTTGGTGATTTTGTATCTCACATGTCTATAATAGACCTTATCGCAAATTGTGGGCCTAAAAGCAGCAAAATAGTGAAAAACTGTTATAGGATAAATTTTAAAAATGAAAATTAAATCTCAGGATTGGTTTGGTTGGCCTTCTGGCAGGACAGCAATAATTGCAGAAGTGGGTATTAATCATGGCGGAGATGAAGTTCTTGCATGGGAAATGATTGAGTCTGCCCATGAGAATGGAGCCGATTTTGTAAAATTACAATCATTTGTAACGAAGGATCTCTTTCATCCCTCTCTTTCTTATTATTCAAATACGAAATCCAGTGAGCTGTCCTTTGATTCTCAAAAAAGACTTTTTAGGAAAGCAAAAGAAAGGAGGATAAAGTTGATTACCACTCCATATGATTTTGCCTCTGTTGATATAGCTGATGAATTTGATCCTCCAGCGCATAAAATTGCTTCTATGGATAATGATAATATATCATTAATTCGATATATTGCTGAAAAGGGCCGTCCCGTCCTTATTTCGTGCGGAATGACAAACCTTAAGGAAATACAAAAGTTCGTAGAGATTATGAAACAAGCGTCAAATGATAAGCTTGTCCTATTGCACTGTATTTCTGATTACCCAGCATTACCTGAAAATTTGAATCTTTCAATGATGAGTTTATTGAACAAAACTTTTGGGTGTTTGGTTGGATTATCCGATCATTCTATTGGCCTTTTTAGTACATATATTGCAATCTCTTTGGGAGTAGCAGTCATAGAGAAACATTTTACAACCGATAAAACATTGGCAGAGAGATTTCCTCACGCTGATCATGGTATCTCGGTCGAGCCAAAGGAATTAAAAAAATTGAGAAAATTTTGCGAATTAGTACCGGTAATGATGGGGCATGCCCCCAGGCTTCTTACTAAAGGTGAAATCGCGGGGTTAACAGCTTTTAAAAGAGGGCTTTATGCTAAAAGGGATATAAGGGCTGGAGAAAAGCTAAGCTTGGAAAATACTGCATTTTTGAGGCCTGTCAGGGGAATAAAAGTGGGCGATTGGGATCTTGTTTGTAACAAAAGGATAAAGGGAAATATTTCAAAATATCAACCTATTTTTTATTCAGATTTGTGATTGAGATGGATTTGAAAAAAAGAAAATTTGAGAAACCATGGATTATTAATGTAGAATTAACCAATGCCTGTAATTTAGCTTGTATTTTTTGTGACCACTCAATTTTAAAAAAAAGGATGAGAATTAAAGAAATACAAGATCGGCTTTTAATTAAAATTTTGTCAGATATTAAATCAGAAATTAAAGATAGGAAGGTTTATGAGCTGGGACTGGCTGGACTAGGCGAACCGACTTTAGACCGACATCTAGAAAAACATTTGAAGATCGTTAATGAATATGCAGATGTGTTCGAAAGGGTAACTTTTAATTCTAATCTTGTGTCATTAGGAAAAAAACAGGCAAAAATTCTCTTGAAATCAAAGATTAATGTTTATACTTTTTCTGTTAATGCTTCCAATAAGAAAACGTATTTGAAAATGATGGGAGTAGATAAATTTGAATTAGTTATAGATAATTTGAAAATATTTCTTCGTCTTTTGAAAAATTGGGATCGAAAACCAAAGGTGGAAATTCAAATTTTTGAATCTGATCGAAATAGTTTAGAAGAATTGAAAAGATTTTTGCCAGAGGCCCAATATCTTAATATCAATTTTTTCTATAGAAAGGTTTATAGCAAACCAGTTATCCAAGAGAATACCGAAGTTTTAAATGTTCATAAGCCTAATCAAAAATCCAGATATCCATGTTGGGATATTTACACAAGAATTTATATTGATGTCGAAGGGAATCTTTATCCATGCACCATAGGAAATGATAGCTATAGAGAGTCTGCTAGCATGTGCTTGGGTAATGTTTTTAGTAAGTCTATGCTTATTTTGTTTAACAACGAAAAAATTCAAGAGGCTCGTCGACGCGCTGAAAAAGGAGAACTACCTTTTCCTGAGTGTAGCATATGCAACATACGGTCTTTAACCCCCAATAATTTTGAATGGGATAAAACAGAGCGCGTTTGGACTAAAAAGAAAAAACTGGTAAGGGCTTATGGTCTGAAGGAATAAAAATGAAATTTGAAAAAACAAAACACTATATTCCTTTTAGTTCTCCCTGGATAGGAAAAGAGGAAGAGCAGGAAGTCTTAGAAACTCTTAGAAGTGGATGGATTACTACAGGGCCTAAAGTAAAAAGGTTTGAAAAGCAGATTACAGAATACGTTGCTGCAAAATATGCCGTGGCCACCTTCTCTTGTACGGATGCTATGCAGATTGCCCTTCACATTCTAGGTATTAAAGAAGGAGATGAAGTTATTACCAGTCCTTACACATTTGCTTCTACAGGCCATGTAATTTGTTATCAGCGGGCAAAACCAGTTTTTGTAGATGTGGAAAGTGATACTTTTAATATTGATTTTGAAAAAATTGAATCAAAAATTAATTTAAAAACAAAGGCCATTCTTCCTGTTCATTTCGCAGGACATCCTTGTAATATGGATCCTATTTTAGATATTGCTAAAAGACATAAACTATATGTAATGGAAGATGCAGCTCATGCTATTGGCTCTGAATACAAAGGCAGAAAGATTGGATCTCTCGGTGACATTACTTGTTTTAGCTTTTATGCAACAAAGAATCTGGCGATTTCAGAAGGGGGTATGGCGATTACAAACAGTGAAGAATGGTCAAAACGAATGCGAATCCTTACGATGTATGGCATATCAGATGCTCGTGAAATATGGCAGAAGCGATATACAAAAGTGGGTTCAATTCATTATGATATTATGGAATTAGGCTATAAATGCAATATGACAGATATATGTGCGGGGATCGGGATACACCAACTGGCCAAATTGGATAAGTTCAATCGGATTCGGGAGGAGTTTGCCAATATATATAATGAGGCTTTTAAGAGCCATCCTGGTCTTCAACTTCCAGTGATAAAACAATATGCAAAAACCAGCCGTCATCTTTATTCACTGTTGTTGAACCTGGAATTTCTTGATATCGACAGAGACTCATTTGTAAATGCCCTAAAAGAGATTGATATAGGAAGTAGTGTTTTATTTAAACCTCTTCACTTACATAGTTATTACGCTAAATTACTGGGACATGTTTATGGTGATTTTCCCATAGCTGAAAATCTGTTTGAAAGAGTTGTTTGTCTTCCTATTTCGCCGAAACTTGGAGAAGGTTCCATTTACAAAGTGGTGGAAGGGGTTTTATACCTACTTGAAAAGCATAAAAGATGATACTTACACTATCTGTTAGTCATTTAATTAATAAAGAAAATTACTTTTTAATTCCCGGAATAAAAGCATTGGAATACAGAGAACCTCGGCCAGTTTTGAACAATGAAATGCAAAGTTTATTTCATTGCAGTTATGGTATTGTTCAATATGAGTTTATAGATTATTTTGATTCTATCTTGGATTACCTTGTAGAAAACAAAATAAAGATGTTTTCTTTCGATTTCGGTCCTGCGGTAGAAAAAGTTGAAATTCAGGATTATTATTATAATGCTAGAAGCGAATTATTATCTCGTAACGAACTTTATAAAAAAGTCCATTCAAGATTGAAATATATGAAGCGCAACTTCCATGGAGATATTGCCTTAGAGAATTTAAATTATTTCCCAACAAGTGCCTATAATCATGTCTGCGAAGCAAACTTTATAAGTGATGTTGTGAGAAAAAATAATGTTTATTTTGTTTTGGATATTGCTCACGCAATAATAACTTCACAAAACATGGGAATTGATAAATATGAATATCTCTCTTCTTTACCATTGGAAAGGGTTAAAGAGATTCATCTGAGTGCATCAGGAATCAAAGATGGCCGGTATCGAGATCTCCATGAAATGCCTTCTGCTGAAGAATATGAAATTTTGGCTTTTATTAAGAATTGGCTTGTTGAGGACTTTTATCTGGTTATAGAATATTACAAGGATTTTGTCGAACTTAGAGAAATATATAAAAATTTGGATAATTGCTAAGGTTATCTTTATTGCAAAATGCATATTTCAGTATCTATTTATTCAGTGATAAATGAATAGAAAAACTAGTCAGCTGGTTATAGAAATTCTGCCATTTGATACGGCAATTTTCGGTATTAAATGTGGCAAGATTAAAATCATGAGTGCGTCTGTGCCAAAGAAAAATCTAAAGAGGGTCTTAGAAAAAGTGAAAGAGCAACAAATAGAGCATTTAGTGACAAAGGTTCCCTCTGAATGGGTAGCAATCTGTAACTTATTGGAGGATTTTAAATTCAGGTTTAAAGTATGCTCGTTATATTTGGAGAAGAGAATAGCGATGGATATAAGTAAAGGCGAAGATATTTTTTTGTATGACAGAGATGATGATAATCGATTAATTGAGATTACAGAAAAAGCTTTTTCTTCAGATACACGGTTTCATTTCGAGCAAAAGTTCTCACCGATTCAAATTGTGGAATTGTACAAAAGATGGATTAGCAACTTAATTAATGATAAGAATGTGCAGATATACGTTCATCGTGATAGAGACGTTATAACTGGATATGTAGTGGTGAAAATAGAAAATAATACTTCAAGGAGAGGCCATATTGGACTGTTTGCTATAGACAAGGTATATCATGGGAAGGGGATTGGTAGTAAATTGCTGTCCGCCTTAGATAGTATCTTGTGTAATGAGATAGATGTTTTAAGCGTAGCGACTGAAAGTATTAATTATGGTGCCTTGAAAACATACTTTAAAAATGGATTCACCATAAAAAAGTCATGGAATATTTTTCATTTTACTTCTATATAGCGTGTTTAGGTAACTTCTTAATAGATTTATTAAAAAAAGTGGGATGCCTGAATAATTAGAAAAGATGCTGTGACATATCATAATAGCCAGAGATAATGTAATAAATATTTTAAGAAGGTATGTTATGAAAATTCGCAAGCGAGAAGAAACGTTGCGCTCACAATTTAATAAGAGTAAACTCAAATTCAATGAATCCACATACCATTACAGTTCTAAAGAAAATGAGTGCGCGTTTATCGAGTCTCAGTTTCAAACTCCTGAAAAACTTGCTATATATCAAAGGTATCGCAGAGAATGGTACTGCAGGTCGGATCAAAAAGATGCCGGTTCTTTTCCCCTGGCGGTTACTTGCGAACTTGTAAGCATCTGCAATCTTAACTGTAAAATGTGTTACACCAGAACTCCCGAATTCCAAAACGCTATTGTTGGCACGCAGAGGATATTGCCTTGGGATGTTGTGGTTCGCATTATTGACGAATGCATCGGGCTGGGTGTATATAGTATGCTTTTTTCCTGGAGAGGCGAATCTACACTCTATAGGTCAAAGGGGTCCGACGGAAAATGGCATGATTTTGCAGATGTTTTGGATTATGCTAGGAAAAAAGGAATACTGGAAGTAACAAGTCTGACAAATGGTCGGGCTTTTTCTGATAAGCCGATCTGGAAAACCGTGAAGGCCCAGCCCAATTGGATCAGTTTTTCCATCGACGGCCTGAGGGAGGAATATGTAAAAATAAGACAATCGGTAAAAAATGACCGGGAAGGAGATCCTTTCGACGCAGTTATCAGCAATCTGAAGAAGATGGTAAAGCTGAGAGATGAACTTGGTTTTTCGCTACCGCAAATCAGAACAAACACAATTTACCCGCCTATTTCTAAAAATCCCGAAAAATATAGAAAGTTTATGGAAGAAATTGGCGTTGGGCTAATAACGGTAAATGAACTATTGGATTTTCGTGGCGCAGAACTTCCGTATGATGCGATTGAGGATAATTGGTTTTGTCAATATCCGTTTCAGAGATTGGTTATAAGCGCAAACGGAGTTATTTTGCCTTGCCCGGGCGCTCATAACGAAGAGGAAGAACTGATACTCGGAAGATATTTTGGATGTCCCGAGAAAACGATAATCACCGATGGTATAAGAAAAGTGCTTGCCTGTCTCGAAATATCGTTAATACAGGCCTGGAACTCGGATAAAATGAAAAAAATCAGAGCTTTACACAAAGCAAACAGAAGGAAAGAAATCTGGGCCTGCAAGCACTGCAGGCACGGTGCTAAAGAACATGGAATTAGGTGGATTCCCGAGGATTGGAATATGGAAAAGATGGAATGGACTGAGAGAGCCTGGAGACAGGATTAAAAATTATAAAAAGGAAAACATAATGCAAACAAAAAAAGATATCTACTGGAAAAAATTTTTAGGCATCCCGCGTTACAAAATCAATTGGTATTTTAAATATTATTTATACAAGATTTTCGGTTTTAGATCTGATAAAATGAAGGATCAGCGAAAATATTGGAACACTCGCGGCGAGGAGTATTTCAAAGAATTTTTTGCGGATGGTTATTATAAATACGAAATTTTTTTTCAGGATTTATTGATTGAAGAATTAAGAAATTTAAAATTTGACAGTATTTTTGAAGCAGGGTGCGGTTTTGGCTGGAATCTAAAAAGGATAAAAAAAGAATTTCCGCGCGTAGATATGGGTGGCCTTGATTTCAGCGTTGCGCAATTAAGAAATAGTAAAATTTATCAACCGAATATCGTTATGCCCGCTACCTTGGGCAATGTCTGTTTCATGCCTTTTAGGGATAATCTTTTTGACATAGGTTTTACGGTGGGGGTTTACATGAATATTCATTCCAGTAAAATAGACAAAGCCATTGATGAATTATTGCGTGTTAGTAAAAAATATGTTGTCCATCTCGAATGGGACCAGAATAATACCACAAATAAGCTTAGAGAAAAAAGGATTTTTAAGACCAATATTATTTCGCATGATTATAAAAAACTTTATGAAAAACGGGGGAAAAGGATTTTAAAATTTTCCACTTATAAAGCTTTCGGAAGTAAGTTTTATGATAGATTCCCCAGCACAAAGGTAAAGTGTTGGGAGCAGTTTGAGGGACCCGAAAAATATATTTTAATTGTTGTCGAAAAATAATTTAAAAACAAAAGGAGCTAAAAGATGGCTATACTCAATTCTACACAATTTGATAACGATAGCCTGTGGAAAAGAATTAAATTGCATTATCGCAGAAGCAAAGGAAAGTTTATACCGTATGTCATAAACAGGCTTCAGTTCGACTATCTCTGCAAGTTTCATATGAGGCCGAAATTTCCTCCCCATCTGGATATAGAGCCAACGATGCTTTGCAATATGAAGTGCCCGATGTGCTTCCAGCAACATATGCCTATCCCGAAGGAAGGTTATATAGATTTTGATTTATACAAAAAGATAGTAAATGAATGTGCCGAAAATAAATTGTATTCAATTCGCCTGTGCCACAGGGGAGAACCTTTAATGCACCCGAGAATAGTCGATATGGTCAGGTACGCCAAGCAAAAAGGCATAAAAGAAGTTTTTACGTTGACCAATGGTTCGCTTTTGGATGAAAAAATGATATTAGAATTATATGACGCCGGGTTGGATTGGATACAATTATCCATAGATGGGGTTGGTGGCATTTACGAAAAAATCAGACAACCCGCCAAATTTGAAAACATATATGCCAAGGTAAAATTACTTCACAAAATACGGAAAGAACAAAAACGGCTACGACCAATTATCTGGGTACAATCTTTGTGGAGTGCGGTGAAACATGATCCCTGGGAATTCATTGATTTATTTAGCCCATACGTCGATAAGATTGCCTTTCATGTAGACTTTGATTATGAGTACAAATTTAAAAAAGACCCCCACTTTATTTGTTATCGATTATGGCATAGAATGATGGTAATGGCGGACGGTTCCGTGCCAATGTGTAATTCCGATTTTTTAAAGGAAGAAATCGTCGGAAATACAAAAACTCAAACGGTTGAAGAAATATGGAATGGGAAGGAACTCGAACGAATTCGAAAAATCCATCTCGCAAAGAGGAGAATGGAAATACCGTGCTGCGCAAAATGCAATTGGGGAAATCTCAAACAAAAAAAGGAAGTCACCATTAAAGACAGGAAACAAAAAATCTTCGCCAATATAACGCCTGTCGAATACAAAGAAGAGTTGAAGGACTTGGAAATTACAAATTGCCGTTAAACATGAAGCGGAATTTACTGTTTTTGGGAAATGACGGAAATCTGGTGAACGAGATTTTAAAATTAAATCATGTTAAGCTTATCGGTGTAGTGGCAGATGATGTTTCAAAAGCGGAAAGAAAATATTTCGGCTCTTCATTTTCTATCAGTAAAGAATTAGAAATACCTGTAGTCTCACAGGAGAGTTTCAATAAGAATTATGAAAAGTATATCAAAGGAATTTTTAAATATGTAGATATAATATTCATGCAGGGCTATCGCTATAAAATAAAAAAAGAATTATTGCAAGATAAAAAAATTAAAATCATAAATTTTCATCAGTCTCTATTGCCGAAATACGGTGGTCGCCATCCATTAAACTGGGCAATCATTGAAGACGAAAAACTAACAGGCATTACGTTTCATTATATAAACGAAGATTTTGACGCGGGGGATATAATCCTACAGAGGAAAATCAAAATATTGAAAAGCGACGACATTATTTCGCTTTATAATAGGACAATAAAGGTTGCCTCTAGGCTAATAGGAAAAATTTTAAAATTGGCTTATGACAAGTCTTTTGTGTCTATCAAGCAGGATTTGGCAAAACGGAAGTATCTTGCTCCCAGAACGCTTGAAGATGGGAAAATATTAAAAAACGAAATTATTAAACAAGTCAGAAATAAAATAAGGGCACTCGCATTTCCATATCCCGGCGCATTTGTGTATTTAAACGGCAAGAAGGTAATCATAGATGATGTCAAGCGAATAGGCGATAGCAAAAAATATGGCAGGATTAGATTTGTCGGCAGATACGGCAGCAAGATTATTTTAAGGGCCAGGGACGGGTTATTAAAAGTTACGAAAACTAGAAAGCGGAGGAAGGTTGGCGAATAAAAATGAAAGTTGCAATCCATCAGTCTGAGCATATGCCATGGTTAGGTTTTTTTCATAAGATAAACATGGCGGATATGTATGTAGCACTCGATAACGTACAATATTAAAGGAGATATTTTCAAAATAGGAATAAAATCAGGACTAAAGAAGGCTGGCAATGGTTGACTGTCCCCTTGGAAAGAGAGAATAGAGACCAATTGTTAATAAAAGACGCTATGATTGATAGGAAAAATTTGAAATGGAAAAGGAAAAATCTTAAAGCAATCTATCATAATTACTGTAAGACAGAATATTTTTGGAATTATTGGGAGGAATTCGAGTCTGTTTATAACCGACATTATTCCCGCCTGCTGGATATGAATCTCAATCTTTTAAATTTTTTCTTTGAAAAATTAGGTATTAAGCCGGATATTCGGTTAACTTCAATTTTAAACATCTCCGGGGAAAAGGAGATTTAATATTTAATATCTGCAAAAGCATCAATGCCAAAACATATGTATCCGGTATTTCCGCCAAGGATTACTTGGATATCAAAAAATTCCGCGATAACGACATCCAAGCTGTGATACAAGAATTTTATCACCCGTTATACAAACAAGATTATGAACCGTTTATCCCTTGCATATCCATAATCGACCTTTTATTCAGCCAAGGCGATAAAAGTCTTGAAATAGTCAAGGGCAGGAGTATGTCGGTAATGGAGAAAGTCTTTCCTTGGGGGGTGTTTGAGTGAAAGACAGTAATTATCTTGCGACCACCGCGATTTCGGAGATTTGGGACTTGGATAGCGATTTATTACTTTTGGGTCCTTGGTGCCTGACGGGTGAAAAGAATAAAAAATTGCTTGAGAATAGGAGGTTTACCCTTATTCCTTCTCTGTGGAAACCTGCGTCCAAGATAAAAAAAGCTGCAGATTACTGTCATCAGATTTATGAGGAATTACTTCCTCAATTATCTGAAAGCATGAATTCTATCCATCACGTTTCATATCCTGTAAAATATTGGCGAGTTCTTTTAGGCCCATGGCTTTTACATTTCGTAGGAATTCTTTATGATAGATACAAAAGAATAGAGAACGTCCTTAAATTATTTCCTGATTTTTATACCTATGTACTCTCCAAAGAACAATGTAAATCTGTATCTTTTGATACATATGATTTTCTTGGTAATCAGGTAAATGAGGATTATTATAACCTCAAATTATTCAGTCTAGTGGCTTATGATTTATGTCCACAAAATACCATAGTAAAAGATTACAAGTCTGAATATAATATATATACAAGTAAATATAGCTGGAAGAGAAAATTGTTCAATAAACTAGTAAAATTATTAGATTTATTTTTCAGAGATCCTATAGTACTGACGGATATGTATCATTTAAGCTGTGCAGATATGTTTTTTATTAAATTGAAGACAGGATTTAAGACAGTTCGATTCATAGATTTTGAGCCTAGGGAAAAAAAATCTTTAGGAAATAAATATTCTTATGAATTTAGAAAAGAAGTAAAGCTAAAAGGAGCTTTTGACAGATTCCAATCGCTGCTTTATAAAACAATTCCTGAGGCTATTCCAATGTGCTACATGGAAAATTATAAATTTTACAGAACTAGTATCAAAGTTGTAAGTTCTGTAAAGATGATAGGTTCTGCTGTAGGGTGGTCTTTTGACAAAAGATTTAAATTCTTTGCTGCAGAGGCAGTATCAAACGGGGGTAAGCTTATTGATTTCCAGCACGGAGGAGGATACGGGATGTCCTTGGTTATATCTTCTGAGGCAATATCTATGGAGAAAGATATTTTTTATACTTGGGGTTGGAGTTCAAAAGAGGATGCTAAGATTAAGCCTCTTCCTAGTCCACATCTTTCTAGACTTAAGGATACACATTCACCAAAACTAGATAACATTTTATTTGTTGGCATGGCTATACCAAGATATCGTTATAGATTCCATACTGTGCTTCAATCTGATGATATGCCAAAATATTTTGAAGATAAGAAGATATTTTTTCAGGTCTTACCAGATGAAGTGAGGGATAAGATTTTATATCGCCCCTATTTCTATGACTATGGATGGGGTGAAGTGGAGATAGTAAAGAAAGTGTGTCCCAACGTTAAAGTTATAGTCAAAGGTAGATTAGTAGATTGGATGAAGAAGGTTAAGTTGGTAGTAGTTGATCATCCGCACACTTCTTTTATTGAAGCTTTGACTATAAATGTTCCTTGTATTTTCTATTGGGATCATGAGATTTATCTGATGAGAAACGAAGCAGAGAAATATTTTCAACTATTGCGAGATGCTGAAATTCTTTTTAAGAATCCATTAAGTGCTGCTAAAAAGGTAAAAGAAATATTTAATGACCCGATAAAGTGGTGGCTAAGCAATGATGTCCAGAAGGCCCGCCTTGAGTTTTGTAACCAATATGCTTATGCCAGAAAAGACTGGTTAAAGATGTGGATACAAGAATTAAGCCAGCTTAAAAACCGGCTATAAAGATTGATGAGATACAAAATGTGGAATTCCTTTATTAACAATCAAAGCGTTAAAGTTCGCTTTCTTACTACCTTATTTGTAAATATTGTAAAAGTAGGATTAGGTTTTGTTGCCGGGATTATTGTAGCCAGAGGCTTAGGACCAGCAGGTTATGGTAATTTTAATTTTCTCTTAGGTAGTTTTGTTTCAATTATAACCCTCTTAGATATGGGTACATCATCAGCATTTTATACATTTCTCTCGCAGAGGAAACGAAGTTCAAAATTTTATCTCTATTATTTTTTATGGCTAATCATACAGTTCATCTTGGTTTTATTGTTTATTGCTTTAATCTTTCCAGAATCTTGGCGAAATACAATCTGGCTAGGTCAAACAAAAGGGTTAATTATGCTCGCATTTTTAGCAAGTTTTATGATGACAAAGGTCTGGCAGACAGTAATACAAGCAGGAGAATCAATTCGTGCCACAGTAGGTGTTCAGTTGCGTAATGTTATACTGTCAGGATTGTATCTGTGTATTGTATTGGTAATGGTTTTTCTTCATTCTATGACAATTCCCAATCTTTTTATAGTAATTGCTTTTATATATTTTTTATTTGCATTTGTACTGGCAAGGAGATTAAAAGATAATTTAATTGCAACTGAAGAAGCCAAATTGTCAAATATAATTAATGAATTTAAGACTTATTGCACTCCTCTTGTCATCTATGGTGTTGTTAGTTTTGTCTATTCGTTTGCTGATATTTGGCTACTCCAAAGATTTGCTGGAGCAATCCAGCAAGGTTTTTATTTTGTTGGATATAAGTTTGGTGCTATTTGCTTAATTGCTACTACTTCTATGTCAAGAATTTTCTGGAAAGAAATAGTTGAGGCGAACGAATTGGGGAATAAAGAACGTCTTTATTATTTGTATAGAAAGACATCGCGAGGCCTTTATTTTGTAAGTGCCATAGGAGCCTGTTTTTTGATTCCCTTTGGTAGGGAAATATTAGTTTTCTTACTTGGCCCAGAATATGAAGCAGGATGGTTGTGTCTGGCGATAATGTTTTTATATCCCATACATCAATCTTTGGGGCAGATTAATGGAAGTTATTTTTATGCTACAGCTCATACTAAACTTTACTCAAAGCTTGGTATTACCATGATGATGATTGGCATACCTGTAACCTATTTTGTATTAGCATCTCACTCTGCTCTAATTCCTGGTTTAGAATTGGGTTCAGTAGGTTTAGCTTTAAAGATGGTCATTCTTCAGATTGCTGGAGTTAATGTATTCACATATTTTATATGCAAATTATCAGGATGGAAATTCGATATTTTATACCAGTTCGTAACTATAGGACTTTTGCTTTGTGTTTCTTTTGCAATTAAAAGTTTCCTGGGTTGGATTTTTCATATTTCAAACGTTCATTTTTATCCTATAGCCCTAATGGCATTGTGTATGCCATTTTATATTTTAATGACCGGATTGATTATATATTTATTTCCAGGACTTGCCGGAACGCGAAGAAAAGAAATATTGGGGTTGATACGTGTTTTCAAAGAGAGGAAGTTATGATCGCAGCACTTTTATTGGGAAGAGAAGGAAGTTCGGGGTTTCCAGGGAAAAATTTATATCCGGTATTGGGCCATCCATTGATGGAATATCCCTTGCGGGCTGCTTTAAGTTCGGTTTTGGTAGATGAGACCTATGTTTCGACCGATTCGAAAAAGATTAAAGAATTAGCCAAAAAGGAGGGAGCGCAGATAATTGACCGGCCGGCGTATCTTTGCACTGACGAGGCGCTGGGAGAGGATGCTTTTGTCCATGGCTATAACTATATTAAAAAATTGGGGAAAAAGATAGAATTTATGGTTTTATTATTTTGTAATGCTCCTTGCGTTCTGTTTGAACAGATAGAAGAAGGGATTAAAATTCTAAGAAGCAGGGAAGATATTGATTCTGCTGTGACAGTTTCACGGTACAATATGTATTCTCCGGTAAGAGCAAGACACATAGGAGAGGAAGGATTATTACATCCTTTTATACCATTTAAGGCTTATAAAGGAAAAATGAAGATAAACTGTGACCGTGATTCTCAGGGAGATGTTTATTTTGCTGATGTTTGTTTATCTGTTGTGAGACCAAGGTGTTTAGAGAATCTTAATTATGGTATTCTTCCTCAGAAGTGGATGGGGCAAAAGATATATCCATTGAAACAGCAAGGTGGTTTGGATGTTGACTTTGAGTGGCAAATACCTATGGTAGAATACTGGTTAAGAAAGCACGGTTTTACAGGAAACACAACACCCTACGATAAATAGTTGATATGATAAAAATACAACCTAACGCTAACTTTCACACTGCGACTAAAAAAACAGTATTTGACGCTCGAGGGGATGAGCGATTTTTAGAATACCGCAGGCGCTGGTATGAATTTCCGAACAACTCTATCGTTGGTGAATTTCCCATACATTTAGATATAGAAGCTACAAATGCCTGCAATCTTCACTGTCCATTCTGTGCTACAACCTTTAAAAATTGGGGACCATATAAGAAAGGCTTCCTGGATTTGTCACTTTTTAAAAGAATCATCAATGAAGGCATCGATAATGGACTTTATTCGGTAAAACTCAGTCTTCGCGGTGAGCCACTATTGCATCCTAATATTACTGAGATGATATCTTACGCTAAGAAAAGAGGTATTATAGATATTTATTTTAATACCAATGCCACTCTTCTTGATGAAAATAAAATAAATCAGTTAATAGATTCAGGTTTAGACAGGATATCAATCTCCTTTGAGGGAATCAGTAAGGAAGTTTATGAGAGATATCGAGTTGGTGCAAAATATGAGGTTGTAGTCGGGAATATAAAAAATTTGCGTACTATTCGGGACAAAAGAGGCTTATCGTACCCTCAAATCAGGCTCCAGACAGTTTTGTTACCGGAATTGAAGGAAAGATTTCCTCAATATGTGCAGTTCTGGCAAGATATTGCTGATGAGGTTAGTTATTTGGATGCCAGGCACGAGCAACCTACTGATGAGCACAAAGGGTTAGTGGCAAACTGGGCCTGTCCTTTTCTTTGGCAACGGATGGTAATTTTTTGGGATGGGACTCTCTTGCCTTGTCTTATGCACGGTATTGATGACTTTAATTTGATGAGTTTGGGTAATGTAAAAGAAGTAACTATTAAAGAAATGTGGCAAGGTAAGAAGGTTTCGCAATATAGAGAACTTCATCAATCAGGACGGACGCATAAAATTGAGGCCTGCGACCGTTGTTCTTACCGAGCTATGGAATTAGAGAAACTGAGGATAAAAAATGAGGTAAGGAATGTTTAAAGACATTGAAGGGAAAAAGGTGCTTGTTACGGGAGCCAGTTCTGGCATAGGTGCGTGCATTGCCGAGCTCTTTGCTTTATATGGCGCTTTTGTTGGTATTCACTATCGAAGTAACAAGAAAAAAGCTACAAGGATTAGAGACTCTATATTAAAACAAGGAGGAAGAGCAGAGATATTTAAAGGAGATTTATTAGATTCTTCTTTTCGCAAGAGACTTATACCATCGTTTGTAAGAGTTTTTAAGGGATTAGATATACTCATCAACAATGCCGGCGGTATTTATGGGTTTAAAGATTTTTTAAAATTAGATGAAAAAGCCTGGGATGATACTTTTACTCTCAATGTTAAATCTGCCTTCTTTTTAGCCAGAGATGCTTTTTCTTATATGAAAAAACACCGCGGTGGTAAAATTATTAACATTAGTTCTATTTCGGCAAAGTATGGTGGCTCATCACAGTCTTTGCATTATGGCTCTGCTAAGGCAGCTCTGGAAGCAGCCAGCCGAGGTTTAGCCCATATGGGTGCACAATATAATATTCTGGTTAATTCTATCAGGGGAGGGTTTATAGATACATCCTTTCATAAAAAGATAAATCGCGAAAAGCCAGATATACAAGAGAGGATAAATCTTATACCATTAAAGCGAGCAGGAAAGCCAGTAGATATTGCGAGGATGGCATTATTTTTAGCCTCAGATGCTGGAGATTATATTACTGGTGAGATTTTTACGGTTGCCGGGGGAGATTGAAATTAGTGGAAAAGAACAAAATTTATAAATTATTAAGGCCTTCCTTGAGACCTATAGTTACCAATTTAGCGATAGCATCAATCAGGTCTGCTATTCGGGAACAAGGTCTTTTAGCTCTCTATCGCCGATTAATTGATATTGTGCCAGATATAACTCATCAATATAGTAACTTTAAAATAGATAATGAATATATATTCACAAAGGTAAAGGCCCAGCATAGTTTTCAGATCAGCCTGGCAAATAGAGCCATTGAACTGATTAATAACAAAGGAAACGAGAAGGAACTCAAGATTGTTGATATCGGAGATTCTGCCGGTACTCATCTCCAATACATAAAGGCATTATGGTCTAAGCAGCAGATTCGCACGGTTAGCATTAATTTAGATAATAATGCAGTTCAGCGGATAAGGCAAAAAGGATTAGAGGCAATTTGCTGTCGGGCAGAGGATATAGATAAGCATTTTCACAATGGTGCAAATATATTTTTGTCTTTTGAGGTAATTGAGCACTTAATGAATCCAATTCGATTTCTGCATAATTTTTCTAAAAATAATAGCTGCAAATTTTTTATAATAACCGTTCCCTATCTGCGCCATAGCCGATTAGGACTTCATCAGGTACGAAATAATACTAAAGTAGAATTAAATGCTGAAAACACACATATATTAGAACTTTCTCCTGATGATTGGCGGTTGCTATTTCGATTTTCCGGATGGCAGGTTAATTATGATGCAGTCTATTTGCAATATCCCAGGAGGCACCCCCTTAACATTATGAAGTTTTATTGGAAGAAATTTGATTTTGAAGGATTTTATGGAGCAATATTAACTCGCGACCACAGTTGGTGTGATTTATATAATGATTGGTAGAGAATATTTAGAGAAGAAAACAATGGAGGTTATTTGATGAAGACAATTATTTTTGGTGGTTCCGGATTTATTGGTAG